>Ga0209722_1001134_pt1 | contig 24619 bp, 15 predicted proteins | sample BioC12SIPDNA_2_FD_185745 | JGI IMG/M metagenome (GOLD analysis project Ga0209722, IMG submission 185745) | Anaerobic biogas reactor microbial communites from Washington, USA - Biogas_R1_A C12 SIP DNA (SPAdes) (version 2) | ecosystem: Engineered > Bioreactor > Anaerobic > Unclassified | place... | reverse complement strand
AGCAGCTCCGCAGTTCTCGAAGGATGTCGTTCCCTTGAGCGATCTGAAGGTGAACCCTGGTCGCATCGTCCACCAAGTCGGCGAGACTCACCGCCCGGTGCTGCTCACCAGTCGCGGCCGCGGCGTCGCCGTCGTGCAGGCGCTCTCCGAGTACGAGGCCGACAACGAGGAGCGAGCTTTCATGCGCAGCGTGGTCGCCGGCCTCATCGAGCTCGACGCCGGCCTCGACGTCGACATCGACGAGGTCAAGCGCCGCCTGGGCCTCGCCTGAGATGGCGGCCCAGCGCCGCGTCAGCTTCGCGCCTTCGGCCATCACCAATCTGGAGGAGATCCGCGCTTGGTACGTCGACCAGCAGGTGCCCGAGGTGGGGGAGCGGCTCGTGCGAGAGATCGTCGAGGCGGTCCTGCGACTGGCCGACTTCCCTGAGAGCGGCCGCCTGGTGCCGGAGTTCGACCTGCCGCAGCTACGCGAGATCATCCATCCACCGTTTCGCATCATCTACCGGCTCGACGAAGAGCGCGTGCGCGTGGTGCGCGTCTGGCGTAGCGAGCGCCTGATGTCGATGCCGTAGTGAGGGAGTCGCCGAACACGCGCGTCAACCTGACGCGCCCAACGCCTTCTGCAGTGAGCGCGAGCTCCAGCCCGCGCAGGTTACGCGCAGGTCGATAGGCATCCGTGCGGGCGAGAGGTTGACAGCCCCTCATCATGCGGATGATGTCCCGCTCGACGGCAACGGCCGCCTCCACGCCTCGTACACGGCCTCGCGCTCGGCGGCCCAGAAGTCGGCCTCGCTCTGGCTCTCGGCAAGACGACCCTTGTCACGCGCATACGAGAAGAAGCCGCACCCCGGCGGACCGATCCACACCGGCGTGCGGCGGAACTCGCCGGGAACCTTGCCCTGACCACGCACGCCGTCCATGAGCACAGCGTGCGCCTCGCGGATGACCCGCCCCGAGGGCGGCAGCGTCGCCAGCGCCTCAGCAGCGACATGCATGACCCTGCGGTAGTTGAGGATCTCGCGGAGTCACAGGGCGTGACCGCTCACGGCATTCAGCGAAGGCAGCACACCCGGGACGAACGCCTACCCCACAGGCAGTCGACCCTGGCCGGAGTGCAGGCCGTCGCGCACCCGATCGAGCGCGGCCTCGATCATCCTGTCGTCGAACAGCTCCTGCTTGCGACGCCCTGCCGACTTGCCGCCGGGCCACGAGTCGAGGGCCTGCCGAACCGCGGTAAGCGAGGGCTCGCAGTCGTCGTGCACGATCAGCCAGTCGACCGTCGCGAGCAACTCCATCCCCAGCGGAGACTCGAACCCCTCGATGTAGCTTGTGGTTGCGTCCAATGCGGGCGCGCACTCCCTTGCCTCGCCGTGGAGGTACTTCGCGACCTCTTCACGCCGCTCATCGGCGAACCAGATGGCCTCGTAGGGGCTCGCCTCGCTCAGACGCCGCTCGCTGCGCAAGTAGCTGCCATCCATCGCGTCGAGCAGGTGCCGAAGCTGGTCGGCACACGGTCCGTATTTGTTGGCGGCGAACTTCAGTCGCAGCGGGTCTCCGGTACCCGCCACCTTGAACGCCCGCTGGAGGAACCACGCCAACTTCTGTACCTCGAGATTCGTACAGCCCATGCCGAGCACGGAGTACCTACGGATCATCTCGGCGACGAGGGCGCGTGCCGCCGTGAGTTGCTCCACTCCACGTTGCTTGGGCTTGGCCGCGTACCGAGCGGACGGTTCGAACGCCAGGACTTCGACGCCCTCAAGGTCGCCCAGCTCCTCCTCGATCAGTGGGCGCACGTCCGACCAGTCGAGGCCGCCGTTGCCGCATCCCAGTGGAGGCACAGCAATGGAGGTGATGCCGAGCTCGGCAATGACCCGCCTGAGGTCGGCAAGCCCGTCGCGCACCCACTGCAGCTTGGATGGGTGCCTCCAGTGCCGCTTGGTTGGGAAGTGAATGATCCAGCGCGGACCGGAGAGGGCGTGGGTGGGCGTGACCAGCACGCGCCCGACCTGCACTTCTCCACGTTCGGCTGCGTCCATGTACGCGCGCGATGCTTCGGGGAAGGCATCCTTGATCTGCAGGGCGATGCCTTTGCCCATCACGCCGATCTCGTTCACCGTGTTCACCAGCGCATCGGCTTGGGCTTCAACCAGATTGCCTGTGGTGTACGTGATCACCCGAAGAACCAGCCTCTCTTGACGATGACTCGCAGGTCGACTCCGGCATCCGTGAGGTGATAGTCAGGACGATGTGCCGCTGGCCCGCAACGGCCGCCTCCACGCCTTGTACACAGCCTCGCGCTCGGCGGCCCAGAAGTCCGCCTCGCTCTGGCCCTCAGTCAGTCGGCCCTTCTCGCGCGCGTATGCAAAGAAGCCTGCTCCCGGCCAGTCGTTCGTGCCGACGACGACCGCGCTCAGCATCGGCCGCCCCGCCGCGACCTCATCGTCGACGATCTCCCCAAGTATCTGGCCGATCCGCTTGCCCATCAGGTTGCCGCTCAGGGGCAAGTCCATGATCACGGCCAGGTGCTGGTAGGTCGTGAGCCCTCGGTACTCGGCGGCCCGCACGAGCTCGGCGTACACGCGTTGATACGTTGGAATGCCCCGGTACTCGCCCACGTCTCCTCCTACTCCATGATCTCCTTGATCTGATCGACGACCGCGCGGAGCTTCGCCGAGTCGAGACCGCCGCGCTCGTCGTCCCGGCTGGTGAACAAGTTGTCGCCCTCGACGAAGCCGTTCTTGCGGTACCACTCCTGCTTCCACTCCCAGCCTCGGCGGTAGTCTTCGCGATCCAACATGCCGAGGTGCTCCCACAGCACGACGTCTCCGACCGGCGTGATGAACGAGAAGTCGGGACGCAGCCGCCCGGGCTCAGTCTCGCCCTCAAGCACGCGCTCATACTCGTACTCGACCCCGCTTGCGTGCAGCATGTTGGCGATGACGAGCTCGCTCTTGCTGCGCACCAGGTGGCCCTTGTCAGTTCGGTGGATGAGGTGCTCGGCGTACGGCAACGACTCGTCGTCGGTGCGGAGCACGGCGGTGAACAGGTTGGTGTTGCGGCGAGCCGTCTCCGACCGCTCGGGCCGGGTGTAGTCGTAGAGAACTGATGCGTCACTGCCCTCGATGAGCAGCACCAACTGCTCCCGAGAACGAGTCAGGGCCGTGTAGAGCAGCTCCCTCGAGAGCAGTCGCGTCATCCGTGGCAGCACCACGAAGACCTTCTTGAACTCGCTGCCCTGGGCCTTGTGCACCGTGAGCGCATAGGCCAACTCGAGAGGGCCCGACCCATCCGCGAAGTCCCGCCACCCGCCGTACCCGAACGTGAGGTTCGGTCGGCCGGCGAAGACCGCGTTCATCCAGCGGTTCTTGCCCCGGCACATGGTGCCGACCTCTCCGTTGGCGACGTAGCACTTCTCCTGCTCGCGGCCGTTCCACCCTTTGCGCCACTGGTTCTCTATCTGGATGACCTTGTCGTTGACCACGATGTTCTCGTCACCAAGGCTCACACCCCACGGCTGCGCCGCGTCCGCGAGCTGCTTGGCGCGGAACGACCGCTGCGCCCAGCGGTTGAGCTCGAGTACGCCATGCATCTGCATCCTGACCGGCGAGAGGATCTGCCAGTTCTCGGCGCCGTCGGGCCCGTCGAACGGCATCCACCCACGCTCGTCGAACCCGAGAGACCGGTTGAAGCCGTCGATGTCGTCAGCTCCCGCCAGGCCGAGATGCAGCTCGAATTGCTCCAGCAGGCGCTGGCGCAGTTCTTCGGGCGTGCTCCAGAACACGATCTCCAGGTCGCCGAACTCGCTGCCCAGCTCCAGGTCGCTGAGTACGCGGTCGGCGTCCACAGGTGGGCGCTCATTGGTGAACCACGCGGCGAGACGGAGTGCGTCGGACGTGCCGCTTCCCGCGACAGCACGCACCTCGACGGTGAGCCGCGCCAAAGCTTGTGAGGCGCCCGCGCCATCGCCCTCGAGCTCGTCGCTGCTCTCCAGGTAGGCGACCAGGTCAGCGAACGGGCGGCCGACACCGATCGGCGGCAACTGGTTGGGATCGCCGACCAGGATCAGGCGGCGGACGTGGGCCAAGTCAAGAGCCTCGAGCACTGCGCAGAGGTCGTCCATAGTGAGCATGGAGCACTCGTCGATGACCACGGTCTTCTCGCGCCGGCACTTCTCTATGCCCGTTAACAGGGGCCGCTGCCGCACTCCGTCGTAGCGGCCCTGCTGACTGAGAAACTGGGCAATGGTCATGGCGTCGCCACCAGCCGCCTTGGCGAGGCGGACGCGCGCCTTGCCGGTCGGGGCGAGCAGGAGGATGCCGTCACGAGCGACCGGCTCGCAGAGCAGCAGGGCACCGAGGATGGAGGTCTTGCCCGTGCCCGCGCGACCCACAAGGGCGGTGACCCGCCGTGAGATGAGGCACTCAAGCGCGCGGGCTTGCTCGGCGAGCGCGTCGACGTGGCGAGCGTCAGCCGGGTCGAAGTGGCCACCCGATGCCGCGATGGCCTGCTTCAAGAGTGCCGACCAGTCCGCCTCGACGGCGTCGAGCTCCTTGAGCGCTCGCTGCCCGAGGATCTTGCGCAGCCTCGACTCCCGGTCCTTCAGGCCCGTGAGCTGGAACGCCGGCGTGGCGGGCGCGCCGTCAGCCCGCGGCGCGACTTCGACGAGCTCCACGACGCCGGCGAGCAGGCCGGTGTTCCCTGCCGCCCAGTCGTAGCCGACGGTGCACTCCCGCTCCACGTCCAGGCGGGCGACACGCTGCAGGCTCTCCGGCACGCTCAATAGCGCGTCGCCCTCGTCGGCAGCGTCGCGCAGCACGGAGACGATCGCCGCACGCACACGGCGCGGGTCGTTGGGCGACGTGACCGCGGAGGGCTCAGGCACCGGATGAAGAGCGGCCACCGTCGCGTCGGGCAGGAGACCGCGGTCGACCACACCGACCGACACCGGGGCATCGTTGCGCGCCCCCAGGTCCGTCTCGGACATCCTGTACGGGTTCTCCAGGATGTCCTGATCGCTCACGTCCGTCTCGGTCGCCTTGTGGCGCTCGTGCGGGTCGAACCAGCGGAGCGCCTGTTGCGGCGTCAATGCGAACCGCGACAGGAGCCGCAGCAGCTTCACCCGCTCCGGCGAAAGGGCGACGTATGCCTGGCGCACAGCGGCCAGATCCGCGTCGTAGCCCGCCTGCGGCGGTTTGACCTTGCCTCTCAGCACGGCGTCGACATGAGGCCAGGGGTCATCGTCCGCGCCGATGGCCCCGCTGCTGACCAGCTCGAGCGCGAGCGAGGTGCCCATCCTCATGCGCAGGGCCTCGAGCGCGGAGCCGAGGCCCGGGAAGGCCCCGCGCTGCTCCCACGTCTTGGCGATCTGGCCGTTGACCCATTCCTCTCGCTGCCCCCATGGGCCAGGGACGATGCCATGCCTGCGGACGGCGCGGACAGCCTCCAGCACGCGCACCAGCGAGGACAGCGCCACATCCGGCGCAGCCAGCTCGGTGAAGTACGAGAACGTGCGCATGTGCGCGTGGTCCACGGCGACCGCCATCTCGCGGAGCAGATCACCGCGACGACCGTCCTCGCCCGGGTCACCGGTAGGCGCCAGGTACTCGTGATAGGGCAGGAGGAACCCGTTCGTTCCGTCGGGGCGGACGGAGTGGTGGACGAGCCGGTCCCACAAGGGATAGCCCGGCCCGCCGTCCGACGACTGGTAGTGGAGCACCGGCGACAGCGACTCGACGGTCCCGACGCCGACGACGAGCCGGGACGCCGAGTCGCCGAGCGGCTGGCCCTCCTTGCAGTAGAAGAAGACGAGCGACTCGCCGGCCGCGACCTGCCCGAAGAACAGGTCGAGCAACGCGAGCTGCCGCTCCCGCGAGAACACCCAGGTCTTGTAGGGCGCGTTCGGGTCCTCGAGCGGGAGCGGCTGCGGATGGCGCTCGTCAATGGCGGCCTGCTCGCTGCTGAGCATCCACGCGAACGGCACGGCGAACGTCGAGAACGGCGCTACCTTGAACGCCGTGGGCTTCAAGGCGCCGTGCGTCGTCTTGGTCTTGTCGAGACCGGCGTACGGATGCTTGAACAGGCGCGTCCACTCTGTCTCGTTCATGAACGCGCCGGACTCGGCCCTGCAGGCCGGATGCTGTGCGGGCTTGAGGTCCGCCCACGACCTTCCGGCGACGGCACACTCGGCGGCCTCGTCGCGCTCCACCCTGATGCGGTCGAGCGCGACGCAGAACGGGTTCTCGGCGGGCTTGGCACAGACGCAGCCGTTCCACTTGAGGTCGTGCCAGGGCACACGCATGGTCAGATGACGCATCAGCGAACCTCCAGCTCCGGATGGTCCGTCGGTGACGGGCCGCCAGCGAGCAGGCGCCACGCGCCGAAGAACTCCGCCCCCTCGCGCCGCAACTGGTGATACTGCACCACCCGGCGCCCGCCGGGGGCGTGATAGACGAGGGGAGCGAGCCGAGCACTCGGCACCACCCACACCTCGGGCGACACCTCGACAGTGGCGATCTTGCCGACGAAGCAGACGAAGGCGAGGAAGTGCCTGCCCTGGGCCTCCCGCACGTTGTCTACAGGCCAGGGGTTCTTGTCGGCGACTCCCTTGACGTCGATGGTGACGGCGTCGCCCTCCTCGCGCACCACGACGATGTCGACCGACTTCTTGTTGCCCAGGGTCAGCATGGCGTCCATGCCCAGCCTATGCAGCGCCGACAGCACGTAGAACTCGGCGGCGAGGTTGGTGTTGTACTCCGTCATCGCATCACATCGAGGCGAGCAGAGACATCGGTGCCGTGCGCCACCTGCCAGCCGCAGGACCGCAGACGGAGCTGACTCACCGCTGGCTTGAGCGAGCCATCAGAACGGAATGTCATCCGGACCGCCCTCATCGGCCACCTCATCCGCCGCGTCTTCATCCTGGGGACCGGCGTGAGCCACGCCCGCCGTGTCGCACCACGTGGCTGCGATTGCCTCCCAGTCGACAGGCCGCGGCTCCTTCCCCGTCCACACCTCCCAGAATGCCGGGTCAGGAGAATGGGGGCGTTCCAGTTCGGCCAACTCGCGTATCTCCACTGCGACCGGAGCAGGCGCGGCCCACCCAACGAGTATGGCACGCCGAGACGGCAGGCTTGGCAGCTCGCGCAGCATGTCGCCTAGACCATCCGGCACCAAGCTCCTGACGTACTCCTGATCCCGATCATTCACGATGCGGTGCAGAACGAATGTATTGCACTGAGAGAGCACCGTCGGCGAAACCTCTGATGGCCTCTGAGAGGCGAACACGAGGCCCAAACCGAATTTGCGCCCTTCCCGGGCAATGCGTTCAAACGTGCGGCAACAGACGCGCCCGGCGGCGGGGGCCGTATCTGATGCCAAGCTCTTGTGCACGAAGGTATGAGCCTCCTCAAGCACAAGGACAGTGGGCAGCTCCTTGCCGTTGTCCCGCCGATATCGCTGCAGAGCTTCGAAAGTCAAGCGCCCAATGACCGCCACCACAATGTGGACTACTTCCGATGGAATCAACGACAGATCGAGGACGACGACTTGGCCCTCCGACCTCTCATCGCCGCCGATGTAGTCGCTGAGCCAGCCGGCAAGCGCATCATTGGCCGGTGTCTCCGGTGCAGCGACGCAGGCCAGAGACTCCCTCCTCAGCAGCCCGTCAATTCTGAGCCTGAGTGAATCCACAAACTGAGAGGCGTCTCGACCAGCCGCGTCCACAGACAGCGCTTCCACGTATCCCGCCAGCTCATCGACTGCGAACGCGCTCGGTTGGTCTTCGGAAACGACGCACGCCTCATCTTGGCAGCCAAGTGCACCGAGGATCGCGTCGAGGCAATCGATGACGCCTTGGACGTCTCTGTCGGCGAACGGGTTGTGCCACCACTTCTGCGTGTTCTTGTCTCTGTTGGAGCGAGCGCTCGCCTCAGCCTGAGCCGCGGTCTGAGTGAGCGCGTCGAGCTGACTTCGAAGCCCCGCATCCCCAACCTGCTGCGCGAGGTCTGCGAAGTCCATCTCAGCGTTGCTCAGAATAGCAGCGACCCTCTCGCACCTCCCCTTCGCCTGGTGGTCGCCACTCTGCTTGGCCATCGTCAACTGCGCTCGATAGCGAGTGGCGCATGAGCGCAAACGCGTGTCCACTGCATCGGGCGTCACTCCGCCGCTCCGCAGGCGTCGCAATGCCTCCAGAAGCAGGGGTCGCTGGATGCCGGGCGCAGCACCCGTGAAGGCAGCCCACTCTTCGCCATTCCAGAGCCAGGCTGGCACCTCCAAGGGACGAGGGCCCTTGCCGCCAGCACCATCAGCGGCTGCACCAACCGCGAACACCCGAGCTCCGAGGTCTCGGAAGGTATCCGCATACTCGCCGTTAGGATCTAGGACGATGAACCGCGCATTCAGTCGTGAGACTGACGTCTTTCCCTCTCCGCGGGATACGGAAGGTTCAGTCGGCTCTGTCGATAGCCCATCCAAAACGGCCGTCCTTGCCTGGCCGAGCGACCATCTGATGAGTCCAGCGACTGTGCAGGACTTGCCGGATCCCGTGTTGCCGAGGACCGCTAGATGCCGGCCGAAAAGCCGGTCTGGATCGACATAGACGGCTGCGCCGCCAGCGGTGGGACAAGTACCAATCTGGATTCGCCGGGCAGCGTCCTCGGTTTCTCCTTGAACGATTGCGGCCAGCTGAGCCGGAGTCGGAAGCAGCGCCGAGTCGCCAACCGAAGGGAATACGTCGACACCTCGGCGAACGAGGAACACGTCCTCCGAGCCCGGTTCGGTCTTCACTGTCAGTGTGCCCAGTGGAGTGAGCGTCAGAAGACGTGCGGGAAACGGGAGGTCAACGAGGCCGAAGTCCTGGACGCCCTTTCGCTTCGGGTAAGGCTTCCTCTCGATCTTGACAGCCGTGATCACTCCGACAGTAGCTCCTCCCTCATTCGGGACGAGGAGGTAGCCGTTGATTCGCGGGAAGCCGCTGGGAGCGCCGGCATTCAGCGCGGTCGCCTGGGGCGATGCCGGGTCCACGAGCACGGTGATTCCGGAGGCACTCACGCTCTCGACGGTGCCGACCGCGCGTCCGCCAAGAATGTCAACGATCGAGCTCATGCGTCGGCTTCCCCGCGAGGATCGACGGCTGCCGTCCCGCCGGTATCTGAGTCTGGCTGTGCCGACGGAAGCCTCCGGCTGATCAGGTCAACCATCCTCCAGGTCGTCCGATCGATAGCCGGCTTGGGCAGGTAGTTGTCTACGAGCGTCTCCAGATCGCCGAAATGGGGGCCGATCAAGAGCGTCACTTGCTCGTCGCGGCCGATTCGACGGCAGAAGGCGGGTATGCGCCCGGACGCATCGTCATAGGACAGGATGGCCAGATGCGTCGACGGAATCGTGAGCATGTCGGCAATCGTGCGGTTGATATGGTCGTCGCCGAACCCGTAGCCATACGTGAACAGCACGGCATTCGGCTGGCACACTCCCGCTGCGAAGTCCCGGAACAGCTCCGCGTATGGATACTCGAGCGTCTCAATGTCCTTCGTTGCGTTCGGATAGATGAGCATCGCCGAGTCAGGATCGCCGCTGATTGCCGGGTGTTCAGAGGGGGCGCCGAAGGGCACACCGCACCTGACCACGTCGGGTGACCCCATAGGGCTAGAGACCTCGCGCCAATCGATGGACCCGTGGACCTTCGTCATTCGCACAACGCCCTCAAGGTAGCGGGGTTCACCTCGGATGCCAGGCGGGCTGTAGTGCATATCGATGCCGAGACGAGACGCACGGAATGTGGGCGCCATCTGACCCGAAAAGCGATCAAGAATGCGTAGGCCGACCATGTCGCAGCCGTATTCAAGGATGCGGTCGTAGTTGGTCGTGAAGAGATTCAGGCGCTCTCGCGATGCCGTACGGCTGGCGAATGTGAGAAGGAATGAGCCCAGTAGGCGCCGGACCCGCTCGCCCGCCTCGCCATCGCTCCCAAGGACCGCCGCGACGCTTCGTTCCGTATCAAGTACGTGCGCGGCGAACTCCTGGAGGCGCTGAGCGAGGCTGTCCTCCCACTCTTGCCTCAGCTTTGCTGCGTTGGGTGACAGATCACCGTGCTCACCCTCGACGTTGGCCATCGCCAACACGCCAAGCCCGGCAATCAGCTCGCCGGCCGCACGGATCTGATCCTCGAGATTGGGTACGCCGCGAGCGCATCGCTTTGCGGACACGGCAGCCCGCTGGTTGACAGCCGTCTCGTAGCGACACCCGAAGTCCACGCTTGCCATGTCGAGTGCAGGAGCATCTGCCTTCTGTGCAACGGCCGTCGTGAAGCCGCTCCCCACAAGAAGGCCCAGGAACTCCGCTTGCAGGAGTGCCGAGAGCCAAGGTTCCACCTTCTTCGCGTGTTCCGACGTCGTCAGCTCCCCGTCTGTCCGCACACTGTGAGGGCCAGCGCGTAACACATGACGTTCCCACGCCTTTGGCGCAAGGTGTTGCGCTCCCTGTGAACCCGCACCAGAACCGACAGACTCAATCATTGGTCGCCTCCCAAGGCCACGCCCTAGCGTGCTCCCCTACTCGAACAACGTTTCCTGAGGGGTGCGTGATTGCTGACCGCCACTCGCCGTCGCATCACTGGCCGCCTCCGATGCCCCTCGATTCAGGAGCTCTAGGTACCCCCGGTCTCCGAGCAAGTTGCGCGCATGCACTCGGCACTCGCGCCACGATTCCTCGGCGCTCTGCGCAAGCTGCCAGTCGTAGAATCGTGGTCCGAGTCGGCTCGCGACCGGCTGTGGCTGTTTCGCGCGCTTGTCGTGACCGAGGCCGTAATCGGCGAGACGGAGCGTCTCTGGCAGCATCCAGCCCTCGCCGTCGTTCTGAGTGAGGAAGGCCTCGATGCCAGCGTCGCGGTCGGCGCCTGACTCGCGCAGCTTCTCCTCCAGGTCGTGGAAAGCGACAAGCATCAGCACAGTCTGACGCAGCTCGGGATCCTTGTCCTTGTCGACGCGCCAGAAGCCGGTGGGTTCCAAGTCAGCGGCACGCGTACCCTGCAAGTCGCCTTGCCGAACGATGCGCTGGAGATCCTCACTTGAGAGCCGGCTGAAGCTGCCGACGAGGCACTCCGCCTGTGTCCTGGCCTGCAGTCGGGCGTTCTCAGTGGCGGCCCAAAGGGCGCGCCACTCCGACTCCGCCTCCTGTGGCAGCCACTCTGGTGCCGACACGTGCGATCCTGCACCAAGCATGCGCCCGAGGCGTACGAGGCTCCCCGATACCATCGGTTCGAGCACTGGAAGCTCGCGCGCGTAGTGGTAGTCAACGTGAGTGCCGATGATGCGGAAGCGTGTGACCCAGTCAACTGCAAAAGAGTTCAGTACACACAGCAACCCGAACTGCCATTCAAGGCGCGGCAGATGGAGGAGTGATGCCACGTCGCCGCAGGGCATTCGAGGAACGTATGCGGCAATCATGGTGCGCGCGTCGGTGTTGCGCGCGATTCGGCGGAAGCTTAGCTTGCTGGTTCTCCCTATCTCCTGACCCGCGTCCTCGAGCCCCATCAGGTACTGCGGACTGACGATCTTCTTGTCCCAGCCGATGGGATGCCAGCGTGCCTGCAAACCGGTACCGGACACCCAACCCTTCTGGCTGAAGTCGTACTGCTGGAGCATGGCGCCCTGCATGAATGGAAGAGCCACATCCTCCACCCGCTCCTCACTGATCCAAGCATCAGCCTCCCGCGACAGAATGATTCCGGCGGGGACATCGGCTCGTGGGACGGGCAGTGAGTCGTAGGGCGGCTGGGCGCAGCGGAGCCGCCAGTCAGTGCGGGCTACATCGCCGGGCTTGAGCAGGTGGCCGTGGACGAAGCGGGCTTCGGCCATCCGGCGTTCGGGGCCGGCGGTGGTGTCGAAGAGCCAGTCCTCGAGCTGGATCTCGGCCGGCACGACGGAATGGGGGTTGACGATCGGGCCGGGGATGGGGCCGCACTCCGGGCCGGGCCGGTAGTCGATCCCCAGCTCCGCCCACAGCTCCTCGATCGGCCGCCAGTCGCCGAGCAGCCAGCGGCTGTACTCGTCGGGGCGGTAGCCCTCGGCCTCCCACACCGGGCGCGGCGGGAAGAGCTTCGAGTCGCTCGTCATGTTGAAGTCGCCCTGGGCGTACTTCACGCCCCAGCCGTCGGGCCCGTCGTCGCCGAGCAGCACCGAGTTGGCGTAGATCTTGCCGAGGATCTCGAGGTCGCGCGCCGACTGGATCTCGAGGATCGCGCGCGAGCGCGGGCTGAAGCGCTCGACCTGCTCGCGCGCGTAGGGCACGGCGAGCTCCTCGGCGCGCTCCCAGTCCTCGAGCGCGCGGCGCATAAAGGCGGTGCGGATGGCCTCGGTGCGCCCGCCTTTCTCGATCACCACCGGATTGAACTTGAAGCGGCTGTCGATGTCGAAGACCTTGTCGCGGTTCTCGAAGCCGAAGAGCCACTCCCAGCGGCAGTGGTCGAGGAACAGCTCGCGCAGGCCGCCGGTGCCGTGGTCGGAGTAGATGCCCGACGGGACGATGAAGCCCAGCCGCCCGCCAAGCCGCAGCAGCGCGTGCGCCTGCTCGAGGAACAGCTTGTAGGTGTAGGCCTTGCCCTCACCCCTGTGACGGAAGGGGTGCTTGGCGTCCGAGTAGCCGTAGCTTCTCGCGCGCGCGTCGCGCCAGCGGTCATGGAAGGTGGCATTCTCGTTGCCGCGGGCGACGGCAAAGCGGTCGCCCGTCGCGTCGGCTTCGCTCGGGTCACCGAACGGGCCGGCTGCGTGTTTCATCCAGTTCGAGTAGTTCGCGAAGCCCGCGTTGAAGTCGAGCCAATCCTGCTCGATGACCTCTTCCGAGAAGTACTCGGTCTGGTACCGCAGCGCCTCCTGCTTGCCGTAGCTGCGGAACAGCGGATCCGTGTTGCTGAAGTACTCCTTCGAGTTGGGCTGCAACGTCTCCCACGGCGGGTTGCCGAGCACGGCGTCGAAGCCGGCGCCGAAGGTGCGGAACACGTCGGGGAACTCGAGCTCCCAGTGGAAGAAGCGCTTCTGGGCGGCGATGCGGGCGGCGAGGGCGGCGGTGGGCTCGGGGGGCGCCGCCAACGTAGTGGGCAGCGGCGCCTCGTCCAGACGGTCGGCCGGCCAGAACCAGCAGGCGCACCACAGGTCCATCGCCGCCTTCAGGTGCTGGTACAGCGGCGAGCCCACCAGCTCCTCGCGGTACACGCGGGCGCGCTCGGCCGCGTCCGGCACGGGCAGGTCGTGCAGGCGCGCGAGCGTGCCGAGCGCGAGGTCGTGCACCGCCGAGGCCTGCTCGAGCGGATCCTGTTGGTCGAAGAGCTGCCGCCCACCCAGGTACCGCCGCAGGTCCGGCGTCAGCACGTCCTTGACGAACGCCTTGAGCGTCTTGCCGCGCGCGTCCTTGGTGAAGTGCACGCCGTTGCCGTGCCCCTTGTCGCCGCCCTCGCGGTTCTTGAACGCCATCACCGGATAGTGGCGGAAGGTGTCGAACCAGGCGCCGACCAGCGCGTTGCCGCACTTGACCTTGTGGTCGAGGAAGCTGAAGGGCAGCTCGCGGTCCATGGTCTCGATCCAGAGGCTGAGGCGGCAGAGCTCCACGGCCAGCGGATCCAGATCGACGCCGTAGATGCAGCGCTCCACCACGTGGCGACGGAGCAGCGCCTTGAGGCGCGGCTCGAAGGTGTCGTGGTCGGGGCGGCACGGGAGCAGCTCCTGGCCCAGGCGCTCCTCGGCGACCGGCCCGGCGGCGGGCGTCGCGTCGCCGCCGGGCGCCGTGTCGGGGCCGGCCGGCGCAGCCTCGCCGGCCCCGGGCTCGAACAGCCGCACGAGCGCACGCTCGCCGTCCTCCGCGATGCGGTCGTGGAAGTGCAGCGACTCGTACAGCGCGTCGGTGAGGTAGCGCAGCGCCGCCACGGGGAACGTCCCCGAGCCGCAGGCCGGGTCGCAGACCCTGAGCGCCAGGATCTCCTCGGGCGGCCTCGGCTTCCAGGCGATCGGCGGCGCGTCGGTGTTGGCCGAGCCGTCGGCGTGCGTGGGCGGGTCGAAGGCCAGCGGCCGCAATGTGCGCTGCACGGTCGGCACCGCCAGACCCGGCCGCGTGTAGAAGGTGCCCGAGCCCTTGCGCGTGCCTCCCCAGCGCACCACGTACCACTCGCCGGGCAGCACCACGCGCTCGACGAGCTGGCGCGCCTTGCGGGCGACGGCCTCGTCGTGCACGAGGCGCTTCTCGGGCGTGAGCGCGCCTCGCGGCGCCCGCACGAGCTTGCCCGCAAGCACCGCCCTGCGCGCCCACGTCTCCGCGCGCGTGCGCGTGGCGTGGCGCTCGTCCGGGGCGTCGCCTGCGTCATCCACTTCGGTCGCGCCGGCCGCCTCGGCGTTGTCACCGTCGTCGCCGGCGACCACTGCGTCATCGGCGTCGTCGCCATCCGACGCGTCCGCACCGGTGTTGTCAGTGCCGGCAACGCCCGCATCTTCCAGGCTGGCATCTTCCGAGCCGGCGCCGTCCGCGCCCGTCTCTTCCCCACCGCTCGCCTCGTCCCCGCCGCTGGTGTCCTTCATCTTGTCGAGCAGGCCGGCGATGGCGTTGTCGTCCATGCCCTCCAGGCGCGAGAGCGGGAGCGCCGGCGTGTTGCCCACTGCCAGGAAGATCACGGGGTCGCCGGGCGGCGCCGTCTTGAGCTCGAAGTCGAGGAGGCCCTCGTACAGGATGCCGATGTACTCGCTGGAGAGGTCCGAGAAGTCGACAGGCATGGTCACCCAGGTGCTGCCGCGGCCCTGGCGCAGCCTGACGCGCGTGCGAGTGATGAGCTCGAGCATGCGGTGCACGTCGCGGTCGCTGAGCAGCTCGCGCGCGAAGCACGCGCGCTCGAACACGGCCAGCGCGCGCGTGAGGCCGTCGGGCGAGGCGGGGTCGCCCGGCGCGAAGAGCTCCCCGCCGTAGGCGGGCACCAGGAGCGCCGGGTGCGCCGAGCCCTCGCTGACGAGGCGGAACAGCGCAAGTACGCGCGGCCACGCGGCGTGGCCGCGCGCGAGACGCGCGCCGCCGCGCGCGGCGACCTTCTCCAGCTCGCCGATCAGGCCGGTGAGGCCGTAGCTGTCGTTGTAGAGCACGTTGTCGCGCGGCAGCAGCTCCCGCGACTCGGCGAACAGCACCACGACCATGCGCATGACCATGCGCACGGCCGCCCGGTAGATGTCGGCCGGGTCGAGCGCCGACTCGCCGGGCGCGTCACGGTCGGCGCGCCCGGCCGCCGCCCGGTTGTGCTCGCGCAGCGCCTCCCCATGCGCCTGTACCAGCAGCTCCACGGCCTCGCGCACACGCTCGCCCAGTACGCTCGACAGCTCGGCCTGACCCTTGCGGCTGTCCAGGATCGCCTGCTCGAGCGCCGCCCTTTCACCTTCGGCCGGCGGCGTCCAGAGGGCCGGCTGCACGAGCGTGCGCAGCGCCTGCACCTGCGGCGCAAGCGCGCCCTCCTCGAACCAGAGGTCGGCGTCCCACTCGCACCAGGCGTCGATGTCGAGGCCAGCGAACACCAGCCGCCACTGGCGACCGTTGGTGAGCAGCGCCAGGCGGTGGTCGGCGGCGCGCAGCCACTGCACCACCTGGCTGGCGGTCTTGCGCCCCCGCCCCATGCCCACGCGCCGCTGGTCGTCGATGAACACCGGCAAGGTGGCGCCGGAGGGGCCGCGCCACAGGTGGCGCGGCTTGACCGTCTCGCCGGTCAGGGCTTGGCGACCCCAGTCGGCGGGGACGGCGGAGCCCCGCAGCCACTGGCCGTCGGCCTCGGTCGTGCCCGGCGCGAAGCCGCAGACCTGCTCCAGCACGAAGGCGACGAACTCGCCTGCGTCGGCGCCGTCGTCGAGCAGGCGCGCCGCGCGGCGCCGAAGCTCGGCCTCGGTCCACGACGACAATGGCGCCGGCTCGTGCGCGGCGACCACGCCGAGGCGCTGCGGGTCGAGCAGCAGGCCGGCATGGCGCAGGTCGGCCCACCCGGGCAGGCTCTGGCCGGCGCCGGCCCGCCGGCCTGCGGCAGTGCGTACCGATGCGGTCGCCGCGCTCATCGCGCGGCCTCCGGCAACCGGATCTCGACGCACACCGGGAACACCTGCGCCGGCGCCGGCATGGCGTGGCGCCGGGGCAGCAGGTAGCGCACGATGCGCTCGCGCTCGCGCTCGAGCTGCTCGCGCACCTCCTCGTAGTGGCGGGTGCGCCGCGCGATCTCCTCACGCTTCTCCTCGATGGATCGGTCCAGCTCATCGAGGCGGGCGTCCTCGTCGAACAGCGTGCCCTGCTGCCGCTCGGTCTTCAGCTTGTCGATCTCACGCTCCAGCTTGGCGAGCGTGCTCTCCTGGATGAGCGCCGAGACCTCGCCCTGCCGACTGCGGTACCTCTCCTCTTCCTCGTCCTTGGCCTGCTCGCCGGCGCGCGCGAGCTGGTCGCGCAGCGCCGTGGAGAGATCGTCCGTGTACAGGGTGAGGAACCGCTTGACGTCGGGCAGCGCGTCGTCGAAGAGCTCGGCAGCGCGCGCCTGATGATGCTCACCGAGCGCAACGTTCCCGGCCGCCTTGGTGCGCAGCTCAACGGCCGGGACGTGCGGCCACGGCTCGCCGACCGTGCCGCCCCGTACCGGCAGCGCGAAGGTACGCACCCAGTGGTGGAACGTCTCGCGCAGCTCGTTCACCGCCAGCTCCTCGACCGAGAGCAGGATGAGGGCATCGAGGTCGGCCGGCACGCCGTTCAGCCTCACCGCCCAGCGCGACACCTCGTCCCCAGTGCCGGGGAAGCGCCGGCGCATGAGCGTCGAGAAGGCGTGCTCGAGCATCGGATGCGACAGATGCAGCAGGGCAACGTCGCGGCGCGGGGAGAAGACGAGGCGCTGACCGACGCGGTCCAGGAACGGCTCGGGGCCGAACGCCAGGCGCGCGACCGCCCCGCGCCCGCGGCCGCGCGCGTCGAGGCGCAGGGACTCGTCGACGACCTCGGCCCAGCCGGGCAGGTCCGGCCGCACGAGCCGGAAGGTGCCGGCCTCCGGCGCCGGCTCGATCTGCGGCCGGCCGGCGTGCACCGCCAGCGCGGCCTCGAGCGTGTCGCGCATCCCGTCGCCGTCCAGGTCGAGCTCGGCCGCCAGCGCGGCGACCTGCTCTCCCGCCGCGGCGCCGTGGTCGGCGGTGGCCACCGTCGCGTCGGCGTCCACGTGCGCGCGCCCGCGAACGGCGGCCAGGCGCGCGTCCAGCTCGCCCTGCACGGTCGCCGCGTCCTCGCCGCCCACAAGGCGGCGGTGAGCCGCCTCGGCGAACAGCTCGTTGGCCGATCCGAGGTCCTCGCGGATGTCGTTGGCCTTGCGCAGCACGTGCGCGAGGAACCGGACGTCCTGATCCTCCTCGGTCATGAAGTGGAAGATCTGCACGTCGCGCGCCTGCCCGTGGCGGTCCAGGCGGCCGTTGCGCTGCTCCAGCTTGGACGGGTTCCACGGGCAGTCGTAGTGCAGCAGGTAGCGGGCGGTGCGCTGCAGGTTGAGACCCTCGGCGGCGGCGTCGGTGCCCAGCAGCACGCGCACCGGCTCGGCCGGGTCGTTGAACGCCTGCTTGACCAGGTCGCGCTCGGTCTCGTCCATGCCGCCGAACAGCGTGAGGATGCGCTCGGGCTCGTAGCGCTCGCGCAGCCGCCGGGCGACGTAGTCGAGCGTGGTCTTGTACTCGGTGAACACGACGAGGCGCTCGTCGTCGCGCCAGGCGCCGCCGCGGCCGCCGGCGCCGCTGCCGCCGACGCCGCTGCCGCCGGCGCCGCTGCCGCCGTCGTCTCGAAGCAGCGTCTCGATGACCGCGACCAGGGCGTCGAAGCGCGCGTCGGCGACGGGGTCACGGGCGACGACATCGCCGGCGCCGGCGTCCAACCGCAGGCCGGCGAGCGCGGCGTCGATGGCCGCGGTCTGCTCCTCCACGTGCGGCCCCGCCTGCTGCAGCCACGCGCCGACCACGCCGGCGGCGACCGCCTCGCGCGACTGCGTCTCGCGGTCGTCACCGGTCTCGCGCTCCACCGCGCGACGCGCCGAGTCGACGTCGGTCTCGCTGGCCGACGTCTCCTCTCCGAGCCCCGCGCTACAGCGGCTCCACGACTCGGCGAACGCCACCGGGCAGCTCAGCAACCGCTTTCCCAGGATCTCGACGGCGAAGCTGCCGGCCCGCCGCCGCTTCCGATCTCCCGCCGCGATGTAGGCGTGCATGGCCGTGCGGAACTCGTCGAACGCGTCAGACAGCGCGAGCTCCCGCTCCGAGAGGTCGAGGGTCAGCTCCATCGGCTCCAGGCGCGTGCAGAACTTGGGCGGGTCGCTGCGCTCGTTGATCTCGCGCTTGAGCCGGCGCACGACGACCTGCTGCACGCGCGCGCGTTCCGCCGGCCGCAGCTCGTCGGTCTGGCTGAAGCGCACGGGGTCGAGGATCTCCAAGAGGCCGGAGAAGCTGCGCGTGTGGCCGTTGTGCGGCGTCGCGCTCAGGAAGAGGCGGTGCTCGAACCGCGGCGCGAGCAGCCGGACCATGCGGCACAGGTCGCTGTCTTCGCCGAACGGCGACGGCATGAGGTTGTGGCACTCGTCGACGACCAGCAGGTCCCAGGGCAGATGCGGCGATCCCTCCCTGGGACGCGACGCCGCCATGAACTGCTCGAGCACGTCGTCCTGCCGCAGATAGTGGTACGAGGCGATGATGCGGCTGAACGACCGCCAGGGGCTCGCGTCCATCCCCAGCCTGCGGCGCAGCGCTGCCGTCTCGTCGCGGTCGATGAGGTTGAACGGCAGCGAGAACTTGTCCCACATCTCGTCACGCCACTGCAGGCGCAGCGACGCCGGCGTGAGGATGAGCACCCGCTGTACGCGCCGGCGGATGAGCAGCTCGCTGAGGATCAGCCCGGCCTCGACGGTCTTGCCGAGGCCCACGTCGTCGGCGAGCAGCAGATTGACGCGCGGCATGCGCAGCGCCTTGAGCAGCGGCACGAGCTGGTAGTCCTCCACCTGGACCGCCCCGTGGAACGGGCTGCGGATGGGCAGCCTCTCGAGCGGCCCCGAGCCGTCCGGGTCGAGGAAGGGCATGGCGGCGGTCCAGCGCGCGGCGCGCAGCAGTGCGTCGAAGTCGGCGGCGGGCATCGGGCCGAAACGGGAAGGGTCGGGCAGCGCGGTCGGCGGCAGCACGCGGGCGCTCGCGCCCTCGACCTCCCAGACCAGCTGCTCCTCGGGCGGCAGCTGGTCGTCCTTGTACTCGATGTGGACGAGGTGGAGGCGGCCGGCGTCGCCGTCGAACGGCTCGACGCCGGCGATCACGCCGCGGCGGTTGCGGACGTAGCAGAAGAGGCCGGGACGCGGGATCTCAGGGTTGTCTTGAGGCTGGCCCACAGCTCGTCAACCCTATCATCGGCATAGGACGGAGCATCGTGAGGCCGGTCTCGCCGGACTTCACACCCATCCTCCGACACGGCTCGGTGGCCGTGCTCGCGGAGCACCCCCGTCCGCCCTCCATCTCGACGCGCTACAGCTTCCGCCCGCACGCTCCGATAGGGGGAGCAGGCGCCGAGGCGCCCATCACGTGGACGACCGCGGGACAGGGCCGGCCCCGCGACACGGACCGGGACTCACAACGCGACCTGGGCTGCGACGAAGGGAGAGGGAGATGAAGGGTTTCCGCAAAGGTCTGGCGCTGGTGGCGGTCGCCGCCGGCTTGATCATCGGGCTGGCGGCCTGTGGCGGTGAGAGCGGGGGCGGCGGCGGAGGCGGCGGCAGCGACTCGGGCGGCGAGCCCACGACGTACCAGAACGCCATCTACGGTTTCGAGCTCACCTACTCCGACCCGCTCAGGCAGTCCAAGGCCAGCACCACGGGTGACGAGAAGTACGCCGTCGCCTTCGCCGACAAGAAGGGTGCGGAGCTCGACGACGCCTACGTCAACGGCGTGCGCGTGGCGGTCAGTGAGATGGAGAACTCCGCCAAGCCGGCGCAGGTGCGCAAGATGAAGGCCGAGATGACGAAGGCCATGGAGAAGATGGTCGCCGACAACGACGGCGAGCAGATCGGCGAGGTCGTCCCCGCGGAGGCAGGCGGCATACCGGGCTACCGCGTGGAGTTCACCGCCGAGACGTCCGGCGTGGTCATCCACTACCGGGTGACCTTCCTGTTCCACGGCAAGCTCCTGTTCGACTTCACCGAGCAGGCCGTGGTCGACGACTGGGACTCCCTCGCGCCGACCCTCGCCGCCGTGACGCAGTCGTTCACGCTGGACTGAGGGCTGACCGCGGCGCGACGCCGCGTCCGGCTCAGCAGCTCAGGACCCAGCCGACGAGCATCAGCACGACGAAGACCAGGGCGACCCACGAGACGCACGACGTGTAGCCGTCGAGCCACGACGCGCGCGCGAGCCGCACCTGCACGTCCACGGCCACGGGCTCGTGCGGCGTCCCCTCCGCCGCAGCCGCGCCGAGCCGATGCCCGCAGGCGCCGCAGTAGGCGTCGCCGGCCGGGCGCTCGCTGCCGCAGACCTCACATCTCGCCATTTCGCCCTCCGCGTTGGGCTGCCGCAAGCATACGCGGCGGCGGGGACGGATGCCGCGGGCCCGCGGCGGGCCCGTGGCGCACCCCGGCTCGACCCGGTGGGCCGCGACGCCCCGTCCCGTCACCGGCGCGGCGCCCTGGCCTCCCGTCTCAGACGAGGAAGACGAGCGTCACGACGGCGAACAGCGGCAGCAGGATCAGGGCCGCGTAAGCCGTGTAGCCGAAGAAGCTCGGCATGCGGATCCCCTGCTCCTCGGCCATGGACTTCACCATGAAGTTGGGGGCGTTGCCGATATAGGTCATGGCGCCCATGAAGACGGCGCCCAGGCTGATCGCCGCCAGGAAGTCGGCCGGGACCTGGCCCGTCGGCGGCGTCGGCTGCGCCGCCATGAGGCTGCCGATGTTGCCGTCGATCCCCAGGTAGCCCAGCGCCGCCGAGGTGAACGAGAGGTACGTCGGCGCGTTGTCCAGCACCGACGAGAGGCCGCCGGTGGCCCAGAAGAAGTGCCACGGCTCCTTCAGGCCCAGCGCCGAGCCGTTCGCCTCGAGGAGGGCGAGCGCCGGCACCATCGCCGCGAAGATCCCCGCGAAGATGATCGCCACCTCCCGGATCGGCCCCCAGGTGAACTGGTTGAGCGAGCGCCCCTCCTGCGAGCCGACGCGGAGGGACAGGACCATGAGCGCGATCATGATGATCTCGCGCAGGAACGGGATGTGCAGCGCGGTGCCCACGGCGTTGATGTGCGTGGACAGCGCCACCGTGAGCACCACGCCGGCGAGGAAGGCCACGTTCAGGGCGCCCTTGACCCCGAGCGGCACGTAGTCGACCACGTCGAGGTCCTTGTCGAACGGAGTCTCCCTCTTGCGGTACACGTAGGTGTCGAGCGCGAAGAAGATGACGATCACGACGCTGTTGACCAGCAGCCACTCCGGCCACAGGCGGAAGGTCCAGGTGAAGTCCACGCCGTTGAGGAACCCGAGGAACAGGGGCGGGTCGCCGAGCGGCGTGAGCAGGCCGCCGATGTTGCAGATGACGAAGATGGTGAACACGAAGATGTGCACCGTGTGGTGCCGCTCGGAGTTGGCGCGCAGGAGGGGGCGGACGAGCAGCATGGCTGCACCTGTGGTGCCGATGAAGCTCGCGATCACCGCCCCCACCATCATGAACACGGTGTTCGTGAACGGCGTGCCCAGCAGGTTGCCGGTCAGGTGGATGCCCCCGGAGACGGTGAACAGGGCGGCCAGCAGGACGATGAAGGAGAAGTAGTCCTCGGCCGTGACCAGCACCTGCTCGCGGCCCACGTCCCCGAACCCGACCAGGAGGTAGAGCACGGTCGGGAGCCCGAAGACCGCGGCCACCACCGCCTTGTTGCGATGCCTCTCGAACCAGTGGGGCGTCGCCAGCGGCAGCACGGCGATGCACAGCAGCAGCCCCGCGAAGGGCAGGATCCACCACCAGTCGAGTTGTCTGCCCAGCTCCTGCATCCACGCCTCCTGCCGTCGGACACGCCGGATCCGGCGGTCCGGAAGAATGGGTCTGCGCCCCCGCGGGGGCCAGTCTACAGGAAGAGCGCGGCCGGCCGCCGCCCGCGCGCCGGTCAGGCCTGGCCGGGAGCGCCGGACCGGTCGTCCGCGCCGAGCTCGTCCGGACGGAGGGCGCGGCCGGCGGCGGCGGCCGCGGCGATCTCGCGGCGCGCCTCGTCACGCAGGACGTCGTCCACCGGCACCCGCACGACGAGCGCCGCGCCGTCGTCCTGTACGGCGCGCGCGGCGACGAAGCAGACCTCGCGCACCCGTCCCCGGCCCAGCACCGCCTCGGCCGCGAGCGCGTACGCGGCGCCCTGGGGGCGGTACCGGCCCAGCAGCACCTCCGGCCCGGCGGCGCGGTCGGTCTTGTAGTCGACCACCACCCACGCATCGCCGTCCCGGTACAGCAGGTCGACGGCGCCGCTGACCACGACCCCGTCCAGCAGCGCCCCCAGCGCGACCTCGCGCTGCACGGCCTCGGGGTCGAGCGCCGCCGCCCGGGCCGCCGCGCGCACCGGCTCCGAGCGCCAGCACGCGGCGGCCAGCGCGGCGGCGTCGGCGGCGACGTCCGGCCGGTCCACCTCCTGCGCGGCCGCGGCGGCGACGCGCTCGAGCGATGCCTCGTCGTCCAGGTCGCACAGCTCGAGCGTCCGGTGCACCGCCGAGCCCAGCGCCAGCGCCCGGGCGCGCCCGGCCGGGGCGCCGGGGCCGCCGCTGCGCACCTGCTCGTCCACGTGCTCCAGACCGCTCGGACTGGTGGCGGGCGCCGTCCGCCCCGCCCGCTCCAGGAGTCCCCCGCGCTGCGCCATCCACACGCTCCGCGCACCCGCGAGGTCGGCGTCCGGGGGCGCCGCCTCTGCCTCTTCCCTCTGCCGCGGCGCCCCCGGCGGCAGGACCAGCACGCCGCCGTCCTCGTACGCCTCCTCGAGCGGCGCGGGCGCGGGCAGCGCGTCGGCCATGGGTCCCAGCAGGACCGCCGCCCGCGAGCCGTCCTTGTTCCACAGTCGCCCGAAGCAGGTCACGACCAGGCGGTCCCGGGCGCGCGTCGCGGCCACATAGAGCAGGCGGCGCCGCTCGCTCGCCTCCATCTCCTTCTCGCGCTCGCGCAGGGCGACGTAACGCTCCGGCTCCAGGTCGCGCGCCGCCGCCCCGGGCAGCTCGGCCTTGAGCTTGATCGCGAGCCGCCGCCGCTCGCGGTCGACGATGGGCTCGCCGCCCCCGCCGCCGCGCGTGCCCAGCGCACCGCCGGCCACCACGACGATGGGGTACTCGAGCCCCTTGGCCTTGTGGATCGTGAGCAGGCGCACCACATCGCCGTCGTCGTCCACCTGCGACTCCTGCTCGCCGGCGGCGTCGCCGGCCTCGGCGGCCCACGCCAGGAAGGCGCCGAGGCCCCTGCCCCCGGAGCCCGAGAACGCGCGCGCCCGGTCGACCAGCTTCTCGAGGTTGGCGATCGCCTGCGGCCCGCCCGCGCCGGAGGCCGCCAGGACCTCCACGGCCTTCGTCCTCCGCAGCAGCTCGGCCGCCAGCTCGAACGGCTCGCGGGCGGCGCGCCGGCTGTGCAGGTCGCGCAGCACGGCGAGCGCCTCCGCCACGGCGGCGTGCCCCTCCGGCTGCTCCGCGAACAGGTCGAACCGGCCGCCCGCTGCCCAGAACAGGAAGAGCTCGTCGTCGCTGAACCCGAACAGCGTGGAGTGGAGCGCCGCGTACACCGCCGGCCCGTCGCTGGGGTCGTCCACCGCCCGCAGACAGAGCAGGGCGTCGTCCACCTCGCGCCGCGCAAAGTAGGCCGTGCCGCCGTCGACCCGGTACGGCACGCCGGCCTCGCGGAGCGCCTGCTCGTAGGTCTCGAGCCCGGTCGTGGCGCGGAACAGGACGGCCACGTCTCCCCAGCGCGGCGCCCGCCACACCTCGTCGTCGGCGGGCGCCGCGCGGTCCTGCACCGTCCAGCGGTCCCCTCCCCCCTCGTGCATCTCGACCAGCAGGGCGGCCAGCGCCTGCGCCTCGGCCCTCCGCGCCGCCTCGACCCCGCCGGCCGCCGTGTCGGGCTCGTCGCCGAGCAGCACCGCCACGCGCGGCCCCTCGGCCGGCGGACGGTACGGGTCGACCCACTGGTAGCCCGGCTGGCGGCCCTCCTCGGCGTCCTCGTCGAACACCGACGCGAACACGTTGTTCACCCAGTTGACGACCGCCGGCGTGGTGCGGAAGTTCTGGCGGATGACCTCGAGCGCGCCGGTACCGTCGGGCTGGCCGGCGATGAGCCGCTTGACCTGGTCGTACATGCCGATGTCGGCGCGGCGGAACCGGTAGATGGATTGCTTGGGGTCGCCGACGACGAACAACTTGCCCGGCCGCAGCACGACCTCGCGCCAGTCCCGCGCCCGCGGACGGCGCTCGCACAGATAGAAGACGATCTCGGCCTGCAACGGGTCGGTGTCCTGGAACTCGTCGACCAGCACGTAGGCGAAACGCGCCTGCAGCGCCGCGCGGGCGGCCAGGTCGCGCGCCAGAAGGTCGCGCAGGCAGCCGAGGAGATCGGTGAAGTCGAGCCGCCCC
>Ga0209722_1001130_pt1 | contig 24702 bp, 20 predicted proteins | sample BioC12SIPDNA_2_FD_185745 | JGI IMG/M metagenome (GOLD analysis project Ga0209722, IMG submission 185745) | Anaerobic biogas reactor microbial communites from Washington, USA - Biogas_R1_A C12 SIP DNA (SPAdes) (version 2) | ecosystem: Engineered > Bioreactor > Anaerobic > Unclassified | place... | reverse complement strand
CCTCGATCAGCTCGTGGGTCACATAGACGACGGTGGTCTGCCGCTCCTGGATGATGCTCTCCAGGATGTCCATGAGCGACGACTTGAGCGTCGCATCCACGTTGCCGAACGGTTCGTCCATGAGCAGTACCCGCGGCTCGACCGCGAAGGCCCGGGCTATCGAGACCCGTTGCGCCATGCCCCCGCTGAGCTCCGCCGGGTGATAGTGCTCGAAGCCGCCCAACTCCACCCTCTCCAGCCAGCGACCCGCCGCCGCCCGTGCCTCTTCCCGGGTCTTGCCCTGCGCCCGCAGCGGCGCCGCCACGTTGTCGAGAGCCGTGCGCCAGGGCAGGAGCCGCGGCTCCTGGAACACGTATCCCACCACACCCTCGGCGACGGTCACCGTGCCCTCGTCGGGCGCGAGGATGCCGGTGATCAGCTTCAGGATGGTGGTCTTGCCCGATCCCGACGGGCCCACGACACCCACGATCTGGTTGCCACCGATGTGAAAGGAGAGATCGCTCAGCACCCGCAGCGCCCCGAAAGACTTGCTCACGCGGTCGAAGACGATCACGCCGCCGCTCCCCAGGATAGGCAGGGTCTCATGAGTCGGCCTTCCTCCAGCGCGTCACACGCCGTCTCAAACGCCGCAGAACACCGAACTCGATCGCGGCCAGCAGAGCAAGTAGCACCACGATCCAGGCGAAGAGTTCCGCGGTCTCCAGATAGCTCATGGCACGGGAGAAAGCGTGACCGACGCCGCTCAGAGCCCCAAGGACCTCAGCCAGCACCACCGCCCGCACCCCTATGCCGGCGGCGAGAGTGAGCCCGGCCACGGTAGGCGACGCGATGCCCGGCAGGTACACCTCCGTCAGCATGAGGCGCCGGGGAAAGCGGTATACCCGGCCCATCTCGGTGAGCCGCCGGTCGATCGAGGTGGCTCCCGACAGCGTGTTGACGTACATGGTGGGAAAGACGATCACGGCGACGACGAAGATCACGGCAAGATCGCCCACGCCCAGCCAAAGCATGGCGAGCAGAGCGATGATGACCGCCGGGATGGTCATGACCACCCAGCGAAGCGGCTCCAAGAACGACCGCACCCGCGGCTCGACCCCGGCCGCTATGCCGAGCACCCAGCCCGCGGCCACCCCTATGGCGAGACCTATCACCAGGCGCTTCAGGGTGATGAGCAGTTCGATCCAGAGCTTGCTCCCCCAGGCCAATCCGGCCAGAGCCACCGCGGTGTCCACGGGCGAGGCCAAGATGACCGGGCTGACGACAAGGGAGAGCAGCTGCCATACCACCAGGATGGCAACCACTCCCCCGGCTGCAAAGAGCAGCCTCTTGCGTCTATTGGGTGTGGTAGAACTCATCGTCGGGCAGCTGACCGCCTATCACCTCAGGCGAGAGCTCCAACAGCCTCCCGTAGAACCGGTTGAGATACCACATGGCGTCAGACGCCGATGTGTACTTCCAGGTGATGCTCTGCAGCGAAGCCGTCATCACGTCGGCCTTCAGGCCCAGGTCGGGGAGTTCGGTCTCCATGAATTCGCCGGCCGCTTCGGGATCGGCCAGCATCCACTCGACCGCCGCTTGGTATTCGCGTTCGAAGGCAGCTAGGACCTCGGGTTTGTCGAGCACGGTCTTCAGAGCCACCGTGCCCGCGATCGGCGTGTCCTCGGAGCGGGCGGTCGCAGCCATCCAGGCCTCGTCGAAGGCGAAAGCCCTCGTCAGAGGGGTCTTGGTGTCTTTGGACTTGAGGATCACGTTGGTCGCGAGCGCCTCAGAAAGAACGGCGTTGTCGACCTCGCCTGCCAGAAGCAGTTGGGCGGCCTGAGTCGGATCGGACACGTACCTCAGTTTGAAGTCCTTCTTCGGATCGAGCCCTTCCTTCATAGCCAGATACTGGAACATCACGTCGGGCACGCTGCCCTGCAGCGACACCACCAGCGACTGCCCCTTGATGTCGGCAAGGCTCTCGACGTCGGCGTCGCTGGTGATCAGATAGGTGATGTTCCAAACCGCGATGTTGAGCAGTTGTAGCTCCATGCCCTTGTTGTAGAAGACGGCCGCGTTGTTGGACGGTACGGTGACAAAATCGCCCTGTCCGCCGGAGACGATGGCCTTGAGTTGCTCGGCGTTCTCCCAGATCACCAGCTCGGTCTCTTTCGCGACATCGGCCAGCTTGTCGTTCACAGCCATGTAGGCGAGGGGGATCGCCATCGGCCCCGGGGGAGCGACCAGGGTGACCTTGTCGACCTTGGCGAGCGTGGTCGCGGTGGTGCTGGGATAGATGGCATCCGTGGGATAGATCGTATCGGTGACCGGGGAGGTCGTCGAAGTGGTGTCGCTTGAGACAGTCGTCGACGCCGTGGTCTCCACCGGAACGGATGCCGTGGTCTCGGTCTCGGCGTCGGAAGAATCACACGCCGCCAATGCCAGAAGACCTGCCATCAAGACAAGCGCCAAGACGGTGTATACGGATACGGTAACAGCGCGACGGATGCGCTTTTCAGGTGTGTTCATGGATGCTGACCTCTCTGCCCTCTCGTTCGTTGAGACATCATCATCGCACATTGACGTCACCACCTTACAGGAGTAAATTGTGAAACGCGTAACGGTGTTATGTGCGTAACGACGATTCGGGCACGTGCACCCGCTCTATCCAAGGGGGACGGGGCAGCAGCAGTGGCGCAGGCCAACAAACCGGCGGTCTCTCGTAAAACGGTAGGACGACTCAGTCTCTACCGGCGGCTTCTCGACAACCTCAGGCGGTCGGGTACCGACAACATCTACTCTCATCAACTGGCCCATCTGGCCGGAGTCAGTGCCGCCCAGGTCCGCAGAGACCTCATGGTCATCGGCTACTCCGGAAGTCCCAATCGTGGCTATCAGGTAGATACCTGCCTGGCCAGCATCGAGAGTCTGCTCGACGGGCTCGAGCCCCAGGATGTCGCGCTGGTCGGCCTGGGCCGGCTGGGTCAATCGGTTCTGGCTCACTTCGCGGGCAGGCGCCCGCTCCTGCGTATCGCCGCCGGCTTCGACACCGATCTGGCCATCGTCGGCACCAAGATCCACGGCTGCCCCATCTACAGCGTGAGGGACCTGGAGCGGGTAGTGGCCGAGAAGGGCATCCGCATCGCCATCCTCGCCGTTCCGCCGGAGTCCGCGCAGACCGTTGCCGAGGCTTTGGTGCGCGCCGGCGTGCGTAGTCTGGTGGACTTCACCGCGGTGCCGCTGCAGGTCCCCGACGACGTCTTCGTGGACCACATGGATATCACGTCGGCCCTCGAATCGGCAGCTTTCTTCGCACGCCAAGAACAAGACACAGAGGGCTCCGACAACGGCTCGGAGGGTAGCCCCGATGCCGAGATGTACCCTATGATGGAGAAGATCGATTCGCTCCTAGAGGGAGCCGGCATGAGGCTGCTCGACCTGGCCCAGAAGATCGGCGCGCGGATACTCACTCCGGGCTTGGGCGGCAACGCCGAAGTGGCCCGCATCTACGCCGGCGACCGAGTGAGCGATCTGCTCAACCAGGCCTCCGACAAGACACTGCTGGTGACCAATCTCGCAAACCTGCAGATGGTCCGCGTGGCGGAACTCATGGAAGTCCCCGGTATCTGTTTCGTCGACGGTGTCGATCCGGATCAGGAGATCATCGACCTGGCCGTCGAGAACGGCACCATCCTCATGGTCTCCCCGCTGGGCGTGTTCGAGACCTGTGGGCTCATCTACCAGTTCCTATCTCCTGAGGCCCGGAGTTAGCGCCTCGCGCAGCCATGGAATTCGTCTCCTACGACATAGCCGGCAACGACTTCCAACGGGCGGGCGCGGCCTCTCGCTCCATCAAAGAACACCTCAAACGTATCGGGGCCGGCGCCGAGGCCATCCGTCGCGCGATGATCGCCGCCTATGAAGCCGAGATGAACGTGGTCATACACTCGGTGGGCGGCCGGCTTGAAGCCTCGTTCACCGACTCCCAGATAGACGTGAGCGTCATCGATGAGGGTCCGGGCATCCCTGACGTAGAACAGGCCATGGTGGAGGGGTATTCCACGGCCGGCCCTGAAGCGAGGGCCCTCGGCTTCGGAGCCGGCATGGGGCTCCCGAACATCCGGCGCAACAGTGACCGGTTCCGCATCGCTTCCAAGATGGGCGAAGGCACACGGGTGAGCTTCACCATCATGCTCAGCCCCGAGAGCACCCGCTTGACACGCCCCATCTCGCTCTACGCGTCGGCCGACAGGTGCCGGGACTGCCGGGCCTGCCTGAGCGCCTGCCCCACGCAGGCCATGCGGGTACGTGGCGGCCGTCCCGGCGTGCTCGAGCACCTGTGCATCGATTGCGCGGCCTGCATCGCCGCCTGCAGCAGCCAGGCCCTCCTCATGCGAGATGAACTGGTGTCCCTTGACACGCTCCAGAACAAAGGGGAGATGCTCCTGGCCATACCACCCGCCCTCTTGGCCGGATGCGGACCCGACTATCCACCGGCGCAGGTCCTGGCCGCGCTGCGGGGGTTGGGATTCTCCGGCGTCATCACCTCTGAGCCTTATGAGCTGGCGCTACGCGATGCCGCCGCGGCCACGGCAACAAGCGCAGAGACCCCCCGCACGCCCGTCATAGTGCCCTCTTGTCCCGCGATAGTGAACCTCATCGAGCTGCGCTTCCCGTCGCTCGTGCCACACCTCGCTCCCTTCGACTCCCCTTGGGAGGCCATCCAGGCCGCACACAGCGACCGGCCGGTGGCATACGTGGTCTCATGCCCCAGCCAGCGTTCCGCGCTCCTGATGCATGCACCCGCGGCAGGCGAATCGGCGGCGCCCATCGAATGCGTCACGCCCGAGGTGGTCAGACAGGCCGTCATGATCAGACTGACCGGGGCGAGCGCCGGCACCGCGAAGGAGCCCAGCGGCGCCGCCTCGCGCGCAGCGGAACCTGCGGCAGCCGTTGAGACGGCGACAGCAGTGCCCGGCACACCCCCGGCTTCGTCCGGCCTGCCCGATGGGCTGCTCACCGTGACCGGCCTCAGCCATGTGATCGCCGTCTTGGAGGAGATCGAGGACGGCCTCTTGGAAGACGTGCGGGTGATAGAACTCTACGCCTGCGACGGCGGGTGCTTCGGCTCCCCCCTCCTTGCAGAAGACCACCACGTGGCCTCCCGGCGCTGGGAACGGGGCAGAGCCGCGATCGACGCATCCGGCCTGGGTCCGGGGGCCGCCGTACCGCGTCGGAGGCCCTTTGCGGCGCGTCCCGGCATAAGGCTCGACGCAGACATGGCCAAAGCCATCGAGAAACTGGGGCAGATGCAGATCGTGATCCGCTCTCTGCCCGGGAGAGACTGTGGCGCCTGCGGCGCCCCCACGTGCGCCGCGCTGGCCGAAGACATAGTCATGGGGCGCGCGGGCATCGAGCTGTGCCCGTACGTCTCGCCGGCAAGCAGCGAGAAGGAGGCCGGAGAGTCGTGAGGATGCAAGAGTTGGCGCAGATCCTGGATCTCGAAGAACTCACCCCCGCCACGGCGGCCTACGCCGATGACGCCGGCGAAGATACGGGCGACGGCAGCGGCGACCGTGACGTCACGCAGGCCTATGCCTCGGACCTCTTGAGCGACGTCCTTGCCAACGCGCCCGAGGGGGGCATCCTGTTGACGCTACAGGTGCACCTGAACGTCATAGCGGTCGCCAGCCACGCCGGGCTGCAGGCCGTCATCTTCACTTGCGGCCGCCGCCCCGAGGACGACGTGATAGAGAGGGCCGCGGGCGAGGGTCTCACCCTGTACGCATCGCGGGCCGACACTTTCGAGCTCTCCGGAAGACTCTACGAGCTTGGTTTGAGGGGGAGTCCGGCATGAAGCCGAGGAGATCCAGGACCGAAAGACGCCATGCTTGAGCGAACAGCCTGCCATGCACCCACAGATCAAGCCATACCGTGCCGACCTGCACATCCACACGGCCCTCTCGCCGTGCGCGTCGGAGGAGATGACCCCTCCGGCCATCGTCGCGGCCGCACTGAGAGCGGGTCTTGACATGATCGCCGTGTCCGACCACAACTCAGCGGGCAACGTAGCGGCCGTCCAGGAGGCGGCGCGTGCGGCCGGCGGTGCGCTCGCCGTGATAGCGGGCATGGAGATCACCTCCATGGAAGAGGCGCACGTGCTTGCTCTCTTCCCCGACGCGGCGGCGGCGGAAGGCGTGTCGAGCCACCTCAGAGGCATGCTCCCGGAGCTCGGGGAACATTATCGTTCGTACTTCGGCGACCAGCCGCTCATGGATCAGGCGGGTAGCGTGACAGGCAAAGAGACCGTCGCGCTTGCCTTCGCCACGCCCCTGGACCTCAACGATACCGTGGAGATCATCCACGGGGCCGGAGGTCTGGCCATCGCGGCGCACGTGGACCGTAAGACCTTCAGCGTCTTCTCCCAGTTGGGCTTCTTCCCCACCGACGCGGGCTTCGATGGCGTGGAGGTGTCGCGACACGTCAAGCCGGACTCGCCCCGTCTGCAGGAGTTCGCCGCCCTGGGCCTGCCGCTCACCGGGTCTTCCGACAGCCACTATCTCGAAGACATCGGCACGGCGAGCACCGAGCTCCGCCTGGCCGCACCGACCTTTCCCGAACTCGTCCTCGCTTTCGCGGAGGCCGAAGGCCGGAGCGTCGCCCATGCATGATCTCTCGCTCTATCTACTCGAGATACTCGAGAACTCGGTCCGCGCGGGCGCCAAGCACGTGGATATCGAGGTCTTCATCGACGAGACGACCGACCGGCTGCTGCTGGCGGTAGACGACGACGGCCACGGCCTGTCCGCCACTCCCGCGCAGACCTTGGACCCCTTCTACACCACCAAACCGGGTAAGAAGACCGGCCTCGGACTGAGCCTGTTCCAGGCCGAGGCCCGCGCGGCCGATGGCGATCTCGCCATAGGTCCATCGCCCACCCTGGGAGGCGTCCGGGTGGAGGCCTCTATGACGCTGGACCACGTTGATCGCCCCCCGCTTGGCGATGTGGCCACCACCATCATCGTGACGGCAGCCACCAACCCCGGCGTGGAGTTCACCGTGAGCCTCACCGGAGACCGTTTTTCACCGTCCCTCGAGCACGCGCCACCCGGCGCGGCGGCCGAGAGACTGGCCGCCCAGCCGTCCATCGAGCGGCTGACCCAGGCGGAGACGAAGCAATCGATCAAGGAGACAATCGACAAGGGAGTCGTGAATATGGTCAACGAGAACGAAACGCAAGGGGCCGGCTGCCAGGGTTGCGGCTGTGAAGAGGCCTCCGAAGAGGAGCTTCTTGCCCAATTGGATGAGGTCATAAAGAGCTACCAGGGCAAGCCCGGCGCTCTCATACCTGTGCTGCAGATCGCGCAGGGCATCTTCGGATACCTCCCCAACATAGTGCTCGAGCGGGTGGCACTGGGACTGCGCAGACCTTTCAGTGAGGTCACCGGGGTGGTCGGCTTCTATTCGTTCTTCTCCAGGATCCCCCGGGGCCGCAATCTCATCCGCGTGTGCCTCGGCACAGCCTGCTACGTGCGTGGCGGCCTGGCGGTGCTGGAGTCGCTCAAGAAGGAGCTGAAGATCGACGTTGGCGGCACCACCGAAGACCGCGAGTTCTCGCTCGAGGTGGCCCGCTGCTTCGGTGCATGTGGGCTCGCGCCGGTGATCACGGTCAACGACATCGTCCACCACCGGGTCAAACCCGCGCGCATCAACGAGATCCTCGACCAGTACCGTAGCGACGCCGAGGCGGAGACCGTCGCGGTCGGCGCCGGCGAAAGGAGCAACTGATCATGGTCGACAAGATCAAGAGTCCCGCCGACCTTCTGGCGATGGCTTCCAAGGCCAAGGAGGCAGTGGACCTGCGGTCAGGCGCCAAGGAGATCAAGGTCACAGTCCACATGGGTACCTGCGGCATCGCCGCCGGGGCCCGTGACGTGATCGTCAACTTCATCAGCGAGATAGCCGACGCCAGGCTGGACAACGTCACCATCCATCAATCCGGCTGCGCGGGTCTCTGCGAGATGGAGCCCATGGCCACCGTGGAATTCGCCGAGGGCGACGTGTTCCGCTATGGACGCCTGGAGAGTCGGGACAAGATCCACCAGATCGTGCATACCCACTTGATGGGGGGCACCCCCGTCGACGAATACCTCATAAAGTCGGAGTAACCGGGACATGGAACAGATCAAGAACCACATACTCATCTGCACAGGAGGTGGGTGCATCGCCTCAGGAGCGCTCGAGGTAGTCGCTGCCTTCACCAAGGAGTTGGACGAGATGGGCCTGGCCCAAGAGAACCGGATCATCGAGACCGGTTGCCTCGGACCGTGCGCCGTGGGACCCGTCGTCCTCATCTACCCCGACAGCGTCTTCTACCAGAACGTCAAGGTCGACGACGTCCACGAGATCGTGGCCGAGCACCTGCTCAAGGGCCGGATCGTAGAGCGCCTGGTGAGCCACGCCCCCGGCACCGACAAGACCGTCGCCGAGATGGGCGACGTGGAGTTCTTCAACCGGCAGATCAAGATCGTGCTGCGCAACTCGGGCATCATCGACCCGCTCAAGATCGAGGAGTACATCGCGCGTGAGGGCTACCAAGCCCTGGCCAAAGTGCTCACCGAGATGGAGCCCGAAGAGGTGGTGACCGAGCTCATCCGCAGCGGCCTACGCGGCCGTGGTGGAGCCGGATTCCCCACCGGGCTCAAATGGAAGTTCGCCATGTACGCCGACTCCGATGTCAAGTACATGCTCTGCAACGCCGACGAGGGAGACCCCGGGGCCTTCATGGACCGCTCGGTGTTGGAAGGCGACCCTCACAGCGTCATCGAAGGCATGGCCATCGGCGCGTACGCCATCGGGGCGAAGGAAGGCTACGTCTACCTGCGCGCCGAGTACCCGCTGGCAATCGAACGTCTGCAGTACGCCATCGACCAGGCCCGCGAGTACGGCCTGCTGGGCAAGAACATCATGGGCACCGGCTTCGACTTCGACCTCGAGATCCGCAAGGGATCCGGCGCCTTCGTGTGCGGCGAAGAGACTGCGCTGATGCGCTCCATCGAGGGCGGGCGCGGAGAACCGCGGCCGCGTCCTCCGTTCCCGGCCGAGAAGGGCCTCTGGGAGAAGCCCAGCGTGCTCAACAACGTCGAGACCCTGGCCAACATCGCCCCCATCATCCTCAAGGGCGCCGACTGGTTCGCCAGCACCGGCTCCGAGAAGAGCAAGGGCACCAAGGTGTTCGCGCTGGGTGGCGCCATCCAGCATGCGGGTCTGGTGGAAGTGCCCATCGGAGTGCAGCTGGGCGAGATGATCTACGAGATCGGCGGCGGAGTCCCGGGCGGCAAGCCTCTGAAGGCCGTGCAGCTCGGCGGCCCCTCGGGCGGCTGCATCCCCAAGTCGAACCTCAACGTGCCGGTGGACTACGAGACATTGCAGGAACTGGGCGCCATCATGGGTTCCGGCGGTTGCATCGTCATGGACGAAGACACCTGCATGGTCGACGTGGCCCGCTTCTTTCTCGACTTCATCCAGGAAGAGAGTTGCGGCAAGTGCATCCCCTGCCGGGTCGGCACCAGGCGCATGCTCGAGATCGTCACCCGCATCTGCAACGGTGAGGGCAAAGAGGGCGATATCGAGGAGTTGGAGAGCCTCGGACAGATCATCAAGGACACCGCGCTCTGCGGACTCGGTCAGACGGCGCCCAACCCGGTGCTCTCTACCATCCGCCATTTCCGCCACGAGTATGAGGCCCACATCCGCGACCATTACTGCGAAGCGGGCGTGTGCTCGGCCTTGTTCACAGCCAAGTGCACCAATGCCTGCCCGGCGTCGGTGAACGTGCCCGGTTTCGTCAGCCTCATCGGCGAGAAACGGTTCGACGAAGCCCTCAGGCTCCACCGCGAGAACAATCCGCTGGCCAGCATCTGCGGGCGGGTCTGCTTCCACCCCTGTGAGAGCAAGTGCCAACGCGGAGCCCTGGACGAACCGGTGGCCATCCGCAGCCTGAAGCGGTTCATGACCGAGCAGGAGACCGAGATCCAGATCCCCGAGATCCGCGAGAACGCCGCCAACGCCGCCCGCAAGGTGGCCATCGTCGGCGCCGGCCCCGCCGGTCTCTCCTGTGCGTACTTCCTCGCCCGCCTGGGATACAAGCCGACCATCTTCGAGAAGGAGCCCAGCCCCGGCGGCATGCTGATACAGGCCATTCCGGCCTATCGTCTGCCCCGCGAGGAACTCGGCCGCGAGATCAGCATGATCGAAAGCCTCGGTGTGAAGATCGAGACCGGGAAGACCCTCGGGCGCGACTTCACCTTGGCGAGCCTCAAAGACCAGGGCCACGAGGCCGTGTTCCTGGGCGTCGGCGCACCCAACGGCATCAGCCTTGGCATCCCCGGTGAAGAGGGCGAGGGAGTCAGCGAGGCCCTCACCTTCCTGCGCGACTACAACGTGCACGGCACCGCTTGGGTAGGCAAGGAGGTGGCCGTGGTCGGAGGCGGCAACTCCGCCATCGACGCCGCTCGGACCGCTCTGCGGTTGGGCGCGGATCACGTCAACATCCTCTACCGGCGCCAGCGGGAGCAGATGCCCGCCTGGGCCGAGGAGACTCTGGCCGCCGATGAGGAAGGCATCACCGTGTTGCCACTTACCTCTCCCAAAGAGATCATCCGCGACGCGTCCGGCAAGGTCACGGCCGTCGTCTGTCAGCAGATGGCCCTGGGCGACTACGACAAGAGCGGCAGACGCCGCCCGGTCGCCGGCCGCAATCCCGACGTCACGATCCCCTGCGACCAGGTTATCGCCGCCGTCGGCCAGGCGCTCGACGCAGAGACGGTCCTGGGAGGCGTGCCGGTCGAGCTACGGAACGGCTGGTTCGATGTCGAACGCAACACCGGCGCCACCAACGTGGAGTGGGTCTTCTCCGGCGGCGACGCAGCAACGGGGCCGGCCTCCGTGGTGGAGGCGGTGGGTGCAGGCGAGAGAGCTGCAGTAGCCATCGACAAATACTTGACGGGCGAAGAGCACGCCTTCTGGCGCCGTCAGATCGCTGTAGATACCTACTTCGATCCCGATGCGGATCCGCTGCCCACCCCGCGCGCCGGCGTCAAGTGTCTCGATCCCGAAGCCCGGGCCTGCACCTTCGACGAGGTCGAGCTCTCCTGGGATATGGAGACCGCCTGCGCCGAGGCCAAGCGCTGTCTGCGTTGCGATTATGGGAAGGTCCCCGTGAGCGCCGTCGATGCTCAAGAGGACGGCGAGTAGCGCCGGTCTTTACCGGCCCGATAAGTGGTAGAGACCGGCACAAGCCGGCCGACAGAAAGGAGAGGACGGCCTTACACAGTCTCGAGTAGAACCGATGGCGGCCGGCTGAGGCAGCCGCCATCGGCAGACGAGCGAAAGCCATAGGACAAACTACAGAAAGGGTCAAGAGAGTATGTCAGCACCTGTCGTCACGGCTTCGTGCAACGCTCCGGGCGAAGTCGCACAGATCGCCTGTAACACCAGCAAGTCAAAGGCCTCGTTGCCGCTGGGAAAACTGATCGTTCTGGGCCTCCTCGCCGGCGCCTACATCGGGTTCGGAGCCTATCTTGCCACCACGGTGGGCCACGATGCCTCCAAGTTCCTGGGCAACGGCGTCGGTCAGCTCCTGTTCGGTTCGGTGTTCACCGTCGGCCTCATGATGGTGGTCATCGGCGGTTCCGAGCTGTTCACCGGCAACAACATGTTCATGATGGTCGGCGCGCTCGAGGGCACTACGACCTGGAGAAGCCTCTGGAAAAACTGGGCGGTGGTCTGGGTCACCAACCTCATCGGCGCCCTTATCCTCGTCATGATCATCTACGGCGCCTTCTACGCAACCGGTGACGGCGCGGGTCTTTTCAAGGGCGGTATTGGAGCGAAGGCTCTTGCCATAGCCAAGGGAAAGGTGGAGCTCAACTTCTGGGTGGCCCTGCTGCGCGGCATCCTCTGTAACTGGCTGGTCTGCATGGCCGTTTGGTTGGCGCTCGCTTCCAAGGACATCGTCGGCAAGATCTTCGGCATCTTCTTCCCGATCATGGCCTTCGTCGCCATGGGCTTCGAGCACAGCGTAGCCAACATGTTCTTCATCCCCATGGGCCTCATGGTCAGCGACAACGAGACCATCCTGAACGTCGCGGCCGCCGCCGCGGCCGGCCCCGAGGCCGCGCAGGCAGCTCTGGACGGCTTCAAGACCGCGGTCGCCGATCACCTCAACTGGGGGACGTTCTTCTACAAGAACATGATCCCCGTCACCATCGGCAACATCATCGGCGGTGGCATCTTCGTCGGAAGCGCGTACTGGTTCACCTACGTACGCAAGTCCAAGAAGGCCAAGGCCGAAGAGGCTGCCAAGGCCGCGTCGGAGAAGTAGCGGGCAGAACGCGCGCCTATCTGGAGCAACGTGCCTCCAGAAACACCGGCGCCCCGGGAAGAGCAGTGCTCTTCCCGGGGCGCCGTCTTTTTCTACTCAGTCGGCCTCAGCAGGCGGTCTCCCGCCGTCCGGCCGGGCTCACCGTTAGAAGACCTCTGGGTATCCTACATCCATGAACAGGCTCTCGAGCCGGGTCTTGTGGCCGATCTCCATCTTGGCCAGGTTGTCGAACACCTTCTTCCTGTCGGCGTCGGGCGCCGTGTTGGCCAAGGCCTCGTACCCGCGGGCGGCCTGCTCTTCCTTCTTCATGGCCAGAGCTATCGCGTCGGCCGGCGTCATGTCGATAGAGAGGTCGGGGAGCGGGGTGGCCTCGGCCACCTTGTAGTCAGGCCCCACGGGAAAGTCCCGCATCATGCATTCGTCGTTCAGGCAGCCGGTGAGGAAGACCTTGTGGCCCAACTCGTCGCCTGCCAGCTCGGAGAACGTCTGCCGGACCACCGGGTTGGTCGCGCGTTCCGCAACCTCGGTGTAGAACTCGTACGCCTGCTCTTCATCGCGGATCGCCGCCTCGAGGATGGCGACGATCTCTATGTTAGTTGCCACTGTCGTCTCCTTTGTTGCGAGGCTACGGCCTGGCCTGGCGGAGCACCTCGTGCTCCAAAGGCTCTCCGTCGCGGACCTTTTCCACGCTGATGGCGCAGACCTTGTACTCGGCCGTCTCGGTGACGGGATCGAACGCATCGATGGTAAGGACATTGGCGCAGGCCTCGGCGAAGTGGAAAGCCATCCAGCAAATGCCCGGATTGGAGCGCTCGTTAACCCATGCGCGGAGGGTCACCTCCCCACGCCGGCTCTTCGCCTTGACGTAATCGCCGCTGTTGATGCCCAACTTGCAGGCATCGTCGGGATGGATCTCGATGAGCTCTTCGGGGAACAGGTTCTCGAGCCCCACCGAGTTGCGGGTCTGCGTACCGCTGTGATAGTGCCAGAGCCGGCGTCCCGTGGAGAGTATCAACGGATACTCGGCGTCGGGCATTTCGGCCGGCGGGATCCAGTCGGTCTTGGAGAACAGGCCCAGTCCGCGCGAGAAGTTGCCGTCTTTGTGCAGATAGCGCGTTCCCGGATGCTCGAGCGTGGGGCACGGCCACTGCAGGCCCATGTCGTCGATGCGCTCGTAGGTGATGCCTGCATAACTCGTGGCGGTGCGACGCATGTCTTCGAAGATGGCCTCCGAAGAAGTGAAGCCCAGGTCGTATCCCAGCCGCTTGCCGAGCTCCTGCAGCACCCACCAGTTGGGCTTGGCGTTCCCGGACGCCTGGAGGGCGCCGCGGACGCGCTGCACGCGGCGCTCGGTGTTGGTGAAGGTCCCTTCTTCTTCACCCCAGGAGTAGTCGGGCAGGACCACGTGCGCCAACTCGGTGGTGATGTTGGGGAAGATGTCGCTGACGATGAACAACTCGAGGGCTTGCAGTTCCTTGATGGTATGCGCCATGTGCGGCTCGGTCTGCACCGAGTTGTCGCCGATGCAGTAGAGGATCTTGGTGCCGCCGTCGAGCGCCTTGTGGAGCATGGTGGGCATCTTGTAGCCCGGCTTGTCGGACAGGCCGGTGACGCCCCAGTCTTTCTCCATCTTCTCGACGGCCTTGGGGTCGGTGACCGACTGGTAGCAATGGAACACGTTGGGCAGCGCGCCCATATCGCAGGCGCCCTGCACGTTGTTCTGGCCGCGGAGGGGGTTGAGACCGGCCGCGTGCTTGCCAAGATTGCCGAGAACCATCTGCAGGTTGGCGAGCGTCTTCACGTTGTCGGTACCGCAGATATGCTCGGTGATGCCCAGCGTGTAGCACACGCTGGCCGATTTGGCCGTGCCGAGCAGCCGGGCGATCTCCTTCATCTCGTCCACGGGCACACCGCAGATCTCGCTGGCCTTCTCGACCGGGTAGTCCTTCACCCACTCGCGGATCTCGTCCGGGTTCTCGGTATGCTCCTTGAGGAACTCCTCATCGGCCCAACCGTTCTTGAAGATCTCGTTGATGAGACCGTTGATGTAGGCGATGTCCGAGCCCGACTTGATCTGCACGTGCCGATCGGCCCACCGGCAGAGGTCGGTGCGCCGCGGATCGTTCACGATAAGGGTGGCGCCCTTCTTCTTGGCGCGTTTCACGAAGTAGGAGATGACCGGGTGAGCCTCGGTCATGTTAGAACCGATCACGAAGATGAGATCGGCATCTTCCAACTCCTTGATGGAGTTGGTCATCGCTCCGGAACCAAAGGCAGTCGCCAGACCGGCGACAGTGGGAGCGTGTCAGGTTCGTGCGCAGTGGTCGACGTTGTTTGTCTTGATCACCGCCCTGGTGAACTTGGAGATCGCGTAGTTGTTCTCGTTGGTGATACGACCCGAGCCGAACGCCGAGAAGACATCGGGACCGTCCTTGTCGACGATCTCCTTGATGCGCGTGGCCATGTAGTCGAGGCACTCATCCCAGGAGACCGGCTCCAGCTTGCCGTTTTTGCGGATCATCGGCTCGGTGAGCCGCTTGTCGCTCGACGGGAACTCGAATCCGTAGCGGCCCTTCACGCACAGCATGCCGTCGTTGGGCTCGATCTCGCGGCCGGTCACCCGCACGATGCGGTTGGCGTCGCGGTCGATGTGCAGCGTGACCTGGCAGCCGACGCCGCAGTAGGGGCAGGTGGTATTGACCTTCTCCAGGTCCTTGGCCCGGCCCTTGCCGATAGCCTTCTTGTCGATGAGCGCCCCCACCGGGCAAAGCTGGACGCACTCGCCGCACTGCACGCACGTCGACGAGCCCATAGCCCGGTCGATGTCGAAGATGATGTGCGACTCCATGCTGCGCTCGCCCATGCCCAGCACTTCGTTCACCACGGTGTTGTTGCAGCCCGCGATGCAGCGGCCGCAGAGGATGCACTTGCGACGGTCGACGGCGATCATCTCGCCGGACATGTCCACCTCGGCAGTGGGCCCCGACACCAAAAAGGCAGGGGCCTCTATGCCCAGGTCGTAGGCCGCGTCCTGCAGCTCACACGCGCCGTTCTGCTCGCACGACAGGCAGTTATGCTCGCCGTTGGAGAGCAGCAGGTTGACGATCATCCGCCGCGCCTCGCGGACCCGCTCGGTGTTTGTACGCACCACCTGGCCGTCCTGAGCGGCGGCGGTGCAGGCCGTGATGAGCGTGCGGCTACCCTCGACCTCCACAACGCACAAACGACAACGACCGGCCGGACCGGTCTTGCGGTGGTAGCAGAGAGAGGGGATCTTGACCCGGTTCTCCCGGGCCACCTCAAGCAGCGTCTGCCCTTCACTGAAGGGCACGGACTTGCCGTCTAAGGTGATGTGTCCAGCCAAGGGGGTGGCTCCTTTCACCATTTATCTCGGGCAGCCGGGTCACCGGCGTCAGTGCTCATGATAAAGCAAGACAGCGCCGAAACCAACGGCTTTGGGAGCCCTCAACCAAGCTATTTCACTGGCGGGCTGCGGTGCGGCTCCTGCACATGTCGAGACGACGCGATACGACCATGACGAGACCCCGCATGACTCCATACCCTATGCGGCATTCATCTTTGAACAGCCGCTGCATGCGTTCGCTCTCGAAGGCGATGAGTTCGGCTTCTTCGGCCACATCGACAGATGCGGTGGAGATACGGCGCTCCGCCAGTGACGACCACCCCACGCTCATTCCGGGACCCACCTCGTCGAGCACGATCTCTTGCCCACTGGCCGCGGTCATCTTGACCTGGAGCTTGCCCTTCTTGATGAGATAGAGGTAGTTGGCGGGTTCGCCCTCCGTGATGACCCTCGTGCCGACTTCGTAGGACCCTTCCTTGCCCAGCGGAGCGATTGCCTCCAGTTCGTCGTCCACGAGCTGCATGAAGATCCTGTAGTGCCGCAGATCCTTGCCTTGAAGCATTCTGGCCCCTTTCATAGCTGCCATCGAAGCAGGGCTTGTCAGGTTCATGGTAGACGAAGCGGGCATCGCCGGGCAATACCCGTGCGGAGCGGCCACAATGCTAACATTGGCGTAGCTCCGGCAAAGCGACATCTCGAGCGGTCGCAAGGAGGTTTCATAGGTGTCCAGCCAGACGGCGCCTGAACAGGCACTCATCCTGATCGTCGACGACGATTATGACTTTCTCGAGATCAATCGCATGATCCTCGAGAAGGCGGGCTACCGGGTGGTCACAGCGGCCGAGCCGAAGACCGCGCTCTTGCGGATGGAGGATGAGAAGCCCGATCTGGTGATCTCCGACCTCATGATGACCAGCCTCGATTCCGGCTTCTACTTCGCCCGGACCCTCAAGGAAGACCCACGTTACGAGAAGATACCGGTCATCATCGCCACTTCGGTGTCGAGCGCGCTCGGCCTCGATTTCAGGCCCCGCACCGACGAAGACCGGGAGAAGATGCACGTCGACGCCTATTTCGACAAGCCACTCGACGTGAACCGGCTGCTCCTCACGATAGCCGAACTCCTAGGCGGCGGTAGTGCACCTGCGCCCGCCCCTTGTGGGGCAATGACAGAGGCGGATGCACCTGTCGCCCCCGACGCGGATGCTCCGGATGCAGCCCTGGAGGACTGATGCCCACCTGGGACAACCCCCTCATCACCATAGTCACCGACAAGTGTCGGATGTGCTATGCCTGTGTTCGGGAGTGCCCGGCAAAGGCCATACAGGTGGTCGACGGACAGGCACGAGTCATGCAGCCTCGTTGCATCGGATGCGGCAACTGCCTTCGCGTTTGTAGCCAGAACGCCAAACAGGTCCGCGACGACACAGAGCGCGCCTTTGGATTGCTCGAATCGGAAGCGCACGTGGCGGCCATGGTCGCCCCCAGCTTCCCGGCGGAGTTCACCGACATCCCCCCGGGCAAGTTGGTGGCGATGATCAGAGCCCTGGGTTTCGATTCGGTGCACGAGGTGGCTCTTGGTGCTGATCTCGTAGGACGTGAGTATCGGCGCCTGGTAGAGGAACATCCCGAGAACCGCTATATCACCACTCCGTGTCCCGCCGTGGTCTCGTACGTCCGCAAGTACCACCCACGTCTGATGCCCTACTTGGCGCCGGTCGTCTCGCCCATGGTGGCCATGGCCCGTGTGCTGCGCCATGACCTGGGCCCCGATATCAAAACGGTCTTCATGGGCCCATGCGTGGCCAAGAAGCGCGCCTCCATCGACACCACGCACGTCGAGGTCGAAGCGGTGCTGACCTTCTCGGAGTTGCGCGACATGTTCAAGAGACGGGGCATCAAGCCGGATGCTTTCCCCGGCGACGACGACTTCGACCCTCCTTACGCCGGCGTGGGCATGGTCTTTCCCATCGCGGGCGGTCTCTTGCAGACTGCCGAGATGAGCGAAGACCTGCTCAGTGGCGAGATCGTGGTCGCGGAAGGCCGCGGGGAGTTCGTCGAGACCATAAGCGAGTTCGACGTCGCCCACGCCGACACCAGGCTCCTGGACATACTCGCGTGCCAGGGATGCTACGCCGGTGCGGGCATGACCACCAAGGAGACCATGCTCCAGCGGCGTACCCGCATCAGTAACTACGCGAAGAACCGCTTGGCCTCCTATTCGGAAGAACAGATGGCCGAGGTCCGCGCCGCAGAAGACCGGTACAAGGATCTCGACCTTTCACGCACCTACAGATCCGATGAGCAGACGCTCGGATACGCCGCCAGCTCCGAAGAACTCGAGGAGATCCTCCACCGTATGGGCAAGTACAGGCCCGAGGATATGCTCGATTGCGGCGCCTGCGGATACGACACCTGTCTCGACCATGCGCGCGCGGTCTATTCGGGATTGGCCGATTCGGAGATGTGCCTCCCGCACACCATCGAGCAGTTGCGCTCCGCGTACGAGGAGTTGGAGGTCTCCCACCGTTCGCTCGAAGACGCGAAAGAGGCCCTGGAGCGCTCCGGCCGGCTGGCCAGCATGGGCCAACTCGCCGCCGGCATCGCCCATGAGGTCAACAACCCTTTGGGCACGCTGCTACTGCACGCCGATCTCCTTCTCGAGGAGTGCGAGGAGGAGGAGTTGCGGGCCGACCTCGAGACCATCGTCGACCAGGGGAACCGCTGCAAGCGCATCATCTCCGGCCTGCTCAACTTCGCCCGCCAGAGCAGAGTGCTCCGCCAGCCCACCAATGTGGCCGAGCTGGTGGAAAAGACCATTCGCACGGCCCCGGTCGTAGAGAACGTCTGTGTGAAGGTGGACAACCGGCTCTCCGACCCGATAGCCGACATAGACCCCGACCAGATGATCCAGGTCCTCACCAACCTCTACACCAACGCCCAACAGGCCATGCCCGAGGGGGGCGATCTCACCATCACTCTGCGTGACGACCCCGACACCATCTTTATCGAGGTCACCGACACCGGAGTGGGCATCCCCGCGGAGAACATGCCCAAGCTGTTCGATCCGTTCTTCACGACCAAGCAGGTCGGCATGGGCACGGGACTTGGGTTGGCAGTCAGCCACGGCATCGTCAAGATGCACAAGGGACAGATCTCCGCCCGATCCAACACCGACAGATACGAGGGTCCCACGGGGACCACGTTCACGGTCACCCTGCCCCGTCATGAGTAGAGGGAGCCGGTAGGTGCCGCATCGCAAACAGGTGTTGAGAGTGGTCATGGTGGACGACGAGGTGCCGCTCAGCCTCGCCGTACGCCGCATACTCATGAAGTATCAGGTCCACGTGGCCGATGTGGGAGTAGACGTCACCTTCGTGGCGACTCACTTCGCCAACGGAGAGGCCTTCCTGGAGAGCTTGGAGCAGGGTGCTGAGTATGATCTGCTCCTCTTGGACCTCAAGCTCCCCGGCATGAGCGGTATGGACATCCTCGCGGAGTTGGGCAAACAGGAACAGTCGATCGTCACCATCATGATCACCGCCTATGCGACCTTCGATACGGCGGTCCAGGCCACCAAACTGGGTGCGTTCGATTTCATCGCCAAGCCTTTCTCACCCGAGGAGTTCCGCTATGCCATCACCAAGGCTACCGAGCAACTGATCGTCAGCAGGGAAGCCCGCAGACTGGCGGAGGAACAACGCCAGGTGCGGTTCAACTTCATCTCTGTGCTTTCCCACGAGCTCAAGGCTCCTCTCAACGCGATCGAGGGGTACCTCAAGATCCTGCACGATGACGAGCCTCCCGAGCGCCGGCAGATGATCGACCGGAGCCTCTTGCGCCTCGATGGCATGCGTAAGCTCATCTTCGACCTACTCGACCTCACCCGCATCGAGTCCGGCCAGAAGGCGCGGCAATTCACTACCGTGGATGTGCGTGCAGTCGCCCAGCGGACCATCGACCTGTTCGCCAACGAGGCGGCCGAACGCAAGATCGGCATCACCCTGCGGGCACCCGAACCGGTGGAGATTCTGGCCGACCCGAGCGAGCTGGAGATAGTGCTCAACAACCTGGTCTCCAACGCGGTCAAATACAACCGCGACGCGGGCAGCGTCACCGTCGCTCTGGAACGCAAAGACGACATCGTGAAGATCCAGGTCTCCGACACCGGCATCGGTCTGACACCCGAGGAAAGCGCCAAGCTCTTCAGCGAGTTTGTCCGCATAAAGAACGAGGATACATACAAGATCCTGGGGAGCGGACTCGGCCTATCCACCGTCAAAAAACTCGCCCAACTCTATGGTGGAGAGGCCACCGTCAAGAGCGAGAAGGGGGTCGGCAGCATCTTCACGGTCACGCTGCAAGACGCAACACCCGATGGTCCGGCCGACTCCGGAGTCCCGGCCACTACCCTCACGGTGGCTACAGCGCCGGCCACCGCGAATGCCGAGTGACCCATACTCTATCTCCGAAGCCTCAGACGAGATACTATCTACGCTATCCGGCAGGACCGTGCGCAATAAGACGGCGCGTGTAGCTACCGGAGACATGACGAGCGAGTGGTGAGGGAGGGCGTTCGTGTACAAGATCCTGATAGTGGACGACGACCCGGATATGGTCGAGGTGACCCGGATCGTCCTGGAAGGCGAGGGATATGCTGTAGACAGCGCCCCGAACCTGGAGGAAGGCCTGGTCAGGCTCAAAGAGGGTCAACCCGACTTGTTGATCCTCGACGTGATGATGGAAGAACCAGATGACGGCCTGCGCTTCGCCCGCAGGGCTCGTATCGAGGGGCACACTCTGCCCATCCTGATGCTCACGAGTGTCAACCAAGCTCTTGGTCTGCAGATCGGGCCCGATGAGGAAATAGTGCCGGTGGATGAGTTCGTCGAGAAACCCGTCGACCCCGATTGCCTCATCCGGAAGGTCAGATGGCTGCTCGAAGAGCGGGGAGAGGCGCTATGGTAGCTGCCGAATTGGTGAGACTTCGCGAGGAAGTGGTAGTCATCGCCGAGCAGAACGGCTTCAGCCGCTCTGCGCTCATTCCCATCCTGAGAGACCTCAAGGCCAAGTATCAGGGCATCGACAGCGACGCCGTGCAAGTCGTCGCCGACGTGCTCGGCCTCTCCCCCGCGAGCGTCCATGCCGTATCCACGTTCTACGCCTTCATACGGCCACAGAAGCAGGGCCGGTATTCGTTCCGGCTGTGCCGGACCTACTCGTGCGACCTGGCCAGCAAGGCGGAGGTGGCTCGGCAGCTGGAACAGGAACTGGGCATCGCCTTCGGAGAGACTTCGGCCGACGGCGCCTTCACTTTGGAGTGGGCCAACTGCATGGGCATGTGCGACCAGGGCCCAGCCATGCTGGTGAACGAGGAGATCCACACGAGGCTCACGCCCGAGAAGATCGGCAAGATCGTGAGTATCTACCGGCAGCGGTTGGCGGACGAGACTGCCGGCGGCAAGGCGCCCCACAACGGCGAGGCCGTCGACGCCGACTTCGCCAACGCGGCCAACGACCTCACCTTCTCTACCATCCCGGCCGGCGAGGGTCTGGCCAAGGCGCTCAAGATGCGACGTTACGAGATCATCGACATGGTCCGCGATTCGAGGCTAAAGGGGCGCGGGGGCGCCGGCTTCCCAACGGGCATGAAGTGGAACTTCGCCGCCGCCGAGCAGCGCACCCCCAAGTACATCATCTGTAACGCCGACGAGGGCGAACCGGGCACGTTCAAAGACCGCCTCATCTTGAGCCAGTTCGCCGACCTCGTGATGGAGGGCATGACCATCGGCGCCCGCGCTATCAACTCTCCGGTGGGACTCATCTATCTGCGAGCCGAGTATGCTTACCTGCGGGCCCACCTCGAAGACGTCATCAGGCGACGTACCGATGCGGGGCTCCTCGGCCGCAACATAGGTGGCATCGAGGGTTTTGACTTCGACATCCTGGTGGTCATGGGCGCCGGCGCTTATGTCTGCGGCGAGGAGACCGCACTCATCGAGTCCCTCGAAGGCTCGCGCGGCGAGCCCAGGAACCGGCCGCCCTTCCCGGTGGTCTCGGGGTTCCTCAACAAGCCCTCGGTGGTCAACAACGTCGAGACTCTCGCCTGGGTGCCCTGCATACTCACCAAGGGCGTCGACTGGTTCATAAGCGTGGGCACCGAGAACTCCGCCGGCCACAAGCTGTTCAGCGTGTCCGGAGACTGCACGAAGCCGGGTGTCTACGAGTTCCCCTTCGGGATCACCGTCGCCGAGTTGCTCCGCGAGGTCGGCGGCGAGGACGCCAAGGCCGTGCAGATTGGCGGCGCGTCCGGACGATGTGTCCCCAAGAAGGATTTCGAACGCCGTCTGGCCTTCGAGGACATCCCCACCGGAGGCTCCATCATCGTCATCGGCCCCGGCCGCGACATGCTCGACTTGGCCCATAACGTCATGGACTTCTTTGTTGACGAGTCGTGCGGTAACTGCGCGCCGTGCCGCCTGGGCAACAACAGGCTCCTCAAGGCCGTGGAGGTTCTCCGAAAGGGCAGGTACGCCCCGGAGTATCTTGACGAGCTGCACGCTGTCGCCGACACCATGCAGGCCACCGCGAAGTGTGGCCTGGGCCAAGCCAGCTCGGTGGCCTTCATGTCCATCCTGGACAACTTCCAGGACGAACTCCCTAAGAAGTAACCCCCGCGGGCGAAAGGGATCGTCACGATCCCTTTCGCCCGCCGCGGATCCCCGCCGAGCCACTCAGCGCGACTCAGTCGGTGGTGCCTGCCGGGTCGATAGCGGTAGGCGTCGTGGCGTCCGTTGCCCCGGGTACAGCGGTGGTAGTGGTGGAGGGAGAGGCGCCCACCTGCACGACCCTCGAGATCATCTTGAAATCGCTCACGAAGACCTCCGGTCCGTTGTGCAACACGGTGCCGTCAGGCATGGTGACCTTGCGGGTGACCTTGCACGACCTTGCATCCTGGCCTGCCCTCTCGATATAGGTCACACCGGGCTTGAGCGCCGAGACGGCATATCTTTCCACGCGGCTCTTCTCACCAAATGTCCACCCGCTCCACGACCACTCCACCTCTCTGCCGTCATCCGTTCCATAGATGTTGAAGACGGTGGTGATGCCATTCGACCAGCCGTGCACCCAGATGTAATGATCGGTGTCGTTCTTGAACCTCAGATTCTTGCCGCCATCGGTGACCGTGGCATCACGGCCCGGGGGATAGTGATCTATGTAGAGCGAGTGGTTGTGACGCTCAATGATCTCCAAACCGGCCTCGAACACAGCGTTGAACACGGTCGTCGAGACCTGGCAGATCCCACCCCCCAGGACGTCCTCGAGGTTACCTTTGCCGATGATGCCCGGCGCCAGTGCGAACCCGCGCTCCTCGGTGCGTGGACCGATCTGTTTGTCGAAGTTGTAGACCTCCCCCGGCGCAAGGATCTTGTCTGCGTACTGGGTGGTCATCCGCACGTTCTGTTGGCGCTCGGGCGGACAATCGTAAACCGTCGTGTAACCCGCCAGCTTGGTGTGGATGCCCATGGCCTCGGCCTTCTTTGCCGTGAGCTCGGGCTCGACCTCGACCACCACCACCTTGGCTATACGCTCCCCGGACTTCATCGCGGCAGCGGTCAGAGCTTCAAGGGTGGCCTCTCTGTCGAGAGCCCGCCCCATCTTCCCGGGCTCGGCCCAGGCGATCTGCCCATTGCTCTTGAACGTTGCGTTCACCGGCTGTTTGAACACGCCACGGGCGATATCGTCCAACAGAGGGGCCATCTTCGACGACGAGAACACCGGCGCCAGCACTGATACACCGCCGTCGGGCTTCGACTCTACGTCAAGATAAGCGGCTATGTCGTCGGGCTCCAAGACCCACGAACGCTCCCCAAGGGTGAGCTTGATGGGACCGCTGACCATGGTCTCGGCATCCTTCACCAATTCCTCGTTGCCGAACCCCAGAGCCGGAGGCTCCTCGATGACCATGGGGATGCCCGTATCCACGGTACTGGGCGAGAGCAGGAAATCAGCCAACCGCTCACGCAGGACATCGCGATCGACCACACTGCCCTTCCGCCCCGCCACCACCGTCACCTTACCGTCGTCGACAGCCAGCCCGACGGGCACGGCAGGGATGTCGAAGGTCTTGGCTATCTCGGCCACCAGTGCGTCCATCTTGTAGTCGTTCACAAGCCCTTTGAGAGGGATGTCAACGTCCCTGAACCACAACTTGAACCGCCGGCCCAGATCTGTGACGAAGTTGCTCTCGCGGGTCACAGCCATGGCGGCCTGGACGGCGCTGCCGACATCGGGCCTCACCCCCGTTCTGCCAAGCATGAACTCGAAAGAGCGGCCCGCCGCCCCCACAAGCGCCACCGACGACGACTGCGCCCGGTCGACGTAGGAGGTCAGGGCGAGGGTCGCTTCGTCCTCGGTAAGCCCGCCAAGGTCCACTCCCGCGACTCTCACCCCGGCATGGATCTTGTCGTGGTACAGGGCCGTGTCGATGACAACGGCCAGACCGAAGGCGACCACCAGCGCCGCGATCGCCAGCGCCACCCAACGTCTCAACCGGGCACGCCGGCGAGTTCTCGTCGCCGGATCACCCCCCATGTACGGCCTTTCGCGTCCCAACTCCTCCGGACCCCCGGCCTATACGATCAGATCGCCGGACAGCACGGTGACGGCGCGACCGGCAGCAAACACACGCCCGCCGGGTTCCCGGCGAACGGACCCTCGGTGAACGCATCAACATGAAAGAACCTGACGGCCAACACCCGCTCCTCAGGTCGTAAGTCTTCGTACGCGCACATGATACAGGGCAGGTCCACCCCGCGTTCCCGCCCCACCTCGCCGCTGCAGCCGCGCACGGATGTACTAGACTGGTCGCACAGGGCGCGTTCACACAGAGAAAGATGACCATGACGGACCATCCACCGCCCGAACTGCCGGAAGGCTGGTCATATGACCCAACACCCGCGTCTGGGTCCGA
>Ga0209722_1001129_pt1 | contig 24711 bp, 3 predicted proteins | sample BioC12SIPDNA_2_FD_185745 | JGI IMG/M metagenome (GOLD analysis project Ga0209722, IMG submission 185745) | Anaerobic biogas reactor microbial communites from Washington, USA - Biogas_R1_A C12 SIP DNA (SPAdes) (version 2) | ecosystem: Engineered > Bioreactor > Anaerobic > Unclassified | place... | reverse complement strand
AACCACGAGGGGCTGGAAAGCAACTTCGCACGGGTCACGATTCGCGTGAATGCCAGCGCGCCGACTGCTGTCGACGATTCTTTCGCCTTCGGCTATGCAGAAGGCCCCGGCTTCTCCCTCGATGTTCTGGCAAACGACTCCGACCCCGAGGGCGGGCCGTTGACACCGATCCTCGTCGATCCGTCGCCCGATGGAACCGTCATGATCGCGCCGGATAACACGGTAGTGTTCACGCCGACTCAATCCGGCTTTTTCGGGATCACCAACTTCTCATATCGTCTTGAAGATCCCCTCGGGGCGACCAGCCTTCCGGCTACTGTGACCCTCAACATCTCGCCGATCTCGCTTGAAACGCTGGAAAGCACACTTCAGGCCGATGAACGAGCCGAAATGGCGGTCGATCTTGTGGTTATTCACACGGTCAACGGTAGTTTGACGAGCCAAGACCTGACCGCCACGATCAACTGGGGCGACGGCCGCACAAGCAGTGGGTTGGACGTTACGATCACTCCCAGCGGCAATGATTTCGTGGTGGCTGCCGCCCATAGCTACGCGGAAGACGGCCTGTACAGCATCGTTGTGATTGTGACAGATCCCGCGGGAAACTCGGACAATGCTAGCATCGAGTGCGAAGTGGTCGATACGGGAATCTACGTGGATGGAATCGACATGGAGCTCGTGAAAGGCATGCCTTTCTTCGGCACACTCGCCAATTTCCAGGACGATCCCACCGCCACGGCCGATGACTTCGACGTGACGGTTGATTGGGGCGACGGAAGCGAGTCCATCGGAATTGTCAGCGTGGCGAATGGAGTGGTTACGGTCCAACAGGGGCACACCTACGATCTGACCGGCGAATATGAGATTACTCTGACGATTACCGATTCCGACAACCAGGTATTTACCGTTGTCAACACGGTGAACGTGGATCATCAGGTACTTGTCACGGGCGTCGTCGTCCAAGCCGTGGAAGGCCGTGTGGTTCAAGGCAAAGTCGCGAGGTTTACCAGCAACAACACGATGGCCCTGGCCGAGCAGTTCATTGCCACGATCGAGTGGGGTGACGGCACGGCCTCCGTGGGACAGATCGTCGGCGGCAACGGAGTTTTCGAAGTATACGGAAGCCACACCTATGAGACCGAGGGATCCTATGGAATCGATGTCGTTGTTACTGAGGACGATCCGAGTGTTTCGACAGCGAATGTCGGGGATGGCCTGGAGTGGATCAAGGAGCCTTACCTGCGTGTCTTCCCGGAAACCATTGAAGTGGTTGAGGGGGACCTGTTCTCCGGCCTGCTGTTCCGATTCAGCGATCTGCAGGACGATACGACTGTCGCAGACTATACTGCTAAGATCTATTGGGGAGATTCGAAGGACTCGGACGGCGTCTTGATTCAGGTGGACGACTTCTTCGAAGTGTACGGAGAACACGAGTACACGCGAGAGGGTGCTTTCAAGCCTCGGATCAACATCCAAGGGCCCGAGGGTTCCAAGTCGATCTACATCTCGGCGATGGTGGGAAGCGCTCCCTTGACGCCTGTGTCAAGGACAATTAACGCGCTACTCAACGAAACCATTGTTGCCGAGTTCATTGACCCCAATGAACATTCCAGTGCGTACGAGTTCTCTGCCAAGATCGAGTTCGCCACCGGATATGTGACGACCGGCTACGTTCGAAAGGTCTCTTCCGTGCGCTGCGAGACCATCGTGGATGGGCACGCTGGTACTTCCACCACACCGCCCGAGACGGAAGTCCAACGAATCAGCCTGACAATGCTTCCGGACGCCGGCACGTTCCAAATCTGTGGCGTCGCGGTCCCGTTCGACGCCTCAGCAACTGTGGTCGAAGCGGCAATCAACTCGCTTCCCGGCATCGACCGTGTGTCGGTCACCGGCCCGGCAGGAGGCCCCTGGGAAGTCACTTTCCTGGGAGCCCAGGCCAACAGCTATGTGTCCCAGCTCTCGGTCGGAGACATCGACCTCGAGAATACCATCTCCCTGTACGAAGTCTGCGACTCGATGTCCATAGCGTACTACGCACCCAATGTGATCACGGTCCATGTTGCTGAAAGCAGCGGTGGAAGTCGCGTCGATATCGTCAGTACCGTCAATACCCCCCAGCCTCCCACGGCGCCGGGTCCGGACACAACCAGCAATGCCCCCGCTATGCCTTCGCCTACGGTCAATCCGATTGCCCCGATGGAACTGTTCGGAATGACCGTCTGTGCCACTGAAGAGGTGGAATTCTCGGGTGCAGTCGGTACCTACGAGGGTGATGGAACCGATTGGGTAGCCGAAATCACTTGGGGTGACGGTGAGAAGTCAAGCGGCACGCTTGCCGGCGGCCAGGTTATCGGCACACACACATACAACAAGCCCGGCCTGTATCAACTCACAGTCGAACTGAGCAAATCCGTCAACCCCTACGGTAGCGTGGTCGAACTCTACAAAGGCAGCTTCCGCAGCGGTGTGCTGGTTGAAGCCGCCGCCTTCACAGCAACCCCAGGGGCAAGTCTCGTCGTCAACATGAACGAGCCGCTGGAGAACGCCGTTCTCGGTACAACGGATGCCGGCAACAATGCCGTCGCCGTGGTGGAGTGGGGTGATGGGCGTGTGGAGGAAGCCGGCATTGCCGGCGGAGATATCACCGGCTCACATACGTACCAAGTGCCGGGCTTCTACAAAGCTCGTGTCACCGTTCGCAACGGCGTGCGCGTGAAGATCTTCACCACCAGTATCGAGGTTCGATTCGATCCCGAGTATTCAGGCCCCTTCGAACCGCTCGACCCGGGAGCCGTTGTCGCCGACGAAGGCGTAGAATTCACCGACATGATCGTCGCCAAGTTCTCCAGTGCGAATCCGGAGCATATCGGTGGGCTGCATGTGCTGACCATTCACTGGGGTGACGGCACCTCGTCGGAGGGCAAGATCGAGAACACGGGCGGCGATACCTTCGTGGTCCGGGGTACGCACACCTACCGCGACGGCGGAGCATGGCCGATCTGGATCGAGTATGTCGATCAGGCCGACCGGCTGGACATGATCACGACCATCCTCGTCGATACGCCTGACCTTACCGGCAGCGCGCGCAACCTGTCCGCCGGCTCGCAAGGGCAACTCAAGGACGTTGTTGTTGCGGAGTTCGAGGTGCAAGCCTCGACCACCCAAGTTACCGAAGCTGACTTCAAGGCAGCCATTCACTGGGGCGACGGAACGTGGAGCAACGGGGAGATACGGCGCATGGGAAGCCGTTTTCTCATCATCGGTACACACACCTACACACAGGTTGGCTCGTATCAACTCCGCGTCCACATCGAAGACGGTCCGGTTACCACGGGCGTCCTGGATCTGACGAGTGTCGTGAACGTCGCGCACAGCTATGTGGGAGACAGTGCTGAAGGCGTCTTCACGAACATGACGGGAAAGTTGGGGGTCCAGTACGACGAAGTCGTCTTCACCCAAGACGTCTACTCTTCACACCACAATTGGTACGCGGATACATATTACTCCACCGGCGCCCAGTCCTGGGAGTATACGGCTGGGGCCGCCCTCATGACCGAATCCATCGATTGGGGCGACGGCTATTCTGACGACCTCTCCCTCTATCGAAACTACGTGAACAGGTCGACTAACGGCAGTGGCGGGAACGGAACCTTCGAGGCATGGGCGGGTTGGCCGGCGTCAACGCGTCCTGATCAGTACGGTTGGATCGCCAACTACGGCTACAGTGAGTGGTATGGTAATCCGTCCAACTACGATACCGTGCCCTACCGTCCTTATTGGGGCGGCTATTACTCCAGTCCCTATTATTGGGGATATGGCTGGGGTGGCTACGGATGGGGTGGATGGAGTGGATGGGGAGGATGGTACGGGTGGTATGGCTGGGGCGGAGGGTACGGCTGGGGCGGCTGGAATGGATGGTACGGCTGGAATGGATGGTATGGCAACAGCGAGGTCGTCGACTCGAGTTGGACCGGCCCCGATGGCAGCGCCGGTTCGTACGACACCTATTGGAGTTGGCCCGGGTACTACGGTTGGCCCGGATACTACGGCTGGGGCGGCTATTGGGGAGGATATGGCTGGTGGGGCTATGGCTGGTGGGGCTATTACCCCTACAACCATTCTTCATCCTATTCAGTCACTCGCCAGCATGACGAAACAACGGGGCTGTGGGAAGTCGACGGTACATCGAGTTACAGTGGAAGCGGGTATTGCTGGTACTGGTGGTCGGGGAATTACTCTCAGAATGCCGAATGGCATCATGATAACTGGAGCTCGTGGTCGAGCGGTTCGTACTCACAGAGTGTATCTTACCCCGGGTGGTACGGCTGGGGCTACGGTTCAAGCGGATCGAGCTACACCAATTCGTGGCAATACGACGGTAGTTGGGACTACGATTCACTCCCCTGGATCGAGCCCGGCTCGATGTATCATGTCTACCGGAATCCCGGCACGTACGGTATCACCACCACCTTTGGCCTCAACCGTGATATCACGGTTGCTGAGGCCCTCATGACGGACGAACTGGCCCTGCCGGTCCTGTACGGTACTGAGGACGAGACGACGTCAGCTACCTTGGTGACCTTCAGTTCGTCACACTGGAACAATTCTCCCGCCGGCCTCACCGCCACCGTCGACTGGGGCGATGGTGAATGCACGATAGAAGACGTCTTCCTGACCACCAACAATCGTCTTGGCATCTCCGGTGACCACGTCTACCACGAAGAGGGACGGTACAAGATCTCGATCCTTGTCGAAAGCGCGGGTGGAGCCTCGCGTCTCTTCCGCACCGAGGCCTCCATCGTCGATACCGCCCTGGCCGCCGAGGCTCGCGACATCCGCGTTCACGAGAACGTCGATACGGGCGAAATCCTTGTCGCTACCATCACCGATTGGTCCGGCGATTGGCAACGCTTCCGTGCCACCATCAACTGGGGCGACTCCGAGGATGAGAACAACCCGAATCTAAGCAAGGGTATCGTCCGCTTCAACGAAGACACCCAACAGATCGAGATCTACGGCAGCCATCGCTATGAGGTTGACGGCGAGTACGAGCTGATGGTCAAGATCGACGACACCAACACCCCGTCACTGGTCGTCAAGAGCGACGTGACCATCGACACCGATTGGCAGCCCGAAGCCTATCAGCCCACCAACGACTGGCTCGAAGCTCAGGAACTGCACTTCGGAACGGTGGCCGTCCTGCCACACACCGGCGGCGTGATGCTATCCCATGAGCTCGACTTTGACATCAGTCCCGGGACTGATGTCGGACGCAGTCCGACCCTGACCTACAACTCGAACACGGTCCATCCGCGCCCGATCATCATCGGCATTCTGGGACGCGAGGAAGGCGCCCCCGCGGCCCTGCCGCAGTCGATCGACGTGCGTCTCGTCTGGGCCGATCGCGACCCCCAGGATTGGATCAGCTTCGATACCACCGAATTCACGGAGAACGACCTGGTCGTTGCCGCTCAACTCGACGATCCAGTCGAGCAGAGCGGAGTGTATTCCTGGCGTCTGGACATTCGCATGAATTACGGCGGCGGCGAAGACCCGCTCGAGATGAGCCTCGACGGCGTCGCCGCCGTGGTGGTCAACGACACGGGAGATCTGAATCCGGACGATACGTTCGACAACCTCGCGGCCTACGGCGCCGGGTGGGCAATCGGCGGCGTTGACAGGATTATCTTCCAGGAGAACCATGACCTCTTGCGCGTCAGCGCCAACGGTGAGGCTCGTCTCTACCAATACCAGGAACCCGAGCAAGGTGGAGTTCCGACGTGGAAGAATCCCGGCAACGATTTTGGCGAATGGACCTACGACGCCACGGAAGTCCAGTTCACCTACACGGCCAAGGATCAGACCAAGTACGTCTTCAACCATTTGGGCTTGCTGATCGAGGTCGATTCGCCGTCGCAGCCGTCGATCTACTACGAGTACAACGACGAAGGACGGCTCTCGCAAGTCACCGCTCCGGATCACGGGGTGACGACCTTCACGTACTCCGGCAACTATCTCTCGCAAATCCACGAGACGGGCGGTCGCACGTTCACCGTGAACATGACCGGCAACAGGATCGGGAGTTTCAATGACGTCGACGGATCGTACCGCGGCTTCAGTTACGACTCGCACGGCCACCTCACCGGCGACAGTTGGTCGCCGTTCTTGACGTCGATGACCTACGATTCGGAGACGGAGTTGGTCACGGTGGTAAACCGGACGGGCGGCACAGTCTACGAGGTCGACTCCGGGACCGACAATGCCGTGCTTTCGACGTCGGTGACCGGAATCTCCCAATTGGCATCCAAACTCGTCGACCCGCTCGGTCGGGAGCGAACCTACACGCTCGATCGGCAGGGCCGAACCCTCAAGTACGTCGGGCCTGACGGAACCCAGGTGAGCACAGGTGACAATCGCACGTGGCAGCGGGATGAGACCACCGGCTTCGTGAGGAACTACGTGGGCCCCACCGGCACGTACAATTACGGCTACGACGACGGCAGGGGCAACGTGACCAGCGAGGCTCGAGAAGACGACTACTACCCGGCAGATACGGCCTACACATTCCACGAGAAGTTCAATTCGATCGAGTCGTTCAAGGATGAGGCGGGCAATACCACCACCTATCAGCGGAATTGGATAACCGGGCTGATCGAACGCGTGACCAACGCGATCGGCGCCGTCACCCAGTACACCTGGGTAAACGGCTTGCTCGACTCATCGACCGATCCCAACGGCAACACGACGAACTTCGAGTACGACGCCAACCGCCGCGTGGTCGTCCAGCGCGACCCGGAAGGACACGTGACCACGGCCAGCTATGACAACGCCGGGAACATCAAGTACGTCTACGACGCCCTGGGCCGAAAAACGACCTACGAGTACGACTCCCGAGGCCGCCTCGTCAAGACGACCGACCATCTGGGATATTACGAGACGACGTCCTATTACCCCTCCGGGCTGGTGCAATCGCAAAGGAACAAGAGTGGCGTCGTGACCGTCTACAACTACGACGGCCGCGGTTTCCAGACCAGCATCGTCGAGGCCGCCGGCACTGCCATGGCGCGCACCAACACCAAGGTCTACGACGTGGTCGGAAACGTGGCCCAGGAGATCGATCCGCTGGGCTTCACCACAGGCTACGTGTACGACACGGCCAATCGCAAGATCTGCAAGATCGATCCGAACGGCGCCGTCTGGCGTTACGAATACGACGAAGCCGGCAACCTGAACGCGGAAATCGATCCTCTGCTTCGAAGGACGTCGCACAGCTACAACGCGGACGGGCGGCGGACCGGCACGACTGATGTGTTGGGCGTCACGCAGAGCTGGGATTACGACTCCGTCGGAAACCTGCTCAGCAAGACCGATCAGGAAGGACGCACCACCACGTACGAGTATGATCAGGCGAACCGCCAGATCTACATGCGGGACCCAACGGGTGCGGTTACCAGGCAGCAGTATGACCAGGCCGGCAATCTCATCTACAAAACGGATCCGCGTGGCCTCTGGTCCTACACCTACACGGCCAACAATCAACTCTGGACCGAGACGAATCCGGCGGGCGAAACGAACGTCTACGCCTACGACGCCGTCGGCAACCTGGCTATTTCGTACGATGCTTTGGGTCGTCCCACGACGTACGTCTATGACGTGCTGAACCGCAAAATCAGCGAAACCAATCCGGCCGGCGGAACACGCTACTATGGTTACGACGGCGTGGGCAACAGGACGTTCAGCACCGACGAGATGGGAAACGACACCTGGTACTTCTACGACGTCTTCAACCGCAAGATCGAAGAGCGCAGCCCGGTAATCAACGGCGGCCGACTCAGTAAATACTGGGGCTACAACTCGCTGGATCTGCTGCTTCAGGAAATCGATGAGAACGGCAATATCACGGCCTATGCGTACAACGGTATGCGCTGGCGGATCGGCGAAACCGACGCCGAGGGCTACTGCAAGTCCTATGTCTACGACCTGGTCGGAAACGTCCTGCAGGAGTGGAACGAGCGAGGCGTACCGACCACGCATACCTACGACGCCCTGAACCGCCTCTTCAGCAGCACCGACGCCTTCGGGCACAGCAAGTTCTTCAGCTACGACGGCGTCGGCAATATGCTTGCCCAGCTCGACGAGATCGGGGCCGTCTATTCCTACGAATATGACGCCGCGAATCGCCTCGTGGAACAAACCGACCCGCACGGCAACCGGAAACAGTACGAATACGACCTCGCGGGAGACCTCCTGACAGTCGTGGATGAAGCTCTTCAGACGACCAGCTACATCTACGATGCGGTGGGACGGCTAGTTTACGAAACGAATCCCGCCGGCGGTACGAAGATCTGTTTTTACGATCCTGTCGGCAATATCGCCAGGCTGATCGACGAGAACGGCCATGCGACGTTGTATACCTACGATCCGGCTGATCGGCTCGTGCTGGAGGTCGACGCGGGCGGCAACAGCATCCAGTACAGCTACGATGCCGCCGGAAACCTGATGACCCAGCTCGATCAGGAATTGCGGCTCACCCGACACCAGTACAATTCCCTCAATCGCCGCATCACCACGATGGATCCGCGTCTGGGCGTCACGCACTACACCTACGACGGCGTCGGCAACAAGACCAGCGAAACCGATCCGCTGGGCCACACAACCACCTGGGTCTACGACGGCATGGATCGTGTCATCGAGGTCTGGGATGCCGCCGGCGGCGCCCATCGAACCGCCTACGACGGCGCCGGCAACATCGTCTCGGAAACCAACCCGCTGGGCCGCACCACCTACCACACCTACGACGGGCTCAATCGCCGGCTGACCACCTTGGATCCTCTGGGCGGTCAGACGTTCTACTCCTACGACTGGGTCGGGAACAAACTCTCCGAAATCGATCCGCTCCTCCGCGCGACGACCTACACCTACGACCCGTTCCGTCGCCCGTTGACGATGGTGGATGCCGCGGGCAACAGCTGGAGCACGGTCTACGATCCCGTCGGCCGCGTCCACTCGCAAACCGATCCCCTCGGCAACACCACAACCTACGTCTACGACGGCATGGGACGGGTCGTCAGCGAAACCAACCCGGTCGGCGGCCAGACGACCTCCGTTTACGATCTGCGCGGGAACTTGCTCTCCCAGACCGATCCGCTCGGCCAGACGACCTCGTATGCCTACGACGTCCTGGACCGCAAGGTCACCATGACCGACGCGCTTGGCTACTCCACGACCTATGCCTACGATCGCGTGGGCAACCTGCTCAGCGAAACCGATCCGCTCGGGCGACTCACGCAATACTCCTACGACAGCCTGAACAACCGCATCGAGATTCTCGATGCCGAGTACGGCCTCACCGAGTTCCATTACGACAACGCTTCCCGCCTGATCGAGCAGTACGACGCCAACGGAGCCTACACCAGGCACTATTACGACGCCCTCAATCGCAAGACGTCCACCGTCGACGCCTTCGGCAACGCCAGGAACTTCTCCTACGATTCCAACAGCAATCTCCGCTTTGTCACCGACGAGCTCGGCCGGACAACCGAGTACCGCTACGACATGCTCGACCGGCAGACCCGGATCATCGACGCGGCCGGCAACTCGACGTACTACAGCTACGACGCCGTCGGCAATCGCCTGGCGGAGACAGACCAATTGGGCCGAACGACCAGCACCGCGTACGACGTACTCAACCGCCCGGTCATGGTCACCGATCCCGAGAACGGAACGACGATCCAGACGTACGACGCCGTGGGCAACGTGCTGACCGTGACCGACCCCATGGGGAACGTTACGACGAACCAATACGACGACCTTTACCGGGTGACCCAGGCGACCGATGCCCTCGGCGGCGCGACGCAGTTTGAATACGACGCGGTCGGCAACCTGCTCTTCGAGACCGATCCGCTCAGTCGTACGACGTCATATACCTATGATGCAATGAATCGCCGCCTCACCGTGACCGCGGCGGGCACGCTGACGTCGTATGCCTACGACGCCGTGGGAAATCTCGTCACGGAAACCGATCCGCTCAGCCGGGTCACCACCTACGCCTATGACGGCCTCAATCGCCCGACCACCGTCACCGACGCAGAAGGCGGAGTCACGACGACCACCTACGACGGAGTCGGCAACGTGCTCACCGTCACCGACCCCGTGGGCAACCTGACCGCGAACCAATACAACGCCCTCAACCGCCTCATCCAGGTCACCGACGCCCTGGGCGCCGTTACGAGCTACGCCTACGACGCCGTTGGGAACCTGGTCACCGAAACCGACGCCCGCGGCAATTCGACCACCTATGCCTACGACGTGCTGAACCGCCGGATCACCAAGACCGACGCGATCAGCCATCAGACGTCCTTCACCTACGACGCCGTCGGCAACATGCTCACGCAAACCGATCCGCTGGGGCATACGACCGCCTCGACTTACGACGGGCTCAACCGCCGGATCACCCTCAGCGATGCCGAGGGCGGAACCACGACCAGCACCTACGACGCCGTCGGCAACGTGCTGACCGTCACCGATCCGCTCGGAAACGTCACCGCCAATGAGTACGACGACCTCTACCGGCTCACCAAGGTTACCGACGCCCTGGGCGGCGAGACCGAGTCGACCTACGATGCGGTCGGAAACCTGCTCTCTCTCACCGACGCGCTGGACCGCACCACGTCGTACACCTACGACGACCTGGACCGCCGGGTCACCATGACCGACGCCCTCCAGAACCAGACATCCTACACCTACGATGCGGCGGGCAATCGGCTTACCGTCAGCGCGCCTCTCGCCCGCCTCACCACCACGACCTACGACAACCTGAATCGCCCGGTCACGGTCACCGACGCCGAAGGCGGCGTCACCACCAACACCTACGACGCCGCAGGCAACCTGCTCACCGTGACCGACGCCCTCGGCCACGTCACCACGAACCAGTACGATGCCGTCTACCAGCTTACCAAGGTCACCGACGCCGAAGGCGCCGAAACCGCCTATACCTACGACCTGGTCGGCAATCTGCTCACCGAAACGAATGCACGCGGCTATGCGGTTACCTATGCCTACGATCCATTGAACCGCAAGGTCAGCATGATTGACGCGCTCAGCCAGCAGTCGAGCTACAGCTACGACGGCGCCGGAAACCTGCTCACGCAAACCGACCCGCTGAGCCGCACGACCACCATGACCTACGACGGGCTCAACCGCCCGCTCACGGTCACCGATGCGGCCGGGGGAGTCACGAGCAACACCTACGATGCCGTCGGGAACGTGCTCACCGTCTCCGACCCGCTGGGCAACACCACGACCAGCGAGTACGACGATCTCTACCGGCTCACCACGGTCACCGACGCCCTCGGCGGCGAAACGGAGTCGACCTACGATGCTGTCGGAAACCTGATTTCCGTCACCGACGCCAACGGCCATGTTACGGCATACACCTACGACGCCAAGAATCGCCGGCTCACCATGACCGACGCGGCCGGCAAGGTAACGAATTATACCTACGACGAGGTGGGTAACCTCCTCACCGAAGTCGATCCGCTCGGCCATACGACCACCCTCACCTACGACCTGCTCAACCGGCGCCTCACGGTCACCAACGCAGAAGGCGGAGTGACGACGAATACCTACGACGCCGTGGGCAACCTCCTCACGGTCGCCAACCCGCTGGGCAACACGACCGCCAACCAGTACGACGCCGTCGGTCGGCTCACCAACGTGACCGACCCCCTGGGCGCCGCAACCGCCTACACCTACGACCTGGTCGGCAACCTGCTCACCGAAATCGACGCACGTGGCAACCCGACCACCTATACCTACGATGCGTTGAACCGGCGAGACACCAAGACCGACGCACTCGGTCAGCAGTCGACCTACACCTACGACGCCGTCGGCAATCTGCTCACCGACGTCGACCCGCTCAGCCGCACGACCACCATGACCTACGACGACCTGGATCGCCGGCTCACGGTCACCAACGGGGCGGGCGAGACGACGACCATGACCTACGACGCCGTGGGCAACCTCCTCACCGTGGCCGATCCGCTGGGCCACACGAAGACCTACGAGTACGACGATCTCTACCGGCTCACCCAGGTGGCCGACGCCTTGAGCGCCGTCACCGCCTACACCTACGACGCCGTAGGCAACCGTCTCACCCTGACCGACCCGGTGGGCAACGTCACCACCTGGACCTACGATTGGATGAACCGCGTCAGCCAGGAAACGAACCCGCTGGGCAACTCTCGTTTCTACCTCTACGACGACGTGGGCAACCTCACCCAGCAGACCAACCGCGACGGGCGCCTCATCCAGTACGACTACAACAACATCAATCTGCGAACCCAGGAACGCTGGGTCGAGGGCGGGGCGACGGTTCATGCGTTCAACTTCGCCTACGACGCCGCGGGACAGCTCAGCTCCGCGGCCGACACCGACTCGACAACCGCCTACGTCTACGACGCCGTCGGACGCATCACCTCGGCCACCCAGACGATCACCGCTCTGGGCACGGCGGTGGTCCTGTCGGCCACCTACGACACGGCGGGCAATCGCACCCAGCTCGCCTCCAGTGTCGGCGGTGTGGTCAATGATTACACTTACGACGCGCTGAACCGTATGACGCGTGTCGAGCAGAGCGGCTCGGGCGTGGCCTACAAGCGAGTCGACCTGACCTACGACGCCGCAAGCCAGTTCGATGCTGTCACCCGCTATGCCGACCTGGCGGGAACGCAGACCGTGGCCGCCAGTGACTACTCCTTCGACCTGGCCGGGCGGATCACCGATCTGACCTACGCCAAGGGCGCCACGACCCTGGCCGACTACGGCTGGACCTACGACCTGGCCGGGCGGGTCACCCAGTTCGCTTCCCTCACCGACGGCACGGCCGACTACACCTACGACGCCGCCAATCAGCTCACCGGCGTCGACTACAGCTACCAGACCGATGAGGCCCACGGCTACGACGCCAACGGCAATCGCACCGACACGGGCTACGCCACGGGCAGCGCCAACCAGACGACCGCCGACGGCACCTACGCCTACACCTACGACGCCGAGGGCAACCGCACGGCCCGGTTCGTCGACGCCAACGCCAACGGCCTTCTCGACACGGGCGACTCGGCCATCACCCTCTACACCTGGGACCACCGCAACCGGCTCACCTCGGTGACCAACTTCGCCACGGCCGGCGGCGACGTCGCCGGCAGCGCCGAGTACGTCTACGACCCGCTCAATCGCCGCATCGCCAAGTACGTCGACGCCGACGGCGACGCGGCGATCGACGAGACGACCTACTACGTCAACGACGGCGAGCGTGAGTCCCGTGACAATGCGGGCGACCACGTGCTGCTCACCCTCGACGCCGCGGGCGCCGTCAACCACCGCTACCTCCACGGCCCCGAGGTCGACCAGATCTTCGCCGACGAAGACGCTTCGGGCGACGTCCTCTGGCCGCTTACCGACAACCTGGGCACGGTCCGCGACCTGGCCGACTACGACAGCAGTCTCGACGTGACCGAGATCGCCAACCACATCGCCTACGACGCCTTCGGCAACGTGACGAGCGAGACCGACGCGGCCGTCGAGCACATCTTCGGCTTCACCGGCCGCGAGCGCGACGCGGAATCCGGCCTGCAATACAACCGCGCCCGCTACTACGACCCGTCCGTCGCCAAGTTCCTCAGCGAGGACCCGCTCGGCTTCGAGGCCGGCGACGCAAACCTGTCGCGATATGTGCAGAACTACGTGACGGTGATGACGGATCCGAGTGGGTTGGAGGAAGAACAGGAGGAATGGGAACGACAATGTCGCGAAGCATTTGGCGAACCAGGCTCGGTGGACCCCTTCGCCGAGAATCCGTTTGCAGAGTCGCCGGCAGTGATCCAGGAGCGTGTGAGAACGGAAGCGCTGCTCGACGCGGCTCAGAGGAAGTACACCGAGATTCTGATTGCCCGCGACCGGTGCACTCGCACCTATGAGGCCGCCGTTCGTGACAAGGCACATCCACCTTGGCCCGGGTTCGTCGATCGCCAACTCGATGCGACGCTGGACACGTACAAACAGTATGGCGACGCCCCGTCGGAGCAAGAACTGCTGGAATATGGGAAGATCGCGTTTGGCCAGGCAATCCGTGAGCGCGCACGAGTCGAGTTGGAGAAGAAGCTCGGCTCGCCGTTGGACAGCGTGCCGTCTTCCGCAATTCGTAGTATTCCTGGAGTAGTCGAACATGCGCATCCGGTGCCTCACGTCGCTTCGCTGGGGGCCAGTGTTCCCGTGGAGGTAGGCAACGGAATCACCGTACAAGGGATCTTTCGCTGGCATGACTACTGGGTGCGCACACCCGATTGGGGGCTTGAAGAGATCGTGCCGGGGAACTCGGATGCAGAGAAAGCGATCGAGGACCACGTATGGAGCCGAGACCAGGCCGACTACGAGGAAACCGGCAATCGCGTCCTTGGGGCCGTCGCCCTTGCCGGAAGTGCTTTGGAGGTTTGGGCAGGCGCCATTCTCATCGAGGCGCCTACGGGAGTGTCGCAGGTCGCCGGAGTGTTTCTAATGGCCCACGGATTCGACCAAGGCCAGCGAGCTGTGCGGATGGTAGTTACGGGCGAATCCGAACGGAGCGGCCTGAGCCATCTGGCTGGTGGCGTTGCTTCGCTCGCAGGAGCCGACCTGAAAACGGCGGCGCTCATCGGCGAAGGCACCGATATCACCGTGAATCTTGCGGTCGGAATGGCATTCACAGTGAAAGGATATCCGCGTATGCCAGGTCAGTCGCGCCCCATAGGAATGGCGCAAGGCAAGTACGCAGCGGAGAGATTCTCGGCATCTGCCGTCGAAGCCAGAGCGATCGAAGCCACGCCAATGGGGCCCGCGCATGCACCGTATGATCCTGCCCAATGGTATCGATCCTATGCAGCCAAGTATGGTGTCGAGCAGGTATCGTGGGATACTGCATCTGCTAGACTGAACGAGGCTGTCTTTCAACAAGCAGAGAACTTCCAGAACCGGACACTTGCGCAGCCGTATGGCCAAGAACCGATACTACACTCATCAGGAGTTGTTGAAGGTGCAATGGACCTGGAAACGGGCGTAATCTCGATCAGTGTTAGTGGTGGCAAAGGGTCGGTTCTGAGATCGCAAGCCGCATTGGGCATTCCACCAGGAACTCAATTCGAGTTCAATCAAGCTGGGGGATGCGGAATGCCAAAATCTGTGACTGGACTGGCGGACTACTTTGGTGGGCCATATTACCCGAACAACCCGCGTGCAACACTAGTTACTCCTGGTGGGTATCAACAATCTGCAGAATACAGCTCAGGGTGGTCGTACGTTACGCCCTGCAAGAACTGCCAATGGATAATTGACAATCGGAGCTTTATAGAGACCGGCACTGTGCCGAAGCACGTTCAACCACAATTGAAAATGCCACCTTACCCCAAACCATACGAACATCTGGAAGTTGTGAAATAGGAGGGATCATCCATTGTTTGACAAACCTGAATCGGCACTTGGGACATTTTCAGACGAAATGGTGGAAGCACTCAGACAGCTTGGGTGGCGAGAACCAGACAGATCCACCATAGAGCGATGTATCAGAGAGCTTGAAGCTCGGGGTTTTCATGTGAATGAAGTGGCGCAGGCTGCAATTGAACAGTTTGCTGGATTAGAGTTCACATTTCCTGAAGGTGGTGTTCCCTGGGTACGTTTTGATCTCACAGAACCCAGGCACACGTTCATTGTAGACCACCTTTCTAATCTCACGGAACTGCTTGAGGAAGAGGCGTGCCCAATAGGGGGCGGGGGAGGTTACATCATTCTGATCTGCCCCTCGGGCAGAGCTGCTGTACTCCATGAACAGTGGTCGTTTCTTCTGTCAGCAAACTCACTTGCGACTATTCTTGAGGCAGTTGCCTTTGGCAACCGTGCTAATTGTCATGAGTACCCCGACGTTGAATCACATAGACCAATGTGATTGGGTTGGCACCTTGCTGCAGTATTCGCGGGCCGATGACCCGGCTAGACCCCGAAATTGCGGCCGGGTGGCACTCTACGCCGTTAACCGTTTTTTCGGTGTCAAAAACACGTCTTGATGCGATTGGGCGTTACGGTCATATCTTTCTTTGCCAGAAGGAAGGCACGGCCAGACGCTCACCCGAAAGGAGTCGGGGATGTCGCATCAAGACTTGGAAGTTTCGCTCAAAGGAGATTGCCTGAAGCAGGCACTTCGCTGGTTGTTGGCAGGCATCTCATGGTGTTCCGTGAAGTTTCGCGACGACTGCAGCTACACGCCGCGGTTACTTGCATGTACCGCCATGCTGTGGGCATGGTCGAACGAATCGACGCTGGCTGACCGTTTCGAGGCCACTCGCAGCATAGCCGAATTCCTGTTTTCGTTGCAACACAAGCTTGCCGGAAGCTATCAGGCTTTCATCAAGCTGCTCCACCGTTGGACATCACCATTGGTTGCCCTGGTTCAGGCAGCTCTGCGGCAACGAATGGACGTGGCGCCTGGTGTGCTACTCCCGTCCGGGCTGAGCAGAAGTGCATCCAAGATGGTGATGAATGGCGATATCATGGTAACTCCACGCGCACAGAAGTGGTTCGCCAAGTATGGCGAGACGCTCGGGCTAACACGTGCTTCTGATGTGATGGTTGCAACACCGGATGAGCTAGTGGAAATGGCAGTGCACTTCAGAGGGACAACGCCGAAGGCCCAGAGGTTGCGGCTCAAGACATTCGGGGCCGGTGAGAACCGAGTTGTAATCAGTGGCGGAGCTGAATCCAGACTCGTGAAGAGCAGAATACCGGATCGTTTCGAACAGCCGACCACTGACGACATTCGGGCCATGTTCCCTCATCATCGATTCCCCACAATTCAGGGGGGGTCGCGCATGCACGATGCCGAATCGCAATTGATGACCCTCGATCCCAGGCAGAGAACACTCCCGATCTCATACCCGGATGGACCGTGTAAGCCATCCTGTACACCACTCATTCAGGAGCGAGCAGACCTGACTGGAGAGGTCTTCAATGTGTGGGGGCCCAACAGGGTCGACGTGTTTACGCCAGGCGCGTCAAAGGCGTCCACACACCACGGTGCGACATTACCGGGTAACATTCCGGTTGTGCGCCCCGGGTTGTCTCGTCCAGTAAGGGTGATCATTGTATCTGAAGTGGTTTCCGAACCGGGTATTATGGTCCCCGACCCGGAGAATGACCAGGAGTGACGCTTTGAACAACGAGCATCTGCTACCAGAAAAGTTGCGGCATGAATTCCTCAGGGTCCAGCGCGAGCTCGAGGCGGATCGCCAATTTGGCCACATCTTCAGCAGAGCGCGTGTCCGGCTTTGGCGGGCGATGGACGAACATTGTGGCTACCATGACTCCGCAATGAGACGAGCCGTCTTGGCTGCGCGAGTTGTCTGGCCGTTGTTGCCAATGTGGGAAAACGCGACCCATGGATCGCCCGGCATGCTTCCGTCGCCCGATTGCGCCGGCATGCCCCGATTGTATCTGGTATCGTGCACCAAGGAGTTGATGGGCGAACCGCGTGCTCTCGACCAGAGATCTTACGATCGGATTATGGCAAAGATGGAGACGTTGGTGATACCGGAGTTCGAGCCACTCTGCCTTGCCATCTTGGCAATCATGGAAGCTGGTCCATTGATTGCTGGCGCTCGCCATTATGATGACGATGAGTTGGGTGAAGAAATTGAACAGGCCTGGGACGGCGTTCAAGCTGGAGAACTTGATGAGCTCGGAGAGCGCGATGATTGGGACTTGCTCGAATGCCACTTCTGGGCATCAGAGATAGTCGCGGGCGATCTGCGCAGTCCTCGAAAGAACGATACGACGACTCGTAGAGAATTTTGGGAAAAATGGCTTGATGACTTCGTTGCCATAAACACTCGTCCAATCGATGAGTTGGTCGCTGATCTGGCGCGGTTCATCGATTGATCGAGTGTGAAAGACGTCGATAGGAAATCCGACTACGCGAGACCGTCTCGCTATGTGGACATGACAGTGGACACAAGTACTCCGATAAGATTGACAGACACGGCCGGGTGGCATTGGTTGCCCCCATCGTTTATACCACGGAGTGAAGTAGCACTACCGGAGTCATGAGCTTGCACTCAATACGTTCCACTTCTCTCCGCTGTGGTGCCATTGGCATCTCGACAATGCTGCGGCCACGATTCGGGGGACCGGATTCGCAGCCAACTTCGGACATTGGACAAACGACAGGGGCAAACACGATCCTTGACATGAACGCCAAACACACACCTGTCGCGCGAGTCGCCCGCACGCCGGGTCGGGTGGCCCTGCTCAAGCGTGAAACGACCACAAGGCGGCCGGGTCGCCCCGGCGGTTGCCCGCCGGGGCGACCCGGCCACCAAACAAGCGTGCGTGTTTATAAATAGCCTCATAACGCAATCCTCCCGCGGTGACTCCTTCCCAAGGAACGCATCATGGATAAGCCTATCCCATTCTGGACGAACACATTGGCCAGGCTCGGGCTCAAGCTGCGTAAGAAGCCGGGACGGATGCGGATGTTGAAGCACCGGGCCATGCGGGTGGAGCAACTCCAGGATCGCTGCATGCTGGCGGTCGACGCCTTCGCCAGCGCCGACTGCCTGGATGAGATCGTCTATCTCGAAGACGGCCGGCCCGCGGCCGCCGAGTGCGGGGCGCCCGTCCTCACCATCAACGGCCGCTCGGCCGCCCAGGAAGACTCGGGCTACTCGCTGCTCATCGGATGCAACGAACCGGGCAGCGGCCCGCTCACCTCCTGGGAAGTCGATTGGGGCGACGGGCAGACCTACCTCGTCCCGGGCAGCTCGCCCAACACCAGCCACACCTACGCCAGGCCCGGCAACTACACCGTCACGGCCAAGGCCGTCCAGGAAGACGTCACCTTCGAGGCAAACGACCTGGATTTGATCGTCCGCAGCTTCTTCCTGGCCGGCGCCGCCATGGCCTCCGACGCGCCCGAAAACCTCACCGCAACCGCCGTCTCCGATACCCAGATCGAGCTGAACTGGGACGACAACGACGGCGAGACGGGCTACCACGTCGAATCCAGCTCCGACGGCAGTAATTGGACGGAGATCACATCCGTCGGCGCCGACGTCACCTCCTGCACGCACTCGGGCCTGTCCGAAGGATCGCTCCGCTACTACCGCATCCATGCCACCAGCGCTGAGGGCGATTCCGACTACAGCAACATCAGTGCCGCCCGCACCCTGCCGGCCGCGCCGACGGGTTTGACACTGGCGTCGATCTCCGGCCACCAGGCCGTGTTGACCTGGACCGACAGCTCGAACCTCGAGGCTCGCTACTACGTCGAGGGCCTCATCAACGGCACCTGGAGGCAGCTCGCGTCGGTCGCCGAGAACGTACAGACCGCCGCGATCGACCGCACCTTCCTGCCCGGTGCAGTTTACAGCTTCCGCGTGCGGGCCTATTCCAACGTGGCCGGCAACTCGAATTATCTGGTATTGTCCAATGTGAGCACACCCGAATGGCCTGCGGCGCCGACCGGCTTGAGCGCCGCGGCAACCTCCAGCACGACGATCGAGTTGAACTGGACCCCGGCAGCCGGCCAGGTCGACGACTACACCATCCAGTGGAGCCCGAACGGCAGCAACTGGCAGACGCTCGCCACGGGGGTCACCGCCACGAGCTACAACGACAGCGGCTTGACGGAAGGAACGGTGCGCTATTACCGCGTTTTCGCCGCCAACAACCAGGGCGACTCGGGCTACAGCAACGTGAGCACCTCCAGGGCCCTCCCCGACGCCCCCACGGGGCTGACGGTGCAGTCGCTGCTCGGCTACGAGGTCGGGTTGAGTTGGCAGGACAACTCCGATATCGAGACGGCCTACGCGCTGGATGTCTTGATCGGCTCGGAATGGACTCACCTGGGATCGGTCGGCGCCGGCAGCACGTCGGCCACCTTGGAGCACAACTTCGAGCCGGAGACCGTCTACGAGTTTCGAGTGCGGGCCTACTCGCCCGGGGCCGGTTATTCCGTTGCCGGCGAAGTGACCGCAACGCAGACGCCCGCCTGGCCCGCGGCACCGACCGGCCTGGCGGCCGCGGCAGAGTCGGATACGGAGATCAGTCTGGCCTGGACGCCGTCTGCCGTCGGCAATCCGACCAGCTACACGATTCAATGGAGCGCAGACGGCGACAATTGGTCAAACCTCGCGACGGGAGTCACCGGCACAGGCTATGACCACATCGGTCTGACCGAAGGAACACTCCGCTATTACCGGGTCCAGGCCGTCAACGCCTCCGGCGGATCGGGGTACAGCAACGTCAGCTCGACCACATCGCTCCTCACGGCCCCCGCGAGCCTGACCGTCGACTCGCTCACGGGGCACCAGGTCACGCTGACCTGGCCGGACAGCTCGGGCATCGAGACAAGCTACGAGGTCGAGGGACTCTTCGCTGCGGAGTGGGTCCCGCTGGGAACGTTCACGGCCGCTGCCGCCACCGTGACCGCCAACATCGATCACACGTTCGAAGCCCAGACCGTGTATTCGTTCCGCGTTCGAGCCCACTCCGACGCAGCGGGCGACTCGGACTATTGTGAGGTCACCGTGCCCGAGACCCCCGCATGGCCCGCAGCGCCGATCAGTTTCACAGCCACGACGACCTCAGACACCCAGATCCAACTGGATTGGGACCATTCCGACGCGGCTTCGGTCGACTTCAAGATTCAATGGAAGGCAGACGGCGGCGCCTGGACGGATCTCACGATCATTTCGGACCATGCCACAGATTTTGTCGACACGGTGCCGGAGGGCACGCTGCGCTACTACCGGGTCCAGGCGACGAACGGCTTCGGGGCGTCGGGATACGCCGCGGTCGCTTCGGCCCGGTCGCTGCTTACCGGTCCCGGCAGCCTGACCTTGACGTCGATCAATGGGCACCGCGTCGCATTGACCTGGCCGGACGACTCCGGGATGGAGACAAGCTACCTCGTCGAAGGTCTGATCGGTGGCAAATGGACGCAATTGGGATCGGTCGCGAGTGACGGCTCCAATCCCGTAACGGGTACGATCGATCACGATTTCGCGCCCGATGTCGCCCACAAGTTTCGGATCCGGGCCTATTCGGCAACGGCTGGCTACTCCGACTACTCACCCGAGGTCGAGTCGACGCCGAGCGACTGGCCCGAGGCGCCGAGCAACCTCAGTGCGACATCGACCTCTACCACGGCGATCCATCTGGAGTGGACTGCCCCGGGCGGCGTGGTGACGGATTACACGATCCAGTCGAGCGACAACGGCAGTGATTGGGCAAACCTCGCGGTGAACGTCAGCAACACCAGCTACGACGCGTCGGGGCTGACTGAAGGAACGCTTCGCTATTACCGTGTGTTGGCCACCAACGCCTCCGGCGAGTCAGCGTACAGCAATGTGAGTTCGACCCGGGCACTGTTTTCCGCCCCCACCGATCCGCATGTCGATTGGATCAGCGGGCACCAGGTTGCATTGAGCTGGACCGACAACTCCGCGATCGAGTCGGCCTACCACGTGGAAGCCCTGATCGACGACATCTGGACGCCAGTTGCAGCCGTCGATGCCGGGTGCACAACCGCCACCGTCAAGGGCAGCTTCGAGCCGGCTGCAATCTACCAGTTCCGTGTTCGAGCATACTGTAACAGCAGTTATGCGTACTCAGAGTATCTGGAGATTACGACCGATCCTGCACCGCTGTGGCCGCACGCGCCAAGCGATATTGTCGCGACGGCCGTCTCCGCGACGGAAATCCATCTCGCATGGACGGATCCTGCCGACGACGCCGACGAATACACGATCGAACGGAGCCCCGACGGGGTCAACTGGACAGTGCTCGCGGCCGAAGTGGACAACCAGTATATCGACGATACATCCCTGACGGAAGGAACGCTCCGCTACTACCGCGTTCTGGCCTTCAACGCCGTCGGCGTGTCCGCGTACAGCCAGGTGACTTCGGCCGCAACAATGCTCACGGCTCCAAGCCAGTTGAGCCGGGAATCGAGAAGCGGGCACCAAACGGTGTTGACATGGCGGGACAACTCCGCTGCCGAATCCACCTATGAGGTCGAGGGGCTGATCGATGGATCGTGGACGCACCTGCTAACGCTGAGTGCCAACACGACGAGAGCCACGATTGAGCGAACGTTCGAACCGAATACGAATTACGAGTTCCGTGTCCGCGCTTACTCATATTCTGCGGGCTACTCGGACTATGCACTGCTGGCTGATCTTGCCACTCCGGACTGGCCGGAATCACCCAGCGACCTTGCTGCGACGGCATCCTCGGCTACCCAAATCGACCTGACTTGGGTCGATGAGACCGTGGGAAACGATAGCTATGCCCTTGAGACAAGCCTGGACGGCAGTAACTGGACGGTGCTTGCAACGGTTGGCGGAACTCAAAGGGCCTACACTCATGACGGTCTGACAGGGGGAACACTCCACTACTACCGTGTCTGTGCCGTCAACGCGTTTGGAGAATCCGGATACAGCAACGTCAGCGTAGCCAGAACACTCACGAACGTCCCCTAGGAATGAACAGTGCGCGGCATGAGTACGGTCCAAGCCCACTCACAGGCGCAGCATACGCGAGCAATGCTGCTAGGATCGAGCCAGGGCGTCCATGAGCGGCCCAAGATGCTCGGCATACTTTCGCCAGCCGCCCACCGACGAGCGGTAGATCGGCTGGCGCACCTGCCACTTGCTGGGCGTCTGAACCGCCCGCTCTGTCTCGGCGAAGTTCAAACACTGCTCATCCCAGGGCAGGCCGCAGAACTCGATCAACCGCCGGCTCTCGGGTTCCTGATTCGCAACCAGGTCTTCATAACGCACGTCGAGAATCTGGAGCGGCAGCACCGACTTCCAGTGCCCCATCAGCCGCTCGTAAGCTCGATAATAACGTCCCACGGCCTGCATATCGCAGAACGGCCATTCCAGATTCTGCTTCAGGCACGACACGCAGACGTCCATCGGATCCCGAATCACGTGGACAATCCGGGCGTTCGGCAGAAGCAAGGCGATCAACCCCAGATGCCGGAAATTCGTCGGCATCTTGTCGGTGATTCGCGCGGCAGAATGGCTCCGTTTGTGCAATTCTCCCAGATACTCAGCAGCCAACTTGCCCGCCATCGCTTCGTCCAGCAACTCGACCGCTCGGGGATACCGCATGTCGGTCTTCAGGCGGAACGGCAGCGAAAGCGCCAGGTCCGACATGTGGATCAATTCACCCGCCCCGTGGATCCGGCCATGGCTGGAGAGGATCTGCTCGACGAGGGTCGTGCCGGAACGAGGCATGCCGACGATGAAGATCGGCAGTTCGCTCGCGTCCCCCCAACCGCGGCGTGCCTCGACAAACTCCTTCTGGAATACTTCGATATGACGCCGTCCGGCCTCTAGTTCGTTCACCTCGCCCGGGCCGGCTTCCCCCTCGGGTCGGCCTTTCCCACGCAATTCCATCTTCATCGCGTTCGCCCGCAGATACTCGCCAAACGCAGCGTTGTAGTCCTTCTGGTTATCGAGATGGCGGGCCAACGCAAACCGGCCGAGCATCCGTTCCGCAACCGGCCGGTCCTCGTTTCTCAGAAGCTCCCGGAGCTTCGCGACCACGTCCGCATCGTCGAATCGGCCGAAACGCGACAACTCGTAGTAAGCTTCGGCACGGTTGGGATCGTGTTCGATCGCCTTGCGGAAGCACTTCCGGGCTTCTTCCGTATTGCCCGTCTCCAGATGGGCCTTTCCCATCTCGATGCATGCCGGCGCGAAATCGGGTCTCAGCGAGAGTGCCTGCCTGAGTGCTTCGAACGCCTCGCCGTGCCGTTCCGCACGCATCAGCCCATTGCCGAGAGCCCCGAAGGTCTCGGCGGAGGGGGCCAGCCGAGCCGCCTGCGCCAAATGAGAGACGGCCTTCTCGGTTACCCCGGCTCGTTCGGGTAGCGTCATTCTCATCCGCTGTTCCGGCGCAAGACGTTCCAGAAGGGCCGTCCCCAGCAGCAAATGCGCGGGAGCAAACGACCGGTTCTCCTTCAGTAGTCGAACGCCCAATTCGATTGTCTTGCCGATCTTCTTCTGGCATTCGTACAACTTCGCCAACTCGTATAGGGCCTCGCCATGGTTCGGGACCTCTCGCAGCACGTCATCCAGAAGCGGCTCCGCCCGTTCCGGATCGCCTCGCCGCCGATAGGCAATTCCCAACTCGCACTTCGCCTCGATCATATTCGGCACGGCTTCCCGGACCTGCTGAAGCAACTCGATTGCTTCAGCCAGACGATCCAGCCGACGCAGGGCCACTGCCAGGTGGACCTGATACTCAGGCCGATCGGGCGCCAATCGGACGGCTTCCCGGAACTGCTTTGCAGCATCGCCCGCTCGATCCAGGGCAACGAGACTCAAGCCGTATTGATCGTGGGCGATCGGCGAATTGGGCTCGATTGCCAAGGAACGCTCGAACTGCCTTGCTGCCTCTGCGTGGTCGCCGACACGTACCCAAGCCGCGCCCAATTGGAACCACATCTCCGGATCGTTCGGAAACCTGGCCGTTGCGTCCTGAAGGACGTTCTGTGCCTCCTCGAATCGCTTCCGGCCGGTCAACAAGCGTGCCAGGCCCAGCAGGCCGGCCCTGGCCGAATTCGGCGAGGCGATGGCGCGACGATAGAGTGCCTCCGCCGTGCCAGACTCCCCT
>Ga0209722_1001126_pt1 | contig 24776 bp, 20 predicted proteins | sample BioC12SIPDNA_2_FD_185745 | JGI IMG/M metagenome (GOLD analysis project Ga0209722, IMG submission 185745) | Anaerobic biogas reactor microbial communites from Washington, USA - Biogas_R1_A C12 SIP DNA (SPAdes) (version 2) | ecosystem: Engineered > Bioreactor > Anaerobic > Unclassified | place... | reverse complement strand
GCAGTACACGGCCGATCCGTACTTCGCCGGCTCGCTGGACGAGTTCCAGATCTACACGCGGGCGTTGTCGGTCGGCGAGGTCCGCTACCTGGCGGGCGACCGGTAACAGTTATCCGGACCCGGCGTGCCCGGACCCAACCGGGCACGACCATGGAATGATGCTGCGGGGCCTGTAATCCCGATACCCATCGGGGTTGCAGGCCCCGTCTCTATGGGGTCAGACGGTGGTGGCGGACCTGGCTGGGTGGCTGTCCACCTCGGTCCTTCAGGCGGGCCTGTCTCCGGTCGATATACCCTCCGGCGCACCGGTGACCGGCAAGACGGCCGGAATTGCCTTGCAGAGCAGCCGTCAAATATGGTACAACCAATACGAACCGGCTGTGAGGGTTTTTGCGTACACGCGACAGGCGTTGAGTCCTGGGATGCTGTAACAATACCAGCCGCTGAGGTGCGGCTGTGCGTTTGGGTCAGGATCGGAGGCCCTGATGATGTGTGTCCAGTTACGCACGTGGTCAGGGGGGGCCATGAGGCGCATTTCTCTGCGTGGGCTGCACGCGCCCTGCGCGGGGGCGGCAACGCGCATCGCTGCCCGGTTGGCGAGAATCCAGGCGGCAATTCAACAGTTCCATGAAATTCGAGGGGGTGTTCCCGACGAAACGGTGGTGGTCGGAGTGTGTCTGTTCCTGCGGGACGATGTGTGCGGTGGAGGGAAACGGTCCGGCGTGTGGTCGGAGCGAACCCGCTATGACCCTGTTTGAAGGAGGACTGTCATGTTCAGAAAGTGCATGTGGCTGACGGCCGCTGTCCTGGTGTCGCTGGCGTTCGCGGGACCGGCGCACGGGCAGTCGGTAAAGATCAACTTCCAGTTGGGCACCGCCGTAACGCCGGAAGGGTATCTGCCCGATTCCGGATTGGCCTACGGCGACCGGGGCAACGGCTGGACCTATGGCTGGAGCCGGGACATCACGGCGGATGCGCGCGAGCGAAACAACGTCGCCTCGCCGGACAAGCGATGGGATACGCTGGTCCACCTCGAAAAGGGAGCGGACGCCGTCTGGGAAATCGCCATCGAGAATGGAGAATACAATCTCTACATCGTTGCCGGCGACCCCGACAACACCGATCAGACCAATACGTTTGACGTGGAGGGAGTGATTATCACCGATACCAACGGACAGGTGGGCAATTTCGACGAGTTCACTCTGACCGTGACGGTGGCGGACGGCCGCCTGACCCTCCAGCCGGCGGCCGGTTCCTCAAACTCGAAGATCTGCTTCATCGATATCATCCTGGCTATCGCGCCGGAGGCGGCACGCTCGCCGAGTCCCGCTAAGGAGGCCGCCGATGTGCCGCGCGACGTTGTGATGAGCTGGGTGCCGGGCGAGGGCGTCTCGGGGCACGATGTCTACTTCGGAACAGACCTCGATGCCGTCAGCAATGCCAGCCGGGCCAATCCGATGGGCGTTCTGGTCAGCCAAGACCAGGCAGCCGCGACATTCGATCCGACCGGCCTGCTCGAATTCGTGACGACCTACTACTGGCGGATCGACGAAGTCCTCACCGCCGGCGGCGTTTTCAAGGGTGACGTCTGGAGCTTCACGACCGAGCCGTTCGCCTACGCCGTCCAGAACATCATCGCGACCGCTTCCAGTTCGGGGGAGAGCGCGGGACCGGAAAACACGATCAACGGTTCCGGACTCAACGAGGCCGACGGGCACTCGATCGAGAGCACCGACATGTGGCTGACCGCGTCCGATGCAGAACAGCCGGCCTGGATCCAGTACGAGTTTGACCGCGTGTACAAGATGTACCAGCTACTGGTCTGGAACTACAACGTGCAGTTCGAGCCGGTGCTGGGCTTCGGGGCCAAGGATGTCACGGTGGAGTACTCCTCGAATGGTGAGGAATGGACCGCGCTGGGCGATGTCGAGTTCGCCGAGGCCGCGGCCGCGGAGAACTATGCGGCCAATACGACAGTGGACATGGCGGGCGTGCCGGCCAAGTACGTCCGGCTGACGATCAACGACAACTGGGGCATGCTGACGCAGATCGGTCTGAGCGAGGTGCGCTTCCTGTACATCCCCGCGCACCCGAGAGAGCCTCAGCCTGCTGCCGGAGCGGCCGACGTAACCGTCGATTCGATTCTGAGCTGGCGCGCCGGGCGCGATGCGACGTCCCATGACGTCTACTTCGGCACGAACCAGGAGGAACTGCCGCTGGCTGGAAGCCCTGCCCAAGCGGCCTTCACGCCGAGCACGCTGGAATTCGGCATGACGTATTACTGGAAGGTGGACGAGGTGGCGGACGACGGCGTCTGGGCCGGCGAGCTGTGGAGCTTCTCGACGCAGGAATACGCATTGGTCGACGGCTTCGAGGACTACACCGACGACATCGAAGCCGGCGAGGCCATCTTCGACACCTGGGTGGACGGCTGGGTCAATCAGACCGGCGCAACGGTAGGCTACATCAACGCGCCGTTCGCCGAGCAGACGATCGTCCACGGTGGCGGCCAGTCGATGCCTCTCCAGTATGACAACAGCGGGTCGCCGTTCTACTCCGAGACCACGCGCGTCTTCGACGCCGCCCAGGACTGGAGCGGCAACGGCGCCAACACGCTGGCGGTCTACTTCCAGGGTGTCCCCGGGCCGTTCCTGGAGTTGGCCGACGGCACGATCGTGATGGGTGCGGCCGGCACAGACATCTGGAACACCACCGACGAGTTCCGTTTTGCCTGTAAGCCATTGAGCGGCGACGGCTCGATTGTGGCGCTCGTCGAGAGCGTATCGCGTGCGGTCGACTGGACGAAGGCTGGCGTGATGATCCGCGAGACGCTGGAGGCCGGTTCGCCGTTCGCAGCAGTGTATGCGACGCCGGACTACGGGTGCCGCTATCAGGCCCGTCTGACGGCCGACGTTGCGGCGGTCAGCGACAGCGGCGTGGTCACCACGGAGCAGACCGCTCTGCGTGCCCCGTACTGGGTCAAGATCGAGCGCGTGGGCAACAGCTTCAACGGCTACTACTCGACCGACGGAGAGAACTGGACGGCGATGGCGTGGAACCCGCAGACGATCGCGATGGGCGCGAACGTCTACGTCGGCCTGGCCGTGACCAGCCACAGCGCCGGCGTCCTGGCCAGCGCGGAGTTCTCTAGCGTGGCGACCACGGGCAACGTCAACGGCGCCTGGGCCGTGGAGACCATCGGCGGCGATCACCCCGAAGGCAACGGAGCCGCCCAGCTCTACGTGACGTTGGAAGATGCGGCGGGCAAGACCGCCACCGTGAGCCATCCGTCCGGCGCCGGGGCCGTGTTCCTGGCCGGCTGGAACGAATGGGCGATCCCGTACAGCGATCTGGCCGGCGTGAACCTGGCCCGGATCGAGGCGATGACCATCGGGGTCGGCAACCGGACCAGCCCGTCCGCTGGCGGCTCCGGCATCGTCTACATCGACGATATCGGCTTCGGCAGACCCGCGGCCCAGTAGCGTCGTCTGTTCTGAGTTCTGGTGGCGTCCCCCGGTGGCTTCTGTGCCACAGGGAGACGCCGATGTGTGCAAGGCAACGGTCGGAGCCTGCGTCCTCGTGATGCAGGCTCCGACCTTCTTTGTTGGCCGCCGGGGGCCGGGTGGAGGACCCCTTTTTCCGTAACACCTCGTCCGAATTTGAGATAGAATGCTCGTCGCTTCCAGCCTCGACCGACGTAGCCTCCATGCCGGTCGCGGTGAGAAGAGCCGGACATCGTTTGACAGGTGTTTATGATGGAAACCGGGCATTCGGACACGGCGGCGATGAGGAAGGCATTGCGTCCAGTCCTCCTGGCATCCCCACGGGACGTCGCCGAGCATGCGCCTTTTCTATGGCGTCTGCAGGTCGGACTGGCGGATGAGTCCATTCCTGCCGCTTTGATCTGTCCGCTGGGATGCAATGCGGAATCTGTCGTGCCGGCGCCGGTCGACGTCTTCACCTATCCGGCGCTCAACCTGCCGTTCATGGAGCGCGTGGGCCTGGAATCGCTCGCCCTTCAGTTGGAGAGATTCAAGCCGACGGTTCTGCACGGTCTGTGTGAGAGCCGGGCGGCTCTGGCCCGGCGGCTGGCCCGGAGACTGAGCCTCCCGTATGTGCTTGGCGTCAATTCCCTGACCGGCAAATCGCACCGACTCTCCATCTCGCCGACCCGCTGTGCGAGGATCATCGTCCCGACTGAGACGGTCGGTTCCAGTGTCCTTCGGTCCCATGGCCGCTTTGCCGACCGGGTCCGGCAGATCCAGCCGGGGACGTTTGCCGGGACCGATCCCGTCTGCTTCGCGGACCCCTCGCGTCTGAGCACGATCGTCGTGGCGCACCGGCTCGATCGCGTGTCGGATTTCGTAGTTCTCCTGAAGGCGGCCAAAGTGCTCCTTGCGGAAGGTCACGAGTTCATGATCGCCATCATGGGCGCCGGCCGGGCGGAACGCCGACTGCGAACGAAGCTGGCCGAGTATGGTCTGACCCGCGTCGTGACCATCGTTCCCGTGCTCGATCCTTGGCGATCGGTCCTCGCGGCAGGCGATATCTTCGTGCACCTCCAGCCGATGCCGACCTTCAGCGGGTTCCTCCTGGAGGCCATGGGCCTGGGCGTCGCGGTGGTCGCCTGCAAGGGCGGCGTAGACGACCTGATCGTCCACGAGGACACGGCCCTGCTCTACGAGCGAAACAACGAAGCGAGTCTGCGACAGGCACTCGTCCGCTTGTTGGAGGACCACGACGGCGCCCGCCGATTGGCGGCTTCCGCGCAGGGGTACGTGAGACAGCGGTATTCGGTTGGCGCCATGGTTTCGGCCATGCTGGACACCTACATCGAGGCGCTCCGCTTCAGTGGCTCGTAGAATGCCTGGGGGCGAGGACCGAGCGTGTTGGTGAGGGTTCCAAGTCCCTCGATAGAGCATTCGATCACGTCGCCGCCCCGGAGGAAGTTGCCGGTTGCGATGGCCACGCCGGACGGGGTACCGGTCGAGATGATGTCGCCCGGCTCGAGCGTCATCAGGTGGCTGAGGAACGAGACCACGTCAGCCACCGGGTAGATCATCTGTGAGGTATTGGCGTTCTGGCGGACCTGTCCGTTGACCTTCAGCACCATACGCAGGTTCTGGACATCTGTGATCTCGTCCTTCGTCACGAGGTATGGGCCGGTCGGGAGGAAGCCATCAGCCCACTTGCCGTTGAGCCAGTCGTAGAACTCGTCCCAGGGTCGCTGGCTGCGGCCCTCTCTGAATGTCACGCTCCGGGCCGACACGTCGTTGGCGATCATATAACCGGCGACGGCATCGAGGGCCTCGTCCGCGCTGGCGCACTTGACCCGGCTTCCAATGACCACGGCCAGTTCGAGTTCGTAGTCGATCTGCTTGCTGTAGGCGGGCCATGGAATCGTGTCGCCCGGTCCGCTGATGGCACTGGCCGGCATCAGGAACGGTCGCGGCACAGTGGTCCGACGCGGCGACTCGGACAGCCCGAGCTGGAACCCCCGGCTCAGGGAGGCCTCCTTGACGTGTTCGGCGTAGTTGCCCGCCAGGGCCAGGAGCTTTCCCGGCTGGGGCAGGGGGGCCAGAAGAGTCGCCGACTCCAGCGGAAGGCACTGCACCGGCTTGGGCAATTCCGCCAGGGTCTTGAGGCAGGATGGGCCTCGCCGGAGGATTTCCATGACGCTGTGCGGGGCGTCCGGACCCGGCCAGGCGGATGGAATGTCCACCAGGTCGCGACCTGTCACAAGCCCACATGAAGTCTTGTCATTGTATCGATAGGTCACCAACTTCATCGTTGTATGTCTCCCAATGGCCGATAGTTGTGCACTTGCGGCGTATTGTAGCGTCTGCGGCGACATGCACAAGGGCCATCCCCGCCCCCCGTCACGTCCTAAAAAATGATGGTTCGCAAATGTGATACTTCTTCCAGCCGGAGGAAGGCCTTCGACACGCCTGTTCGACGCCATCGGCGTGACGGCGAGCGAGAGAACGTCCGAGAGAAGCGGCGATGACGGCCTGGGAATCGTGGTCCGCTATAATGGTCGCTCAAGGTGCGGATATTCCCTCAAGAGAAATCCAACAGCTATCCGATGACAGACCACGCCGCTGGGCGGATCGCCATCCGGGCAGTGACAGAAACAAGGGTGCCAGGGTAAGGAGCGCTGCGAATGACGCTGAGAGAGATTCTGACGGGTACCAGCAGTTGGCTGCGGTCTCATCGTTATGAGGAAGCCGGCCGGTGCGAGCCGGTGTTGAACGACGATGGGCTGCTCGCCTGCGGCTTCGATGCCGGCGACGATTATTCCGCCCCGCGGTCGGCCAACACGTCGAACGATCCGGTCGTGGTCAGCGCCGTTACCTCGCTGGATCACCACGACCCGGCGGAGAAGCTCTACGAAGGCATCAACCGGCTGGTGAACCAACTGCAACAGATCAACGATCACCTCCACTGCCAGCTCGCGCAGCATGAAGAGCTGATGGATCGCGTCCGCGAGCTGCCGAAGGCATTGGAGAGCTTGCCGTCGGCGGTGGAAAACCAGAAGCAACTGACCATCCGGCTGCTCGAGCAGTTGCGCAGCACGTCTCTGAAAGACCAGCAGTTCATCGAGGCAGTGGATCGGATTCCGCAGGAGACCGCTCGGCAGACCGACACGCTGGCCTCGATCAATCATCAACTGGCGGCCGCGGCCGATACCGACGTCCAACTGGCCGAGAGCTTCGTCAAGTTCAAAGGAACGCTCGACCGACTCAACGAGAACACCGTGAGCAACACCGAAGGCATCCTCCAGATGAGCCGGACGTTTGCCGCCAGCGACCGCTATCTGAAATACGTCATTTCGAAGATGAACCGGCGCTACGCGTGGACGCTGGCAATGGCCTTGAGCGTCTGCATCGGCGTCATTTCCGTGCTTGCTGCTCTGCTGTTCTATCTGGCGAGCTGACCACGCCGGGATGGGGGCCGCCGCTTCTTGGGGACGGCCCTGTCCGATCCAACGATTTTCCCCGCCTCGTCTTGCGCAGCCGGCCGTCCCACAGAGGCGATCTTCCGTTCAGGAGTTGGCCGGCCTGCGATCAGTACCGGTGATGGTGTCGTCCGGGTCGATGCGGTCTCGGCGGTGGAGCCGGGACGACTTCGACGACTCGAACGGGCGCGTGCACGATCCGAGGTCGTCGGTGGCTGTGGTGCTCTTCATAGGCGAAAGACATGCAGCCGCTCAGTGCGAAGACGGCCGTGCATACCAGCGTGATCAGAAGCGTGCGTTTCATGGTTCGATCTCCCAAAAACGACGGTTCGTTGTGTTCCTGCTCTACCTGGTAAAGGCAATGATGAGACGCGCAGTAACGCCCGGTCCTGGACCGCACGGACATTCCGGGAGATTGACGCTGGTCGCGCGAACGACGATCTGCTAATCTCTCGGGCGTTTTCGATCGGATCTCACGTGTGAAAGTCAGGGGACGGACGCATGAAAAAGGCATTGCTGCTGCGAAGCGCGATCGTTGCGGCCCTGGGCGGGCTGCTGTTCGGTTTTGACACCGCGGTGATCTCGGGCGCCGAGCAGACGCTCCAGGAGTTGTTCGCGGGCACATACGAATCGCTGGCGGCGACCATGAGCAGCTTTGCTTTCATGGGCAGGCCGGGCTTCTGGCACGGGTGCACCACCGCCAGCGCCCTGATCGGGACGATCCTCGGGGCCTGGCTGAGCAGCAAGCCGTCCGACGCCTTCGGCCGGCGCAAGACGCTGTCCCTATTGGCCGTGCTGTATTTCGTCTCGGCCGTCGGCAGCGCCTTCGCCTGGGACTGGTGGTCGTTTGTGATCTCGCGTTTCATCGGCGGGCTGGCGGTCGGCGGTTCGTCGGTGGTCGGGCCGATCTACATCGCGGAGATTTCGCCGGCCCGGAGCCGAGGCCGTCTGGTGGCCCTGTTCCAGTTCAACATCGTCTTCGGCATCCTGCTGGCCTATCTGTCCAACTACATTATCGGCAAGCTGAACCTCGGCGACGTTGAATGGCGATGGATATTTGGCGTCGAAGCCTTCCCGGCGGCGGCTTTCTACTTCCTGCTGATCGGCAATCCGCTCAGCCCCCGCTGGCTGATGACACGGGGACGCGCGGAGGAGGCCCGTGACATCCTGGAGCGGCTCGGCGCCGAGAACGTGGCGCAGGAGATGCAGGAGATCCAGGAATCGATCAAGCTGACTCACCACAGCATCGGCGAGCCCTTCTTCCGCCGGATGTATCTCAAGCCGATTCTGCTGGCCTTTCTCATCGCGGCCTTCAATCAGCTCTCGGGGATCAACGCGCTGCTCTACTACTCGACGCGGATCTTCGAACTGGCGGGCGCCAGTGCGGACTTCGCCCGCCTTCAGAGCGTGATCGTCGGCGCGACGAACCTGGTTTTCACGATGGTGGCGATCGCGATCATCGATCACTTCGGCCGCAAGAAGCTCATGCTCGTCGGCTCGCTCGGTTACATCATCAGCCTGGGCACTGTGGCGTGGGCGTTTCACACTGAGCGGGGCGGCGCCATCGTCCTGGGGTGTTTCCTGCTGTTCATCGCGTCCCACGCCTTCGGCCAGGGCGCCGTCATCTGGGTGTTCATCAGCGAAATCTTCCCGACCCAGGTCCGTGCCAAAGGACAGGCGTTGGGTTCGTTCACCCACTGGTTCATGTGTGCGGCGATCTCGTGGACCTTCCCCATGCTGGTGGGCAAGGCGGATGCCCCCGGCGCCAGCCAAGCCGGCGCCCGCGTCTTCGCCTTCTATGCGGGCATGATGGTGCTCCAGTTGGTCTGGGTGATTTTGATGATGCCGGAAACCAAGGGCGTTCCGCTGGAGAAGATCCAGAAGGAGCTTGGCATCGAATAGCGTTTGTCACGGCTGTCGGACGTCGTAGCACGACAGCATGTCGTGATAGCGCAGATAGAGCCGGCCGTCGAGCAGGACCGGATGGGCCCATGCGTCGCGGACCCGTTCGGAAGTCAGGCTGAATCTCCCGACGATCTCCAGACGGTGGGCCGCCGGCCGGATCAGGCCGACGTTGCCCTGCTCGTCGAGAATGTAGAGTCGTCCATCGGCGTAGATTGCTGCGCCCGTGGTGAAATCCTTCATCTCGTACTTCGTTTGTCCCGTATCCCAGTCGAATCCGAACCACCATTTGGGTTTCGCGTAGCCGGCGGCGTAGAGGATACCGTCGACGAGAACGGCGCAGCCGGTGACGGCGTCGATGAAGGTGTCCCAGGTCAACGTGGCGTCCACGCCGGCTCCGTTGGCGGCAAGCCGATACTGGCGACCGAGCGAGTCGTAAGGCGTCATGAAGAAGACCCGACCCGAATTATAGACCGGTGTTGAAACGTTCGTGCCATAGCGGTTTCTCACCGGCACCGTCCAGAGCAGTTCACCTGTGTCGGCATCGACACCGAAACCATGAACGGCGGAGCAATTGACGATCTGCCTGTGACCGGCGTAGCGCAGCAGGATCGGCGAACTGTGCGATACGACGTCGTCCTCCAGCGGCGGTGTGGTCCACACCGTTTCGCCCGTTCGCTTGTCCAGGGCCGCCATCAGCGCCTGCTTGCCGCCGGGCGTGACGATCACGTTCCCACCGTCGACGAGCAGGCACTCGCTCATCGCCCACGTGATGTTCTTTCCCTCAAATCGCTCCAGGACGTCCACGGCCCATAGTTCCTGGCCCGAGGCCGCGTCCAGACATGCGACGCGTCCATGTGCGTTCATATTGTAGAGTCGGCCCTCGGAGAACGCGCAACACGCGCGGCCGCCGGGGTACGGGTTCTTCCAGTAGGCACCGTTCGTGGTGCGCCATACCGGCGTTCCATCCAGGGCAAACGCGGAGATCACCAGGTCTTCACCGACGTCGCCTGTGATGTAGAGTCGGTTGTGCACGATGATTGGCGAGGACCAGCCCTTGCCGAGGCCGTCGATGGTCCAGAGGCGTTCCGGACCGTCCTGTGGCCACTCTGAGAGCAGCCCCTTCTCGTCGCTGACGCCGTCGCGTCGCGGCCCTCGCCATTGGGGCCAGTCCGGCTCGGGCGACGCAATGAGGCCGTCGGTCTGTGCCGGCGCCGGACAGGCGCCGACCAGCAGTGATACGAGGATGACGGCTGAGACCGCTGATGTATGTGAGACCCGAACGCGATTCATCTTCGGCCTCGACTCTCTCTGTTGTGTTCGTCGCTCGCTTTCGCGGCGGTTCCCGAGCGTACGCCGGCGTCTTCCTCGCTGATCGTCGCCTCTTGCGTGGCGGCTCTCGTCAGCAGGGCGGCATGGGCCGAGCGGATCAGCAGGGCCCTGGTCATGACGAAGCCGTGCTCGCGGGCCAGCGCGACCGTGTGCTCGACCTCCTGCGGCGTTACGTGTCCGGCCGGCTCCGCCAGCAGCAGAGGGGCGTCGCTCCTGACCAGCCGTCCCAGATCGCTCAAGATGCGATCCGGATGGGAGACCTCGTGCAGGACCGCGAACGCCAGGGCGAAATCGAAGGCTCCATCATATTCCTTCAGATCGATGGAATCCTCGGGACACACGTGACACTGGATGCGGTCGAGCAACCCGGCTCGCGCCGCGCGTCGCTTCAACACGTCCAGCATCTCTGGCTGACGGTCGACGCAGACAACCTTGCCGCCGGGGCCGACCGCTTCGGCCATCGGCAGACTGAAGAAGCCCATCGCACAACCGAAGTCCAGGACTGTCATGTTCGGTCGGACAAACGGTCCGATGATCCTGGTCGGGTTCTGCAGCAGCTTCCTGAGCCGACTGGCCAGAAAGTAACCAACCCAGATTGGACACACGTGCGTCGCCATCGATTCGTCTTGCACCCGGTTCGGCAACTCGTGGTTTCAGCGTTGTCCGGCATTCTGCCTCAACGAGAGAGCGGGGCCTCCGGAAGACCGACTGCGCCACACGATTGCCAGGACAACCGCGGCGCCGGCGGCCGCCCCCAGGCAGATGCGCTGCGTCGTCGTCAACGATCCGACCCGCGCGTCATACTCCATGTCGCCTCGAAGAAAATCCGTCGCCGCCCGTCCCAAGCCATAGATCAACACAAACCACAACGGCTTCGTTCCGGGCCATCGGTCCGAGGCAAACAGCCGGAAGACGGCCAGCAAGATCGCCATGACGCCGATTTCGTAGAGCTGCGTCGGATGAAGTGGAACGCCGGCCGGAGCGCCCCGCGCACCTTCCGGGAAGGTGATCGCCCAGGGCAGAGAACAGGGTCTGCCGTAGCAGCAGCCGTTCAGCAGGCAGCCCAGCTTGGCCGTGATCAACGGGATGGGCACTGACGCGGCGACAAGGTCCAGGGCTGCTGCTTTTCGCTCGCTCAGCAGGAGCACACAAGGCAAGGCCACGGGGAAGTAGGCCAGCAGACCGCCCCACAGGCCGCCTCGGGTCCAGCGCTCGACAGTCACGAGGGCGGCCAGGTTGAAATCCGAGTGACGCAGGTCGAAAAGGACCTTGGCGCCAAGCGTCATGGCGAGCAGATAGCACACGCTGGCTGCCAGCCAGACACGACGCTTCAGACCGGTACGTCGTGCGATTCGCCGGGCGATCACGAAATGAAGGATGATCCCGCCGACATAGAAGATCGCATACGCCGGAAGTGGTCCGATGAACGGGTACATGACTCCACGATACCACCGCGCGCCGGTCCTGTCATCTGGTTTGCGATCCAGACCTTACGCTGCTGTGGCCAGTTCTTCGCTGTCTTCTGCCGATGCGACCGGTCAGATCGCGGGCGCCGCCAGCAGTGTGACCGTTGCCACCTGCACGTCTTTGCCGGGCGGCAGCGAGCTGATGTCCAGGTCGACGACCTCGATACAGAGTTCCGTGGTGACTGTGCCTGGACCGAGGACATCGGGATCGAGCGTACCCGTCCAGGTTCCGCCCACACCGGGTGCCGGGGTGATCTTCACCGAGAGCTGTGCATGGAAGTTCAACTCGATCGTGAGGTTCGCGCATCCGGCGTACGTCCCCGGAGACGATGGCGCCTGCTGAAGCACCAGCGGATTGCCGGCAATGTTGATCACAATGCTATCGGGTCCGGGCTTCGGTTCCGGCTTGGGTTCGGGTTCCGGTTCCGGTTTGGGCTCCGGCTCGGCATCCGCCAGCGAACAGAGTGTGAGCATCGGATGGAAGATGTCTCCATCCTGCTGGAGACAGAGCCGCAGCTCATCCGGTCCGGGCGGGGTGGTGTTGAGCAGACCTTGCAGACGGACGCGGTCGTCGAATTGAATGGCGCCGCCTGCGTCCAGTGTGGAATACAGTCCCGGCCAGGCAATCACGTTGTACGTCTTGCCGTCATCGGCCTCGAAGGAGATGCACCCTTCCAGAACCTTTCGGATCGTGCCGCACTGGTTGAAATGGCGTCCGAGGAGAACCTGATTGGGATTGATCCAGATCGCCGAGTTGGGCGGGTAGAGGGTCTCGGTGCCATTGGCACATTCGACGAGGTCGAGCTTGCCGTCGGCCCAGAGGTCCCAACTCACCAGGATGCTGCCGGAACAGTCTTCGGCGTCGCAGCAGATCACCGTTCCGCTCTGTCCTGCGGCCAGTCCGAACCCTCCCGGAGGATCGGATTCCAGCAACACGATGCGTTCGCCCGGCGCGAAGACGTCCGACAGTGGACCTCCCACCCCGGGAGTCACCGTCAGGGCGGTGACCTGTCTGTACGAGCCCGCTTCTTCGCAGTCCATGGCGCGGATGAACACATCGTACGAGCCGGCCGGGAGAGCCGGTATGGCGCCGCTCAGTTGCCAGGGCGTCAGCACCTGCAAGCACAACGGCGGCTCACAGCCGTCCTTCGAGTCCCATCCGGGCAGGAGCAGATCGATCCGGATGCTGTCGCCCGGGACAACCTGCGCCAGAAACGTCTGCGGGACACACGCGTTCGGCCATGTTCCCGAAAGCGTCAGGGCTACAGTGTCGGCCGACGTCGGTGAAGTCGGATTGAACTGGACCTCGATCGTCGGCAGAGTGGCCGGGACGGCCCCCTGGACCGACAGGGCCCACATCGCGATGATTCCTGCCGCAAGTATGCTCTGTCGTTTCATTTCTGGCCTCCTCGTTCAAGTCTGGGTTGCAGCGCGTATCCCTGTTGGCGGAACAACGGTGTTGCGCGCCTGACACAACATGGCATACGGGGCCTCCTGCCGAATGACCTCAGGCACCGGAGGACGATTCCACCCCGGCCGATGTCGTTCCGTACCGATGTGATCCCTACGCAAAGCGACATCCCCGGTTCAGCGAAAGCCCGACCGGCGTCCTTGGGCGAGACATAGTTCCTTCATCCCCATCATACCGATTCCGTGTCGGACAAGCAATCAAGGCGAAGACGGGGAATTGCGTCAGGCGAACGGCGGACCTGCCTATCGGGGTATGGCGGTTCTGTGTGCGGTGTACTGCCGCACCTGGCACTGTGCATCAAAATGGGCCAGTTGGTAGTGGATCTCGTTGCCGACGATCCGAAACTCGCTACAGACCTCCGTTCGTTCGGCCGCACACGCGGGTGCCACGACCCGGCCTCTTCCGCAAAGGTCCACTCCGCACAAACTCCCGCCGGCCGAAACGGTCCCGTGGGCCGGGCCGCACACGTAGAACACCTCCTGCCCGGAGGGACGCCACTGGAGAGACTTGACCCGCGTCTGCCCGGTGTCGTCACCCACCAGGCGGCGGTCATTGTTGCCGTCGGACTGCATGATCCAGAGCTTTGTGGGCAATTCCCACCCCATGGCGTCGAGATAGGCGATGTGTCGGCCATCAGGCGACCAGGCCAGCACGCTGTTGAACAGCGAGTCGTCACTGTGCCCTGTTTTGAGCACCGTTATCGAATCGTCCTGCAACTCGATCTTGACGATCTTATTGTCACAGGAGAATGCGATACATCGGCCCGTGGGCGAGATTGCTATCGCCGAGCACGTCATGGATGCCTCTGCCGTATCGAAATGATACAGAGGGCGCAGGCACGTGTCGGGTCTGAACCAGATATCGTTCGGCGTTGTGATGATATCGAACGCCTCGCCGAACGATTCGACAGGGAGGTTGGCTCGCGCGACGAAGTAATCGAATCCTTCTCGTTCGCGGATCGTCTCGCCGTATCTGCCGGCTTCTTCCGAACTCGTGAAGAGTCCCACCCGCAGTCGGACGTACGCTTGCTTGTGGACCCAGGCGTCGCGACAGTAGGCGAGGTGTCCCTTGGCCTTCAGGGTCTTGTAGGTCTCACGCAGCCGCTCTCTCTGCGTGGCGGGCACCGACTGGATCTGGACCGTGTAGCGGAGACGAGTCTCCCTGGTGGCATCGGTGTCGGGGCCTTGCGAGCCGGCCAGGGCCAGGCCCAGGATCAAGAGGGCATCGACGAACACGATCTCAGTTCCTTCGTCTTCGAATTCGTCGCTTGAGGCCCGCCACAGGCGGGTATTGCATCGACCTGTATGTCAGTGGTCCCATGCGTGTATGGATACAGGCATGGGACCACCGGCGTCAAGCGATGATTGCCATCGCGAGCCTTCTTGAGAGCACTTTTCAGAACCGAATCGGTCTATGGATCGGCCCGATGAACCAGCCGGACTTCGTTGCAGCGCATCCACCAGCCCGAATCAGGCGCGTACGGCACGACGATCGAATCGCAGTAGTAGTCTGTGTTCGTGCCGTGGGTCCAACCGTCCCAGCTCACGTAGAATGGCAATTCGTCGTCCGTGGAGTCGGTGCATATCACCGTGCCCATCGCGCCGGCGAGCAGATCGACGGCTGGTCCGCCGCCTGCTCCCAACGGGTTGTTGACGAGCAATTCCACGCGATCGCCGGGCATCAGGTCGAGATCGCAGACTCCGGAACCCGTGTCCGGCAGGTCTCTGCACGCCGAGACGATGGGATGATAGATATCGCCATTCCGTTGGGGACAAATGCGGACCGTATCCGATTTAGGCTGTGTGTCGCAGAGCAGTCCCTGGAGCCGGATGCGGCCACCGGCGCTCATCCCGGCAACCTCCTCCAGGATCCGGTACATGTTTCCGGTGGCGACGATGTTGAACTCCACGCCTCTGTCGGTGACGAAGGTCAAGCATCCTTCCAGGCCCCTGCGAACGGTTCCGGTTCGATTGAAAGGTCGCCCGATAAGCACGTGCTTGAGGTCCACCCACAATCCGCTGGTGGAGGGGAACCCCAGAGGGGTATCGGCGATGCAGCCGTCGACGTCCTTGTAGCCTTCGGTCCAGAGGTCCCAACTGACGAGAATCCTGCCGCAGCCGCTGGTGCAGTCTCGGCAGATCACCGTTCCGGCGTGTCCGGCCTTCAATCCGACGCCCCCGGGCGGATCGTCGCTCAACAGGACCACACGCCCGCCGGGCGTGAACCGGAGCGCCTGGCATCCTTCACAGGGTGTATCGTCCGGCTTGCTCTCGACCACGTCGAAGCTGGTGAGGTACTCATACTTGCCCCGGCCTTCGCAGGAGATCACGCGGGCGTACACATGGTAGCGACCTGCGGCCAGATTGCCGGCGATTCCCTTGACCTCGAACGGAGTTGGTTCGACCGTGCACGACAGGCTCAGGCATTCGTTGGGGTCGTCCCAGCCGGGCAGCAGGATATCGATCCACATGCTGTCGCTGGCAAACGTCGCCAGTGGAATCTGTTCCGGGACACATGTGTCCGGCCACAGTCCCGAGAGGATGATGGATACGTTGTCGGCTGTCGTCGGGCTGGAGGGTTGGACCCAGAAGTCCACCGGCGGGACATTCGGCTCGCCCACAGCCTGGGCCGACATGGTCATACACATGGCGATACACGCGGCACATACAATCATGGATCTCATCTTCGGACTCCTCGCATACTCCAGAATACTCGAAAAGAACCTTTCCTGACGGGCGCGCAACACCCCCGGCCCGTATCGATTTCAGACGGGATGCCTGCCACTCAGCAGGTACTCCATCGTGCTGAGACTCTCGCACTTCTCCGCCATGGGTTTCGGTCGCAGACAGGTTCGAATCCTGTTCGCGTTGCGAGCCTCCCGCCGGCTTCTGGCGTCTTCCCCGACGGCCTGCCGGAAGGGGGACTATCCTGCGCTGCGACTTCTCTCCTCCCACAAACAGTGTCTGGTGCCGAAGATCCGGCCTGCCGGCGAGATCTCCGCACACAGACAAGATACGACCCCATCATTATATGCGATTCAGTCGACTTATTCAAGCGCATTCTGTGTGAATTTGGGTGGTGTGGGGTGTTTGGGTGCAATCTCTGTGGTCGGCTTTGTGGCATGGCCACAAACCGCGCGGGTCTTGGCCACAACCCGGGCCTGCCTCGTGTCTGTGCTGGCGGAGGGGCCGGAAAACGGCTTCCTTGGGCTCGTACGGGCCGACTCCTTGGCATCGGCCAATAGCCTGAACTGGGCGATTGACATGAGGTGTCTGCCCCGGATACTATGAACGCCCCGGGGCGGGGCGGTCCGATGGATGGCCGTTCCAATCCCGATGTGGCTCGGGACGGGGAGATTCGGTAGCTTCGCAAGACCAAAGGAGTTGGCTCTATGGATCCGCAGATTTTCAAGGCGTACGACATTCGGGGTATCTACCCCGATCAGCTCAACGAAGAGGATGCGTGGAAGATCGGCTGCGCGACGGCCCGGTTCCTGCCGTCTCTGATGACCGGCTATGAGCGAGGGCAGGCCGGGGCCAACACCCTCTGCGTCGGGCGGGATATGCGGACCCACAGCGAGCCTCTTGCCAAGGCGCTGATCGAGGGGATTCGCTCGGCCGGCGTCGGGGTGGTTGATATCGGGATGATCGACACGCCCCAGATGTACTTCGCCATCAACCACCTCAAGACGTGCGGCGGCGTGCAGGTGACCGCTTCACACAATCCCGCCAAGTATAACGGATTCAAGGTTTCCGGACGCGGCGCAGTCCCGATCGGCGGCGATACCGGCCTGAAGGATATCCAGCATCTGGCCTTGGCCATGCCGCACACCAAGGGCAATCCCACCGGCTCCTTCCGCCGGCAGGACCTGAGCGAGGAGTACAAGCAGCACGTGCTCCAGTTCCTGCGGCCGGGCCTGAAGGACAAGAAGATCGCGGTCGACGCCTCCAACGGGATGGCGGGCAAGACCCTGCCCCTGTTGTTCGGCGACGGTCCGGTCGAGATCCTGGACATCAACTTCGAGTACACCGGCAAATTCAAGCACGATCCCGACCCGCTGAAGGAGAAGAACCTCTCGCAGGTCCGCGCGATGGTCAGGCGACAGAAATGCGATTTCGGCCTCTGCTTCGACGGAGACGCCGACCGGATGATCCTCGTCGATGAGAAGGGCGACACGGTCAGTTGCGACCTGCTCACCGCGCTGATGGTGCCGTACTTCCTTCTGAGGAAGCCCAAATCGGCGGTGGTGTATGACCTTCGCAGCAGCCGCGTCGTGATGGAAGAGATCATCAAGTACGGCGGGACCCCTCGGCGCGAGCGGGTCGGCCATGCCTACATGAAGAAGGCGATGCGGGATTCGCACGCTGTTTTCGGAGGGGAGCTGTCGGGACACTTCTATTACGCCGACAACTTCTGCGCCGATTCCGCGGCGATCACGATGGTCCACCTGCTGAACGTGGTCAACGACGGCGGCAAGCCGATCAGCGAGCTGATCGCTCCACTGCGGCGCTACGCCAACAGTGGGGAAATCAACTTCGAGGTCGAGGACAAAGAGGCCAAGATGGAGGATCTGGCCCGACGCTATGGAGACGGTCAGATCGACCGCCTCGACGGTGTGACGGTCGGCTTCAAGGAATGGTGGTTCAACTGCCGGCCGAGCAATACCGAGCCGCTGCTGCGTCTGAACATCGAGGCGCGGACCCAGGAAATGCTGGACGAAAAACTCGCGGAGATCGAAGGGCTGCTCGGCAAGCGGGATTGACGTTTGCCGTGGTCGCGTAGTTGCGGCGTCGGAGCTTTTTCAATACGGACTGTCATCATCCAGTGGAGACACGCATGTGTGACCACCGTCTCTCGCGTCGGGATTTCGTGGCGGCCGCCGGCGCGGCACTCGCAGGTAAGGGTCTGAGCGTTGCATCGGCGCAGCCGATCCCGGCCGGACGAGCCCATCGCTTTCGATACTGCCTGAACACCAGCACGATCCGAGGGCAGAAACTGGGGTTGGCCAGAGAGATCGACGTGGCCGCAGAAGCCGGCTACGACGCTATCGAGCCCTGGGTCTCCAGCCTCCAGGAATATGTCAGGGCAGGCGGCCGACTCAGTGACATCCGCAAGCGCATCGAAGACCACGGCCTGACCGTGGAGAGCGCCATTTCCTTCCCGCGATGGATCGTCGATGACGATGCCGTGCGAGCCGAAGCGGTCGAGCAGGTCAAGCGAGAAATGGACCTGCTGGCCCAGATCGGGGGCAAGCGCATCGCGGCCCCTCCGGCCGGCGCGACGGGCGAGCCGCTGCTGGATCTGTCGAAGGCGGCCGAACGATATCGAGCCTTGCTGGATCTTGGCGACCAGACAGGAGTGGTGCCCCAGGTGGAAGTCTGGGGCGGCTCGAAGAACCTGCATCGGCTGGGCCAGTCCATGTTCGTGGTCATTGAGAGCGGTCATCCCAAGGCCTGCCTGCTGCCCGATGTGTATCACATCTACAAAGGTGGCTCGGATTTCCACGGGCTCAAGACGATCAGCAGCAGAGCGATCCAGGTGTTTCACCTCAACGACTATCCGGCCAATCCGCCGCGCGAGACGATCCGCGACGCTGACCGCGTCATGCCGGGCGACGGCATCGCGCCTTTGACGCAGATCCTGCGCGATCTTTGCGACAACGGTAGCGAAGCGGTCCTTTCGCTGGAGCTGTTCAGCCAGGTATACTGGGAGAGGGACCCGCTCGATGTTGTTCGAGAGGGCTTGGCCAAGATGAAGACCGCCGTGCAGAGCGCCGTCTCGACTGCGGTGCAGACCGATGGCGTGTGACCTCGCCTCACGCGGCGAGGCGACGGGGCATGGTGGGCGGACCGAATACGAAAGGGAGAGACCATGACCATTCACATCTGTTGTCTGTTGGCGATGCTTCTCGCCGACCCTGGAGCGACCGCCAAGGCCGGCGACACCGCAGGGCTGGGTTTCCCGGAGTCCGACGTCCTGCTTTCGAGGAACGAGGTCCTCGCGGACATTCGCCAGGTCTGCGTCGTGCTGGTGACGCACAAGCCCACGCCGAGCGAATCTTTGGTGGACTACCAGCGGTTGCAGGCGCAGGTTGTCGAGAAGCTCACGAGCGAGAGCATCGAGCATGTGGACTGCCGGACGGGGTTGACTCCGCGGCTGCACGTGCACATCGAGGTGGTGCCGCTGAAGGATTGCGGCCTGAGTGTCTATCGCGTGCAGACGGCCCTGAGTCGGATCGTCGCCTTCACCGATCGCCGGGAACGGACGGTGCAGGCGGATGTGTGGCGCGTCAGGCCCGTCATGAAGGCGGTGTCCGATTCGAATCTCCGCGACGAGCTGACCGGCGTGGTGCTCGCTCAGGCCGAGTTCTTCGCCGGGGCATGTCGCGCTGTCCGTCGCCCTCAGGAATCCTCGGGCGAAGGCGGCCAGGAACCGCCGGCTTCGCCGGTCTCCCTTCGAGAGAATGTGACGGCCGTTTCCAGTCCGGCCGCGACTGTGCCTTCTTTCGTCGGGTCGAGGAACAGTGCGGTATTTCATCGGGCCGATTGCCCGTTGGCTCTGAAGATCGTCCAGCGGAATCTCGTGACTTACGCGACGCGGGACGAGGCCATCGCGGCGGGCAAGCGGCCCTGCAAGTCGTGTCAGCCGTGACGTCTTCCTTCGCCAATGGGAGACCAGAGCGTGAATAACAGGGAACGCGTTTTGAAGGCCTTGTCGCACATCCGGCCCGACAGGGTGCCGTACGACATCCGATTCACTGTTCCGGCCCGCGAGAGAATGGCGGCGTACTACGGCGACCCAGATTTTGAGTCGAAACTGGGCAACTGCTTCACGTGGCTACGTCCGCACCTGCCCGATGCTCGGTTCGTGGAGGTGGCCCCGAACATCTGGCACGACGAGTTCGGCGTGCGATGGGACCGCCACATCGACAAGGATATCGGCGTCGTCTGCAATCGGCTCGTGACCGCCGACAACGTCACCGACGTTCCATTCCCCGACCCGAACGACCGACGGCGCTACGCGCGGTTCGATGAGGCGGTGCGCGCCGATGGAGAGACTGCGGCTCTGGTCAGTCTGGGCTTCTCGCTTTTTGAACGGGCCTGGACGCTGGCGGGCATGGAGAACGTCCTGATGGCGATGGCGGTCGGCGACCGCTGGATCGACGTGCTGCTCGATCGCATTCTCGAATTCAACCTGGCGGTCATCAAAAACGCCTGCACCGAGAAGGTGGACATCTTTCGATTCGGCGATGACTGGGGCCACCAGCGGGGCGTTCTGATGGGGCCGGACCTGTGGCGCAAGTACATCAAGCCTCGATTTGCCGCGATGTGCCGGGCGGTCAAGCAAAAGGGCAAGCTGACCATGCTCCATTGTTGCGGGAAGGTCGATGAGCTCTTCGGCGATCTGATCGAGTGCGGACTCGAAGTCTTCAATCCCTTCCAGCCCGAGGTGATGGATGTCTTTGACATCAAGAGAACATACGGTACCATGTTGAGTTTCTACGGCGGCATCAGCATCCAGCGGACGCTGCCGTTTGGAACGGTCGGCCAGGTCCGGGACGAGGTTCGCCGGCTGATCGACGTGGTCGGCGAGCAGGGGGGCTATATTGCCTCGCCCTCGCACGACATCCCGGGCGACGCGAAGCCGGAGAACATCGCGGCCATGATCGAGGTTCTGCAGAACCAATGATCGTCAAGGCCGGTGGCAAGGAGCATCGAGTTCGGTGAAGGCGGCCCCGCGGTCGGCAGGAGTGACATCGACATGATTCCCATGCGGCCCAACGAAGTGATATCCATCGCCATCTTTCTGTTGGTGCTGCTGGCTCTCTATGGATTCGAGATCGGCGTCCTGTTGCGGGCCGGCGTTGCTCGATTTCGCCGAAGGCCGGTTCGGCCGCTGCTGACGCGCAAGCCGGTCCTGGTGGTTCACGTCCTTGCCGCCCTTGGCATCGTCTGCTTTCTCTACGCTCGTTTCATCGAGCCTTTCCGGGTCGAGGTCAACGTGATGACCGTACGCACGCCCAAGCTCACGGAGGCGTCGTTCCGCATTGTGCAGATCTCGGACCTGCACTGCGACCGGACGCCGCGAAACGAGGAGGAGATGGTCCGGACGGTCAATGCGCTGAAGCCCGACGTCATCGTGGCTACCGGCGACTACCTGAACGACCGCGCCGGCGTGCCTCGACTGAAGGACGCCCTGCGTCGCCTGGAGGCGCCGCTCGGCAAGTTCGCGGTCACCGGCAACTTCGAGGTCTATCACTGGCGCGACCTCGATCTCATCGACGGGACGGGTTTTGAGCTTCTGGACCGCCGGACCCGGCTGGTCACCAAGGGTGAGGCGAGCATCGGCATCCATGGACGGGGAATGGTCCTGCCCGACGACGGAGGAGATGGTCTCCCGGACCTGCCTTCCGATCGGTTCAACGTCCTTTTGTATCATACGCCGGACCTGATCGAGCGCGTGGCCGGTCCGCAGGTCGATCTGTACCTCTGCGGCCATACTCATGGCGGGCAGGTTGCTCTGCCTCTGTACGGCGCTTTGATCACGTTCTCCAAATATGGTAAGAAGTACGAATCCGGCGTCCATCAAGTGGGCGAAACGATGCTTTACGTCAACCGCGGCCTGGGCCTCGAACCTCGACCGGCGCCTCAGGTGAGATTTTTCGCCCGGCCCGAGATCGCCGTCTTTGATATCGTTCCAGACCGTTAACGTGGCCGCCTCGATCCGCCGCAGGCGGATTGTGGAGGGCGCCCGATCGAGATCGCATATGCATGTTGTCACCATCCTGTTCGTCGCCATCGGCCTGGCCATGGATGCTCTGGCGGTCTCCATCGTCACCGGCAGCGTCTATCGCGAACTCCACATCCGCCACGTGTTGCGCATGGCCCTGTTCTTCGGGGCTTTTCAGGCGGTGATGCCGCTGATCGGCTCGCTGGCGGGCCTCGGGCTCAAGGCGTACATCAACCCGTTCGACCATTGGATTGCGTTCGGTCTGCTCGCCTTCGTCGGAGGCAAGATGATCTACGAGGCCTTCGAGATCCAATCGGCCGAGAAGAACCTCGACCCGTCCAATCTGACGATTCTGCTAATGCTGTCGATCGCGACGAGCATCGACGCCCTGGCGGTTGGTGTCACGCTGTCGCTGCTGACCAATTCGGTCGTGTTCGCCGTCTGCGTCATCGGCCTGGTCACGTTCGTGCTGTCGTACGCGGGCGTGGCTATCGGCAAGCGCTGCGGCCATTTCTTCGAGAGCAAGATCGAGATCCTCGGCGGCCTCGTCCTGATCGCCATCGGGGTGAGGATTCTGGTCTCGCATCTGTCCGCCTGATCTGTGGCGGGGGTCCGCGCAAGAAGAAAGCCGGAGCGACCCTGGGTGGGCCACCCCGGCCTGGATACGCACCACGAAGCGTTGCGGACTCAGTCCTTCAGTTCGCGAACCCAGATGTTGCGGTAGCGCACGGGATTGCCGTGGTCCTGAAGCTGGATCGGGCCTTTGTCGCCGTGCACGACGTAGTCGGTGACGGCGTGGGCGTTAATCCAGTTGGTGCCGCCGGTCAGCTCGACGTGATCGTGAATGAGGACGCCATTGTGAAAGACGGTAAACGTGGCTTTTCGCGTGACCTTGCCGTCCTTACCGAAGAAAGGACGGTGGTAGATGATGTCGTAGCTCTGCCACTCGCCCGGCTTGCGGCAGGCGTTGACCAGCGGGACGGACCTGCCGTAGAGCGCGCCGCACTGGCCGTCGGGATAGGTCTTGTTGTCGTAGGAGTCGAGGACCTGGACCTCGTACTGGCCCTGGAGGAAGACGCCGCTGTTGCCGCGGCCCTGGCCTGAGCCGGCGACACGCTGTGGCGTGGCGAACTCGACGTGCAACTGACACGACCCGAACTGCTCCTTGGTCTGGATGTAGCCGGCGCCCTTGACCGACTCCATATAGCCGTCGCCAGCAACCCACTTCGAAGGAGCGCCCTTGGTGTCGGTCCAGTTGGCCATCGACGCATCGGTCCCGTCGAAGAGCACGACGGCGTCGGTCGGAGCGTTGCCGCAGCCTTCGCCCGGCGCGACGATCGGCGGGGCCGGACGGGCCTCGTCGTGCACCATCCACCGGCCGGTCGGCGTGTCCACATACTGCGTCAGCGGCGGCTTCTCCTTTGTCTCGGCGACCTCGGCCTTGGCCTCCTTCTTGGCCGCATCCTGCGTGGCGCATCCGGTTGCCAGACCTGCCGCCGCAACGACGACCCCCAACCACAACATCCTGTTCATAGCCACTCCTTTCTACCTGTCTGCGACACAACCCAACTCTCACTTCGCCGGCTCCGTCTTCATCTGCCGGGCCTGTGTTATACCCGACTCCTCATCCCGCGCCAATGCTCGTTCCGCGACAGCGGCGCCGCTGTGTGTGTCGATTTTAGGGCACCGGCATTCCTGAGCCATTGAAGCGTCTGCGTGGCAGCCTCAAACGCCTTGGCGTTTGGGGATGGTTAAAGCGCCGCCGTCTCTGGATCTACGAGGCCAAATCGTATCCGCCATCCCCAAGGCTGCGCCTTGAGGCTGCCACACGCATGCCAGGATGGTCTCACACACGCCGCTCTGCGGCTGGGAGTCCAATGTCAGGCCTTGGCGTTGCTGCGGAAGATGGTGCGGTCCAGGACGCCGTAGGGGGTGAAGCTGGTTTTGGCGGTCAGCCACAGGCCTACGGCCAGGGTGATGGCGGTGCCGGAGAAGATGGAGATCATGATGGCGATCTGGTACTTGATGGCGGTGGCAGGGCTGGCGCCGCCGAGAATGACGCCGGTCATCATACCGGGCAGGGACACCAGGCCGATGGTCGCCATGGAGGCCACCGTCGGCGCCAACGCCGCCCGGCAGGCATTTCGCACGAAGGGACGCGTCGCCTCGTGCAACAGCGCCCCCTGGGCCAGACTCTGAAGGAAGGCCTTCTCACTCGTCCGCAGCTCATCATAGAACGTTCGGATGCCGACGATGTCGGCCCGCAGGCAGTTGCCGAGGATCATACCGGCGATGGGGATGGCATACTGTGCGTCGAGCAGGTTGCTCCGTCGCAGGATCAGGCCGACGAACAGCAGCAGGGGGACGGTGGTGCCCGCCACCAGCGCGCCGAACAAGGGCAGCGCGATGCGGCGGAGCTTCAGCGAGCACGACCGCACGATCGACACGTCGGCGACCGACACCATGATCAGCAGCCACGCGGCGCTGAGCCACAGGTTGTTCAACCGGAAGACCACCTGGAGGTACAGGCCGACGAAGATCAGTTGCACCGTCATGCGCACCAGCGACACAAGCGTCTCGCCGATCATGGGGACGCGGTACCACAGCATGATCGCCAACGGGAAGGCCAGCAGCAGGTACGAGGCCGCCAGGTGCCAGACGCCAATCTCGACCACGTCATTCATGCCGCCCCTCGCTTCCTCTTGTCATGCTGAGCGGAGCGCAGTGCAGTCGAAGCATCTGGCCAGGGAGCGGGTGCGCTTCCGGCTCGCAGCCAGATTCCTCGACTTCCAGGCTGTGTCACAATGGAGTTGGCGGATGGTTGCATGTTAGGGGTGGGTGTGTATGCTGGTGGCGGGGTAAGGAAAGGAGTCCTGGATGGCCTATCGACAGGGTGAGCGTGGGCAACGATGCCTGT
>Ga0209722_1001116_pt1 | contig 24930 bp, 22 predicted proteins | sample BioC12SIPDNA_2_FD_185745 | JGI IMG/M metagenome (GOLD analysis project Ga0209722, IMG submission 185745) | Anaerobic biogas reactor microbial communites from Washington, USA - Biogas_R1_A C12 SIP DNA (SPAdes) (version 2) | ecosystem: Engineered > Bioreactor > Anaerobic > Unclassified | place... | reverse complement strand
AGCCACATCATAGCGATGGTTGGTATAGGCAGTAAAAATCGGGTTCAGATACAGAGCGTTGACGCCCAGCTTTTGAAGGTGCGCCAGATTATCCTCAATCCCTTTGAGATCGCCGCCGTAAAAAGGAAAGACTTTGCGGTTTTCCTCAACTGCCTGACCCCAGGGGTGAGTCTTGCGGCTGTAACCGGGGTAGGCTTCAATTGGTCCGTTTGGATCATTGGAGGGATCGCCATTGGCAAAGCGGTCAGGGAAAATCTGATAGAAAACAGAGTTAATCAACCAGGGGATCTCAGGGAAATCAGCCAAAAGTTTGAAATCAAACAGACCGAAGGGCACCTGGCTGCTCACCCCGGCAGCGTTCAGCCACCAAATCTGCCCATCAGCCTGGATGGCAAAGCGGTAAAGCACACGGGGCTCATTGACCAAGAGCTCAGCTTCCCAAATATTCATACTTCCGCGGGCATTAACCAGGCGCATGCTTTGAAACTGCTGTTCCCCGTTGGGGATGCTGCGCAGAACGATTTGGTCCGGATTGCCAAGGGCAGGCGCTTCCAGCCTGATGATCACGGTTTCGCCTAAAGCAGGATGGGGGTTGGAGACATGATCGCTGCTGCCGGTGTGCAGACAGTCGTAGATCCATTCAGGAGCAAGTGTAGGGGAGTTGCCTGGCTTATTAATTTCCATAAGCGCTAATCATACCAATAAAGTATCGATCTGGTTCAACTTGTCTGGACTCTATACCCTGTGATTCCTGGGCCAAAAAGCAAGCTTAGACGCCTTCAATAAGGTCAAAGCAGTAAAGGCCCAAAACTGTATTTAGTCGTCCTCTTTGGCGTGAATTTTGAATTCTTCGGGCACGGGCATACTGCCCTCCCAGACCACGCTGCGGAATTCGTCCGGCGAAGTGTTACCTTCCGTGTTGATCAGCAGCACCTGTGAGTCTTCATTCAAGCCCAGGGCTTGCCGCAAGTCTTTGGCACCCTCGTATTCCATGATGTACATCAACGCGCCTAAAGTAACCGCGCCGGACTCACCCGAAACAATAAAGGGATCTTCCTGCAGGGGAATGGAATAAACGCGCATGCCTTTGGCCGCCACGTAATCAGGACATTTGACAAAGTAATCCGCGCAGTTGTAAAGCGTTTCCCAAGCCAAGGGATTGGGGTCACCGCAAGCCAGGCCAGCCATGATGGTGTCCAGCTCTCCGGTAACGCTGTGGGGTTTCCCATCACCTATGCGCAAGGATTCGTACAGGCAGGCCGCTTTCGTCGGCTCTACCACCAATGAAAGAGGCACATTATCGTCAAATAGAACCGAATAATAACCAATTGCCGCGGCTGCCAGTGAACCAACTCCCGCCTGCACCAGCAGATGGGTCGGCCGCCTCAAACCCTGGGCGGACAACTGCTCCTGGGCTTCCACAAACATAGTGGCATAGCCTTGCATGATCCACTTGGGCACGTCTTCGTAGCCTTCCCAGGCAGTATCCGAAATCACTTCCCAACCCTTTTCTTTGGCATCTACTGTGACTTGCCGGACGGCGTCGTCGTAATTGCCATCAACCACCACAACCTGCCCGCCATTGCGTTCGATCCCACGGATGCGGTCATCTGTGGTCAGGGAGTGCACATAGATCACAGCCGGGAAGCCCATCTTGGTGGCCGCCCAAGCCACGCCAGCACCATGATTTCCATCTGTGGCGGTGGCAAAGGTGGGATGCCCAAGCCTTTCCCGGTGGAAGCCTTCCAAATGGAGCAGATCCCGGAGGTCCAACTCGTCTTCTTCCATGCCGGCCCGTTGAAGCAGTTTTTTGTAGATAGCATAGGCTCCGCCCAATACTTTGAAAGATTGAAGCGAAAGCCGGGCAGATTCATCCTTGACCCAAATGCCCCCAACGCCGATGCGTTTTGCCAGGCGAGGCAAACTTTTGAGCGGGCTCATGCGATAGCCTGGGATCGAGCTGTGCAGCTGGCGCACTTCCTGTGCCAGACCGGGTGGAAAAAGCTCGGAAGCCAGTTTGGATTTGGGATTTTCCAAAGCGTGATTGTTGGCTAACCATTGGATCGGGACTTCAGACATTGTGACCTCGGTTTGAATTATTTTTCTTCATCAATCTTATCATAGCGGGTAAAGGCGGGGAGAATTTTTACGCTTGAAAACCCGCTAAAACGCGGTAAATAATGGCCTTTTCAAAATGCTATAATCAAACAGTCTTACTTAAAACCCTTGTCCGATTAAAGGTAAAAAGCCAAGAGGAAGTCTTGTATGAAAACTGAAATCATCCGTGAGTATTATCGCCAACGCGGGCTGGGCTGGCCAGACCATAAAAGCGCGCTGCTTTTTTTCCTTTCTGAAGTGGGCGAATTGGCCGAAGCTTATTTGACCATCCAGGCTGAATCTTTTTCTGAGGAAGAAAAAAGCCTCTTTCAAAACTTTGCTGAATTGGGTCTGAAAGCAGATGAAATTGTTTCCCGCAAGCCGGGCTGGATCCGCAACAACGACCGCCTTCGTAAAGAAAACATTGCCCACGAAGCGGCTGACTGCAACATGATGCTTTCAGTCTTCCTTGAAACTTATGCTGGCCAATCCCCGGATGAGGCTTTGCTGCAAAAAATGGAACTTAAACTGGGGCATTCACTCTCTTCGCAAGTAGAGCAAGACAGCGGGAAAGACTAAGCTTGTCTTCTCTCCTTGAAAACCTGATTCTTGATCAGAGATTTAACTGGTAGATTCCCTGGCCGTTTAACTATAAACTATTCTTTGAGCGGTTTAAAACCTTCACCCAGGGCTTCATTGGCCTGACCAACCACCATGAAGGCGTCTGGGTCGGCTTCCTGCACAATGCTCTTGAGACGAATAACCTCCCCAGCAGTCACCACACAAAAGATGACCGGTCGGTCTTTTTGGGTATATCCGCCTCTGCCAGAGAGGATGGTAGTGCCTCGGCCAAGCGCGTCGCTGATAGCGAGGACAACTTTTTCGGTCTCATCCGTGATGATCATGGCTTCCCGGATCACGTTGGTGCCTTGCGAGATCATATCTGCTGCCACGCCGCTCAGGTAGATCATGATCAGCCCGTAAAGCGACTTCTCCCAACCGAAGAAAAAGCCGGCCAAGATAACCGCAAAGGAATCTGTGATCATGTAAGCCAGGGAAATCGACATTCCCAGACGTTGATTGAGGATGCGCCCTAAAACATCGGTGCCACCGCTGGTACCGCGACCAAGGTAGACCAGGCCCAGCCCTACACCCAGCAAAATACCGCCATAAAGCGTGTTGAGCAAAATATCTTCAGTGATCGGTGCCTGACCTGTGAACTGGATCAGAATGTCAGTAAAAATGGTGTAGGAAAGAACTGAGAGAATGGTGCGCAGAGCAAAACGCGGACCGCCCAGGTAGCGCCAGCCTAAGACAAACAAAGGGATGTTCCCAAGCAGGGTCACAACACCGATGGGCCAACCCCATAGGTAATGCAGAAGTTGCGCGATGCCGCTTATACCACCGCTGACCAGCTGGGCGGGCACAAGGAAGGTGCGTAGTGCCAGGGCCTGCACAAATCCACCCAAAATGATCAGGGCGTAATCCCTGATCGACCGCCAGCTAAAGTCGATCTGACCGAAGAACTCTTTGATTTTCACAGCTGCTCCCATTTTTATTTACCCCGTGATTATAAACCAGCCAGCCAGGTTTATCCGTTTTGCTTTGGCTACTTCTGGAAGACGAGCGGCAGCCTGAGTTGGTAAATGAAATTGGGGTCGTAAATGAGCGTGTAGATGGTCTGCCAGTCACTCCAGGCGCCGTGCTTATCCTGAGTACGGATGCGCAAATAGTACGGCACGCGCATTGGAACGGCCGGCGGATCCAACTGCACGGCCGTGGTGCGCGTACCTGCAGTAGCACTGGCGTTTGTCCCCCAATAGTATTCATAGGTATTAGTTGGGTTCAGTCCCACGCCGCTATCGCTTGCCCCGCCCCAGGTAAACCAGGGGTCATTACACCAGGCTTGAGGGACTCCATTCAAGGCATCACAACCGGCGTTAATCACATGGGGATTGATAGGCGGCATGGTGTCGACATAGAAACTGACCGATTTAGGCCCTTCCCAGTTGTTGACCTTATCAACACTCAGATAAGTCACAGTTTTTTGTCCTGATCCAGAAACCGCAAAAGGCGCAATGTAAAGCTGCCAGGCGCCTGTATCGATCTTATAGTAGGTGTGTTTCACGCCAACCTTATTATCCGTGGCGCTTAGCGTGATCGTGACCGGGGTTTTGTACCAGGGGGAAATACCAATCGTACCGCTTTTGGTCAGCGAAGTAACCGGCGCGATCAGGTCAGAGCCATAGGGTGCGGCAACTGGTCCATCAAGCACATCGCAATCCATACTGATGGTCACTCCGCCCCAGGTTTCATTATGTGAGCCAGTATACTGGTAGACCCGCTGCCGGTTCACCCAGTAAATATCCGGCAGCCAAAGAACATCCCAGACGGTTTCCTCCGGCCGGTAATAGTAATCTCTATACCATTCAGCAATCCAAACAGCATCCGGTGGAGGTTGGATGGTGTAAACCTGATTTTGGACCAGGCTACGTGAGGTTGCATAAAGCCCTGAGAGTAAGCCTAATTCGTGCAAGCGGGTAGTCCAGCCATCAATGAAAGCTCTCACAGCAGCAGAACAAGTTTCAGAGTAGACAAAATATTCCATATCATAATAGACAACACTGCCGCTCCCATCGGGATTGGTGAAGCCTAATTCCAATAAAGTAGATCTTGCCTGATTGGCATTATCTACTCCCTCAGCGTAAGCTTCATCAACATCGTCGGAGAATGGATGGTCTAACCCTGAGCAGGATGCCTGAGGACCGACCCAGGTCGGGATAAAACGCCAACCTTGATTGAACATTTGCTGCAGATAGCTTTTTGTGAGCGCTTCGTTATCACAGTATCTGGAAATACCGCCGATGTAAAGATTAACTACCTTGTAGGGGCTGGCATCGAACCAGGTCTGCAATTTGCTTAGGCTTGGGATCTCACAGGCATCAAAAGCGTGCCCAAGATAGCGTTGGATCCATTGAGTCCCATCAATTTGGGGCAAATTTTCCGTAAATTGCACTGGATCAAAAGCGGTTTGGAATTGGATAACCTCTTCAATCTCCTCCGGCAGCTGCACTGGCTGCCAGCTTTGACCAGCGTCCTTACTTGAGTAAAGACCAAAACTTTGGCTGCAGTTGAGAAGGTCACCTTCAAGTCCTGCCCCCAGTTGATCGCAATGACCACCCTGCATGCTGGCCCAAATCTCCTGCCCGTCCTGGCTTTTGATCTGGCTCAGTGCCATGCCTGACTGGCTGATTTCCTGGTTCACTGATACCTCAAGCTGCTGCACAAAGGCTGGTGCAGCCAGGGTTGTGATCTCATCTGAATCAATTCCAGACAGATCAAGGTTGATGTTTTGCCAGCTTTCTCCGCCGTTTTTTGTTAAATAAATCTTTCCAGCGTTAAAAGGGTCAAGCATGTATCCAAGCTGGCTGGAGAGAAAAACGAATTCTTCCCCCGCGGGAGCCTCAATCTCTTGCCAGCTCTGCCCACCATCCACTGTTCTCAACAACACCCCCTCACTGAAGTTGGATCCGCTAGCCAGTTTGACCAAAATCCAGGCTTGGTTTGAGCTGAGCCATTGCAGCTGGACCCTGTCCACGGGGTGCGAGTATAAGGTAGCCAAACGCTGCCCCAGGTCAGTTTGCAGAGTCTGCCAGGTCTGACCAGAATCTTGAGTATGCAAAATATCTATGCTCCAGAGCTCTTCCGTCTGGCTAACTGTTGCCAGGTAGCCAAGTTTTTGATCAAGAAAAGAAAGCGCTTCAATATGTTGGTTCGTGCTGAGTTGGGGGGAAATCTCGCGCCAGGTCAGCCCGTCATTTTCCGTCATAAAGAGCTGGTTGCCAAGCCGCAGCCATCCCACATTCGGGGAAATCAGGTCAAAATCTAAGTCATCCGGGAGAAAACCAGGAATATCAGACGCCGAAACAGGGCTCGTTTCACCAAGAGAGAAAAACAAACCCATTAAAATCGCAAGAAGTGCTATCAGCACCACAAAAGTCTTTTTCAGCTTACATAAGCGCATCTCAGCCTCCAAAACCAGGGTTATGGCTACCATGCAGTGCTATTATAGATGCAAAATTCATACCACGACAAATCTTGACACTGAACATTTGTTCTGTTATTATTGTGTCATAGAAGGATCAACCTGGAGAAAGCGATCAACTATGGCACGTAAAAGTAAAGAATTAAGTCAGCGCCACAAGAATATCCTGGCCTGCATCAGAGAATGGCAGGAAGAAAAGGGTTATCCCCCTTCCATCAGGGAAATTGGCACCCACACGCAAATCAGTTCTACTTCAGTAGTTAACTATTACCTGAACCAGCTGGAGGCCATGGGTTACATCGAACGCGAAAGCAATGTCTCCCGCGGTATCAACCTGATCAAGAACAGCGCTGGGGAATTGATGAACACCGTCAAAACAGGCGCAAACCAGTTATTGGAACAGCTTGTTTCCATCCCTTTGGTTGGTAATATCGTCGCCGGCGAACCCATGCCAGTACCCGCTTCTGACTTCAGCTACTACGATCCTGATTCGGGCATTGATATCGCCCGCAGCTTGCTGCCCCAGGGTGATAACATCAGCGACCTGTATGCTCTGAAAGTTCAGGGAGATTCGATGATCGATGCCATGGTCAATGATGGCGATGTCGTTGTGATGAAGAGGACCAACCAGGCCCGCAATGGCGAAATGGTGGCCATCTGGCTGAATGACCGGGATGAAACTACCTTGAAATATTTTTATCTGGAAAACGGGCGCGTGCGTTTGCAGCCTGCCAACCCGGCTATGCAGCCGATCATCATCAATGATCCAAAAACAGTAGAAGTACAAGGCAAGGTTGTGCTGGTCATCCGCCAGTTAGATTAAACCAGACAGACCCTTGTTAACCAAGCTGAGCCCGCTTCCAGGCTCAGCTTTTTTTATTCATCTGTCAAGCATTTGGCATAAAAAACAGCAAATCAATCCAGGATTTTTATTGAACGCATCATCGCGTCCAGAGCCTCCAATGAAGGCGTAAGCACACCGCCATCCTCGACTTCCATAAGATCTTTCACATTCGCAAGATAAACTTCATAATCCTGGGTCAGCCCCTCGAGCTCTTCTGGCGTTGAGATAGTTTCAGGGAGCAGCGAACTGTTGATCGGCAAGACAGCTGCGATGTAGTATTTCCCATCCGCGCTTAGACCCTGATAGGTATAGAAAATGTTGTAGTTGTCGATCCCAACCAAACCCTGGGAGTAGAGCGCCAGGTAGCGAATACCGCTACCATTTTCTGACTCCATCCGTTCAGCCAGCGCATTGAAGATCTGCGCGGCATTGAACACCGGCAAAAATGGCAAAAATTCCTCTTCGTCCAAATTCGTTTCAGTGTCCTCAAGCAAGTATTGCAAGGTCGAGATATTGATACTTGCGTACTGGCTGATCTCTGCCGTCTCAGCAACTGGCAGCACATAAATCAGCGGGGAATGAAAATGTTCGGCAATCCTATAGCCAAAGAAAGTAATCAAACGATGATCCGGTAGTTCGAATCCCGGCATTAGCTCATTAGGCTCCTGTTCGGGAACGAGCGTTATGGCAGCGCTTTCCGCTACTTCAACCGGCAGTTGCACGATCAGGTTGTTGGATTCGATCACGGTCATTTCCCCAGTATATTGAGGAGCGTCAGTTGGCTCTTGAGAGATAAGACTTTCCAGGGTGGCTGGAACAGCCGTAGCCAGGTTTTGGATAGTTGGCGCATATTCCGTAGCCATGCTTTCCAAGGTTGAAGGGAGCTGAGTTAACTGCTGCTCGATTTCGGGTTTAACCTCATCGATGCCAGATTGAACGGTTTCAACCAGACCGCCCGGGATCGTTGGCGTAGCTGGTATGGTACAGCCTGCCATAACCAGGCAGATTATCAACAAAATGATTGGTAAATTTTTGAGTTTCACGGTGGGATCCTTTCGCAATCAGGAACTGATATGAGAATAATACAACATTTGCCAGGCGTTTTTCAATGATTATTTATTGTCTTTTTAAAACTGCTCTGGGATTTTCAGATTGTTAGTCTACTCTTATAATCGTGGCTCGTTTCACCCAGGATTTCAACTACAATTTTTTCCTTTACAATCCTCGCTGTAAAATTCAGTTTCGATGGTTACGTGCCCAATCCCCTTTTCACTCAAAAGGTCCCTCACCTCTTGTTTAAGTTTGACCAAGTCGCCGTTTCCAATTCCTTCATTGACTAAAATGTGAGTACTGAGCAAGTTTTTCTCGCCTTCCAGGGACCAAATGTGAGTATGGTGGGCAGAGTTGATTCCAGCAATCGTTGCAATCTCTTGCTCGATTTCAGAAATTGAGTAATTTCTGGGGACGCCCTGGAGAAAGACGTTCATAATTTCTTTTAAGTTCTTAAGCACATGAAACAAGACATATATGGTGATCAAAACAGACAAAATCGGATCCAGTATAGGGATGTCGACAAACATGAGCACGATGCTGGCAACAAGGATGACCACCCATCCCAGAACGTCCTCCATCAAGTGCCAGGAGACGACTTTTTCATTCAAGGATGTACCCTTTTTCAGTTTTAAGACAGCCAGGCCGTTGATGAGGATCCCTAAAATGGCGAATATGAGCATGCCTTTGGCATCGATTGGTTCCGGGTTGAAAATGCGCGGGACTGACCTGGTCAGGACCAACACCGAACCAGCAACCAAAACCAGGCTGTTGATCAAAGCTGCTAACAAAGAGAAACGGGCGTAACCAAAAGAATATTTCTCATCAGGGCCTTTTTTTGAAAACGCGTCAAAATACCAGGCTAGTCCCAGCGACAATGAATCTCCCAAATCATGCACTGCATCAGAAAGGATGGCCACACTATTGGTCCACAAACCGCCAATGATCTCCGCGATGGTGAAACTCAGGTTCAAGAAAAAGGCGACTTTGATGTTGCCCTGATTTTTGTGATCATGGCTGAGGTGAGTATGATAATTGTGTTGACCGTGCTGTTTCATTTGTTACCTTTAATTCGCCAACCTGCCAAATATCCTTTCGTCGAATCGTTATTCTCTTGAGCTCTTATTATAAAATGATCATGCCCTTTAACTCAATGAACAATGTTTTTTTTCTACGCCTTGGGTATCTCCCAATAGACGTTGTCTTTCCGCTTCTTAAAGAACCCACTTACATGTTGATTACAAGCCTAAGAATAGCAAAGCAAGAAATAGCATGGTCTATTTGTACAATGTAATCAATTGCGAGAGTCATGATGGTATTGTCACCTTATATGTTTTTGAGGAAAGATCTATTATTTCGGTTATCATTTACTCGTTATTTTTAATTAATAGGCAAAAGAGTAACTTTATGGCGGACATTAATCCTTCTTTCACGGAAACTGATATGACTGATATGGTGATCGATCTCGAAGCTGTCACCAAAACTTTTGGTGACCAGAATGCGGCAGACAACTTGACCTTCAAATTCCCAAAGGGAAAAATCATTGGGCTCATTGGACCCAGTGGTTCCGGTAAAACCACCACCGTACGTTTAATGACAGGTATTTACCACCCTACCAAGGGTCAAATCCGCGTTTTGAACTCTGACCCTCAATCTTTCACTCAACTTAAACGTGAAAAAATCGGTTACATGACACAAAATTTCGTTCTCTACCCGGATCTTTCGATTCGCGAGAACCTGAACTTCGCTGCGGCAATCTACGGTCTTGGTCGCTGGCGCCGCTCGAGGCGGATTAAAGATCTCCTGAAATTCGTGGAGCTTGACGGCGATTCGAAAAAACTCGCAAGGAATGCTTCAGGCGGAATGCAACGGCGCCTCGCTCTTGCTGCCTCATTGGTCCACGACCCCGACTTGATCTTCCTTGATGAGCCGACTGCGGGTATCGATCCTATATTAAGGCGAAAGTTTTGGGACCATTTCATCGAACTGCGGGATCAGGGTAAAACGTTGGTTATCACCACACAATATGTCAACGAAGCCACTTACTGCGACTTGGTTGGGGTGATGGCAGAAGGCAAGCTGCTCTTCCTGAAAACACCGGTGGATCTGATCAAATCCGCTTTCGGGGGTGACGTCCTGGATTTAAACACACCCAACCCACTCTCAGAGACACTGACTCGCGAGCTTGAAGCTTTACCATTCATCCTGGGCAAACCGTCTTATCTGAATGATGGTACTTTGCGTCTTATTGTGGACGAGGCCAGCACTGCTCTGCCCCAGGTCATTAATTGGTTTAAATCGAACGGATTGGACTTGCTTTCCGCTGAAGAATACCTACCTCCTTACGATGATGTCTTTGTCAAGCTGATCGAAGATTACCACGCAAACAACATGATAACTAGACTGGACACGGGAGACCCGGCATGAGACATATCAGTTCTTTCCTGGTTCGCAATTTTTCATTCTTTTCCAAAGAATTAGTTGAGGTTTTGCGCCAACCCAAGCTGATCCTGACCCTGATTCTTGGTCCCTTCCTGATCCTGCTTCTCTTCGGTCTCGGTTATACAAACCAGCGCTTACCTGAACGCACCATGTTTGTCCTTCAGCAGGATAACCCTTTTAATGAACAAATTCAAAGCAAAGCCCTGGAACTAGATTATGTGATAGATCTTGTGGGTACAACCGACGATTTTGATCTGATGATGCGTAATTTGAACCGCAGGGCTATTGATTTAGGAGTCGTTATTCCGGATGACGTTTACGAGACCATCCGTTCGAATCAACAGGCTAACATCGAAATTTATCACAACCAGATTGATCCAAATCAGATCAGTTATGTGGAATACATGGGCTCCTTCCTCGCCGATACCATTAATCGGCAATTGGTTCAGTCCGTTGCCGAAGAGGGTCAAACTGAAGCAGAAAACATTACGCCACTGGTTGAGAGCGCTCTTGAAAATACACGAAACGCCCGTCTCATGTTAGAACAGCAAGATGTGGTTTCTGCCCAGCGCCATCAACGGGCAGTGCGTGGGAACCTCTCAACACTGCAGCTTGCCGTGGGTGCCAGTGCCAGTTTACTTCAGGGTGTGAACCAGACTTTTGGTGGTGAGGATCACGGTGAGACAGACATCCTGAAAACATTGCAGACTACTCGGGACAACCCTGCCATCACAGAGGACTTTCAGGAGGGTCAGGATAATTATGATGAGGAAATCGCAGCTCTAAAGTTGGAAGAAGAGAACTTGCTCAATCTTCAACAACAACTGGAAAGTTTTACTTCAATTTCCCCTGCCATACTCACCCGCCCTTTCGTTTCAAATTCCCAGTCTGTGTCCCAAACCGAAATTAGCCCCACCAATTTCTTTATCCCTGGTGTTATTGTCTTGCTCCTTCAACACATGACCGTCACCCTTTCCTCGCTTTCGCTGGTACGCGAGCGCAGGGCAGGCACCATGGAGCTTTTCCGTGTTTCCCCACTCAAGCCTATTGAGATTCTCTTCAGCAAATATTTTTCATACATGATCATTGGTTTGTTGATTGCTGCCTTATTGATCCTGGCAGTCCGCTTTGGTCTGAATTCAACCATGCTCGGCTCCTGGTTGGATATGTTCATCATAGCAGTCTTGTTACTATTTGCCTCCTTAGGTATTGGTTTTATCATTTCCTTTTTATCGCAGACCGAAACCCAATCCGTCCAGCTTTCTATGATTGTTCTGCTTTTCAGTGTTTTCTTCAGCGGATTCTTTTTAGACCTGCGCTACCTGCTATTTCCAGTACGCTACCTTTCTTATCTGATTCCAGCGACCTATGGGACCCAAATGTTGCAAAATGTGATGTTAAGAGGAATGGGAATCCAGCAATCTTCCCTGGTGAACCTGACAATTTTTGGTGTCATTCTGTTCGTCCTCGCCTGGGTATTCCTCCGCCGTACCATGGCACATGAATAAATTGTGACGCTTATTTAGCCATTGCTGTAAACAAACCATTTCGTGATCAGACCTTCAATGCTTGTCTGAGCCTCAATTTAACCATGCGGTACATTAATTACTCAGATAGGCCTTGTTGTGGTCAAAATCAAAAGCGATCAGAAACACCGTTGCACAAACCTCGCAAGCAAGAAGTGTAAATAGTCGGTAATAAAAAAAAGCCGCTCTCGTAAGAAAGCGGCTTTATTGTTCAGGTTGAAAATACTAAAGCAGAACGACTTCGGCGCCGGCGGCTTCGAGTTTCTCTTTAGCGTCATTGGCAACATCTTTACCAACAGCTTCGAGGACTTTGGCGTCAGCAGTTTCGGCCATATTCTTGGCGTCAACCAAACCGAGGCTTGTGAGCTGGCGGATGACCTTAATAACTTCGATCTTCTTGGGACCAGCGCCTTTGATGACGACATCAAATTCGGTCTTTTCTTCAACTTCTTCTTCAGCAGCAGCGGCTGGGCCAGCGGCAACAGCAGCAACGGGAGCGGCAGCGGAGACGCCCCATTTTTCTTCCAACAGTTTGACGAGGTCGGCAGCTTCCAAAACGGACAGTTTGCTCAGATCCTCAACGATTTTTTCTAAATCAGCCATTTCTTTCTCCTATTTATTCTTTCTAATAATTTTTTTCTCGTTGTGTTACGAGCCTGTTAAGCAGCACTTGTCTGCTTTTCTGAGTTTGCTTTAATTACAGCGGCCAAACCACGTGCGGGTTCCGCTAATGTACGGACTAACTGACTGGCGGGAGCCAGGATGGTTCCCAACAGCATGGAACGCATGACAGGTAATGTCGGCAGGTCTGCTAAAGCCTTGATCTGCTGAGCATTGAGCAGCGCTTTGTCCAGATAACCACCACCAACTTCAAAAATTTCATTGCCCTTGGTTATCTCAGACAATGCTTTGGCAGCAGCGGGAGCGTCTTCAAAAGCGAAAACGACCACATTGTTACCTTCCCAGGTCTTGGGATCAAATTTATAGCCTTTTTCTTCAAGAACGCGAGCAAAAAGCCGGTTCTTGACAACATGCATCACGCTTTCAGAATCGCGCAGTTTAGCGCGGGCATCATTGATCGCGGGCATGGTCATCTTGTTATAGCTCAGATAGAAAAAAGCTTTGCTTTGATCGACCCAATCACCATATTGTTCAACAATTACTTCTTTCTGTTGTTTTGAAAATGCCAATGTACTCTACCTCCTTCCAAAAAAAATCTCTTTCCGTTTTTCCGACGAAAAGAGATTCAAGTTTCCTGATAATCTTTTTTGAACCTCTACCTCGGCGGGAAATTAAGCCGTAAACGGCACCAGCTTTCTTAAGCAGAGCGCGCAATCGCGCTATTCTTTTGTGTAGCCCGGCAAGTATACCACAAATTCTTGCCGATCAAGCTCCAAAACTACTCAGTCTCCATGTTCATGGCTGCGTTGACATCAACTTTGACACCAGGTCCCATGGTTGAAGCCAGAGTAATCCTTTTGATGAAGGAGCCCTTGGCGCCAGCTGGGCGGGCTTTGCGGACAGCAGTCGTTAAAGCAGCCAGGTTGGCATATAGATCTTCGACCGGGAAAGAAACCTTCCCCAGGGGGACGTGGATGTTAGCAGTTTTGTCCAGGCGGAACTCAACCCGACCAGCCTTGGCTGCATCGATAGCCTGCACGATATCATCAGGCTGAACAACGGTGCCGGCTTTGGGGTTTGGCATCAGGTTGCGGGGGCCAAGAACACGACCCAACCGGCCGACTTTGCCCATCATATCCATGGTACCAACGGCCACGTCGAAATCGGTGTAACCGCCCTGGATGCGGGCCATATCTTCATCAGTTTCTGCAACAAAATCAGCGCCAGCAGCACGGGCGGCTGTGGCAGCTTCACCCTGGGCGAAAACCAGAACGCGAACGGTCTTACCCAAACCCTTGGGCAAAACACATACATCACGGATCTGCTGATCTGCCTGGCGGGGGTCTAAGCCTGTGCGAATGTGAATTTCAACAGTCTCATCAAACTTAGCGAAGGCTGCTTCTTTGACCAATTCCAGCGCTTCACGAGGACCGTACATTTTGTCAGTCTCAATTTTTTTACTGGCGTTTACGAAATTTTTACCTGTTTTAGACATCAATACTCCTTTGTGGTTCCAGCGGGCGTCTCAACCCTCCCACTTTCCAATTTTCCTGTTTACTTTTCAACAATTTTGATGCCCATATTGCGGGCAGTGCCTTCCAGTTGGCGCATAGCTGCTTCGATATCATTAGCGTTCATATCTTTGAACTTGATTTCAGCTATTTCTTTCAACTGAGCTTTGGTGACCTGACCAACTCTTTCTGATTTGGGGTTGGCAGCACCTTTTTCAATTCCGGCAGCCTTTTTCAGTAAAACAGCGGCTGGGGATGATTTGAGTTCAAACTTGAAAGAGCCATCCTGGAAAATCGTGATTTCAGCAGGAATAATTTCACCCATATGATTTGAAGTACGGGCGTTATAGTCCTTGCAGAAGGCCATGATGTTGACACCATGGGGGGCCAGAGCCGGACCAATCGGGGGGGCAGGATTTGCCTTTCCGGCCTGGATTTGTAGTTTAACAATTGCTTTTACTTTCTTTGCCACAGATAAATCTCCTTGGTGGTTCTAACGGGCTGTTTACCCTCCCACAAATTTCCGGAATAGTCCGGTTTACGCTTTTTCTACCTGTAGAAAGTCAAGTTCTACAGGGGTTTCACGCCCAAAGAAGTTCACCATCACGCGAATCTTTGAACGTTCCATATAAATTTCATCAACAATACCGCGGAAGTCATTGAAAGGACCATCCACGATACGCACCCGGTCACCTTGTTTGTAGGTGACTTTATAGGTCGGGGCTTCATTTTCCATCCGGCGCAGGATGCTGGCTACTTCTTCAGGACGAAGGGGAGTGGGTTCTTCACCCATGCCCACAAAACCTGTCACGCCAGGGGTATTGCGCACAACAAACCAGGAATCTTCTTCCAGAATCATGTTTACCAGAACATAACCGGGGAAAACATGGCGTTCAACTGTGCGGCGCTTTCCATCGCGGACTTCGATCTCTTCCTGGGTCGGAATGACAACGTCAAAAATCTTGTCTTTCATCGCCATGGTTTCAATGCGCTGCTCAAGATTCTTGCGAACCTTGTTCTCATAGCCTGAATAGCAATGGATCACAAACCACTGACGGTTATCGTCAGCCTTGTTTTCTTCAGCTATGTCTGTTTGCGCCGCCTCAGCATCCAAGTTGCTTTCCTCAGCCTGATTGGAATCAGCTGATTCAAGGTCTTCGATTTCTGATGAGTCCTTTTCAAAAAGATCAGTCATGATCTTGTCTCTTTTCTACACCTAACCAACCAACAAACCGATCAAGCGCGCGAAGAGGAAATCCAGCACGCCCAATATAGCGGACATAATGACGGTCACAATCAAAACGATGCGGGTCAAAGCAAGCGCTTCTTCCCTGTTTGGCCAGGTCACTTTGCGAAGTTCGCCAAGAGTCTGGCGCCACCAGTTCTTGATTCGCTGAAAAATATTTGGTTTTTTTTCTTTCTGTGCCATAGTCTACTCCTGGTTGACAGTGCAACGCCGTAGTAACTACGGCGTAAACAGGTCAGGTAGGAATTGAACCCACAACCCCCGCTTTTGGAGAGCGGTGCTCTGCCAATTGAGCTACTGACCTAGGTACTCCCTTTTCAGGAAGTTTATTTTACCTCACGATGCAGCTTGTGTGCACGACAACGTGGGCAATATTTATTCATTTCAAGTCGACCAGGGTCATTTCGGCGGTTCTTGACGGTTGTGTAATTGCGTTCCTTACACTCTGTGCAAGCCAAATGGATTACTGGTCTGATATCTTTTTTCTTCGATGCCATTTTAGTCTAACATGGCTGCCTTGTTCAGGCAGCCATGAATCCTTCCTGTTTTTCCTAAAGATTATGAAATAATCTTTGTGATCCTGCCAGCGCCTACGGTCAGGCCGCCTTCGCGGATAGCGAATTCGGAACCTTGCTCGATAGCAACTTTTTGGATCAGTTTCACGCGCAGACCGCTGACGTTGTCACCGGGCAGAACCATCTCAGTGCCTTCCGGCAGGGTCACATCACCGGTAACATCGGTTGTGTGGATGTAGAACTGCGGGCGATAGCCGGTAAAGAACGCGCTGTGGCGGCCGCCTTCTTCCTTTTTGAGGATGTAGACGGTGCATTCAAATTCGGTATGAGGGGTAATTGATCCGGGTTTGCAGAGGACCATACCGCGTTCCACCTGATCACGATCGATACCGCGCAGGAGGATACCAGCATTGTCACCAGCCATACCAGTGTCAAGTTGCTTGTGGAACATTTCGATACCAGTAGCAACGGTGGCCAGAGGTTTGTCCATCAAACCGACGATTTCGACAGGCTCGTTCAGTTTCAAGGTACCGCGTTCAATACGACCGGTCACAACAGTACCGCGACCTTTGATCGAGAAGACGTCTTCGATAGGCATCAAGAATGGTTTCTCAAAATCGCGCTCAGGCTCTTCAAAGAAAGCGTCTACGGCGTCCATCAACTCAGCGATCGGTTTGTACTCGGGAGCATCGGGATCAGTGGAAGTGCTGTCCAAGGCAACCTTGGCGGAACCACGGACGATGGGTACATCGTCACCGGGGAAACCGTTTTTGGTCAACAGTTCGCGGACTTCCATTTCGACCAGCTCGAGCAGTTCAGGATCGTCCATCTGGTCAGTCTTGTTTAAAAAGACCAAAACTGAGGGGACTTCAACCTGATGTGCCAACAGAACGTGTTCGTTAGTCTGGGGCATGGGGCCATCGGGAGCGCTAACAACCAAAATAGCGCCGTCAACCTGGGCAGCACCCGTGATCATATTCTTGATATAGTCACGGTGACCAGGCATGTCAACATGGGCATAGTGACGCTTGGCGGTCTCATATTCAACATGGGTAATGTTAATGGTAATACCACGGGTTTTCTCTTCCGGAGCGTTATCAATCGAATCGTACGCGCGGAATTGGCCAAAGCCACGCATAGCCTGAACTTTGGTAATAGCAGCTGTAAGGGTGGTCTTGCCATGGTCAATATGACCCATCGTACCGATGTTCATATGAGGCTTTGAGCGGTCAAATTTTTGTTTCGCCATCTTATCTCCTTAATAATGACTAATTATTTTTCTCTTTTTCTCTTTTTCGGCAAGAGCCCTCAATCGGATTCGGACCGATGACCTCATTCTTACCAAGAATGCGCTCTACCAACTGAGCTATGAGGGCAGCCGTACTCTCACGCTGCCTTTGCAGCGTAAAATGGACGGTGAAGGATTCGAACCTCCGAAGGCCTTTGCCAGCTGATTTACAGTCAGCCCCCGTTGTCCACTTGGGTAACCGTCCTAATCATCCCATTGGGCGCGTGCTCTTTACCCGCTGGAGACTGTGATCCACATTTGTCGATCACAATCGCTAAAGAGTAACTGAGCCGACGATGGGAATCGAACCCATAACCTACCACTTACAAGGCGGTTGCTCTACCATTGAGCTACGCCGGCGCCCGGGAAATATTCTGTTGTTAAGTGTGTATCACAGACTAAAAAGTATATCAAAACTTGCACGCTTGCGCAAGGCTGAACACTTCCAGTCCGCCATTCGTAATGCGAGAGTTTATCAGGTTTGGCTATAGTAGTCAAGGGAAGTGGACCGGAAATTCTTATACTGAAGGCCTTAAAATCACAGCGGTGATTCACAAAACCCTTGCAAGCTCAAAAATTGCTTTGTTGGCTCTGACCGAGTTTCTTTGGATTTATGTTGGAAATGCTAAGGGCGGTCTTTGATCATGCCGCTAAGCAGCTCTTGCCGGATGCGTTCAAATAAAATGTGCTTACCTTCAGACATGATTTCAGGATCGATCTGCTTGAGCTCCAGACTGTTAGCGGATCCCGCAAACTCCCCTCCGTCCAAAATCAGCCTGACAGCCTCTTCAACACTCCCGTACAAATCCGCTCCGAATACACCCAGCACTTTACCGGCTGCTTCCAAACCTGGCTGCCCCTCCACTCCAACCACAGTGATGTTATTTGAGGCCAGGTAAGTCATTAAGTCAACTGAAGAAATCTCGGGTTGCACAAAAATGGCCGTGACCGCCTTTGCCAGCAGCGCGTCAACCGCAGCCTGCCAATCTGCCTGGTTGTTTGTGTCTGTCACCTCAGCTGTATAGGGGTAATAATCCACGGGCATGTATCGGGCGTTGCATAGACCGCAAAAATAGCGCGCCCCGGTCACAAAGGAATCACGGGTGCGGTTTCCGGCATCATCCACCGCGCGGCTGATCACCCCCACCCGGTAGTCATCCGTGGTCAAAGCCAAAGAATAGCCTGCCAGGAAAGCGCGCTGTTCAAGCGTGCCGCCTTCATTCAAGATCACATGTAAATTCCTGCTTGAACTGATGGTGCCTGAATCCACTGCCAATATCTGCAGGGTTGGTACCTGCTCCGCCAAGGCCTGGACTTGAGCCGCATCCACTGTGCTGACCACCAGCCTCACCGAAGGTGCAATTTGTTCGGATGAGAGGCTGTCTCGTTTTTCAAAGCTGTTTCCCCTGCTCTGAGCAAGCTCAGCCAAAGTAGCAGCCAAAACCTCATTATGAACTGATCCAGCCCCTTCCCAAAAAACCAGGTCCGCGCTGACCAAATCGATTGAGGTAGGGATGGTAGTTGGCTCTGTAGTTGGAGCGGAAGTTGTGTCTGTTATCAAGGGCAGTGTTTCAGTGTTTTCAACCGAGGGGCTTAGCGTGGGCTGACCATTACAAGCAGCCAAGGCAAAAGTCAACAGGATAAAAAACAGTCCCAGGATAAAGGTCTTCTTCTTCATGGCATTTATTCTACCTGAGTCAGGGGATTTAAATAACAGACTGTCTAAGATCAAAATTAAGTTCAAGCAAAGTCACGGGCACGAACCATGCAACTAAGCCTTAAGCCTAAAGCAATAACATGACAGGATAGACAAATGAGCATACCTACTACTGAAACAAAACCAGATGGCTTTCACAGTGCGGTCAGACCCCAAGCCCGCAACATTCGCGAAATGATTGAGACCGCAGGTCCGGTTCAGCAACGCGCCTTCTTATCCAGCTTGATCGAACGCAGCTCAGTAAGTAACAAATATCTGGTGCAATTGTTGCTCAGTGCCGTTCTGTTGACGGTTGGATTGTTTGGAAACCTGCCTTTGTTGATCTTCGTGGCCGCGGTTTGCGCGCCTGTGCTGAACCCGTTGCTTGGTATTGTCACCGCCGGCTCAAAACCTGACCTCAAGCACTTGTTGAAATCGACAGTTTTTACACTTTTGACTTTAGTTGTCTTCTTTGGGGTTGGATGGCTCACCTATAGAATCAACCCGGCGGTTTTGGAGCAGCTCAGAAGCAGTTCATTCTTTTCTCTCAACCCCACCCGGTTGGAATGGCTGGTGCTGGTTGTTATGTCAATTCTTAGTGCCTGGCTGTTTTTGTATCGCACCAGTTTTCCCCCGGTGATCCCTTCCACCATCCTGGTCTATCTGATCTTCTTACCCGTTACTTTTGCGGGATTGCTTTTCGCCCAGGGGCAGGACAGCTCTTTCCTGACCATTCTTGCCAGCGTCGGTCTGCTTTTGTGCGTTTGCCTCTTATTAATGATTCTCACCTTCTGGGTGATTGGTTTTCGACCACGCAGAGCTGCTGGATGGCTGCTCTTCAGTGCTTTGATGCTTGCTTCAGCCCTGTTGATTTTTGAAGTCAGAGCTTCCTCTCCAATAACTGCTCAGCTTGGTCCTGATACTTCCAAGGCGGTTCTGGTTAGTGAACCTACCCTTGAACCAACAGCGCTCCCAAGCTCCACGCCTGCCCCCAGCTTGACCCCAGAACCAAGCCCAACCACCCCGCCGACAGAAACCGCTCTTCCCTCTGATACACCTGAACCGACTGAGGTTCCAACCCTGGCTGTCCAAATGGCCCGGGTAATCGCTGAAAGCGGTTTGGTGGTGCGTGAAAATCCAGACACAGCCGCCCTGATCCTGGCTTACTTAAATTACGGTACGGAAGTGATTATTCTTGGAGAAAGTATCAGTGAACAGGGCATCAATTGGGAAAAGATCGAGTTGAGCGATGGGACGGTGGGCTGGTCAACCGCCCAATTCCTGGAAAAACTCTCTGAAGATAACTAAGCTTTTAAAACCTCAAAATTATTTAAAGGCACCCGGATCAAGGTTCCGTCGTCCCTTTCAACCACCGCGATACGGCTGCTAACACCACTTGCCAGGCGTTCTTCTTCATCAGGTAATTCAACGATCTTGCCAACCGTGCCAAAATAAGGCATTCCAAGCAGCTGAACAGTGCTGCCTAATCCCCAGTTTTCAGTTTCTGCAAACAGTTCCGGGGTCTTAAAATCAACTACAGGCAAAAACAGTTCCGGATAGACGGCTTGAAAAGGCAAGGGTTCACGAGCCAGGAGGTAAATTTCCTGATCAAAAAATTCGGCTAGTTTTTCCTGAATAGGCAGAGGCGTTTTCGTTTCGCCAAAACCAGCCAGGCTCATCAACGGGAAGGGAACTTGAGAAAATTTACTGTATTCGAGAGGGTTCAAGGCAGGCACAATCAAACCGCCGATTTTAGCTTTGGTCAATTTCTCAATCTGATCCGCAGAGAGGATCTCATCCAGAAAAACAATTTTGCCTGTGAATCCCTCAGTCCCAATTTCATCAAGATTTTCAAGGTAGATAAGTGTACCTGAGCCAAACTGCCCGTTTCCCCAGGCGCCGCGGATACTCTTACCGCGAATCATAATTTCAGCACCAAGACCCGCAAAAAGCTGCGCCACCACGCCGTTGATGGGACTATGGGCCGTGATACTCTTCTCACCCATCGCCAGTGTGACCCGGCCATCACGGACAGCCACAACCCGGCCATCTTCCGGAGCCCTGAAAAGACGTGAGATCAAACCTGGTTTTCGAGCGATCACATCGCCTCGGTGGACCTCTTCCTGGGCAAGCCGTTTGATGCTGCCTTCCAATTTGGACTCTTTGATGCGGAAGTGATTGAGCACATCAAAAACCTGGAATCTGGCTGGCAAAATTGCCTCCGCGATCAGATCTCCCGCTTTGACTTCCTGCCCCAGATGAACCGCAACTTTACCCGGCACAGGCAAAGTGACCGTTTGACGGAGAAAGCAGTTATTCTGCAGGAGGGCTTGCTTGTTGGTCATACGCCCATCTCCCAAAGCCAGTCATGCCATAATTCCTGGCGGTCTTTTTCATCTGTGGGCAAACGAAGCGGTCGGCCGCGTGCGTCAATAATGATCCCTAAGCTTGAGGAAGTGGTGTTTACCCATCCGCCCAGACCCGGCATGCCCATGCCTACATCCGTATCCCTTTCCGGTGCCAGGTAGACCCTGATTTCATGGTTGTTCATGGTCTCCAGGCGCTTAAGCTCAGATTGATGGATTTGATGATGCTGCCGATAGCCTTTATCCCCTTCGTCCACTTCCACTCTCAGGACAATACGCCTGAAAGCGTTTGGACTGACCACATTGATTACCGTAGCCAAACTTGTGAAGGCGTCGCTATCCACAAGTTGGGTGGGGAGCATGTTGTCAAATTCCGCCAGGATGCCCAAAGTGCCCATCAGTTGAAATTCATCCAGCACAATAGTGGTGATCCCCCTGGGCAGGATTTGATCCAGGGCGGCCATAAAACTGTGTCGAAGTGGCAGAAATTTGGTCAGGCTGCTACCGCTCAACATGATAGGCTCAAAATTGTCGACCAAACCTTGCTCGGGGCTGTAAAGGAACTGATCGTAAAGCCCGGATAGCCCTTCCAAAAGCTTACGGATCCGGTAACTGGTCAGGGCAAATTCGATATTTAGATCCTCAATCGTTACGGGAACAAAGCCAGGATGGAGTTGTTTGTTTCTGATATAGGAGGTCAAATTGAAATCGCTGACCGGAAGGTTAATTAACGATTTTAGAGCCTCTATAGGGATTTGATCAAGGTCGTTCGCCTGCCACAAGCCCATCCGCAATCCATCTCTGACCGCCAGAATATGTCCGTGGTCTGGCTCCAGGTGAATGTGCAGCAAGCCCTTGCCATTTATCTGTGTTTGTTCCAACCAGTGGTCTATCCGTCCCCTGCCAAATTCTGAAGGTAGAAAGCGAATATCGGGGTCTCCTGAAAAGGCTTCTAATTCAGGGAATTCTTTGATGCGAACGCGTTGGATAGCTTTCAGGACAGCCGTAAAGGCAAAAGAAAGATCCTCACGACCACTTTCTGGTTGAATGTTGCCGGCAAGATACAGGTCGTCCTCGATTTCGATCTCCAGCTTGGCATAATCAGCCAATTCCTTGTTGCCGGCGTATACAATTTGAGGTCGGTTGGTTTTCCCCCGCAGCTGTGCCACCAGGCGAAGGTTGTTAATGACAGCCCGGAGAGCTTTTTCAGGTCCGCCGTCTACGCCACCAGCTAAAACGACCAGGTCATAAGCTGTGCTGATCAACGTTTCCAACTGATTGGAAACGTTGGGTTCTTTTTGTAAATCGAGTTCAAGTACGATTTCAACATTAAAAAATTGCAGCAATCGTCTCAGCGGAGCCAGGGAAAACTTTTCAGAAACCCCGATAATGGCCGCGCGGATTGGTTTCCCCATGCTGTAGCTGATCCCCACACCTTTCAAACCAGAGGAATTTTTGTCCTTATTGATATCGAATAACTTGCCGTGCTTTGTATGCAGACGCTGTCCGCTGCTTTTTTCAAGCTCTCTCAGGACCTGATGGATCATCTCGCGCTTGTCCCCATAGTCAGGCTCGTCAACCTGGGCTTTCAACTGATAAACCCCGGACTCGTTGTCAAAAAGCCAGGCTCTGGTCCTTTGTGCAGCTAATTCAATGCCAAGATAGGTTGAAACCACAATTCCTCTATAACCACAGTTTGATAAAGTCGATTATTTGGCTGACCGAAAAGATCAACGCGGTCAGACCGGAGCTGAACAAACCGACAAACAAGGCTCCAAATGTGATGCCGATAAATACCTGACCAGCTCCAGTCAAACCATCCAGCCAGGTTTGTGACCCTGAAGATAGGGTCTGGAATTTTTCCCGATGATGGAAAACAAATAAAACCGCTAAAACGCCAAAGAGCATCAAAAAGGCGCTGAAAATATTCATCCAATTTGGGTAACCCGCTTGTGTCATCAAAGCCGGGTCAAAAGCGTCAACGATAGACAACAACTGCGGTGTCAGAGTTCCCCGGGTTACGCCCACAACAGCAACAGCAGCCAGCACACCACCCAGGAACCCAAGCGCTATGCCGGAGATCCGGGCTGATTTCTTGAAAAACATCCAAATCAATAGGATGGAAAGCAGCAAAGGCACCAGCCCAAGCAAAGCTGAGGTGGCCGGGAGCTCCACCAACGGATTGATCAGCATGGGCAAAATCACTTTTGTGATCAAGACAGCCGCCGCGTAGCCGGCTGTCATCCCTACCAGGATATACATCGCGATCCCGAAGAACAAATTGTCACCCAGCAAATAGCTGAAAACCATCAGGCTTAAAGCAGTGCCAAGCAGCGCGAACAGCAACTCGGATAAGGTCATTGGATGACCTCCCCTTGTTTTTTCTGGGAATCAACATCTGCCTTCATGATCATGCCCAACAGTAAAACAATGATCATGATCATCATGCCGGTTTGCCAGGCTCTTTGGTTGAGAACCAAATTGGTCTCAAGGGACAAAACCTGGCTGTCAGGTATGCCAGCCACAAAACCTTTCAACTGACCTGATTCATAATACGGCAAGAGCAGAGCCGCAGGCGTGGCAGTGGAGATGGCGGAGGTTTTAATGGCTGGATTCCAGGCCTGAACCTGTTCCAACCAACCACGAACAAATTCAGCTGAATCGCTGATCAGGATAACCTGATCCATCTGTTCCAGCGGGTTTCCAAGTCCCGCCAAAGCCTGGTCAAGCGGCAGGCTGCCCCATTCCGGCTGCGCGCCAGCTGCCAGGGACAGGAACCCTAATTTGCCACCGGGTATAAATTTAATTTTCAAGTCTTTTTGCAGACCCTCAGCATCCAACAGTGATCTGCCCAACCACAAATCCGCAGCTTGCGCGGTGATAAGCTGAAGCTCGGCATCTTTTTCCTGGAGCATTTTTAGAACAGGCTGGCTTAAGACTTCAATTTCATAACTGGTCCCAGCCTGATAATCCAATACGATCAGAACCTTTTCGCCAGCTTTGATCGTGTTCAGATTGTCGACAAAGGCTGTGGCGTGGGCCATTATCGGCAGCTCGGCCTGCGGACCAGGACCAAACAACAAGGAAACGACGATTCCAGCCAGCAGCAAGAGCGCCAGCACAAGCCGGCCAAATTTGTTCTGCTTCACATCCTCGTGGAGAACAGAAATGGTACGCTTGCCTTCCTGACCGATGATATTGCTCAGAGTTTTGGCGCGTTCCCGCTGATCGCGCAGCAAGAGCAGGTCAGGTAAGACGTCTTCGGTTGAAACAGGTTCCTCTGAATTCAGGCTTTCGTCAGTTTGCGTTTCCTCTTCCGCTTCAGGCTCTGCCGCATCAGGTTCTACTTCCTGGGCTTCAGCGCCTTCTGTTTCGCTCTCCTCAACAGAAGTCTCCACCAACTCACTTTCCGTTTCCTGAAGCTCAGACAAATTTATTTCAGCTTCTTTGGCTTGGCCCTCAGGCTCAGGCTCCAAAGCTTCCGTTGTCAACTCTTGTTCTGAGCTTTCGTTTTCTAGAGAATCTGTTTGGTCTGAGGGCTCTCCCAGGTCTTCAAGAGAGTCTTCCGTTTGAATTTCCTCTTCCTGAACCGGTTCGGGTGGGAAAGCCTGGGGTTCTAAAGGCTCCACCTCCTCAAGCGCTTCGCCTTCATAAAATTCATCATCAGGAATATTGTGAAAATC
>Ga0209722_1001102_pt1 | contig 25121 bp, 14 predicted proteins | sample BioC12SIPDNA_2_FD_185745 | JGI IMG/M metagenome (GOLD analysis project Ga0209722, IMG submission 185745) | Anaerobic biogas reactor microbial communites from Washington, USA - Biogas_R1_A C12 SIP DNA (SPAdes) (version 2) | ecosystem: Engineered > Bioreactor > Anaerobic > Unclassified | place... | reverse complement strand
TTGCACGTTTAAGTGCGTGGCGACGAAGTAGTTAACCCCGTCGTCGCCGTCGGTTCCCGTCGCGGGAATGATGAGGTCGATGTACGGGCCAAATCCAGGGTCGGTACCCGTGTTGTCAAAAGTCGCCGTGAAGCGTGTGGGCTCGCCGATAAAGGAATCGGAAAACCCTGAAAGCGATGCGGACGGAACTGCGTCACAAGCCAGCAGTCGCCGGTCTTCCAGTGCCTCCAGCAACAGCCTTCGCCGCCGCGGTGCCGCGCCGCTGGACTTCGATTTGCGATGTCGGATTCGTGCAGTCTGGGAACGTGACAGGAGTGTCATGATGCAAACCCCCCTCGTGATGCGTTGCGCGGTCGCAGGAACTCGCCGCCAAGTCGCGGGTACGACCGGATGCGAGCCCTTGCAGGATGCGCGCTGTGCCGGTTGGGAAAACGATTCCGTAGCAGACCAAGTGCGGTGGCGGGCAGACTGTGGTGCCGGGCAGACTGTGGTGCCGGCACCAAACCGGATTTCAGCACTCTTTGCGCGTCGTTCCCGAAGTCACGGTTTGATGCCGGGGTCAGGCTTACAGAATTCAATTTTGGCCGATCGTGGTGCCAGCCATCGGCGAAGACCCTGCTCGGCCAAAATTGAATTCTGTAAGCCTGACCCCAGTCCAGCAGCCCAACACAACTCGAAGCCAATCCCCGTTCTTCAACACGCAGCTAACGAAGCCTGATTTCTTGCCAATCTTGCCGTTTTTGCTGATTCTCCGGATGATTCTATCACAGAAAGATCCCAAAGCAAGCTATTTGTCACTGGCCTGCACTGGTGACTGCAGCGGGAAGGACGAAGGGGGAAAAAGTCAGGCGGCAGGGCGTATTCATGGGGGGAGTTGAGCAAAGAACTCGTCAATCATCTCATCCCTCTCTTTCAACAGGCATCCCGTGGCAAACGGGATTTCAGCAGTTCTTACGCGTCGTGGATGGCGTCATGTGTTTCGGTGCTGGGGTCAGGCTTACAGAATTCAATTTTGGCCGAGCAAGCTCGTTCCACATGGTTGGACCTGCCATCGGCCAAGATTGAATTCTGTAAGCCTGACCCCACTCGCTTTCGCAGCAGGCTGATAAGCACGTCGTGTGCCGGCCGGAGCCCAGTTGCCGCCGGATCGATCCCAAGGCATTTCGGTCGCTGCATTTAGCACTTGTAATCAGAGCGATAAGCCACGCCTTGCGGGAGGACCAAGGGGACAGCATATTGTCATAAGGCGCAGTATTGTGCGCCTTGCCCCCTTGGCGCTGTACCTTGGAGTCTGGGATATTCACCGATTATCACCTGGAGTGTGACGGCTGTTTTGGGGAAGCGGCAGTCATTTTTGGACTTCGTTTCCGTCGGCGTACGTGTGGCGAATTCGAGCGAAGAACGATGACCAGCACCGCCAACTTGTTTTCGGACGAAGCCCTCTGGCAACGGACGTTCGACGCCGTGCCGGATTTGATCTTTGTGGTGGACGACGAGTATCGGATCGTCCGCGCCAACCGGGCGGCGGCACGGCGGGTAGGGTGTGCGGTCGACCAGTTGGCGGGGCGGCGCTGTTATGAGTTGATCCACGGCACGCCGGCTCCGCCGGAGACGTGTCCCTACGCGAGGGCGTCGGCGGACGGCCGGACGCAGTCGGTCGAGTTTCGCGAGTTCTCCTTGGGCGGCGAGTTCGCCATCACGGTGACTCCGCTGCGCGACGGCCAGGGGCGGGTGTTGGGGGCGGTTCATGTGGCCCACGACGTCACGGAGCTGAAACGGGTCGAGACGGAGTTGCGCCGTTCGCGGGACCAGCTCGAGCAGCGGCACGCGTTGGCTGTGGCAACCATGCTGGACGGATTGTGGGAACGCGATTACGGGACGGGCCGCGTTGCGTACTCCGATCGCTTCTTGGAACTGGTCGGGTATTCGCGCGAGGAGGCGCCCCCCGCGTTGGACTTTGTCTACGGCATCATGCATCCCGACGACGCGCCGGCGGTGCGGGCGGCGGTGGAGCGTCACCTGGCGGATCGAGTTCCGTTGCAGGCCGAGTGTCGCCTGCGGACCAAGGGGGGCGAGTACCGCTGGTTCCTCACGCGCGGTCAAGCCCACTGGGACGCCGCTGGCCAGCCGGTGCGCACGGCGGGGACGATTCTGGACATCACGGAGCGGAAGCAGGCCGAGGAGGAGCGGGCGGAGCGGGGCCGTTTCGATGGTCTGCTGGCGGACATTTCCGCCCGATTCGTGGGGCTGGCTGCCGAGCGGGTCATGGACGAGATCGCCGCGGGCCTGGCTCAGGTCCGCGAGTTCTTTGGGCTTGACCGGCTGGGACTCCGGACCTATGGCGAAAACGCCGTCTTTCCGGTCGATCCCAGTTTTTTGGTCTGTGCGGACGGCGTCCGTCCCATCGATCCGGCCCTGAATCTGAAAGTCCTGTTTCCCTGGTGCTATGCCCGACTGGCGGCGGGCGAGCCGGTGGTTATGGCCCCTGATCAAATGCCGCCGGAGGCCGGCGAAGATCGCCTGGCGATGGAGCGATTCGGAATTCAGTCGGGGGCGGCGATCCCGATTTCGATCGGGGGATGCCCCCAGTACTTGCTGGTGCCGTCCACCTCGGGCCGGCCCAGAGCGTGGACGCCTGACCTCCTCCAACGCATGAAATTGCTGGGCGAGATTTTCGTCCAGGCCCTGTCGCATCGCCGGGCCGAACTCGAATTGACCGAGGCCGAACTGAAGTACCGCACGCTGGCGGATTTCTCCAGCGACTGGGAGTACTGGCAGGACGCGGAACAGCGGTTCCGCTACATCTCGCCTTCGTGCGAGGAGATCACCGGCTATGCGCAGGAGGAGTTCGAGGCGGATTTTCTGCTGTTGCGTGAAATCGTGCTGCCCGACGACCGGCCCCTGTGGGACGCCCACTGGTGGAGGTGCCATCAGGGTTGCCAGGCGGGCTCGCTGGAATTCCGCATCCTTCGCCGGGACGGCCGCGTGGTGTGGCTGAGTCATGCCTGCCAGCCAGTTCGCGATCCGCGCGGCCAACTGCTCGGCATCCGCGTCAGCAACCGGGATGTGACCGAACAGAGGTCCGCCAAGGAGACGCTGGCGACGGCGTTGGCGCAGATCGAGCACCTCAAGGAACGGCTGGAGCGCGAAAACGTCTACCTGCAGAACGAGATCAAGAGCCAGCACGATTTTCAGGAGATCGTCGGCCAGAGCGAGGCGCTGCGGGCCACCCTGCAGAAGATCTCGCTGGTCTCGGAGACCGGGGCCAACGTCCTGTTGTTGGGCGAGACGGGCACGGGCAAGGAACTGCTGGCCCGCGCCATCCACGATCGCAGCTCGCGGCGAGACCGGCCGCTGGTCAAGGTCAACTGTGCGGCCCTGCCCAGCAGCCTGATCGAAAGCGAATTGTTCGGCCACGTCCAAGGGGCCTTCACCGGGGCCCTGTCCGACAAGATCGGCCGCTTCGAGTTGGCCCACGGCGGAACCCTGTTCCTGGACGAAATCGGCGAACTGGCTCCGGACCTGCAGACCAAGCTGCTGCGGGTGCTGCAGAACGGCGAGTTCGAGCGTCTGGGCTCGTCCCAGACGATCCGCGCGGACGTGCGGCTGATCACCGCCACGAACCGGGATCTGCAGGAAGCCCTGCGGGAGGAGACGTTCCGCCCGGATCTCTATTATCGGCTGTCTGTCTTTCCCATCGAAGTGCCCCCGCTGCGGGTGCGGCCCGAAGACATCCCGCTGCTGGTCTGGCATTTCATTACGGCCAAGCAACGCCGCTTGGGAAAGACGATCAAGAACGTGCCTCGCGAGGTCATGAATCAACTGGTCCGGTACGACTGGCCGGGCAACGTCCGGGAATTGGAGAACGTCATCGAACGGGCGATCATCCTGTCGTCGGGAACGACGCTGACGCTGAGCGAATCGCTGGGCGGCACCCGGCCCCCGTCTAGGCACCGACGGGGACTCCAGCCGAGCGGGATGGCCCACCGCACCGCCGTCGCAGAGTCCGACTCCGGATCGCTGGCCCAGGTCGACCGCGCACACATCCTGGCCGTGCTGGACGAGTGCGGCTGGAAAATCAAAGGCCCCGGCAACGCCGCCGAGCGTCTAGGGCTGAAGCCCAGCACCTTGCGGTTCCGCATGAAAAAACTGGACATCCAGCGCCGGCCAAAGCCGCGATGAGGATCTCCTGGCGAGCCGCGGGCGTCAGCCCGCGGGTGGGGCTTGGGTGTGGTCGGATCACCGTGGTCGGATCACCGTGGGGCTGACGCCGCCACGCTCGCCGGGTACACTATTTCCATGGATCGTTATTGGTTGCTCACTTCCACGACGTACGGCTCTTGGCTTCCTGGTGACGAACGCGGCTTCGTGAGCAGTTGGCGAGACCAGTCGGGCCAGCTGGTGATTCACAACATTCCCGGCACTCCGTACGACGCCGATATGCCGGCGCTGGAGCGTAACGCAGAAGAATTGCTCAAGGGGGATCCCGTCCGGTTCACGCTGGCCCAGGCGGAGGCTTTGCTGGGTCAGTTCCTGGAAACGGCCGGGTGCCGGGGCTGGCAGCTATTGGCTGTCGGCATCATGGCCACCCACATTCACTTGGTGGTCGGCGTGCCCGGCGATCCCGCTCCGAAGAAAATACTGGGCGACTTCAAGAGCTACGGGAGCCGCGCCCTGAACCGGCGTTGGGGAAAACCCGCGTCCGGCACATGGTGGACGCTTAAAGGCTCGAAGCGGAAGTTGCCCAACGACGATGCGGTGTTGGCCGCGGTGAAATACGTCCTGGACCAGGAGTATCCGCTGGTGATCTGGACGGCGCCCATCCCCGAACTGGAATTGCCCGGCGGCCGCGTGGTGTGATTCCGGCCAACGGCCCGTCCGGTGGGAACGGCGCGAACGCCGGGATTACCGTGGGGCTGACGCCGCCACGCTCGCCGGGGGGGCTAGGCGAGCGGCGGGCGTGAGCCCGTCCGGTGGGAACGGCGCAAACACCGGGATCACCGTGGGGCTGACGCCGCCACGCTCGCCGGGGGGGGGCTGGCAGAGGTCGAGCAACGTCTGCAGGGAGTCGGCCAAATCCGTCGGGGCGGCTCCGCTGGCCAAACGCTGGGCGATCTCTTCCGCGCATTGTTCGAGGTCCGCGATCGCGAACACTTTGGCTGCCGCCGACAGACTCCGGACGCAAGCTGCGAGCCGTTCCCGATCGTTGTTCTGGCGGGCCTGCCGCAGTGCGGGCAGCAGGTTTTGGAGGGTTGTGGTGCGGAGCGTCTGCAGGCCGGGGCGTTCGGCTGGATCGGTCTGGGGGGCGTCCGGCAAAGGGCTTTCGAGGCCCGGCTCGCCTGGCGTCTCCGGCTGGCCGACGCTGACGCCAGCTGGCAGATAACGGCCCAGGGTTTCCAGCAGTTCTCGCGGGGCCACCGGTTTGGCCAGATAGCCGTCGCAACCGGCTGCCAGACAGCGTTGGCGGTCGCTGTTCATGGCGTGCGCGGTCAGTGCGACGATGGGGTTCGTCCAGCCCGACCGTCGGAGTTGCTCGCTGGCCGCAAGGCCGTCCAGGACGGGCATTTGCACGTCCATCAGGATCAGGTCGTACGGCCGGCCCTCGGCGGTCGAGGCCAGGGCTGAGCGGCAGGCCGCGGCACCGGTATCGGCCACGTCCACCTGCAGTCCAGCGCTGGTGAGAACCAGCCGCAAGAACGCTCGGGTATCCGGGGCGTCCTCGGCCACGAGAACCCGGCCCTGGTAGGTTGCGTCTGGCGGCGCCGGTTCGCGGGGCAGGCGCAGAACGGTCCTGGGATCGGTCTGGGCAAAGTCCGGCCGATCCGCCGGATCGAGTTCCAGCGCGAGCGTGAACGTGCTCCCCTGGCCCGGCCGGCTGTTGACGTCGATGCGGCCACCCAGGAGGGCCGCCAGTCGCTGGCAGATCGCCAGTCCCAGACCGCTGCCGCCAAAGCGGCGTGTGTGGGAGGCGTCGGCTTGGACAAACGGCTGGAACAGACGCGTCAGGACCGCAGGCTCGATGCCGATCCCCGTGTCCGCGACCGCAAAGCACAACTGGGCCGGGGGTCCGGGCGCGTGGAATACCTCGATCCGCACGCCTCCGGCGGCGGTGAACTTGATTGCGTTGCCCACCAGGTTCACCAGGATTTGCCGCAGCCGGACGGGATCGGTGCGGATTGTGGCCGGGAGCGGCCAGCGGTACTCGGCGCCGAAGGCCAACCCCTTGGCTTCGGCCCGCATCCGCAGCAGGTCCAGGACGTCGTCGACCACCACCCAGGGCGCGAAGGTCAGCCGCTCGACCGCCAGCCGTCCGGCTTCGATCTTGGACAGGTCGAGGATGTCGTTCAACAGTTGCAGCAGCACCTGGCCGTTGCGTTGCACGACCTGCAAATAGTGGCGGCGCTGGTCCTCCGGCAGGTCCGGCCGCTGGAGCAATTCGCTGTAACCGAGGATCGCGGTCATCGGGGTGCGGATCTCGTGGCTCACGTTGGCCAGAAACTCGCTCTTGGCGAGGTTGGCGGCCTCGGCCGTTTCCTTGGCCCGCCGCAAGGCGTATTCGGCGTTCGGTGATTTCTTCCACGACCGCTCCGAAACCGACGATTTCGTCCGTGCCGTCGCGCACCGGATACCAGCTTTCGTTCCAATACCGCGTGACGCCGGGCGACGACGACAGCTCGCCGCTGAACTCGTGCTCCGTCACCGGCTGGCCGGTCGCCAGAATTTCTCTGGTGACGTCCAGGATTTGAGGAACCAAGGTGGGCACCATGTCGTGGACGCTTTTGCCGAGGTGCGCGGCGGCGGGCATCCCATTGATTTCCGCGAGCCGGTCGTTGATCAGGACGAAGCGCAGATCACGGTCCAAGTACACGAAGCCCACGGGAGCTTCCATCAGCAAGGTTTCCAGGATCGCACGCGTGCGTTGCAGTGCCGCCTCCGCCTGCCTGCGCTCGGTGACATCCCGCGCGAAGGTGATCAGGCACGGCCGCTCCTGGTAGATAATGCGGCTGCTGATCACGTCCGCGTGGAGCACCGTGCCGTCTTTTCGCATCAAGGGGATATCATCGCTGCGGGCTGTCTGCCCGTCCGCGTGAGCGCGGAAGACCGCGGCAATTCGCGACCACTCGCCGGGCGGGTGCATGCCGAGCACCGACAGGGAGGCGAATTCCTGCTCGGAATATCCGAGCATCCGGCAGAGGGCCGCATTGACTCGGAGAAACCGCTTCGTTTCGATGTCGACGATGCCGACTCCGTCCGACATCCCGTCATAGATGGTTTGCAACTCCAGGTTGGCGTTGGTCAGTTCGACCGTCCGTTGGCGGACACGTTGTTCCAGTTCTGCGTTCAGGCAGCTCAGTTCCCGTTCGGCCTGTTTGCGCTGCGTGATGTCCTGCACCTGGGAGATGAAGTATCGGGGCCGTCCCTGGGCGTCTCGCACCAGGGAAGAGGCCACCTGGCCATAAATCACATGACCCAGCCGATGGCGGTAGCGTTTTTCAAATGTCTCGCTGGTCTTCTTCCGCCGCACCGCCTGCTGGATGAACGCTTGACTGAGCTCCGCGTCTTCGGGCAGCGCCAGATCATTGACCGTCATGCTTTCCAGCTCTTGCCGGCTGTAGCCGAAGATCTCGGTCATCTTGTGGTTGACCTGCAGGAGCCGGCCTTGCAGGTCCACCAGGCACATTCCGGTATTGGCGTTGCTGAACGCCAAGCGAAACTTGTCTTCGCTTTCCCGCAGCGTCTCCGCGTCCACACGCCGGCGGCCGGTGCTGTCCGGACGGGAGTCACTTGGGCCGTTCCCGTCGTCGGGGCTGCGCAGGGACGCCTCCAATTCGGCGACCCGCTGCCGCAACGATTCCAACTCGGCAATCCGCTGTTCCCGGCTCGTGTCCTGGGCAGTCATGACGCACCTGCTGATTTGCTTTCGCATCTCCCTTCTGCGCCGTCCAGACGGAAAAAGGAAGCTGGCGACCAGTGAGCGGGACGTCGCTAGCCGCCGGTTCGCACGCCCCCGGCGGCCAGCACCAAACGGTTTTTTTGTACGCCCGACGTCAAGATTGAGAACTGACGCGCGTTAGGCCTGGGGTCAGGCGTACAGAATTCAGTTTTCGCGGGGATGGCGTTTTGCCTATGGCTGGACGATAGGCCGCGAAAACTGAATTCTGTACGCCTGACCCCTGATCCGGAAGCCGTTGCATCTCAATTTGAACATCCAGCGTTCCCCATCCCGTTTGGCGCTAGCGCCGTCTCGCTCACGACTCATGCTCTTTGTCTTGACGGCGCGGTGCGTTGGTCAACCGCCGTGCCCGCCGCCGGCCGCCAGTTGCTGGGAAACAACGTCTGTATAATACGTCTCGCCGCGGGCCACCGCCGAGAGGGCCTGTTCCAGTTCGCCGGGGCCGGCGTCCTTGGTCAGGAAGCCTGCGACGCCCGCCTGGAAGGCCTGCAAGATGGTCTCCCGGCGGAGGTGGGCGGTGAGGATGACGACCCTGGTTCGCGGAGCGACGGCGGCGACGCGGGCCGCAACTTTCAACCCATTCAGTTCCGGCATTTCGATGTCCACCAAGGCGATGTCCGGCTGGACCTGTTTCAGCCGTTCGAGCGTCTCCCGGCCGTTGGCCGTTTCCGCCGCGACTTCGAAATCCGGCAGCCGATCCACCATCAGCCGCAGGGCGGCGCGCACCAGCAAGTCGTCGTCGGCCAACAGGACGCGGTACCGTTTGCCCGCCGTCCCGGCCGGCGGCCCGAAAGCGGCGGACGGGGAGGCTCTCAAGAGGCTTTCCGGCACCGCCCCCCGCACCGCCGCCAGCAGCGCAGATAACTCGGTCCACAGGGTCTGGTCCGCGGAGTGCTGTTCGAGCAACCGGGCGGCGGCAGCCAACTGCGAGAATCCAAATTGCCCCGCGGCTCCGGCCAATTGATGAGCCGTCTGGCGCAACCGCGTGCGGTCCCGGTCCCGCAAGCCCTGTTCCAGCAGCGCCAGCCGACCTGGCAACTGCTCGGCAAACAAAGCCAACAAACCACTCCATTCCGCCTCCGATCGCTCGCCCGCCGGGCCGACTTTCCGGCTGGCAGGGGCCGCGTCTGTTCGCAGACGTTCGGCCGATGCCAGCGTCCGGAGGTGCGGCCGCACCGTCGCCCACAGGGCTTCCCACGTGACGGGCTTCGAAAGAACTTCGTCAAACCCGGCCTCCAGGCACCGCTTCCGGTCTCCGGCTGTGGTGGGTGCGCTCAAGGCGAACACCGGGCCGAGCCAGGCGGAAGCGCGCAGCAAACGCGCCGCTTCATAACCGTCCAACTTGGGCATTTGCAGGTCCAGCAGGATCAAGGCGTAAGGCTGACCGGCGGCGGACGCCGTCATGGCCTGCCGGACGGCGGTCAGCCCGTCGCCGACGGTGTCGACCTGCAATCCGGCGCTCTCCAGGCAGTTGCGGAGCCCGCGTTGTGTGTCCGCCGAGTCTGCGGCCAGCAGGACCCGTCCGTCCCAACGATCCTGCCGGCCTGCGTCTGCCTCGGTCGCACTCGCTTTCTGCGGCTCCGCAGGGCTTGCCAAACGCTCGCTCCGCCGCAGTCTCGTGACCTCGACCAGGGCCACAATCACTCCCCGCACGCACCCGTCGTCGCCGTGCAGCGGGTAGTAGCTGGCCAGCCAGTCCCCCGTTGCGGTCGGGTTTTCGGGGACGGGGCCGGAGAACAAGTGGTCTCGCTCGGGCTGACCGCGTTCCAGGACGGGGCGCACCTCCGCCTTGATCTTCTCGGCAAACGTCGGCACGAGTTCGTCGATCGTCCGCCCCAAATGCTCCGCCACGGGGCGGCCGTTCAGTTCGGCCATCCGATCGTTCACCAGCAGGTAGCGGAATTGACGGTCCAGGACGCACAGCGGGATCGGCGCAAGCCGAAACGCCTTTTCCAGCTCCCTGTCTTGCAGACCGAGACATGAGTCAGCGTCGTCCACCGTAGCATCCTCTCTATTTCCGGCTAACGGTCACCACAGCGATGAAGATAACTCGAAAGGGCAGCACGCTGCAAGAGATGCCGAGACGATCTGGCGAAGTCGCCATCCAGGGGGACGCGAGCCCGTCCGGTGATCATTGCGCCAACGCCGGGAAGACCGCGGGACTGACGCCGCGACGTTCGCCGGAGTTGCCCGAACGAGGCCGGTGGTGATACAATCGGCCCAAAAGAGAACGGCCGAGAAGTAGGGTGGGCCAAAGCGGACGCAAAAGTAGGGTGGGCCAAAGCGGACCAAGTTCGAGGAGCCGGAACGTCGGACGTAGCGGACGGCGGCGACGCAGTCTGCACCGCGCCCGCGGCAGCGTCGGCCCACCGGGACACGGTCACCACCGGCAACACGGCCGCATCGCAACGCAGGTATTCATTCGCATCCGGCGGGCTGGGACAGGTCATGTCTGAAGGGTTCGATCCGTACTATCGCTGGCTTGGAATTTCACCCAAAGAGCAGCCGCCCAACCACTATCGGCTGCTGGGGCTCGAACTGTTTGAAGCGGACCCGGCGCTGATCGATTCCTTTGCGCTGCGTCATACGGGCTATCTGCGCGAGATCACGGACGGTCCGCACCTGGCGGACGCCCAGCGGCTGCTGAACGAAGTGGCCGAGGCCCGACGCTGTCTGCTCGATCCGCAGCGCAAAGCGGCGTACGACGCCGATCTGCGGACGCGTTTGGCGGCCGGCGCGGGCAACTCGGACGCGGCTACGGCGGCGCAACATGCGGTCGTGACCTCCGGCCGCGTGGACGCGTCAGCGGGGCTGGACAAGGGTCCCCCGCCGACGATTATCGCCGGCCCCAAAGCGGCGGCTTCCGGGCCTGGGGCGAAGAAATCTCGTCCGAAACAACGGCGGCGGCTCTGGGCCGGGGCGGGAGCGATCGGGATCGTTGGAGCGTTGTTGGTCGCGTTGACCGCCGCCGCGTACCTGTTTCTCTCTCGTCCAGCGCCGCCTCGCACGGCCCCAGTGGCCGCCGGCGTCAAGCGGCCGGCGGGCAAGCGTCCGGCAGCCGAGGCGGCTGGCGGCCGCCAGGTCGTTCAGCGCCCGCCGACTGCGAAACAGCCTTTGCCGCCGTCCGATCCGGCAACGACCGCGGCTCCTGCGGCTCCTGCGGCTCCGACGGCAGCACCGCCCCCGGACGGGACGGCGAATTCCTCGCCGAACGATGTGCCGACTCCGGTCACGCCTCCCGCGAGTTACATTCCGGACGGCCAGCCTCCGCGGTTACCGGGACTCATCATGTGGCTGGATGCCGCCCAGTTACCGCCGGACGAGACGCGCGTCGCGCGCTGGAGCGACGGCAGCCCGGGCGGCCGCAGCGCTCAGCCGAAGCAGGCAGGCCGACAGCCCGAACTGCTGCCCCAGGCGCTGAGCGGCAAACCCGTCGTCCGGTTCCGTGGCGGGCCGTGGCTGGAGATCCCCGGCACCTCGCAACTGCTGGCGGGCTCCGACTACACGATCGCCTACGTGGCCCGCGGCGTTGGCGGAACGCTGCTGTCCAAAGGCAGCGGGGAAAAAACGGGCCAGTTTTCGCTGTTGAGCGATTCGTGTTTCCTGACCAACGGGGAACTCAACTCCCAGACCGCCGGCCGGCTGGCCGCCGCGGGCGACGATCCAGCGCGGTTTCGGGTCCGCACGATCACCGCGGATGCCACGGCGCTTACCTGGCACTTGGACGGGACGGCCGCCGGCAGTTACACCGACGACCGGCACGATGTGCACAGCCAATCTGTGGTGCGGATTGGCGCTCCCTGGTTCCGCTCCGACCGGGAGGACGCGAGCCGATTTTTCGTCGGCGACCTGGCGGAGTTGCTGGTCTACGACCGGGCGTTGCCGGAGGAGGAGCGCCGGGGAGTCGAGGATTATCTGCGCGAGAAATGGCTGGCGGGCGGCGAGTCTGCGGCGCCGTTGGATTTGATGGCGGCGCCCACCGAGCCTCCTTCCCCGACGGACGGCGCGACCGCGGCGATGCCGGACGATGCGGTGGAATCCGCTAGTGACCCCACGGCGGCAGACAGCGGCTTGGCTCCCACCGGAGAGATCCTGCGCGAGGTTTGGCGGAATTTCCAAGGCATCGACGCGGAGGCCGCCAACGAGCAGTTCACCAATCGGCCGGAACCCGACCAGACCGAAACCCTGGACCGGCTGGAAGCGCCGGCGGACTTCGACGACCACTACTGCCAACGCATCCGGGGTTTTCTGCAGCCGCCGCTGACGGGCGACTATACCTTCACCGTGCGGGCCAACGAGGGCGGAGTCTTGCTGCTCAGTACGGACGAGAACCCTGAGAACAAGCGGCAGGTGACGGCCAAGGACAAGGTCGCTCTGGCAGCGGGCCGGGCTTACTACGTCGAAGCGATCCACTGGGAGAAGGGCGGCAAAGACTACTTCTCGGCCGGCTGGAAACTGCCCGACGGCCGCACAGAGACCCCCATCCCCGGCACTCGCCTGTCGCTCCGCGCCCAGCCGCTCCAGCCGCATGAGACCGGGTTCGTCACCCTGACGCCGCTGCAGGCCGAATCGTCGGCGGGTTGCCAGCTGCGAATCCTGGACGAGGGCCTGGTACTGGCCGACGGGGCGACGAAAGAGAACGAGGTCTATCGTCTGGTGTTCCAGACGCCGATGCCCACGATCACCGCGCTGCAACTGCAGGCTGTGCCGCACGAATCGTTGCCCAGCGGCGGTCCCGGACTCGGCCAGGGAGGCAGCTTCCGGTTGGGCGAGGTGCAAGTCGCCGTGGGGGCTGCCGACGCCGACACGCCGTTGCTGCCGGCCCGCTTGCGCGAGGTGCTTGCGGCTGCCGACGACAGCGGGTTGGCGCGGCTGGTCGACGGCAATCCGGCGACGTTGTGGAGTTGTCGGCGCGGCGGGCAGCCGGTCGAGCTGACGTTTCTGCCGGCGGAACCGATCCGCACGTCCGGCGCCGGGATGCTGCACGTCACGCTGCACAACCGCGACAATCTCGGCTGCTTCCGCTTGCGGGCCACGTCGCTGCCCGACCCGCGGTCACAAGTCATCCGGGCGGCCGGCGATCAGGTCCCCGCGGCTGGCAGCGGTTTGTTCACCTTGTTTGTCAACCTGGGCGGCCGCCCGTGGCAAGACGAGGCGGGCAACGCCTGGGTGGCTTCCAAGGATTTCGACGGCGCGACCTTTGGGCACGAGGCCGGGGCAGCGATCACGAGCGATGCGTCCGATCATCCGCTGTACAGCACGGCCGTGCGGAAGTTGACCGCCTTTCGTGCCGTGGTGCCCAACGGCGAGTACCGCCTCGAGTTGCACTTCCACGAACACTGGTCCCGCAACCCCGCGGACCGGTCGTTTGTGGTCACCGTGGAGCAGCAGCCGGTGTTGCGGCCGCCGCTGTTTTTTCAGGGGCCTGGCATGGGTCAGCCCTATGTCCATCCGGTCAACCGGGTGATCGTCAAAGACGACCAGTTAGACATCGACTTTGCCCCCGCGCTGCCCGGCTCGCTAACGATCCTGAACGGCGTGGCCATCCGGCAGGTGCGGTGAGCGACGCTGCGTTTGCGGCGAGCAAAGAAAAAGCCCGGCGTTTTCCCAACGCCGGGCTTGTCGACTTGGCCGTTGTGCCGTCCCCATCGGAGCCTGGGCCGGCTACTTGGATTTCAATTCAAAGTCGATCGTGCCTCCGCCCGCGGGGACCGTGGCCTTTAACTCGGACATGCCTTCCTGGCTGTAATTCGGCGGCAGCAGTTCTCTGGCTACCTCGATCGGCGACTGGCCGCTGTCGCGGGGAAAATCCGAGCCGTCGGGCATGACCCACTTGTTGCAGACCACCTCGAAGGAGCCTTCGGGCGATCCCTTGTGCTCGTTGTCGTACATCAGTTCATACCGGCCGTCGGGACCGGTGAACCCGTAGGGGCTGCGTGCGCCGGAAGTTCCCGCCACGGGCAGAAACGTCACGCTCGCGTTGGCCAGCGGCTTGCCGTCCAGCGTCACCGTACCGCTGACCGGCACCAGCGGCGGCGCCTCCGGGCCAGCCTTGCCACAGCCGACCGCGATACTCAACAACAACGCCCCCAAACCGATCCCAACCAAGTCAAACCGCATCGACGAATCCTTCTTGTCAAGTCTATCCCGTCAGAACAAACACCGCCCGCAGTCAGCTCACCTCACGGCACCTTGACCGGTTCGGTGCCAGCCATCGTTGCAATCGCGCTCAGCACGGCCCGATCGGTCGCATCCGACACAAAACGAACCGAGGCGTCGGCCATGCACACATTCGCGCCGGCTGGATGCAGGCTGCCGCACTGTGCCCAAGAACGCAGTCTTCCTGGGATGCTGGTCTTGTCACTGACCCACCCCCAGGTCGACGGAATGTCGATCACGTTGATGCCTTGCCCAATGTCGATGCCGATCATCACCCAGCCGCGGAACCCCCACGCCGGGGCCTCGCCGTTGGCGACCCAGTGCGTCGTCTCGCAAAACGCCACCGTGTTGCTCGTGCCGTCCAGCGCCGCCGCAATGCCGCTGTCGCTGTTCTCCCCGAACAATCGTTTGGAGGTAATGGTGAGCGTTCCCCAGTCATTGAACCTGTTCAGGTCGCCCGTCCAGACGCTGAAGTCGTAGTTGGTCTTGGTGCCGGAAATGCCGCTGCCATTCTTGATCCCGTAGACCCCGCTGTTGGGGTTGTTGATTCTGTCCATTCGATCCGAGGGGCAGATGAAGGGCGGCACCCGCTCGGCCAGGACGCGCGCGTTGCCGCTGGTGACCGCGTCACCGGCAAACGGTCGGGCACTGGGAAAAATGTTGCCTTGCGTCTGGGGCGACGGGCCAACGTGAGAAAAGCACTGCGTAAAGTCCAGTTGTGAGTAGAGCGATTGCTGTTCCAAGTAAGGCAGGAGCAAAGCAAGTCCACTAAGGTTCTTGACCAGCTTGTTCGCGGGCTCGGACGACCCCGCCATGTCTGAGGAAAAACCATAATCCAGGCCTGCCGGCGGGAAGATCTTGTGAGAATCGTGGTAATTGTGCAACGCAATGCCCAACTGTTTGACGTTGTTCTGGCACTGCGACCTGCGGGCGGCTTCGCGAGCCGCCTGAATCGCCGGCAACAACAGGGCCACCAGGATGCCGATGATCGCGATCACGACCAACAGCTCCACCAAGGTAAAAGCTCGCTTCCGCAACAACTTCATGAAACCAGCCTCCGAAAAAAACAGAAGATTTCGAATAAACGCCACGTGTGCGTCACAGGAATCGCTTTTAGCATATCGTCGCATCGGGCAGCGTCAATCTAGCTGCCGGCCGCGCGGCGCTAGTTTTTTTGCAGTCTCCCGTGAACACGGGTTTCCCCTGGCGGAAGGTTCGAGACACCGGCGGGCTGACCCCAGCCGTTCGCCGTCTACCCGCACGCTGGCGCGAGCCCTCTGACCGCGGCCCGGCCGCCGGACTTGATGACTTGCCCCGATGTCGGCAGCCCGCCGCGTCTCGCTGCTTACCCCCCAGTTCGGTCTCGAAACCAGGCGGTTTCTTGTCTTCGCGCGTGAGATTTGCTTCAAGCACCGTTGACAAGACGATCAGAATCAGGGGACATTCCCTTGCTCGAAAGCCGTGGGCCACTTATGATAAACGCTGAATGCTCGGATCGTGCGGGAACCCGACGGGGTGCCTGCAGCGGGAGTATGCCGGCGGCGGCGGGCTGCAGCATGCGGTTTGGCGGGATGAACCAGTTAGCTTCGGCCTTGGTTCTTGCTTTCGGCGACGGGCATTACGCGGTATTTTTCCGTTTCATCTTTTCCAAAGGAGAATCTGTATGAAGAACAGATCTCGAGGTTTCACGCTGGTCGAATTGTTGGTGGTCATCGCCATCATCGGCATTTTGGTTGCCTTGCTGCTGCCCGCCATCCAGGCGGCGCGGGAGGCCGCGCGGCGCACGCAGTGCGTCAACAATTTGAAGCAGTTGGGCGTTGCCATGCACAATTACCACGACACGCACAAGTGCTTGCCCTATGGCTGGCGCGTCGAGGCTGCGGACCAGTATCACCGGAGGGACTGCTGGTATCATCGCATCCTGCCCTTCGTCGAACAGGGACCGTACTCCGAGGAGTATGAGGCCGACAGGACGCAGTACATCTTTTACATCCCGGCTGCGATTGAGAGTGTTTCGGTCCCCGCGTTCATGTGTCCCTCCGATCCGTCCGGCCCTGCCCTCGGCGGCGGCGGCACGACTATCGGCTTCCAGGGCAACTATGCGGTCTGCGGGGGCGGCGGCTATCCGTATAATCCAACGGTCATCGACGGCAACTTCTACAACACCGTGCGAGCTGAAAACGGCGGGATGTTCGGAACCAGCATCCCAGGAATCCCGCGCACGCTTGGCGCCGCCCTGGACGGAACGTCTAACGTGTTGATGGCGAGCGAAGGCATTATCCGCGGAAAGACAAGCCCCATCGGGACTTGGGGTGACTTGGGCGGGTACTGGGGCGGTGCTCCTCACGGTTCGTTTGCTTTCTCGTCGGCCGAATCGCCCAATACGACCGTTCCCGACCGGGTCTACTCGTGCAAGATGCCGATCCCCCCCAGCACGGTCCAGTGGCCCAAGGCTCCCTGCGAAAACGGCAATGCCGGTGGACTCGCCGGCCGCTATTGCTTCTCGCGAAGCTATCACCCTGGCGGAGTCAATGCGGTTCTGTGCGACGGCGCGGTGCGGTTCGTCAACGACAGCGTCGACACCCAAACCTTCCGGTACGCCGGGAACCGCGAGGACGGCAACGCGCTGGGAACTTGGTAAGCCACTTCGACATTCTGAGGGAGATGCAGATGCGCACAAACCGTTTCACCACGTTCTTCACACTCCTGGCCACGGCCGTGATCGTCGGGTGCGGCTCCTCCGGGCTCGACACGCAGCCCGTCAGCGGCAAGGTGACGTTCGACGGCCAGCCCATCGCCGAGGGTCGGATTCTGTTTCGCGGCACGGGCAGTGATCCCAGAGCGTTCAGCGCGGAGATCAAGAACGGCCAGTACCAAATGGAGGCCCTGGCCGGCAAGATGCGGGTCGAAATCACCGCTTCGCGGCCCGTGCCCGGCAAGTTCGATGAATCGAACCCCGGCGAAAAGGTGCCGGTGGGAGAGATGTACATCCCGGCCCGCTACAACTCCCAGAGCGAACTAACCGCGGAAGTCACGGCAGGCAAAAACGAGCTGAATTTTGACCTGACCGGCGGCGAAGCCAAAGCCCCCTGATTCCACCCCGGCGAACGGTGGGCGTAAGCCCACCGGTTCTTACCGCCCCGCGCGCAAGCCCACCGGTTCTTACCGCCCTGGGCGTAAGCCCACCGGTTCTTACCGCCCCGCGCGTAAGCCCATTGGTTCCACTGGCGGCGGAAGGCGACGGCGCAGGGGAACCGGTGGGCTCACGCCCACCGTTCGCCGGGACTACCTTCCCTGGTTTCGCCAGATGGTCAGCCAGGGCGTCTGCTGCGGAGTGTTCGCCACGTGCGGACCCGGACCGACGATGAAGTCCAAGTCGCCGTCAGCGTCGAAATCGGCCAATTCGAGCGTGGCGTATCGCGGCGAGCCGGTCTGGAGCGTGTGCCGGACGAACGTGCCCGGCTCCGTCTGCTCCAGACACACGATCGAGGCCAGCGTGGCGCCGCGGATGCTGCGGGGCATCACCGGCGGCGGAAGCCAGGCGACCACGACGATGTCCAGGTCCGCGTCACCGTCGAGATCGCCTGCCAAGGCGCGGTAAGCGCCGACCATGTCGGTCAGTCGGTGATGCTCGAAACGCAGATTGCCCCGATTCTCAAGCCACTGGACGCCGTGCGACGGGCTGGCATACCAGTTGTCCCAGGCGTCGCCGTTGGTGTAGAGCACGTCCATGTCTCCGTCGCGATCCAAGTCCACCAATTCGATGCCGCTGGAGCCGAACATCAGGTCCGGTCCCGCCCACAGGGTTTGGAGCTGAAAACGCCCGTCACCTTGATTGAGGAATGCGTCCACGTGTTCCCATTCCTGTGAGACCAGGGCCACGAAGTCGAGTCGTCCGTCGCCGTTGAAGTCATGGACCGGCACGTGAATGGTGCCGGGGCGATCATCGAGTTCTTCCAGATCGAACCGCGGGACTTCGCCGGGCTCGGCCACGTTTCGGCAAAGAAAAATGCCGCCCGTCCGGTAATGCCCGAATTCGGCCGCCACCAGATCGAGATCCCCGTCGCGATCGAAATCGGCCGGCCGCACGTCGGCCACTCGCCCGAGGCCGGACGCCAGCACTTTCTCTTCGCAGCGGCCCGATTCCTTCTCGCGCCGCAGCCAGACGATTCGGCCCCGGTCGTGATCGCAGGGACGCGAGCTGCCCAGGTCAGCCACCACCAGATCGCTCACTCCGTCCTCGTCGAGATCGCACGGCTCCAGGTGACAGGGGTGGTTCAGCCGTGCCAGCACCTGGGGACCGTTCTTTGGGTCGGCCAGATCGACCGCAGCGACGTAGCCGAACCGCATGTCGCAGAACAGCAAAACGTGGCGGTCATCCGGCTCCAGGCGAGCCCACCGCAGGTAGGAAATCTCCGGGCGGACGCCGGCGTTCTGGCTCAACGTCAACTCCTCGACGGTAAACGTGGTCCGCAACTTGGTCGTGGCCTCGACGGGCTGCGGAAACGCCACTTCCTGGGGCGCGCGGGCGCGGAAGTAGGCGACCACCTGGTGCATCGGCGGCGGATTCAAGTCGTTCCGCTCCGAGCGGGCGTAGAACTCGTAACCCATTTGCACTTCGGCGTGCCAGCGGTCGCGGGGCAGATTTTCGGGCCGCGGCATGGCGTGGCAGTCGCTGCAAAAGGCCACGATTTGCGACTCGAGTGCCGGGTCGGTCGCCGGCGGCGGGGAATCGTCCGGCGAAAAAGAAAGTGCGGGGCTCGGCTTCGCGCCGCCGGACAACGCGTACCAGGCGAGCAAGATGGCGGCGCCGCACGCCAGCAGGGCCGTGAGTGCCAGCGTCCAGCCGCGCGCGCGGCGCTTGCGTGGGGCGGGACCTGGCGGGATTACGTCAGGATCGAAGAACGGTTTGATCGGGTCTGGCATGGCAGTATCTTAGCCGCGCGCGGTGTCGGATCCCAGCGGAGCTTGTATAATGTCGTGCCTACTCAAAGGGTTCCAGACCATGCCGCGGCAAGACACATCCCTGGGGACGAATCCGCCCACGCGCTCGCGGAGCGCGCGACGGGTCATCGTTCCCGCTGTTGCGCTGCTTCTGGTGGCCTGCCTCCTCTTGTTCGGCCGGGCGTCCTCGGCGTGGTGGACGCGGATGATGGCCCAGGCGCACTTCGATGACGGTGCGATCAGCGTGGCGCAGCAGTGGTTGGATTGGTCGGCGTGGTTCGATCCCGGCGACGGGGCAACGGACTTGATGCGCGCGGCGTGCTTCCGCCGCTTGCGCCAAGAGGAGCGCTGGAGTGAGGCCGTCAAGCTGGCCGAAGAGAAGGGGGTGCCCGAATCCCTGGTCCAACCGGAGAGCAAACTGGGACGCATCCAGGAGGGCAACTTCGACGACGAGATCCAGAGCGAACTGACGGCGCTGACCGCGGCGGGCGTTTCGCCCGCCGATCTGTATGCGGCCCTCGTCCACGGCTACATCGCCCAGAAGGACGCGGAACGGGCCCGAATCGCCCTGGACGCATGGGAAACGGTGGAACCCGATGGGGCCCATCTGGCCTATATCAAGGGCGTGTACTGGCGGCGGATGACCGAAAGCGAACTCGACCTCGTCCAGCGGCAGGAGTTTCTGGACCGCACCCAACGCGAGTTAGAGCAGGCATTGTCCAGACAGCCGCGCCACGAGTTGGCGCGCCTGGCGCTGGCCGAGTTGTTCGAGGACCAGAGCCAGCTGGTGGAAGCCCGCGACCAGGTTGCGGCGCTGGTAGCCTGCGCTCCGGCGCTCGACACGGCCAAATTCAAGCTGGCAAAGCTGCTGCGCCAGACGAATCGGCTGGACGAAGCCCGCACGGTGCTCCAGTCGTTGCCGCCGCAAACTCAGGCCGGTGGCGAACTTGCCGCCCAGATGGGCGAACTGGAACTCGAGTCCGGCAATTACCAGGAAGCGGACCGCTGGCTGGCCCGCGCACGGGCCGAAGACCCCACAAGCGGCGCGGTCGTGGTTGCGGAGGCCGTCTCGGCGGCCCTTCAAGAAAAGATGCCCCACGCCCGCCAACTGCTCGCTTGGATCGATGCCGTCCATGATGAAAGCACCCGGATCGAGGACTTGGCCGGCCGCGTCGCCATCGGCGCCGACGACCCCCAGGCCCAGGACGAGTTGCGGCGATTGAGGGCATTACCTCCCCCCAAGCTTGAGACCGGCGGCGGGGACGCCGAACCAGCCGCCACCGACCACCGATCACCGACCACCGATCACCGATTACCGATTACCGATCACCGATCCGGCGACCAGCCGGTAGACGCAGCCGGGCTGTACGCCCAGCACTGCAGCGGCTGCCACGGCGAAAACGGCGACGGTAAGGGCCGCGCGGCGCGGCACTTGTTCCCCAAACCCCGCGACCTTCGCACGGGCAAGTTTCGCCTGGTGAGCACCGTCAACGGGGTCGCTTCCCTGGAGGACCTCGAAGCGGGCATCCGGCGCGGGATGCCGGGCACGGCGATGCGGGCCTTCGACAAGCTGAGTGAAGACCAGCGGATGCTGCTGGCCCAAGAGGTCCGACGGCTGAACCGCGTGGGCACCGGCGAACAGTTCATCGACTCGCTTCTGAAGGAAGGGGAGGAGATCGACGAGGACGAGGTCCGCACCGTGCTGAAACTCCGCACCACACCCGGAGACGACACCCGCGTGCCCCGCATCGGTGCGGCCGCCGATCCCCAGGCGATCGCACGCGGCAAAGACGCCTATCTCAAGCTGGGGTGCAAGAACTGCCACGGCGAAGACGGGACCGGCGCGTGGGATCCGCCGCTGTTCGACGAACACGGCTGGCCGGCGCCCCCTCGCGATCTGGTCCACGAGCCGTTCAAGGGCGGTCACGAACCGGAAGCGATCTACCTGCGGATCTTGTTGGGCATGCCGGGCAGTCCTCATCCTGCCTGTCCCGGCGTGGCCGACGATCAGCTGATCGACGTGGTTCAGTATTGCCGCTCCCTGTCTCAGGAGCCGAAACGAGAACGGACCAATCACCAACGAGCCCTGCAAGCATGGACAGCCCCAGAAAAGCCTTAGCATCATTGGAGAAACGAGTGAGCGGAATGACGCTAGCCACCGGTTCCCGATTAGCCGCAGTACCGGCGGCTAGCGCCTTGCCGCTCACTTGCCTTTCATTCTTCTGTTACCCCATTTCTCTGTCAGTTGGCTGTCTCTTTCTGATCTTGGCAGCTGGCTGCTCCAAATCCCAGGCACCTGGCGTCGACGCGGACGGTCCGGCTGCGCCCCGCGGTCTGACCGCGGGCGCAGCGGCGGACAACGCCCCGGCCCGCCCGATCCAGATCTTGTATCCGCCCGACAAGGCCCTGTTTCCGCCGGACATCGTCGCTCCTACGTTCCGCTGGCAGGACGAAAACCCGGCGGCGAAGAAGTGGCTGGTCCAGTTCCGCTTCCCGCAGGGCGAGCCGCTGGAGTTTCAGGCTGCGGCGCAGGAGTGGACGTTGCCGGATGACGCCTGGGAGACCATCAAGCAGCGTTCGCTGGCGAAGGAGGCCGCCGTCACGGTCCGGGGCGTCGATCCGCGTGACAGCGACCGGGTAATCTCCCAGGCCAGCGTGTCGATCAGCACGTCCCCGGACGCCGTGGAAGCCCCGTTGTTCTTCCGGGAGGTGAACCTGCCGTTCTTGACGGCCGTCAAGGACCCGGCCGCCTACATCCGCTGGCGGTTCGGGCCGATCTCGTCGCGCGAGCCGCCGCCGATCGTGCTGGAAAAGCTGCCCGTGTGCGGGAACTGCCATTCCTTTTCCAACGACGGTTCGACCCTCGCCATGGAGATCGACTCCGGCAACGATCGCGGCTCCTATGCGATCGCACCGATCAAGCGGCAGATGGTCTTGGACGAGAACAAGGTCATCAGCTGGAGCGACTACCGCAAGGAAGACGGCGACGCCACGTTCGGGCTGCTGTGCCAGGTCTCTCCCGACGGCCGTTACGTCGTGGGGACCGTCAAGGACCGGGCGTTGGCCGTGTACAAGCCCGATCTGATGTTCTCCCAGCTGTTCTTCCTGGTGAAAGGAATCCTCGCGATCTACGATCGGCAGACGAAAACCTACCAGGCTTTGCCCGGCGCGGACGATCCGCGGTTCGTGCAGACCAACGCGACGTGGAGTCCCGACGGGAAGTCGATCGTCTTTGCCCGCGCGGAGGCTTACGAGCCGAAGGGCCTGGAGGACGTCAAGTCGGTCCTGGTCCCGCAGGAAGCCGCCCAGGATTTCCTGGACGGGGGCCGGACCTTCCGCTACGACCTGGTCCGCATCCCGTTCAACGAGGGAAAGGGCGGGAAAGCGGAGCCCATCCAGGGCGCGTCGAACAACGGTCGGAGCAACTACTTCCCCAAGTTCTCGCCCGACGGCAAGTGGCTCGTGTTCTGCCAAGCAAACAGCTTCATGCTGCTGCAGCCCGACAGCGAGCTGATGATCGTTCCAGCCGCCGGAGGCGAGGCCCGCCGGCTGGAGTGCAACACGCCGCGGATGAACTCCTGGCACAGTTGGTCGCCCAACGGCAAGTGGCTGGTCTTTTCCTCGAAAGCCTATTCGGCCTACACCCAGCTGTTCCTGACGCACATCGACCAAGAGGGCCACAGCAGCGTGCCCGTCGTGCTGTCGCGGTTTACCGTGCCGGAGCGGGCCGCCAACATCCCGGAGTTTGTCAACGCCGCGCCTGACGCGATCCGCAAGATCACGGAGGCGTTTCTGGACGACTTCAACTACTTTCGGGCCGCCATGGCCTTCGTCGATCAGGACGACCCCGCCGGAGCCGTGCCTCATCTGCGCAAGGCGATCGAGATCAACCCGGCCCACAGCTGGGCGCGACTGCAACTGGCGGCGATCCTGGCCAACCAGGGCCAAAACGCGGAGGCCAAATCCCAGTTGCTGCGGTTCCTCGATCTCCGGCCGGACAACGCCGAAGCGCACGGCCGTCTGGCGGCGCTGCTGCACAAAGAACGTAAGCTCGATGAGTCGATCCACCATTGCCGCCAAGCGCTGCAGAGCGAGCCGGATTCGCTGGAGGCCCGCTCGACGTTGGGCATGATCATGCTGGAAAGAGGCGAATTCGCAGAATCCGCAGTGCATCTGGCCGAGGCCGCGCGGCTGGCCCCGGACATGGCCATCACAAACTACTACTGCGGCCACGCCTTCTACCGCCAAGGCAAGCCGGAACAGGCGATCGCGTACTACGAGCAGGCGATTAAACTCGATCCCAAGCACGTCCCGGCCCTGCTGGACCTGGCCTCGATCCGCATCATGCCGGAACCAGAACTCAACAATCTCGACAAAGCGTTGACGCTGGCTACCAAGGCGTGCGAGGTGACCCAACGCCGCGATCCGATGGCGCTGAAGAGCCTGGCCGGCGTGTACGCGGTGCGCGGCCGGTTCGGCGACGCCGCGCTGACAGCCCGCGAGGCGTTGGCGGCCGCCCGTGCCACCGGGGATCAGTACCTGGCCGGCAGCATCGAAAAAATGCTGCAGGTCTATGAACAGCTGCAGCGGAGAAAGCCGTAACCACGGTGGCCAAAACAAGTCCCGGATTTCGGCCACCACGCTGCTCGCCAGCGTAAAGCCATGTTCAGCACCAGCCGTCGTGCCCGCTCACGCGACGTCTTCGTCATCGGCCACCACGCTGCTCGCCAGCGTAAAGCCATGTTCAGAACCAGACTTCGTGCCCGCTCACGCGACGTCTTCGTCATCGGCCACCACGCTGCTCGCCAGCGTGGAGCCATGTTCAGAACCAGCGTCGTGCCCGCTCACGCGACGTCTTCGTCTTCGGCCACCACGCTGCTTGCCAGCGTGGAGCCATGTTCAGCACCAGACTTCGCCCCACCACGCGACCTCATCGCCCACCACGCTGCTTGCCAGCGTGGAGCCATGTTCAGCACCAGACTTCGCCCCACCACGCCACCTCTTCGGCCACCACGCTACTCGCCAGCGTGGAGCCATGTTCAGCACCAGACTTCGCCCCACCACGCGACCTCTTCGGCCACCACGCTGCTTGCCAGCGTGGAGCCATGTTCAGCACCGGACTTCGCCCCACCACGCGACCTCTTCGGCCACCACGCTGCTTGCCAGCGTGGAGCCATGTTCAGCACCAGCCGTCGTGCCCGCTCACGCGACGTCTTCGTCTTCGGCCACCACGCTGCTCGCCAGCGTGGAGCCATGTTCAGAACCAGCCGTCGTGCCCGCTCACGCGACGTCTTCGTCTTCGGCCACCACGCTGCTCGCCAGCGTGGAGCCATGTTCAGAACCAGCCGTCGTGCCCGCTCACGCGACATCTCTCTCTTCGGCCACCACGCTGCTTGCCAGCGTGGAGCCATGTTCAGCACCAGACTTCGCCCCACCACGCGACCTCATCGCCCACCACGCTGCTTGCCAGCGTGGAGCCATGTTCAGCACCAGACTTCGTGCCCGCTCACGCGACGTCTTCGTCATCGGCCACCACGCTGCTCGCCAGCGTGGAGCCATGTTCAGCACCAGACTTCGCCCCACCACGCCACCTCTTCGGCCACCACGCTGCTCGCCAGCGTGGAGCCATGTTCAGCACCAGACTTCGCCCCACCACGCCACCCCTTCGGCCACCACGCTGCTCGCCAGCGTGGAGCCATGTTCAGAACCAGACTTCGTGCCCGCTCACGCGACGTCTTCGTCTTCGGCCACCACGCTGCTTGCCAGCGTGGAGCCATGTTCAGCACCAGACTTCGCCCCACCACTGCGTCCAGCATCTTGAACACCGCTCCACGCTGGCGAGCAGCGTGGTGGCGAAGGGGCCGATTTCGCGGACGTCTCTGGTGTTGAACACCGCTCCACGCTGGCGAGCAGCGTAGTGGCGAAGAAGCCCATTTCGCGGACGTCTCTGGTGTTGAACACCGCTCCACGCTGGCGAGCAGCGTGGTGGCGAAGGGGCCGATTTCGCGGACGTCTCTGGTCTTGAACACCGCTCCACGCTGGCGAGCAGCGTGGTGGCGAAGGG
>Ga0209722_1001100_pt1 | contig 25165 bp, 18 predicted proteins | sample BioC12SIPDNA_2_FD_185745 | JGI IMG/M metagenome (GOLD analysis project Ga0209722, IMG submission 185745) | Anaerobic biogas reactor microbial communites from Washington, USA - Biogas_R1_A C12 SIP DNA (SPAdes) (version 2) | ecosystem: Engineered > Bioreactor > Anaerobic > Unclassified | place... | reverse complement strand
CACCATATGAGTGACCTCCTGACGGGGCCGCAGCTGCCCACTACAGCTGCGTTAAAGCCCTGCTCAGGAGGTCATTCTATGCTACCTTCCGGAGAGAATCATCCGCCCCGAGCGGTGGATTCAGGCTGAGCTCCTTCCTGCGGTCAACTTGTCGAGGTCGGTCGCAGTCGCCGCGGGGTGCCGGTCGAGGATCCCGGCAGCCGCAGTCTCGGGTCCGATGAGCCCGCCGGCTCGTTCTGGCCGTCGTCCGCGGCCAAGCCCGTGGCGAGAGTCGAACACTCCGGCGAGGCGATGCACGCGGCAGCGCGTTGCGCGCAGGAAGTGGGCCGGCGATATGACTCACGCGTCGTCGGGTTCCTCACGAATGGAGATCAGGCTGGGCGGTCCGATGCGTGACATGCACGTCGTTCTGACCGTTCCGGTGGGTAAGATGAAGGTGCGGAGCCCGCGGAGGAGGCGCCCAGGGTCGTTCAGCGGCCCTCCACGACCTCGGTAGCGCGAACAACCAGGAGAGTCGCCGCTCGCGCAGTCTGCTGGAGGCGATGCCGGCTCACGCCGCGCGAACCCTTGGAGGGAGGGCGCATGAGGCTGCTCATCCTGATCACCACCGCAGATCCTGACGACGCCGCCTGGGCGCGCTGGCTGCAGGACGTGATGACGTCCTGGCCCGGCCAGCTGCTCATCCTGCTGCTGTTCGCCGGCCTCGCCGCGCTCCTCGTGCGTCACGCCGCGCGTGAGTGGGACGGCGGTCTGCACAACCGTTACCTGCAGGCGGGCCTCGCGGTCGGCGGCGTCTTCTTCATCCTGCAGTTCCTCTTCGCCGGCTCGCTGCTCGGCGACATGACCTGGCCGGCGTGGCCGTTTGTGATCGAGTTCGTGGTCTTGTTCGCACTGTGGCTGTACGCCTTCGTGCGCTTCATGACCCGCCAGCGAAGCGGCCCCGGCGACGACCAGACGCGTGATCGAGGAGCCGCGCTGGATCGGGTCATCGGGGGCGCCTGATCCGGGCAGCTCCGCCCCAGGGAGCTCCGCCCACCACGCACATCGACCCTGAACGCGCACATCAACAGCACGTGGGCGGCGATTCCTGTAGTAATGTGAGACTGCAGTTCGCGCAGGTCACTCGTGATGCGTCTGGCGGTCCGTCGGGGGCGTCGCCAGGGGGGGTGGAGCACGTGAGCGCCAGACCGCAGCATTCGCGTTCGATGAGGTGGGGGCTCGGCGTCGGCGGCGTCCTCGGCCTGCTCTGCGCCGTGAGCACGGCGCCCGTCGTGCTGTACGGCTTCACGCGAGGCGCCGCCGTCGTCGATCACTACTTCGGCCTGCCGATCTGGCTCCAGTGGGGCAACCTGCCGCCCAGCGGCTTCGGGATGATCATCGTCGGCGGGCTCTGTGCCCTGCTACTGGTCTCCCGGCGCTGGCTGCTCGCCGTCTTCGGAGCCGCGGTGGCGGCGTGGTTCGTTTACGCCGACGTCACGTTCTCACCGGGCGGCCATTGGATCAAGCAGATGGAGATGAGCTTCACGACGACGCCCTACCGCATCCACGCCCTCGTGAGCCTGGCGCTCCTTCTGGTGATCTCGCTGCTTGCCTTGCTGACGGCCACTCGTGGCGAGTGGTCTCAATGAGCCGCGATGGCGTGGAGCGGGCCGACTCGCCGAACGGGCGCGTCGACCGTGGCGCCGCCTGACCGCGCACGTCACGCCTCAGGCGTCAGCGCGAGACTGCGGAGGTCGCCGTGTATCTCGCAAAGCCGGATGTGCAGCCTGGTCCGGGGGTGCTCGTCCTGCGCTCGTGGTGCGGGCTGAACGGTGTCTTCCGCGACCTGTGCGACCGCCCCGCCTCCGAGGGGTCGCCGCTCCCGGCAAGCGCAGGGGGCCGCGCGTCCAGCGACGGGATCGAGCCGAGCGGTTTCGCTCGCAGCGTGTCTGCAAGGCATCGGCCGGCTGGAGGCACGCCGGCAGTCATGAAGAAGGGGGTCCAGTCATGAAGCTGTCGATCGGCGGCGGCCGGCTGACGAGGGCTGTGCCGTCGATCCTCTGCGTCCTCGTCGCTCTCGCAGGCTGCGCGCTTGTCGGCTGCGCCGTGGAGGCGGGGACGTCGTCGCCCGCCGCCTCGCCGGCCGACGCCTCGTCGAGCGACCACCACTGGGTGGTGTGGGTGGACAGCGAGCGGTCGGGCATGCTCGACGCGCGAAGTACAGTCCGGGCGTTCGACCTCGATGCCGGTGCCCTGCGGGACGTCTGCACGGCCGAGGGCGTCAAGCTCGGGCCGGCCGTGTCGTCGCGCTGGGTCGTGTGGCTTGACGGTCGCGACGACGCGACGCCGGCGGATGACGAGGTCGCCCTGGATCTGTACGGTCTCGACCTGGCGAGCGGCCAGGAGCGTCGCCTGACACACGGCGCCGACCCCGTCGAGGCGCCGGCCATCGACGGCGATCTCGTCGCATGGGCGGACTGGCCGGAGGCGTCGACAGCGGAGAGCGGCGGGTTCGAGGGCCCGGCGGTCGCGCTGGATCTCGCGAACGGTGAGCGCCGCGAATTCCTGGTGCCCGGCGCGAGGGCGTTCGCGCCCGTCGTCTCAGACGGCTGGGTCGCCTGGTGGAGCATCGAGATCGATCCGTCGATCGAGGAGATATCCTGGGCCGACATCCGCCTGGCCGACTTCTCGAGCGGAGAGACCCGCTCGATAGCGGTCGGCGTGCCGCAGCCCCTCCAGTACCAGCCCCTCGGCCTGGTCATGGACGTCCCGTGGCTCGCGTGGCAGTCGATCACGGGGCCCTCCGGCGGCGCGGCGGCGACGGCCGACATCAGGATCGCCGACGCCGAGGGTGGGGGAGAGCGGACCGTCTCGGGTGAGACGTCGGAGGGATCGTTCCTCATGTACCCCGCGATCTCGGGACGGCACGTGGTCTGGTACGAGACGCCGCGGACCGGTCAGCAGCGCGGGGCCATCTTCGCCCGCGACGTGGACGCCGGCACGCCCCGCCGGCTCTGCCGGGCCGACCCCGCCTGGGGCGGCCTCGCCGCCGGCGGCGACTGGGTCGTGTGGGCCCAGATCGGGGAGACCGCGCAGGGCAGGACCGAGTCCGATATCGTCGCCTACAACCTGGCGACCGACGAACGCCGGGTGGTCTGCGCCGCCGAGGGCGACCAGCGGTCGCCGCTGATCACCGGGGACTGGGTCGTCTGGGAGGACGCCCGCGACTCCACGGCGGGCGGAGACGACCGCACGTGGGACGTCTACGCGTTCAACCTCGAGACCGGCCAGGAGCTCGCGGTCTGTACCGACGCGGGCAACCACGGCTGGTTGAGTGTGTCGAGGTGAAGAAGCCCGAGCCCTGAGGGGTCGCCGCTCATCTCAGGCGGTCGGGCGCGTACCCCGGGCCGGACGTGGTCGTCGCGCCCGGGTGGCGGGAGCCGGGCGGCCTTCGACAGGCGGGTCTGGCATCCCCGCCCGCGCGTCGCTATCGTAGGGGGTCGAAAGGAGGCGGGACCATGCGGTCGTACAGTCCCGTGGTCGATACATGCACCCCCTGGGTCGCCTGCGCCGTCGCGGGCCGCCCGACAGGTGCTGCACTCCGGCGCGCCTGCCGCTGCCCGTGGCACCGAGCCATGGACCGCCTCCGGCCGCGACCGCCGTCCCGTCCCTCCCGCACAGCGGCCCTTCCGTGAGCGCGATGGGATCCGAACAGGCGAGAGCCCTGGCGACTGCCGGGGAGGCCCAGGTCGGCGCCACCGGGGGCCTCGGGCCGGCGCAGAGGGTCGACGCCGCGCTGGAGACGCTGTTCCCCGGCTACTTCGCCATGGTCATGGCCACCGGGATCGTGTCGATCGGCGCGCAGCGCGTCGGCTTCCATCAGCTCGCCCTGGCGCTCTTCTATCTGAACAACGTGCTCTACGCGGTCCTGTGGTCCCTCCTCCTGGTGCGTATCGGCCGGTTCCCCCGGCGGATCCTGGCCGACCTGGGGGACATCAACCGCGCCCCCGGCTTCCTCACCATGGTCGCGGGGACCGCGATCCTCGGCAATCAGTACATCCGGCTGAGCGAGACGAAGGGGGTGGCCCCGGTCCTGTTCTTCGCGGCCGCCGCCCTCTGGCTGCTGATCCTGTACGGGCTCCTCTCGCGGATGGCCTTCGGCCGCGAGGGCCGCCCGTTCGAGAAGAGGGTGGCGGGCTCGTGGCTGCTGCTCACCGTGTCGACGCAGTCGCTGGCGGTGCTCGCCGTGCTGGCCGTGGACCAGCTGCCCCTCCCCACGGCGACCTCGCTCCTGCTGGCCCTCGTCATGTTCCTGCTGGGCGGGTTCCTGTACCTGATGGTCATCCTGATGATCTTCCGCTACTTCATGATCGGGCCGGTCACGCCGGAGTCGTTCTCACCCGACTTCTGGATCACCATGGGCGCCTGCGCCATCACGACCCTGGCGGGGTCTCTCATCGTGCAGAACGTCCATCTGGACCCCGTGCTCACGCGGCTGGCGCCGTTCCTCGAGGGCTTCACGCTCTTCTTCTGGACCACGGGCAGCTTCTGGGTCCCGCTGCTGCTGGTGGGCGGCGTCTGGCGCCACCTGCTGAGGCGCCTCCCCCTCGCCTACGAGCCGCGCTACTGGTCCCTCGTCTTCCCTCTGGGGATGTACGCGGCGTCGACCCTCGAGCTGGCGAAGGCGACGGCTCTGCCGCTGACGGGCCTGGCGCACGGCTTCGTCTACGCCGGGCTGACCGCCTGGACGCTCACGTTCCTGGGGGTCCTGCTCGCCGTGGCGCGGGTGCTGCGCGGGACCCGGCGAGGTCCGGGCACCTGAGCGGCGGGGGTCGGCGGGCGACGGTGGCCGGGACGGCACCGGGAGGGCGCCGACTTGTTCACCCGGCGCCCTCCCGGCTCACTGCATGCTTCTCCGCGCGCGCCCCTCGTCCGGGGCCGTCGGCGCACGCACGCGTCACGGCTCCAGCGCCACGGGCGCCGGCCTCACTTCACGACCAACTTGTTGACGCCGGTCTTCGTCTGCGGGTTGCCGGCCGCGTCGACCGCCGTTACGTAGAACTTGTAGGTCTTTTTGGCCAAGGTGCAGCGGAACCGGTAACTGAGCAACGTGTTGACCTTCCTGCTGCCGAGCTTGAAGGTCTTGACCTTCTTGCCGCCGAGCGTCTTGACGGTGATCGTCACCTTGGCGGTGCCGGCGTTGGGCTTCCCGTCATCGACCCGGTACTTCAGCGTGACATAGCTTTTTCGCCGGACGCTCGCTGATCTCGGTGCTTTGCACACGGGGCGGCGCGTGTCGATCCGCACCGTGCACCTGTTCACGGCCTCACGGTTGCCGGCGTTGTCCTCGGCGAAGTACTCGACGGTGTGGACGCCGTCGTTGGTGTGCGTGGCGGGGGCGGCGACGACACATGATTCGCCGAGCTGCCAGAGGCCGCCGTCGACACGGGAGGTGACCCGGGCCACGCCGCTCCTCTCGTCGTGCGCCGAGAAGGTAACCCTGACCGGCACGCGCGCCCACCCGGGGGGCGCGTCGTCCGTGCTCTCGGGGTCGATCGTGTCGACCCGCACCGTGCAGCTCCTCACGGCCTCACGGTTGCCGGCGTGGTCCTCGGAGAAGTACTCGATGGTGTGGGGACCGTCGTTGGTGTGGTCGTCCGGCGCTGCGACGGTGTGCGACGTGCCGAGCTGCCAGAGGCCGCCGGCGGCGCGCCACGTCGTGCGCGCCGCGCCGCTCTCGGCGTCCGTCGCCGCGAACGTCACCGTGATCGGCAGGTGCGACCATCCGGCGGGGGCATTGTCGGTCGTGACCGGCGGCGTCGTCTCCGGCGCGGACCGCAGTGCGACGATCGCCAGGCGCCGTCCCGTGGCCCAGACGCGAGGCTCACCTTTCGGGGTCACGACTGCGTCGACGTCCTCGAACCAGGGGTGTGCGCCGGCGGTCTGGAGCACCCACGTGTCGCCGCCGTCGTGCGTAACCAGAACCCGCCCCGTGCTGCCGACGATCCAGCCGTTGAGCCGGTCGACGAAGGCGACGCCGGTGAAGTCGGTCTGCGGCGCCCAGACGAACGGGTGCTGCTTGACCCACGTCTGACCGCCGTCCTCGGTATGGATGATGGTGCTGGCCGCACCGACCGCCCAACCGTGGTCACGGTCGACGAAGTCGACCGCATGGAGGTCGAAGCCGACGCCGGAGGATTGCGCGGTCCAGCCGAGCAGCGGCCCGTGGCCGTCGGGATCGGAGCCGCCGCTGCTCGTGGCGAAGATGTTGCCGCGCTCGGCGACCGCCCAGCCGTACTGTTCGTCGACGAAGTCGACGGCCTGGAACCAGACCGGGGACTCGACGGGCTGCTGCGTCCAGGACACCCCGTAGTCGACGGTGTGGAAGACGCGACCCTGCCTGCCGACCGCCCAGCCCTGCGAGGGCGAGACCATGCATACGCCCTCGAGTTTGGTGAGGTCGCCCGGACCGACCTGCCGTTCGACCCATGTGTGTCCCCCATCGGCGGTCGTTGCGACCCTGCCGTATTCACCGACCGCACACCCGTAGGTGCCGTCGGCCATCGACACGTCAAGCAGAGTCTCGGAGCACACCGCCGACGGGAGCCTCACCCATTGGTCCCCGCCGTTCTCGGTGTAGAGGGCGACGCCCGACATGCCCACGGCGACGGCCTTCTGGGGGTCCACCACGGAGACCGCTTCGATCGTGCGGTCGGTCGCGCCGCTCCGCGCGAGGAAGTTCATGCACCCGTCGGTAGACACCGTGATGGCGCCGTTGTCGCCGACTGCGACGGCGTGCGTGGGGACCTCTTCGTCCCAGGCCACGCCGTACAGCCAATCGCCGCCCTGCGTCGAGACGATCGTCCAGTCCTCCGACGGCGTGTTCAGGACGGCCGTGCCGCCCTCACCGACGGCGACGACCGACGTCCCGAGCGCATCGACGTCGCTCAGCCAGAGGCCATTGACTTTGCGGACTTCCTCCCAGTGCTGACCGCCGTCCGTCGTGCCGTAGATGATGTCGCTCTCGCCCACGGCCCAGCCCGTGTCACTGTCGGTGAAGTCGATCCCGTAGAGGTCGCTGAAGCCGGCGTGGCCGACCCCCGTCCACGTGGAGCCGCCGTCGGTCGTCCGCGCGACGTAGCCGTCGGCGCCGCACGCCCAGCCGTGGAGCGGGTCGTAGAACGAGAGACCGTACAGCGGGGAGTCGTCGCTCACCGTGCGCGAGAGCCACGTCGCGCCGCCGTCCGTCGTCATCCGCACGAGGCCGTCGTCGCCGGCGATGAAGCCCTTCTGCTCGTCGACGAACTCGACCGCCCAGAGGTCGTCCTCGCCCAGCGTGCGCACGGTCCACGTGCTCCCGCCGTCGTCCGTCGCGAGATAGGTGCCGTCGCGCCCGACCACGTGGCCCTTCAGCTCGTCGGTGAAGTCGACGGACGTGAGGCCGACGTCGATCGCGGGGCCTGAGGAGGCCCAGGAGATGCCGCCGTCGTCGCTGCGCAGGAGCGTCCCGGCGGCGCCGACCGCCCACACGGCTCCCTCCGGCGCGACCTCGACGTCGTAGAGTCGGTTGCCCTGGGGGAGCGGGGACTGCCACTCCCACACGCCGCCGCCGACCGCGAGACCAGCGAGCGCCGGGGCGGCGGCCGCCAGTGCGAGCAACAGGGCGAAGACGAGGGTGGCCCAGCCGACGCCGAGGCGGCGGCGGAGACGCGGTGCGCTGCGGGACATGGCACTCTCCTTCTCTCGCGACACGACGCAGGCCCCGCCTGACTGCGCACGGCGCCGGGACGGTCCCCGGTCGAAGGACGACCCGGCGAAGGCGCCGTGGCGGGCCTCGATGGTCCTATTCGACACATCGCGCCCGTCCCTTGACGGCACGCGCTCCGTGCCCACAGCCGACCTGTCGGAAGAGGCGTCTGCGTCCGCGAGGCCGTGCCCCGGCGGCCCAGGTCGCGTGACCTGGAGGGAACGCGGCCGTCCGGACGCCGTCGGGTACACTGCTGCAGGGTCGTTCGAAGTCCCACGGAGAGCCCGGGCGCACGACCGTCGGGAGGGTGGGAAGCACGGCATGGGGACGTACTACGCGAAGAAGCTGTCGGGTGAGCGGCTGCGGCGCTGCTACGAGGTGGCCCCGCCGAGGGCGGCGCGCTACCTCGAGGCCGAGATCCTGCACGCCCTGGGGCGTCTGCGGCCGACGGACGAGGTCCTCGAGCTCGGCTGCGGCTACGGACGCATCATGGAGAGGCTGGCCCGCGTCGTCCGTCTCGTGGTCGGCGTCGACACGGCCGAGGAGAGTCTCGAGCTGGGGCGACGGCTGCTCCAGGGCGAGGGGCGCTGCCGTCTCCTCCACATGGACGCGACCGACCTGCGGTTCCGGGACTGCGCCTTCGACGCGGTCCTCTGCCTGCAGAACGGGATCTGCGCCTTCGGCGTCGATCAGCGGCGCCTCCTGGCGGAAGCAGTGCGGGTGACCCGACCGGGCGGGATCGTGCTGATGTCCTCGTACGCGGACGGGTTCTGGGAGGATCGGCTGACTTGGTTCGAGGCCCAGGCCGCCGAGGGCCTGGTCGGGCGCGTCGATCGCGCCGCGTCCGCGGACGGCGTGATCGTCTGCGAGGACGGCTTCCGGGCGGGGCGCATGACCGCCGGCGGCTTCCGCGATCTCTGCACGTCGCTCGGGCTGGAGGCGCGCATCAGCGAGGTGGACGGCTCCAGCGTGTTCTGCGAGGTCACCAGGCCGGGCGCGGCCCGCTGACGGAGCACCGCGCCCGACTCCCCGCGAACCCCCGCGCGTGACGGCGCGTCTCTGCGGACAGCGACACGGGCGCGGGGGCCGTGTCCGGCATGCTCGTGCGGTGAAGGAGGATCACGATGGCTCTCACGAAGAGGAACGCCACGGTCGCGCTGGTCACAGGTCTCGCGCTGGCGCTCGTGGCGCTGCCGGGTTGCACGACGACGAAGGTCGTCACCGCCCCGGCCGGCGTCGCCGCCGACACCGTGACCGCCTCCGGTAGCGGCGCCGCCCAGGCCGCTCCGGATACGGCGGAGGTGTCGCTCGGCGTCACCACGACGTCGTCTGACGCCAAAGCCGCCCTCGACGACGCCTCCAGGGCGGCGGAGCGGATCGCCGCGGCGGTCAAGAAGCTGGGCGTCGCGGGCAAGGACATCCAGACGCGCGACCTGAGCGTGTATCCGCAGACGACCGAGCGCGACGGCAAGCAGGTCATCACCGGGTACCAGGCGTCGCTGAGCGTGCAGGTCAAGGTGCGCGACATGGCCAGGCTGGGAGAGGTGATCTCGGCGGCGAACGCCGCGGGCGCCAACACCATCGACGGGCCGTGGTTCACGGTGGACGATCCGGCGCCCTTCCGGGCGGAGGCGATGGAGGCGGCCGTGAAGGACGCCCGCAGCAGCGCCGAGGCGATGGCGAAGGCGGCCGGCAGGAGCATCGGAGCGGTGCTGAGCATGAGCTCGAGCGACGTGGGCGTCTCCCCGCGCCCCCTGGCCAGGATGGCGCTGGCCGAAGCGGCGCAGGCCGTGCCCATCGAGCCGGGTGAGCTCGACATCAGCGCGAACGTCGTCGTGGTGTTCGAGCTCGAGTGAGTCCGCGGCGCCGCGCCCGCCGGCGGGCAGGGTGGCCCCAGCTCGACACGTCGGGAGCGTCCGCTACAGATAGCGCTCGAGGTCGCCGCCGGTCGCGCGCAGCGTCGACGCTGCAGGGACCCGTCCCGTCCGCATGAGCTCGGTGAAGGCGTCGAGCGCGCGGCCGTCCGTGCCGCAGGCCGCGCGCACCTGCTCGTCGCGGGCGTAGAAGACGGTGAAGTCGCCGGCCGCCGGGTCGCCCGTCACGACGGTGTCGGTCCAGGGGCCGCCCACGCCGGCGAAGCCGACCAGGAGGCCCGCCTGCTCGGTCCAGAAGAACGGGACGCCGTCGAAGGGCTTGCCGGCGCCGGCCATGGAGAAGGCGGCGGCGCGGCCATGCTGTTCGGCGAGGCGCCAGTGCTCGATCCGGACTGCCTCGCCCACGTGCGGCTCGGGGTAGCGGGCGATGTCGCCGCCGGCCCAGACGCCCGGCGCGAGCCGCAACTGCTCGTCGACGCGCACGCCGCCGTCGTCATCGACCTGGACGCCGCGCAGGAACCCGGTGCGCGGCCGGGCGCCGATGCCCATCACCACCACGTCCGCGGGCAGCTGCTCGCCGTCGTCGAGTTCGACGCTCGCGACGGTTCCGTCGCCGTGCAGTGCGACCGGACGTCGCCCCAGACGGAAGCGGGTGCCGCGCTGCTCGTGCGCGGCCTGCAGCGTCTCTCCGACCGTCGCTCCGAGGGTGTGGGCGAACGGCACCTCGTCGGGCGCCACCACGACCACGTCCTTGTCCTTGCGCCGGAGGCTGGCGGCCACCTCGGTGCCGATGAAGCTGGCCCCGACGACGACCACGTGGTCGGCCTCGTCGACCGCCGCGACGAGCCGGTCGCAGTCGTCCCACGAGCGCAGCGTCAGCACGCCGGCGAGGTCCGCGCCGGGGAGGTCAAGGCGACGCGGCTCGGCCCCGGGCGCGACGAGGACGGCGTCCGGGGTCAGTGATCCGCCGCCCTGCAGGAGGATCTCGCGGCTGCCGACGTCGAGGCTGGTGACGACGTCGTGCCTGCGCTCGACGCCGATGCGCTCGTAGAACGAGTCGGCGTGCAGGGCCATCCACTCCGGCTTGAGTCCGCCGGCCAGATAATCCTTGCTGAGGTTGGGGCGGTCGTAGGGCCAGCGGTCCTCGGCGCTGATCAGCATGATCCTGCCCTGGTAGCCCGCCTCACGCAGGGCCGCCACGGCGGCGACCGCCGTGGCGCCGCCGCCGACCACGGCGAACAGGCGTCCGTCGGCGTCCGGGTCGGGGGTCGCCATCTCCGGCGCGCGTTGCCGCCGGGCGTCGTCCGGCACCTCGACGTAGACGTCGCCGTCCTCGACGCGGACCGCGAACTGCGGCAGCGACGCGAGCGCCGGCGGCTCGATGAGATCGCCGTTGAGGGCGTCGAAGACGGATTGGTGCCACGGGCACAGCACGTGGTCGTCGTGCAGGAGCCCCTCCGCCAGGAGTGCGCCGTAGTGCGGGCAGAGGGCGGCGAAGGCCCTGTACTCGCCGCCGGAGCGGAGCAGCAGCAGCTTGCGCTTGCCCGCCTGCACCTGCGTCATCTGTCCGTCCGTCAACTCATCACGCGCGACTCGATACTCCATGTCTCCCTCCCGGTCCTGAGGCGACTATACCCGGCGCCGGGCGGAGTGGAGCCCTCTTCCGGGGCGTCGCCCGGCTTTCACTGTGGATCGTCGGCTCCGCAGGTGTCCGCAGGGGCCGGATGGGTAGAGTGCCGACGATGAGGTGCGAACGAGGGGAGTCACACATGAGCGACCGCTGGGTGGTGGGCAACAAAGCGGACCTCGACGCCGTCCCGATGGCGGGCGCCGGCGTCGAAGGGGTCGTCAAGCGCGTGCTCGTCTCGCCCGAGCAGGGGTGGGACGGGTGGGTGATGCGCCTGTTCGACCTCGAGCCGGGCGGCCACACGCCACGCCACGGCCACGACTGGCCGCACATCAACTTCGTCGCCGCCGGCAGCGGCGTGCTGTACCTGGACGGCGAGGAGCATCCTCTGACGCCCGGTTCCTACGCCTACGTCCCGTCCGGCCACGAGCACCAGTTCCGGGCGGACGCGGACGCGCCGCTCTCCTTCATCTGCATCGTCCCGGAGAGCGGCGACTATTGAGGTCGTCCCCTGCTTTGAAATCGGCCTCTGGTGGGGATTGACTAGGAGGACGTCGCGGGCGGCCGGCGCGTCGGCGCCGGCGGTCCGCGCGCCGTCCGCCATACCGGGCCCCTGAGGGTCCAGCGCCTGACGAAAGGAGAGTGATCGCCGTGCCCCCTGCCGAGAGCCGGCTCGCCGGACTCCGCCGACTGGGTCAGAGCCCGTGGCTCGACCACATCGACAAGGCCCTGATCCAGCGCGGCGGCCTCAAGCGCATGATCGAGCGCGACGGCTTGGGCGGCGTGACCACCAACCCGTCCATCTTCGAGAAGTCCATCGGCGGCGGCGAGGAGTACGACGCGGCGGTCCTCGAGCTCGCCCGAGAGGGCTTGCGCTCCGCCGAGATCCTCGACCGCCTCATCATCGACGACGTGCGCGCCGCCTGCGACGTGTTCGCCCCGGTGTACCTCGCCAGCGGGGGGGAGGACGGCTTCGTCAGCATCGAGGTGGCGCCGGGCTTCGCGCGCGACACGCAAGGGTCGATCGCGGAGGCGCACCGGCTGTTCGCGGCCGTCGACCGGCCCAACGTGCTGGTCAAGATCCCCGGCACGCGTGAGGGGGTCCCGGCCATCCTCCAGTGTCTCAAGGACGGCCTCAACATCAACATCACGCTCCTGTTCACCCTGAGCCAGTACGAGGCCGTGGCCGAGGCGTACCTGCAGGCGCTCGACTACCGGCTCCACGCCGGCGAGACCATCCGCGCCTCGGCGTCGGTGGCCAGTCTTTTCGTCTCGCGCGTGGACACGATGGTGGACAAGCTGCTGGACGAGAGGGCTGCGGCCGCCGCCGACGAGGCGGAGCGGCGGCGCCTGCTCTCCCTGAGGGGCCGGGCGGGCGTGGCCAACGCGAGGGTGGTCTACGAGCGCTTCCGCGGGTTCCTCAACGGACGCGAGTGGCAGCTCATCGCCGCCTCCGGCGCCAAGGTGCAGCGCGTGCTCTGGGCGAGCACCGGGGTCAAGAACCCGGCCTACCCGGACACGCTGTACGTGGACGAGCTGATCGGGGCGCAGACCGTGAGCACCATGCCGGAGCACACGCTGCAGGCCTTCAGGGAACACGGGACGGTGGCGCAGACCGCCGACCGCCACATCGACGACGCGCATCGCCTGCTGCGTGAGCTGAACCACGTGGGCATCGACGTCGAGCGGGTGGGGGCGCAGCTGCAGGAGGACGGCATCGCCCTCTTCGTCAAGGCGTTCGACGACGCGGTGGCGATCGTGGAGGAGAAGCGCGCGCGTCTGCTCTCCGCGGAAGGAGCCGAATGATGGACCAGTGGTTGCTGCCGGCCTGGCTGAACGCCGCCATGGGCAGGCGTCTGGAGGCCTTGGAGGCCGACCGGTTCGGCGCGCGGCTCTGGGAGGCCGACGCCACCCTGTGGAAGCCGGACGATGAGGGACATCAGGGCGTCATCCGCAACGCGCTCGGGTGGCTCAGCGTGTTCGAGGCCGTGCGCGGCGACGTGGCCACGCTGGAGAGCTTCGTCGACGACCTGCGCTCAGAGGGCTACCGCTCCGCCGTGCTGCTCGGCATGGGCGGGTCCAGCCTCGCGCCCGAGGTCATGCGCGACGTGCTCGGCGTGCGCGGGGGCTATCTGGATCTGCACGTGCTGGACTCGACGGATCCCGCGGCCGTGCTCGCCGTGGAGGCCGCGGTCGACCTCGAGACGACCGCCTTCATCGTCGCCAGCAAGTCCGGCGGCACCACCGAGACGGCGAGCTTCCACGCCTACTTCTACGAACGCCTCAAGGAGCTGGACGGCGACCACGCCGGCCATCACTTCATGGCGATCACCGACGAGGGCACGTCGTTGCAGAAGGAGGCCCTCGACCAGGGCTTCCGCGCCGTGTTCGTGAACCCCTCCGACATCGGCGGGCGCTACTCGGCGCTCAGTTTCTTCGGCCTGGTCCCGGCGGCGCTCATGGGCATCGACCTGGAGCGGCTGCTGGACGGCGCCCGCGCGGTCGCCGTCGCCTGCGGACCGGAGGTGCCGGCGAGCGAGAACCCGGCGCTGCGTCTGGGCGCGCTGCTCGGCGAGGCGGCGCTCGCCGGGCGCGACAAGCTGACCCTGCTGGCCGAACCCCCGCTGCGCCCGCTCGGCGCCTGGGTGGAGCAGCTGGTCGCCGAGAGCACCGGCAAGGAGGGCCGCGGCATCCTGCCGGTGGACCTCGAGACGCCCGGCGACCCCGCGGTGTACGGCGACGACCGCGTGTTCGTCAGCGTCGGCCTGCAGACCGTCGCGGCGACGGGATACGCCCAGCAGGTCATGGACCTCGCCGCGGCCGGCCACCCCGTCGTCGGCTGGGAGCTGGGCGACGTGTACGAGCTCGGCGGCATGTTCCTGCTGTGGGAGATCGCCGTCGCGGCGACAGGCCGGGTGCTCGACATCGACCCCTTCGACCAGCCCAACGTCCAGGAGAGCAAGGACAACACCAAGCGGCTGCTGGCCGGCTTCGTCGCCGGCGGGGAGCTGCTCGAGGAGCTCCCCGAGGGCGACGGCCGGGTGGCGTTCCCGGTGGACGACGACGATCTGCCGGCGGCGCTGGTCGCCTTCTTCGCGCAGGCGCGGGCGGGCGATTACGTGGCCCTCCAGGCGTACGTGCAGCCCGACGAGCGCGTCTGGGACGACCTGCAGGCGCTGCGCCTCGAGCTGCGCGACCGGCTGCGGCTAGCCACGACGCTGGGCTACGGCCCGCGGTTCCTGCATTCCACCGGCCAGCTGCACAAGGGCGGCCCGAACACGGGTCTGTTCCTGCAGCTCGTCAGCCACGACCAGACTGACGTCGAGATCCCCGGCCGGCCCTACGGCTTCAGCGTGCTGAAGCGCGCGCAGGCGCGCGGCGACCTGGGCGCCCTGCGGGCGCACGGCTGCCGCGCGCTCCGCATCGACCTCGGCGACGACCCCGGCGCGGGCGTGAGGCGCCTCGCCGCCCTCGTCGCCGGGGCGCTGGACGAGTGAGATGACGCCGCCGGACGTCTGGCCCGGCGCGCAGAGGAGGACGAGATGGACGTAGCGATGGTCGGACTGGGCAGGATGGGGGCCAACATGGCGCGGCGTCTGCTGCGCGACGGCCACCGCGTGGTCGTCTGGAACCGGACCTGGGCCAGGGCGGAGGAGCTCGGCGCCGAGGGCGCCGAGCCGGTCAGGGAGCTCGCCGACGTCGTCGAGGCGCTGGCCCCGCCGCGGGCGATCTGGATCATGCTGCCGTACGGCGATCCCACCCAGGCGGCGATCGACGAGCTCGTGCCGCTCCTCGACCGTGGGGACGTGCTCATCGACGGCGGCAACTCCCCGTTCCAGCACGACATCGAGCGGGGCGCGGCGCTCGCCGAGCACGGCATCCGTTACCTCGACGCCGGCACCAGCGGCGGGGTATGGGGCCTCGAGGTGGGCTACTGCCTCATGGTGGGCGGCGACAGGTCGGCGTTCGAGCTGGTGGAGCCGTTGCTCAGGACGCTGGCGCCCCCCGGACACGGCTACGAGTACTGCGGGGGGCACGGATCGGGCCACTTCGTCAAGATGGTCCACAACGGCATCGAGTACGGCATGATGCAGGCCTACGCCGAAGGGTTCGAACTGCTGAACGCGGCGCAGTGGGACCTCGACCTCGCCGCCATCGCGGACCTCTGGAACCAGGGCAGCGTGGTGCGCAGCTGGCTGCTCGAGCTGGCCGCGGACGCGTTCAAGAAAGACCCCGGCCTCGAGCAGATCACGGGCTACGTGGAGGACACCGGCGAGGGCCGGTGGACGGTGGAGCAGGCGATCGCCCACTCCGTGCCCATGCCGGCGATCGCGTCGGCGTTGTTCATGCGCTTCCGCTCGCGCCAGGACGACACCTTCGCCGGCAAGGTGCTCGCCGCCCTGCGCAACGAGTTCGGCGGCCACGCCGTCAAGGAGAAGGAGTGACCGTGGGGCGCGACCCCGGCGGGCGGCTGACGTACGACGAGCCGGACTACGGCGACGAGGGCGGGTTCCGCGTCGCCGGCAGGGCCGAGGCCGGCCCGGTCTCGCCGTTCGGCGGCGCGCGGCACCCCGATCCCTGCAGCGTGGTCATGTTCGGCGTCACCGGCGACCTCGCCCACCGCAAGCTCATCCCGGCGTTGTACGACCTCGGCTGCCACGGCGTCCTGCCCGCCGGCACGACCCTGGTCGGGTACGGACGCCGCGAGCTCAGCGACGCCCAGTTCCGCGACCTCTTGCAGGGGGCGATCGACGACCACTACGGCGTGGAGGGCGTGGACGGCGACGTGTGCCGGCTCGTCCTCGAGGCGCCGCGCTACGTGCAGGGCGAGTTCGACGACCCCGAGGGCTTCGCGCGGCTGGCCGCGCTCCTGGATGAACTCGACCGTCAGGGGTCGCGCGGCAACCGCATGTTCTATCTCGCCACGCCCCCCAGCCAGTTCCCCGTGCTGGTGGAGCAGCTGGGCGCCGCGGGGCTGGCGCGGCCCGGCGCCGGCCGCGACCCGGACGCGGCGTGCGGCTGGACGCGGGTCGTGATCGAGAAGCCCTTCGGCCGCGACCTCGAGACGGCCCGCGAGCTGGACCGCGTCATCGGGCAGGTGTTCGACGAACGGCAGGTCTACCGCATCGACCACTACCTCGCCAAGGAGACGGTCCAGAACCTGCTGGTCCTGCGCTTCGCCAACGTCATCTTCGAACCGGTCTGGAACCGGCGGTACGTGGACTACGTGGAGATCACCGCTGCGGAGACGCTGGGCGTGGAGCACCGCGGCCCGTACTACGAGGAGGCGGGCGCGCTGCGCGACATGATCACGCCGCACCTGATCCAGCTGTTCTCCCTGGTCGCGATGGAGCCTCCGGTCGCCTTCGACGCCGACGCCGTGCGGGACGAGAAGATGAAGGTGCTGCGTGCGGTGCGGCCGATCCCTCCCGAGTCCATCGCCGACTGGGCGGTGCGCGCGCAGTACGTGTCGGGCGTCGTCGACGGGGAGGAGGTGCCCGGGTACCGTGACGAGGAGAGGGTCGCCCCGGACTCGTACACGGAGACGTACGCGGCCCTCAAGCTGGTGGTGGACAACTGGCGCTGGCAGGGCGTGCCCTTCTACCTGCGCACCGGCAAGCGCATGGCGCGACGCGTGACCGAGATCGCGATCCACTTCAAGCGGCCCCCGGTACTGCTCTTCAAGGATGCGATGGCGAGCGGCGGGCTGCAGCCCAACGTCCTCGTCCTGCGCGTGCAGCCGGACGAGGGGTTCTCGCTGACGATCGAGTCCAAGGTGCCGGGGCACGACGTCGCGCTGCAGCCCGTGGCCATGGACTATTCTTACGGCACCACGTTGAACGAGCTGCCCTTCAGCGCCTACGAGACGGTCCTCGTGGACGCCATGGAGGGCGACATGACGTTGTTCACGCGCGGCGACCAGGCGGAGGAGGCCTGGCGGATCGTCGCCCCCGTGCTGGAGGCGTGGGCGGAGCGGCCGCAGCGGGACATCTCGATCTACGAGGCCGGCAGCTGGGGGCCGGAAGCCGCGGACGCCCTGATGGCCCGCGACGGTCACTCCTGGCGTCAGCCCACGAAGGGAGACGGGACATGAGCATCGAGATCCTCGGGGACGGAGAGGCGCTCGCGCTGCGCGCCGCCGACGTGTTCGCGCTGGCCGCGCAGGAGGCCGCGGCGGCGCGCGGCCGGTTCGCGGTCGCGCTGAGCGGCGGCGAGACGCCGCGCGCGCTGTACCGGTCGCTGGCCCGCCAGCAGTTCAGCCAGAAGATTCCCTGGCGGCGGGTCCATCTCTACTGGGGCGACGAACGTTGCGTGCCTCCGGACGACGCGCAGAGCAACTACGCCATGGCGCGCGACACGTTCATCAAGCACGTCCCCGTCCCCGCGGAGAACGTCCATCGCATGCGCGGCGAGGATCCGCCGGAGGAGGCCGCGCAGGCGTACGACTCCGAGCTGCGCAAGCTCGCCGGCCTCGCCCGTCCCCGCGTGGACGTCCCCGTGTTCGATCTCGTGCTGCTCGGTCTGGGCCAGGACGGCCACACCGCCTCGCTCTTCCCGCACAGCGACGCGCTCACCGTGGAGGACCGTCTCGCCGTGGCGACGCAGGCGCCGGACGGCTCGCCGCGGCTCACCGTGACGGCGCCCGTGATCAACGCCGCGCGCCGCGTCTGGTTCCTGGTCAGCGGCGCCGCCAAGGCCGGCATGGTGGCCGAGGTGATCGAGGGGCTCCGCATCCCCAGGGCGGTGCCGGCCCAGGGCGTCGCCCCGGTCCACGGCGCGCTCACCTGGTTCCTGGACGAGGCCGCGGCGGCCGAGCTGAGCCCGGAGGCGCGCGCCTGACGCGACGGTGGGGTGGGCGCGTCCGGTCGGGTGGTACACTCGTCAAGTGCCACTGATCAGTCGCATCACCCCCGACCAGCTCCACGCACGACGCTGGCAGCTGCTCGCACTCACCTCGGTCGGGGCCTTCATGGGGCCGCTCGACGGCTCGATCGTCGCCGTGGCCCTGCCCGACATGGGCCGCAGCCTGCACCTGAGCTTCACCGCCTCGATGTGGGTGCAGGCGGTCTACCTGCTGGTGATGGCGGCGTCGCTCATCCCGCTCGGCCGGCTCGCCGACCGGCACGGCCGGGTGCGCTTCTACCTGTCCGGCATCGTGCTCTTCACGCTGGGCTCGCTGTTCTCCGCCCTGAGCATGAACGCCGCCTGGCTGATGGGCAGCCGGGCGCTGCAGGGCGCCGGCGCGGCGCTGCTCGTGGCCACCTCCACCGCCATCGTCACGGCCGTCTTCCCGCCCGACGAGAGAGGGCGCGCCCTCGGCATCAATGTCATGGCGGTCTATCTGGGGCTCAGCGTCGGGCCGCCGCTGGGCGGCTTCCTCACCGACCACTTCGGCTGGCCCTCGATCTTCCTGATCAACCTGCCGATCGGCATCGCCGTCGCCGGAGTCGGTTACCTCCTCCTGCCGCGGCGTGAACGCGGCGACGAGCATGCCGAGCGTCTCGACCTCCCCGGTACGGCCCTCTGGAGCCTGGCCCTGGTCTGCCTGCTGGTGCCGCTCACCTTCGCCTCGGAGTGGGCCTGGACCTCGCCGCGGACCCTCGCCCTGCTCGGCATGGCCGCGGCCGGCATGGTCGCCTTCGTCGTCCACGAGATGCGCGTCGCCGAGCCGCTGCTCAGCATGGACCTGCTCTTCCGCAACCGCCTCTTCGCGGCGGCCAACACGGCCGCGCTGCTCAACTACATGGCGCTCGGGGGGATCGGCCTCCTCACGGCCGTCTACCTGGAGGTGGTGGAGGGGCGCTCCGCCGAGCTCACCGGCTGGCTGATGCTGTCGCAGCCGCTGCTGATGGCTGCGCTCAGTCCCCTGGCCGGACGACTGAGCGACCGCGTGGGCTCACGCCTGCTGACCAGCGGCGGCATGGTCGTCATCGCCGTGGGCATGCTGCTGCTGGCGAGCCTCCCGGGATCGCCCGACCTCTCGCGGGTCATGGCCGGTCTCGCGCTGGTCGGGGTCGGGGTGGCGGCGTTCAGCGCCCCCAACACGAGTGCGATCATGGGCAGCGTCGAGGGGCGCGAGCTCGGCTTGGCCGGGGCGTTCGTCGGCACCATGAGGGTGACGGGGCAGGCGCTCAGCGTGGCCGTCCTGGGGGGTATCGCGGCGAGTTCGCTGGGCCCGACGGGCAGCCGTCTCCTGCTCACGCATCACGCGGCATCCGGCCCTGGCGGCGGCTCCCTCGCGGCCAAGGCCCTCTCCGTGGCCGATCTCTACGCACACGGCTATCGCAACGCCATGATCGTCGGAGCGGCGCTGGTGCTGGTCGGCGCGGCCGCGTCGCTCACGCGGGGCCGGCACGCGCCCGAGTCGGCGCCCGGGCAGGCCGTCCGGCTGCGCGGGGCGGCGGGCTGCCGGTAGATCTGAGCCACGGAGGGGGTCCGGACCGACCGGTATCCGGAGGAGCGGGACTGGGCGACGCGCCCCGGTGGTAGACTCAAAGGGCAAGCCAGGTGGCCGCGGACGACCCGCGTCGCGCCGCGCTCCGACGCCCGCGAGGCGCCGTTCGAGGAAAGTCCGGACACCGCAGAGCAGGGCGCTGGCTAACGGCCAGCCGGGGAAACCCGAGGGAAAGCGCAACAGAGAGCAGACCGCCAGCGGCCTCTTCGGAGGTGCGGGCAAGGGTGAAACGGTGAGGTAAGAGCTCACCAGCGGTCCTGGTGACAGGCCGGCTCGGCAAGCCCCGCCCGGTGCAAGGCCAAATAGGGGGGCGTTCGAGGGTCGCTCGCCCGAGCCCCCGGGTCTCGGCCGCACGAGCCGTCCGGTGACGGACGGCCTAGATGGATGGCCACCCACGACAGGATCCGGCTTACGGCTTGCTGAAGGGAGGCCCCTCGGTCCGGCAGGACGAGGGGCTTCTCCATTGGGGGCGTCCGCGGGCCGCCGCGGCCTGCGTGGGACGGGGGCGGGGCCGCACGCGACCGGGGCGGCGTCGCACACGCGTCGGCAGTTGGGGTAATCTGGCGGCATGCGACCCACCGCCGCAGAGCTCGCCGCCGCCCTGGGCCTCGAGCCGCACCCCGAGGGCGGCTACTTCGTGGAGACGTTCCGCGCCGCGCCGACGACGCCGACGGCGCGCGGCGAGCGGCCGGCGGCCACGGCGATCATGTTCCTCGTCACCGAGGACTCGCCCAGCAGACTGCACCGGCTGGCGAGCGACGAGCTGTGGATCTACCAGGCGGGCGTGCCGCTCGAGCTGGTCACGATCGCGCCGGACGGCGGGCTGCTGCGGCGCGTGCTCGCCGACCCCGGCGCGGCGGGCGGCGCGCCGACCGGGGGCGCGGCGGCCGGGGATGCGGCGGGCGGGGATGCGGGCGTGCCGCTCCCGCAGGCGGTGGCGCCGGCCGGCAGCTGGCAGGGCGCCCGCCTCGCGGGCGGACCCCACCTGCCGGCCGACAGGGCCTGGGCGCTGGTGAGCTGCGTCGTCGCGCCCGGGTTCGACTTCGCCGACTTCGAGCTCGGCGAGCGGGACGCGCTGCTGGCGGCGTATCCGCAGCACGCAGACCTCATCCGCGACCTGACCTGAGCCTGAACCTGAGGCGCCGCGCGGGCGCGGGCGAGGACCCGGCCGGCGCGGCCGATCCGTCCAAGGCGCGTGGTACGCTCCGTCCGACCATGACGACGGCGGCCGGGGCACAGCAGGGGTGGCTCGTCAGCGGACGCTTCTCCCAGCTCGAGGAGGCGCTCTGCGAGCGCGTCCGCGAGCTCAAGGACGGCCGTCCGTTGGCGCCGCTGGTCGTCGTGGTGGGCTCCGCCGCCCTGCGCACCCGCGTGCTCGACTTCCTGGTGCGGGAGCTCGGTGCGGTGGCCAGCCTCGAGGTGGCCACGCTGGGCCGCTTCGCCGCCGACCTCGTCGCCGCCGCGCGCGGCGAGCCGCCGGTGGTGGCCGGCGCAGCGCTGCGCGAGCGCATCGCCCGGCGCGTCACCGCGGCCCACGCCGGCGAGCTGCGCTACTTCGCGCCGGTCGTGGACCGCCCGCACTTCGCCCAGGCGCTGGCGGCCACGTTCAGCGACCTGCGCGAGGCGTGCGTCGAGCCCGACTCGGGGTGGGGAGCGGCGGTCGCGGGCCGCCGGGCCGCGGGGCCGGCCGCGGCGCCGCCGGACGCCGCCGCGGCGCGGGCGGCCGATCTCGCCCTTCTCTACCGCGCCTACTGCGACGACCTCGCGGCGCGCGGGGTGGCCGACGGCGCCGCGCTGCAACGCGGCGCGGCGCAGGCGGTAGCCGGTGCGTCGTGCGCCGCGCGGGTGCTGTTGTTCGGCCTGTACGACCTGAACCAGGCGCAGGAGGAGTTCGTCGGCGCGCTGCTGGCGCGCGGGGCCGACACCTTCGTGCCGGTACCTGAGGGGCTCTCGCCCGACGGCCTTCCCGGCTGGGACGTGGCCCGCCGGCTCCGCGGGGCGGGGCGGCAGCTCGAGGCGCCGCCTCCGGCCCGCGACAAAGACCTCCTGCGGGCGGTGTGGTCGGAGGCGGCAGGGGAGAGGCGCCTGGCCGGCGACGGCTCCGTACAGGTGCTCTCGGTCACGGACGAGCGCGCGGAGCGGCGCGAGGCGGTGCGCGCCGTCCTGGCGGCCGTGACCGAGGAGGTCGCGGCGTGGGACTGCGCCGTCGTCGTGCCTCACGGTGACGACATCGAGCCCTTCGCCGCGGCCCTGCGCGAGGCCGGGCTGCCGGTGGCCTGCCGCGTGCCGGACCGGTCGGCCGGGGTGCGCGTGCTGGAGCGGCTCGCCGACTGCCTCGCGCCGCCCGCCGGCGAGGCGTTCGCGCGGCGGGCGGTCGTCGACCTGCTCGCCGCGGCCCCGCTCCGCGTCGGCGTCGAGCCGGGCGAGGCGGCGCTCTGGCTGGACGAGGCCCGGCAGGCCGGGGTGGTGGCCGGGGCCGGGCAGTGGGAGGAGCGCCTTTCCGCGCGGCGTCGCGGGCTCGAGTACCGGCTCGAGGCGCTGGCGGCACGAGCCGCCGCCGGAGACGGGGACGAGGCGGTCGACGAGGACGACGAGGTCGTCGCGAGGGCGGGTGCGGTGCGGCTCAGGCTGGCGGCGACGCGAGCGTTGCTCGGGGCGGCGCGGGCGCTCCTCTCGGCCTGCGGCGACATGCCGTCCCAGGCGACGTGGGGCGGCTGGGCCGACTTCTTCAGCTCCGTGGTGGCGGCCGTGTTCGACCCGGCGACTGCGGACGAGGCCCGCGATGCGGCGGCGCTGCTGCGCGCGCTCGCGGCGCTCGACGAGGAGGTCGACCTGACCGAGGCCGTCGCCGTGCTGCGCGACCTGCTGGCCGGGTCGCGCGTCCCTCGGGGCCGCGTGGGTCGCGAGGGGGTGGCGGTGCTCACGCCGCTCGAGGTGCGCGGCCTGAGCTTCCACACGGTCGTGTTCGCCGGGCTCGCCGAGGGTGGGTTCCCGGTGCGCGGGCGGCCGGACCCGCTGCTGGGCGACGCCGAGCGGCGCCGCGTGGCCGAGGCCCTCGGCGTGCGCCTGCCCCTCGCCGAGCAGCGCGAGGCCGAGTCGCTGCTCGTGTTCGGCCTCGCCTGTCATGCGGCGCGCGAGCGCCTCGTGCTGCCGGCGCCCCGTTCCGGCGCCGCCGACGGCCGGCCGCGGCTGCCGTCGCGCCTCCTGCTCCGGCTGGCGTCGTGGGCGGCCGGTCGGCCGGTCGGCCTCGAGGAGTTCCTCGGCGGGGAGCCGCTCCGGCCGGTCTGGCGCTCGCTCGCCGGGGCGCCGCCGCTCGCCGACGACGTCGTCTGGGTCGACGCGCGCGAGCGCGACGTGGCGCTGCTGCTGTCGCTCTGCTCCGCCGGGCGTCACCGGGCCGCGCGCAGCTACGCGGCCGGGCTCCTTGGCGCCCCTGCCGCCGAGCGCCGCTTCGGCGCCTGGCGGGCGGCGCGCAGCCCGGTCCCGGGCGCGTGGGACGGCCTGCTCGGGGCCGAGGCGCGCGCCGCCCTGGCGGCGGCGCATCCCTTCGACGCCGAGATGCATCCCACGCGCCTGGAGCGCTTCATCTCCTGCCCGTTCTCCTTCCTGCTGCGGGACGTCTACGGTCTGCAGCCGCCGGACGAGACGGACGACTCGCTGGAGATGAGCCCGCTGGAGTTCGGCACGCTGGCGCACGCGATCCTCGAGCGTGTCTACGACCGGGTGATGGCCGAGGGCCTGGGGCGCGACGCGGCGCGCGACGCCGTGGTCACGGCGTGGCGCGAGGGCTGCGCCGAGGCCGAGGCGCGCGGGGTCACCGGCGCCGCCCTCTCGTGGGAGGTCCGCCGCAAGCTCCTGCGGGAGGACCTCCTCGAGACGGTGCGCCGGGACCCCGTGTTCGGCGCCGCGGGCGACCGCCCGGCAGGGGTGGAGTGGCGTTTCGGGGAGGCGGCGGGTCGTCCCGTCGTCCTGCCGCTGGAGGGTGGCCGGACGGTCCGCTTCGCGGGGCGGCTGGACAGGGTCGACGAGACTCCGGAGGGCGCCCGGGTCATCGACTACAAGACCGGCGCGGGCGCCACGGAGCGACAGCGCATCAAGGACCGTCTCAGCGTGCAGCTTCCCGTGTACCGGCTGGCGCTGCGGCAGGCGGCGGAGGCCGACTACGCGACGATCGCCTGTCTCTACCGCCTGGTCACCCGCCGCGGCGGGTTCGCCGACCTGCAACTCCCCGAGGACGAGGAGGCCTCGACGCGGCGACTGCACGACCTGGTGGCCGCCGCGGTCGCGGTCGTCGACGCCGGCCTCTTCCCGCGCGCCACGCGACAGCGCTGCGACTACTGCGACGTGGGCTACGCCTGCGGCGTCTCCACCTGGGCCCGCGTCCGCAAGTGCGAGCACGAGCTGCTCGAGCCGGTGATCAGCCTGCAATCTCCGGGTCCGGCGGAGGGCCGCGATGGGTGAGCGCACGCCCAGCGACGCCGAGGTGCGCGTCCGGGTCACCACGGACCTCGGCACGACGTTCCTGCTCGAGGCGGGCGCGGGGACCGGCAAGACCCGGGTGCTCGTGGACCGCTACGTCAAGTGCGTGCTCGACCCGCAGCGGGGCACCGGCGACGTGCGCACCGTGGCGGCGATCACCTTCACCGAGAAGGCGGCGGGCGAGCTGCGGCAGCGGGTGCGCGAGCGGTTCGAGGCCCTCGCCGCCGAGGAGGCCGAGGCGGAGCGCGCGGCCGTGCTCCGCCGCGCGCTCGAGGCCCTCGACGACGCGCCGATCAGCACCATCCACGGCTTCGCCGGGCGGCTGCTGCGGGAGTTCCCCGTGGAGGCGGGGATCGACCCGGCCTTCGAGCAGCTCGACCAGCTCGGCTCGGAGCTGGAGCGCGGCCGCCTCTGGGACGCCTGGCTCTCGGAGCTGGCGGCCGGCGACGCCGAGGCCGACGCCGCGCGCCGGGGGCTCACGCGTCTGCTGCGCGCCGGCGTGCGCCTCGAGTGGCTGCGTGAGCTCGCCGTGGGGCCGAGAGGGGTGTTCGGCGAGCGGTACGACCTCGATCCGGCCTCGCCGGACGCGGACGAGCCCGACCTGCGAGGCCTCCTCTCCGGTCTGGGGAGGGACCTGGACCATCTCGCCGCCCACTGCGACGCCGCCTGCGCCGACGTCGAGGACAACGGCTATCTCGCGGCCATGGCCCTGGTCGAGTTCGGCCGCGCCCTCCTCGAAGGCCCGCCCGGCGAGGTGGACACGTTCGCGGCCGGGCTGTTCGCGCTGCCGGCCAGGACCAACGCGACTGCGCCGGGCGGCCGCAAGGAGAACTGGAGCGCCGCCCACGGCGGCAAGGCCGAGCTGCAGACCCGCTACGTGGCGGCGGTCGCCCACGTCAGCGCCGCCCGCGAGGCCTACGCGGAGTACCTCACGGCGCTCGCCGTGGCGGTCGCCGACGCCTTCTCACGCTGGGCGGCCAAGGCGCAGCTCGCCCAGGGGCGGC
>Ga0209722_1001096_pt1 | contig 25233 bp, 22 predicted proteins | sample BioC12SIPDNA_2_FD_185745 | JGI IMG/M metagenome (GOLD analysis project Ga0209722, IMG submission 185745) | Anaerobic biogas reactor microbial communites from Washington, USA - Biogas_R1_A C12 SIP DNA (SPAdes) (version 2) | ecosystem: Engineered > Bioreactor > Anaerobic > Unclassified | place... | reverse complement strand
GGTCAAATAGCAGCGCACCAAGTTTAAACATGTAAAAAACGGAGATCAATCCCGCTAAAGCGTAAGCGATTTTCAAGCCGGTAAAAGTTAACTCCCCCCCAAACAGGCTGGTAACAATGGCGGCCCAATAATAACTTAATGGCTCACTGACAACGTTGCCAGGAAACCATAAGGACAACTCACCCTGGCGGATACCCGCAACCGTGAGATGACTGTCCACTTGAGCGCTGATCATCTCAGTGGGAATGCTGGAAATTTTTCCAAATTGAAAAAACAGGACAATTAAAACAGCCACAACTGCTATTAAGATTTTTTTGTGGTCAGCTGAAAAAACCGAGATTAATTCTTCTTTTATCGATTTTTCTCTTTTCCTTTTTACCCAAAACGTAGCCAGAAAAAATGCGATGCTTGCAATCCAGAGCAGCATTGAAAGCAGCGTTACCCGCCCCCCTTGGTAAATCATAAAAGACAAGATAGCTGCCGCAATGCTTGCCGAAAGCCAATGGAGTTTAACTAAAATTTTCTCAAAAATCGGTGATTCAGTGTCAGCAGACCAAAACCTTGACCCCTCATTTTCTCTTTTTTGAAAGGCCAAAAACGCGAAGATCAGACCCAGAACCAAAAAGATTACGCCAATAAAGCCCGCACCCTCACGCAAATATTCGATCAGAAACTGCCCGAGGAAAAAATAAGCGATCGAGATGAGACCAAACTTGTCCCCAAGTTTTGGTGGAGTCTTTTCAGGTTTGGTGGTAGTAATTTCCTGAACTATTGTCTGCCCCTGAAAAAGGCCCTTCAAATATTCCAGGACGGTCGGATCTTTTTCAGCAAAGCTTCCGTGTTCTTCCATCTTTTAATTGTATACCGGATAACTCAGGCTGGTTCTTCCCTTGTAGCAAACAAATAGCCCAATTCTTTATGTACCAGATTAGGGTAGATTTCGACTTCATAACCCAACTCTTTAAAATACCGGATTAAGAGATGATGGTTTTTGCTTGCGTCAAGATCGTGATACTCCATGATGATCCGGTCGATCCGTTTGTAAAGTTCCGGCTCTTGCCCGATCAGGATATCGTATTCCGCCCCTTCACAATCCAATTTCATCAAATCGATTTGATCCAAAACCTTTTCCCGCAGCAATTCCGCCAAGCTGATGACCGGAATGGAGGTTTCTTTGGTTGTTTCCTGGTCGGGAGCTAATTGTCCGCTCATTGCCTGGAGCCGTTCAGCGTTGAGATAATTGAGAGGGATCTCCCCTGCTTCGCTCCACACACCCAGGTTATAGGTTGTAACGCGCTCGAGCTTGTTGGCCCTGATGTTTTGGCGGAGGATATTGATTGCTCCCGGATTTGGTTCAAAAGCATGTACCATTCCATCTTTCAGGTTTAGTGCCGCTTCGATCGTAAACTCCCCAATCGCGGCTCCGATGTCAACAGCCACCCAATCTGGTTCAACTTCGACACCCAGCCTTGTATAAAAACGATCGATCAAAGTCTCTTTGACAGACCAGGCTTCCATTTTGCTGCCAACGCCAATTTTCAAGTCATCCCGGCGCAATTCCATCCATTTGAAACCATCGTAGGGCTTGCCTAAAAAAATATCGAACAAAACTTTCCAGTTTTTTACACCCCAAAGTAATTCGAAAACTGACCATAGATAGTAAAAATACTTGCGGATAGTTCTCATTACTGCCTCCTGGCAATGTAAAAAGTACAGGTACCCTGATCGTCGTAGGGATCGGTGACGAGTTTTCTAACGCTTTCAAAGCGAAGAAAAGGATTTTTTTGATTTTGAAACAACACCCACCTGCCAAACAATTTTTTCCAAAGCAAATTCGGCAGTCCTGCAGCATGTCCCCTTTCCAGCATCCACATGGCTTTAACTGGAAAATAATGAAAATATTCGACCTGATCAAAGCCCGCCTCTTTCAGTCTCGCTATCCAGACTTCAGGTGGATCCAGATTGATGTGCCGGGCAATTTTATTGAAAAAGACTGAATACTTCTGCGCGAGCTTGTTCAAACCGAATTTTCGCAGCACTTTCATTCCCCAGAGATCACTACGAAAATACTGGTTGGGAACGGCAAAATAAAACTTTGCTCCAGGTTTCAAGATTCTTGCTGTTTCGTCAAGCACAGGCTGTATGTCCGGAACATGTTCCAAGACCGAATTGCTGATCGCGCTGCCAAAGCTTCCAGTTTTTATAGGAGCAAAAGCGCCTTCCGCTTGCACCAACAAAGGATAAACTTTTCGCTCTCTTGCCTCTGTGAGCGGCTGCCACCATGGGTCAACCCCCAAAACCTGCTTATTCTGGAACAAAGCCCAGACAAAATGTCCGTCACCTGCCCCCAGATCATAAACGGGTTCAACCAGCTCTACTTGTTCGTAGAAACTCTGTTCAACAGCTCTGAGCATGCCCCTGAAATAGGGCAAATGAAATAATTGCTGCTGGCAGATGCGTCCGATTTGATCCGGAGAGAGTACCTCAGGCATCTAAGACAGCCTCCATCCAGGCTTCGTAACGGGCTGCGACCGCGTCTTGTTGAAAGTCTGCCAGAAACTCTTTGGGAATAAACCTGGCTTGTTCACCCTTTTGGAGCACTTCAATCACCGCTTCAGCGATTGCCTTTGAGTCTCGCAAGGGAATGATTTTCCCCAGCCCTGTTTTCAAGACCGGCTGCCTTACACCCGGAAGATCTGAGGCAACCACGGGTGTCCCCTGCGTCATTGCCTCAATTTGAACGATTCCGTAGGATTCAGTCGCGTTCAAGCTGCTGAAAACCAACAGGTCACATAAAGCAAAAAAAGCTTCAAATTCCTCATCGCTCAAAAATCCCAGGGAGCGCCATTTTTGTCCAAAAGGTTTTAGATGATTTTTCAAGGTGGCCTGATAGGTTTCTTCACCAACTACACTTTTCCAGGCTCCAGCGTGAAGAACGGTAGCTTCAGGAAATTTTTCCAGGATTTCCGGCAGAGCCATGGCCAGGTACTCAAAACCCTTTTCAGTTGCCACCCTGCCCGCAAGTCCAATAACTTTGGAATTGTTTTTTATGTCGTACTTTGCTCGAAACTGTTTCACCCGTTCAGGTGAAACTTCTTTTACCATCACAGGTGTAGGCGACTCAACCACTTTCTCCAAAAATGGCTGCAAGGTTTCAGAATTCTCGGCATAATCAAGTGAATTTTGGACGATCAAAGCGGCATCCCGCAACACCTTTTTCCCCAAAGCGTTTGTAACTTTGCCGGCAAGTTGGCTGAGCAATCCCCCACTCATCACAAGATCGCAATGATAAGTCACCAGGACCGGTTGACCCAACTTCAGCGCTTGTTTACTGAGCAAAACTGATTCGAACTGCGGCAGATGCAGGTTGACCACATCCGCCCACTTGACCCAAGGCCTGGCAGCTCTTAGGAAAGCCGGCATGATCACGCCTTTGGAGAGCCTGGTCAGGACCGGGACACGAACAATTTTGATATTGCCCAAAATCTCTTCAACGGCAAGCTCTTTGTTGTATTGAGATGTCAGCACAACAACTTCATGTCCGCGGTCGGACAGCCCATTGGCCAATCTCAAAGCGTAAACAGACAAGCCGGAACTGTAAGGGTGAAAGTAGGTTGAGGAAATAAGAACTTTCATACTTGCTCCCTTCTCTTCTGGCGAAAATTTGTGGCCTTTTGGGTCAAGGATCCAAGACTTTCCCCGCTCAAAAACAAAGCGATCACACCAAAAACTGCCGGTATGAAAATTTGTACCGCGTGGACAACCAATGACATTGCCAGGGCTGGGGCTTTAGCTACACCCACCAGCGCGTAAGCGCCCACTGAACCCGCCTCATAAATACCTAACCCACTTGGAGCTGCCGGGAGCGCGTTTACAAAAGCACTGGCAGGGATCACCAACATCGGCCACCACCATTGCCAAGCGCTTAGAATGACATTTTGCAGAATCATATATTCGACCATGGAAAAAGACCAGCTTATAGCCAAAATCACAAATGCCAGAAGGAAACGACGCGGATCAAGAAAAACCTCAAACCCAATCAGCAGTTGATTAAAAGCCGGGATCAATTTTTGCTGTGCCAGGTTGGAGTTGAATTTCGTCTTCAACCAGGAAAGTGTTTTTTCTTTGTTTTGTGCTGCCAGGATGATCAAAATTATCGAGATAGCCAAACCTGCCAATCCGACCCAGGCAATTCTATTCAAGAGTACATTGTCGATCAAGAACAATAAACAGGCGATCAAAAAGCAAAAGCCGACCAGAAGATCAAGGATCCGTTCTGCCACGATGCCAGCCAATACTTCCATGTAGCTCGTATTTTTGCTGTTCTTTTCGCTTAAAAAAGCCGCCCGGCCAAACTCACCCAGACGCAATGGCACGATCGAATTGAGCAGATAGCCCAGATTCATCGCCCAAAAAACATCCGCGTAGCTGAATTTTGAATCGTAAATGATCCAGCAAGTGATTCCCCTAAGCAGTAAACCCGCCAAAAAGCAGAGGACGATCAAAGTGACTGACCCGAAACTCAGTTGTCCAAAAGCGCTGAGCAAAGCTTGGAAATCAAGTTTGCGAAATACCAGCCAAAGGGCAAAAAAACTTATCGCAAGCGGCAAACCAACACTGACCAATTGGTTTAAGCCAACTGTTTTTTCAGTTTTGGGCATCATTTCTCCAGGCGTAAAATGGCCATGAAAGCTTCCTGTGGTATCTGGACGCTCCCGACCATTTTCATACGTTTTTTACCCTTCTTTTGCTTCTCCAAAAGCTTTTTCTTGCGGGTGATGTCCCCACCATAACACTTGGCCAACACATCCTTGCGCAGCGCTTTCACGTTTGCTCTGGAGATCACTCGTCCTTGCGCGTAAGCCTGGATCGGAATGACAAACATCTGACTGGGAATGATCCCTTTCAGCTTGGATACCAAAGCCTGTCCTTTATGAAAAGCGTCTTCGCGGTGGACGATGGCTGTTAGCGCGTCAACAGGTTCTTCGTTTAACAAAATTTGGAGCTTTACCAATTCCCCTGCCCGATATTCGATAAACTTGTAATCCATCGAGGCGTAACCGCGAGTATTGGATTTGAGCAAGTCAAAGAAATCAACAATGATTTCAGAGAGCGGGATCTCAAAATTGAGCTGGACGCGATTGATAGCCGGGTATTCCTGGTTGATGTAAATCCCTCTACGGCGTTTGACCAGCTCCATCACCACCCCGTAATAATCGGTAGGAGTAAAGATCTCCAGTTCCATCCAGGGTTCATAGATCTCCACGATCTCGCCTTCATCCGGTAAATCTGCCGGGGAGTCGATCATGATTGTCGATCCATCCTTTAAGTCAACCTTGTATTCAACCGAGGGCGCTGTAAAGACAACATCAAGGTTATATTCCCGTTCAAGGCGTTCCTGGATGATTTCCATGTGGAACAAACCCAAGAACCCGCAGCGAAAACCAAAATTGAGCGCTTCGGAGGATTCCGGTTCATAGGTCAGGGAGGCATCGTTCAGCTGCAATTTTTCCAGCGCTTCTTTCAAGTTGCTGTAATCTTCACCTTCAGTTGGATAAACGCCGGCAAACACCATGGGTTTCACTTTTTGGTAGCCTGGCAGCGGTTTTACAGCCGGTTTGAGTGCCTGGGTAATGGTATCGCCAACCCGACATTCAGAAACAGTTTTGAGACCAGTCGCGATATAGCCTACATCTCCGGCTTCCAGTAATTGGACCGGTTTCATATTGGGCACAAAAACACCGATTTCAACCGGATCTATTTTTGAATTGGTTGCCATCATCATGATTTTTTCAGAGGCATCCAGTTTTCCGTCGAAAATCCGGACGTAAGCAATCACCCCTTTGTAAGAATCGTAATGGGAGTCAAAAACCAATGCTCGCAGGGGTTTATCTTTTTCGACCGTTGGAGGGGGAATGCGCTCAGCAATAGCTTCCAAAACATTTTCCACATTCAAGCCAGTTTTTGCGCTGATGGCGATAATTTCTGATTCATCAACCCCCAGCAATTGAACCAGATCCCGGGTAACTTCTTCGACCATGGCCGATTGGAGATCGACCTTATTCAGAACTGGGATGATCACAAGGTTGGCATCCAGAGCCATATACAAATTCGCCAGGGTTTGAGCCTCAATCCCTTGAGTGGCATCGATCACTAGAACAGCACCTTCACAGGCGTAGAGAGCCCGGCTGACTTCGTAACTGAAATCGACATGCCCTGGAGTGTCGATCAAATTGAATTCAAATTCTTTGCCTTGCTTGTTCTGATAGACCATGCGAACAGCCGAAGCCTTGATCGTTACGCCCTTTTCGCGCTCCAAATCCATGCTATCCAGCACCTGTTCCGTCATGTCACGGTCAGAGATGGTATTGGTCAATTGCAGCATGCGGTCAGCCAACGTTGATTTACCGTGGTCCACATGAGCGATGATGCAGAAATTTCGAATATTTTCCATAAGCGTTTCAGTATAACCTACTCCAATAATCAGGCACCTTTAGTTATATCATTTTTCCCTCATTTCTAACTTTTTTGTTGAGTACAGCAACCTTCAATCGAGTCGCCTTTGTGATAAGATATCCGCATGATCAAGGCATTAATTGAAACACTCCGCCCACGCCAATGGACAAAGAATCTGGTCATTTTTGCCGGCTTGATTTTTGACGGTCAAATGACTCAATTGACCCCTTTCCTGAGGGTGCTTGCGGCCGCTTTCCTTTTTTGCCTGGTATCCGGCATAACTTACACCCTGAACGACCTGATGGATATCCAAGCAGACCGCTTGCATCCTCAGAAACGAAATCGCCCGCTGGCTTCTGGCCGGCTCACGAAAGCACAGGCAATTACATTTTCTGTTTTCCTATCTGTTCTGGTATTAGTTGCTGCTTATCTACTTGCTCCAAACCTGGCTTTGATTTTTATCGCATACAGCCTTTTAATGCTAATCTATTCAAAATGGCTCAAAAAAGTCATGATCCTGGATGTGATCGTGATCTCGATGGGTTTTGTTCTACGAGTTTTGGCTGGTCTAAGCGTCATCACGGTGGCTTATTTTTCACCCTGGCTCTTTGTTTTGACTACCTTATTAGCCATGTATCTTGCTTTTGGGAAAAGACTGTCAGAATTGAAGCTTTTGGATGAAGACGCCGTTGAACATCGCAAATCTTTGGACGGCTACACCATCCCCTTACTCAATCAATACATCCTGATCATTCTCAGCGGAATTCTCATAACCTACACCCTCTACACTTTCTCGGCTCAACCTTCTGAGCCAAGCCACATTATGATGTTGACCGTTCCCTTCGTCATGTATGGAATTTTTCGTTATCTCTATCTGATTCAAAATGACCTGATGACCGCTTCCCCTGAAGAAGTCTTGCTGAAGGACCGCCCCATGCAGATCGCCATCCTTCTGTGGGGGCTCTCAGTCGTTTTGATTCTTTATCTGATCCTCTGAGGTAAGCATGCCTGCGATCAAACAATCAGCTTGTGGAAAAGTCATTCTGCTTGGAGAGCATGCGGTGGTTTATGACCAACCTGCACTGGCGATGCCGGTTTCCAGCAGACGGGTAAAAGCCTGGATCGAGCCCCGAATTTTGGCTCCAAGTGGACAAATTTGGGTCAAATCCCCCTTTTTAGGCTTGGATCAGGATAGTTTGTCTCTGCCCGAACTTCATCCCGTTTTTCAGGCAATTCACCTCACCCTCGCTGAACTGCAAGTTCAGCAAAGACCAAGTTGTATCTTGCACCTTAGCTCTGACTTGCCAGTTAGTTCTGGCTTGGGCTCAAGCGCGTCGATTGCAGTTGCCACAATTCGTTCTATGTCCGCCTTTTTAGGACATCCTTTAGATACCGAATCAGTGAACAGGATCGCCTTTGAATGCGAAAAGCTAGTGCATGGGCAACCCTCAGGCATTGATAACACGATTGTGTCTTATGAAAAACCTGTCTTCTTCCATAAGGACAAACCGATCGAGTTTGTCAACCCAACTGCAAGTATTTATTTTGTGCTGGCTGATAGCAAAATCAGAAAATCGACCAAAGAAACAGTAGCTACCCTGGCTGAAAATCTGAAGGCAGATTTCGAGCAGATCATGCCCAAACTGGAAGCAATCGGCGGCTTGGCTTTGGCAGGTAGAGATGCCTTGACCGAAGGAAATCTCGAAAAATTAGCCCAGGCGATGAAGCAGAACCAGTCCATTTTGAAGAGTCTTGGCCTTTCCTGTCCTGAATTGGACAGTCTCATCAAAACCGCGATGGAAGCCGGCGCCCTGGCAGCCAAATTGACGGGTGGTGGGAAAGGCGGTCATATTGTCGCCTTGGTCGAGGAAGATAAAGTGAGTGAGGTTTTGCTGACGCTTGAAGAAAAACACCCCCAAAGTAACCCCTTCATTACAAAATTGGAACGAGAGGATAACAATGAAGGCTGAAAAACTGATCTTCCTCAAATTCGGTGGTTCTTTGATCACGGATAAAAACCAAACCGAAACAGCCCGGATCGATGTGCTCCAGTTTCTGCTGAGCGACCTCAAACAATACATGGACGAAAACCCGCAGATTCGTGTGCTCATCGGACATGGCTCCGGTTCCTTTGGGCATCATGCCGCCGCAAAATATCAAACCCAGCTTGGAGTTTCCTCCGAGGAAGACTGGCTAGGTTTCCAGGAAGTCTGGACCAGCGCTCGCAGATTAAATTCAATCTTTATCGAACAGGCAACAAAGGCCAGGCTTCCGGTAATGAGTTTCCCCCCTTCAGCAAGTTTGATCTCCTCTGGTCACAAGGTCAAAACCTGGGATATTCAACCTATCCAGCAAACTCTAGAGGCTAATCTGATTCCGGTCGTTTATGGTGATGTGGTTTTCGATGAACAAATAGGCGGGACGATTTTCTCAACCGAAGAACTCTTTTTTCATCTGGCTCAATTCCTTCATCCTTCAAAAATCCTCCTGGCCGGCTTGGAAGAGGCTGTTTACCAGGATTTCCCTGATAACCAGCACCCGTTAAGACACATCTCAAAAGATGAAACTGCTGAAGCATTTATCAAACAATCCCAGTTCCAGGATGTCACCGGAGGGATGCGTACCAAGGTCGACCAGATGCAAAAGCTTTGTCGCGAGAATCCAGGCACGCAAATTGAAATTTTTTCAGCCCGAAAAGAGGGCGATTTACTTCAAGCCCTAAATGGGCAGCATTCAGGTACAATCATTTCCTGAACATTTACGTAGGAAAGCAATAGCGCAAGCAGAATTAATCAAAGGTTGACGATGATATTTACAAGGCAGCAATTAGAGGAATTTGAAACACAGCAATTGGCGTCTTATGCCATTCACAGCAAGGACTCCAAAGGGCGCAAGTATCCTGAAGAAGAGGCGGAATTACGCACGCGTTTCCAACGCGATCGTGAGCGCATTTTGCACACCACGGCTTTTCGCCGGCTGGAATACAAAACCCAGGTCTTCATCAATCACGAAGGCGATTACTATCGCACCCGCTTGACCCATTCTCTGGAAGTATCTCAAATCGGACGTTCAGTTGCCCGTTCTTTGGGAGCCAATGAAGACCTTGTTGAAACCATTTGTCTGGCGCATGATCTCGGGCATCCCCCTTTTGGGCACTCCGGCGAAGCGGCTTTGTCAAAATTGATGAAGGACCATGGTGGTTTCAATCACAATAACCAATCTTTGCGCATTGTCACTTTTCTTGAGAATCGCTACCCGGATTTCCCCGGCTTGAATTTAAGCTGGGAAGTGCTTGAAGGTATGGTCAAACACGAAACTGACTACGATCTGGCTGATATTCAGGATTATGACCCTGACCTGCGCGGTCACCTGGAGGCCCAGATAGCAAATGTGGCTGATGAATTAGCTTATACCTCCCACGACCTGGATGACGGTTTGCGTTCTGGTATGATTACACCTGCCCAGTTGGATGGGATTGCTATTTGGGAAATCATCAACGAAAGCATTGGCAGACGCAAAACGGACACACTGGACGAGCTTACACGCCACCAGATCATCCGCCGTCTGATCAACTTTGAAATGACTGACCTGACACAATCCATCGACCGGTATTTGCGCAAAAGCAACATCAAGACCGCGCTTGACATTCAAAAACTGCCCTATAATGTGGTTGGCTTCAGTGAGGATATGTACCGCCGAAACAGGGAACTGAAAGATTTCCTTTTCAACAATCTGTACCGTCATCATCGGGTTGTCAGAATGGCCGCTAAAGCTGAGCATATCATTTCGCGGATTTTTGAAATGTATCAGAGCACACCCTCAGCCCTACCGCCAGCCATTCAAGATCTGGTTGCGGAGCGAGGTCTTGAAACAAGCATTTGCGACTATATTGCTGGAATGACCGACCGCTTTGCCATTGACGAGTATCAACGTCTCTTTGACGTTACAGTCCTACCTTAGAAAGAAGATGATGAAAGAAACGATTTATTTGACCCATGCTGGAAAAGCAAAATTAGAAGAAGAATTAGCGGAACTAAAAGGCCCCAAACGGGACGAGATATCCCGAAGATTGAAGAGCGCCATTGAAATGGGCGATCTTTCAGAGAATGCCGACTACCACGCAGCAAAAGAAGACCAGGGTTTTTTGGAAGGAAGGATTCTCGAGATCGAAGCCATCCTTTCGATGGCAGAAATCAAGGACATGAGCGACCTCGATAAGCACACCGTCCAGATCGGCAATGTGGTTACCATTCAGGAAGAGGGAGAAACCGAAGAAACCTGGACCCTGGTCGGCGCGAGTGAAGCCAATGTCAGAGAACAAAAAATTTCTTATCAATCGCCGATCGGCTCAGCCATCATGGGCAAAAAAGTTGGTCAAAAAGCTGAAGTTTCTTTACCCAATGGAATGACCTTGACCTATAAAGTAATTCAAATTCAGTAACCTCAAGCTTGAATAACAAAAAAGTGCTGAAATTTTTCAGCACTTTTTTTTGGCTTTATATAAAAATCACTTGCGATAAACTGCCAATTCGACCGTATTGCGCTGGAAGTAGCTGTCTTCCGGTAAAGGCAAATCACCGTAGGAAACGTCCACGATCCGTCCTTCCATCCGCAAGGTCGCGGTTTCAAGACGGAAAAGTTTGCCGGGTTCTGCCAGAATGGGCTCCCCTCTGATCTCCAGGCGTTGGCGGATATCCGCGTCATTGTAAGCGTGCTTGCTCATAATGACTTTTGTAACTGTTTGGATGTCATTCTTATCAAAGAGCCAGATATCAAAGGCGGAAATTTTCTTGGGTTCACCCACACCAATCAGGTCGGAAATGCTGATCCCACACTCGCCAAGAAAGGCTCCATTGGGCGCGTCAAACGTAAAGGATTCATCATAGCGGTCATCGCCAAACATGTACGTTGACATAAACTGCGCCACAGGTTTGTCCTTGTTCCCGTTCCCGTTGCCGTTACCATTCGCTTTTCCATTACCGTTGCCATTGACTTTACCATTGGAGGCTTTGTTGTTTCCATTTGCGAATATTGAGACGCGCTCTGCAGCTGGTTTTGGCGCGGGAGCTTCTTCAACTACTGGTTTCTCCGTTACTGCAGCTGCTGCCGGTCGCCGCACAGCCTGGGCGATTTTATGTTCGGAGGTGATTTCCTGGTTGGTTTTCCCAAAATTAAATCCCCGTTCCTTGAAATAAAACCAGTAAGCCGCCGCTGCTCCCAAAACAAGCACACCTAACAATCCAAAGCCCAACCACAAGAGCGAGTTGGATTCTGTTTCAGCTTCAGCATGTGGTTCTTCACCTTCAACCACGATTTGGGTTCCATCTTCCAAGACAGTTTCCGGAGCTTGCACAACGCTTGTGTCCTCACCAGGTAGAGTAGTGTTGATGGCTTTGCTGAAGCGCTCGATTTGCTCTGTATTGAGAAATCCAGGATTTGCTGCCAATTCAGTCAGCGTCTCCTCAGATTTTTCTCCCAACTCCGCGAATGCCTGCAGCGCCTTACCCCTGTCACCGGTTAAAGTGTAGGTTGTGATTGCGTTGCGCAGGTAATCAACGCGCAGATCAGGCCGCAAGTTCTCTGCAGAGGCGTCTGTCCACTGGATTGGGAAGAGCACATAAGCAAACAACAGACCAATCAAAAAACCAAGAATACCGACCGCGATAGCCAGGTTTCTTGGTTCTTCCAACTTTTCTTTGAAAATAGCAATATATTTTTCCATGACATGCACCTCTTAGAAAAAACGAGTTTTCTATCTTGGTGCACGTTTTGTACCAGACTAATTCTCCTTCTTTGACTCTTCCAGAGGATAACGGTGGTGGCAATCGTTGCAAACAATTGCCTGTCCCTTCTCTACTAAAAGTCCACCGCAATTTGGGCAGGGTTCCTGCTTGGGTTTATTCCAGGAGGTAAAGTCACACTCGGGGTAACGCGAACAACCATAGAACTTACGCCCGCTTTTGGTGCGTTTTTCGATCACATCGCCCGTTTTACAAACCGGACAGGTTACGCCGATCTTCTCCAGCCAGGGTTCGGTATAACGGCATTTTGGAAAGTTAGCACAACTGATGAACTTGCCGTATTTTCCATTGCGGAAAACCAGATCCCCTCCACATTCCGGACAAGCACGTCCAACTTTTTCGGGTTGCAGCCTTGTCTTTGGCATGTGTTTTCGGGCGTTTTCCAATTCCGGTTCAAAGGAGGTATAGAATTCGTCGATAACCTCCACCCAGGCTAGTTTTCCAGAGGCGATTTTGTCCAGTTCATCTTCCATCCTGGAAGTGAAGTTCAAATCAACGATGCCGGGGAAGTATTCCACCACCAGATCATTGACCAAAAAGCCAATCTCTGTCGGGATCAAGCGTTTATTTTCCCGGCTGACGTAGCCTCTGGATTGTATGGTCGAAATAATGGGTGAATAGGTTGACGGTCGACCTATCTTATTTTCTTCCAGTGCCTGGATCAAAGTAGCTTCCGAATAACGGGGAGGCGGTTGCGTGAAATGCTGGTCGTACTCAAGATCGTTCAGGTTTTGTTTCTGTCCCACGCTCAAAACAGACAGAGGCAAATCTACCTGTTCTTCTTCTCCGTTCTCGTCTTCTGCTTTGGCATAACGATAAACGGCACGGAAACCCGCGAAAACTTCCCTGCTCCCGGATGCTCGCAATAAATATGCGTGCTCCGGAACTTTACCTTCGACCTCGACCGTGGTGGTCTCAACTATGGCGGGGTTCATCTGGCTGGCAACAAAGCGTTGCCAGATGAGGTTGTAAAGCGCGTATTGATCTCTGGTGAGATGCTTTTTCAGGGATTTTGGGTCCCGGTTTACTGAAGTCGGACGTATCGCTTCATGCGCTTCCTGTGCTGAGGCGGCTCTTGTGCGGTAAACCGGGGGCTTATCGGGCAAGTAGTCTTCACCATACATGTTCTTGATATAAGCCCTGGCCTCACGAACAGATTCGGAAGATACACTGACGGAATCAGTACGCATGTAGGTGATCAAACCAGTTTCTTCTCCGTTGCCCAGGTCCAGACCTTCATAAAGCTGCTGTGCAACTGACATGGTCTTTTTGGTCAAAAAGCCAATCCGGCGCGAAGCTTCCTGCTGCAAGGTGCTGGTGATAAAAGGAGCGCCCGGGCGCATTTTTCGTTCGGATGTGTTGATATCCGCAATTTTGTAAGTTGCTTTGCGCATCGATTCAACCACGGCCAGGGTCTGCTTTTCATTCCCTAATTCGAAATCTTGCTGATCGATCTTTGCTAATTTTGCTTTGTATACTTCATCCGAATTTTCCGGATTAAATAAAGCGTGGATTGACCAATATTCATTTGGGATGAAGGCATCGATTTCACGTTCCCGTTCGACAACCAGTCTTAGCGCGACAGACTGAACACGTCCGGCTGATAAGCGACCTTTGACCTTTGCCCACAAAATCGGGGAAACGCTGTAACCGACCAGGCGGTCGAGGATGCGCCTTGCCTGTTGGGCATCCACCAGGTCCATGTCCAATTCTCTTGGATGGGAGAAAGCATCAGCTACGGCGTCCTTGGTGATTTCATGGAAGACAACCCGTTCCGTTTTCTTAGGATCGATATCAGCCGATTCCATCAGATGCCAGGCGATGGCCTCGCCTTCGCGGTCAGGGTCAGTTGCCAATAAGATTTTTTTACTACCTTCAGACAATTCTTTGATGTTTTTGACGACTTGTTTTTTCTCATTTGGAACGCGATACTTTGGTTCAAACTTATTTTCCAAGTCGATACTTAGTTGAGATTTCAAAAGGTCGCGTACATGTCCAACCGAAGCAATGACCGTGTACTTTTCCTGTCCCAAAAAACGTCCGATTGTTCGGGCTTTAGCGGGTGATTCAACAATTACCAGGGATTTCCCTTTATTGCGGCTGGATTTTGACACTTTAGTCTTTGACTTCACAGCCTTGCTTTGGGTCTTCTTAGTTTTTGTGCCTTTGGCAGCTTTGCTTTTCTTGGATTTGGGGCTTGCCTTGGTGATGACAGGTTTTTCAAGCCCTTCATGCGCGGGGGTATTCCCAAGCCGGTACATCTTTGTGCCACAAACCGAACAGGTTCCTGTAGTCACTGCACCACCGCGGGAATTAAAGCCCGCTTCCGGATTGAGAATTTCTCTTTTTTCTTTACATTTGAAACAATAAGCTTCCATTATCACAACTCCATACCCAATTTGGTTATCCCCTGGGCTAACCGGGCACTATAATACCATATTCATTTTTTTGTCAAGATTTTGTGTGAGTTCAGCCAATATCCCAATGCCGGACACGTTGATATTCCATGCCTTTGACCCGCTCAACCAGCCCCTTCAGTTCCATCATGGTCAATTCGGCTGTCAGTTTTTCAATTCCCATGGAAGTCAGCGCGCAGATTTCGTCGACGTGCAGGCAATCATTCCCTAAAACAGATAAGATGTTTCCTTCAACTGCAGTTATCTCAACTTTTTGTTTTTTGCTCTCAAAACCGGTGCTGGCCAGATTTAACGTATCCGTGATTATCACGGGATTGGTCATCGGGATGGCCCCTTCTGCCAGGAGCTTATTGGTGCCCTTGCTCATAGGTGAGAGGACTGAACCCGGAACCGCGTAAATATCCCTGCCTTGATCCAAAGCAAATTTTGCCGTGATTAAAGCTCCGCTGCGTTCACCGGCTTCAATCACCACTGTTCCCCGGGAAAGGCCGGAAATGATCCTGTTTCTGGGCGGAAAATTGATTCCATCAGGCTTGGTGCCGGGCGGGTAATCGCTGAGCAAAGCGCCATTTTGAATGATGTCTTTAGCCAGTTTCCGATGCTCAGACGGGTAAATCACGTCAACTCCAGAGCCAAGCACAGCAAAGGTTCTCCCGCCAGCCTCAATGGCTGCATGGTGCGCGATGCCATCCACCCCCCTAGCCAAACCGCTCACCACCGTGATTCCGCTGCCAGCTAAAAAGGCGGCAGTGTCATGCGTGATCTGACGGCCATACTTGGTGACATTCCTGGTGCCAACAATGGCAATCGCCAGTTCATCTTCGGGTAGTACCGTTCCAATGTAGTAAAGCACTGGAGGAGGTTGAGCGATCTCTTTCAGGTAAGTTGGATAATTTTCTGAGTTCCAGGTGAGATAGGAGATGCCCTTTCGCTGTAACTCGTTAGCAATGCCTTGCATGTCCAGGCTTTGCCTGGTTTGAATCACCTGATCTGCCGCTTTTTCAGTTAAGCCGGCTGTGATCAATTCAGCCCGATCGGCCTGCCAGGCCCGAGAAAGTTCTCCGAAGTAGTTTAATAATTTTCGAAACCGGACCGCGCCAATTCCCCGTACGTGATTAAACGCCAACCAGAAAAGATCTTCGTTTTTCAATCACGCAATCCTTCCAAAAGCTCCACCGACATGCGTTTGGCCTCCAAATCGATATCTTTGATCACATCAGGGATCGCGGGTATCAGTAATTCCGGTTGCCCTTCAGCCTGGATCAGATATACATCATTAGCGCCAGTCTCAAGAATTTCCACTATTTCACCCAGAAACTCGTCGCCCTCCCAAACTTGCAATCCAATCAATTCGTGGTGATAAAACTCTCCCTCGGGAAGTTTTGGCATCTTCTTGATCGGTGAAAAGACTTCTTTGTTGGTTAACTGGCGCGCGACTTCAGGTGTGTCGATCCCTTCAAAACGGATCAACATCAAGTCATTTTTCCATCGCAGGGAAACAATGGTTATTTCTTCATGATCGTCTCCCAAGTAGACTTTCTTGCCGGTCCTTAGGCGTTCAGGGAATTGGGTGATCACGCGCATGGCGATTTCCCCTTTGACGCCGTGTGTCTTTTGAAGACGACCAATTAACGCGTAAGCAGGCTCGTTTTTATCAGACGAGCCTGCATTTGTGAGTTTTTCTTTATCCATTGGATGGATCAGTCAAAATCAACTACGTCCATTTCCACTTTTTGGCCATTTCTTGCAGCCACTACCCTGAGGATAGCGCGCATGGAATTAGCAACCCGACCGTGCTTGCCAATCACCCTGCCAATATCTTCAGGGTGCACATGCAGGTCCAAGTGGACAGTCTTGCCTGTTTCATATTCCTCGATGGTCACACTGTCAGGATTATTGACAATGGATTTAGCAAGGTATTCAAGCAGACTTCGGAGGTTGTCTTGTGACATAATCTTTTCCTCTCAGCTAAAAGCGCTATTTTGAGCTGATTTTTTCAGCGCGCGCTTTGTACAGTTTTGAGGCTTCTTCGATCAGTTTTTCTTGATCCTCACCAGCTTTGAATCGGTTGAAGCGTTCGTCAAGTTTTACAATTTTGAAAAGCTTCTGAACAGATTCTGACGGCTGAGCACCAACACTTAACCAGTGATAAACTCTTTCCTCATTTAATTCAATCGTGCCTGGTTCTGTCCGCGGATTGTAAAAACCGATGACTTCGATAAAGCGACCGTCACGAGGACTTTCTTTATCGGCCACGACAACACGATAGTGAGGCTGATGGGTTGAACCAACCCGGCGTAAGCGAATACGTACCATCTTACTAATTGCTCCTTAATTCTTAGTCAAAAAATATTAATCCATTAATTCGGTTTCAGGCTAAGGTTGAGAGATGCCGAAGGAGCATATCCTTATCCAAATCCGTAATTATCCAAATAACCTACCAATATTACCACGTCCCCCGGATTTTTGGAAAGATTTCATTAACCTTTGAATATCTCTGAATTGCTTGATCAATTTATTGACATCCTGGACATCTTTCCCAGATCCGGCAGCGATGCGCCGACGGCGGCTGGCGTTCAAGACTCTCGGGTCCCTGCGTTCAGCCGGGGTCATGGAATTGATGATGGCTTCAACGGTCTTGAGCTGTCCCTCAGCTTCCTGGGGGTCTACGTTTTTGGCAACCGCCCCAAGCTGCCCGGGCAACATGCCGAATAACTGGGAGATCGGTCCCATCTTTTTCATTTGCCTTAATTGCTTGGCAAAATCATCCAGGGTGAATTGACCTGAAAGCATCCGTTCCGCGTCTTTGGCGTCAACTCCTCCAGAATAAGCGGCTTCCGCTTTCTCGATCAGCCCAAGAATATCCCCCATTCCCAGGATTCGGTTTGAGATCCTGGTTGGGTCAAAAACCTCCAACGCGTCCAGACCTTCTCCCGTACCAAGGAACTTGATTGGGATCCCGGTCACCTCTCTAATAGAAATGGCGGCTCCCCCACGCGCGTCACCATCGATCTTTGTAAACACCAAACCACTGATCGGGATAACTTCCCGGAAACCCTGGGCAATGTTTAAAGCTTCCTGACCTATCATTGAGTCAACCACTAACAAAATTTCTTTGCTTGGCACCACGTTTTGGATCCCAACCAGCTCATCCATCAGGGCGTCATCCAATTGCGAACGTCCCGCGGTGTCAATGATCAGGACGGAATAGCCGCCGTTGCGGGCGGATTGCCAGGCTTCCTTGGCTATTTGCACTGGTTTTGCGTTTGGAAGGGTAAAAACGGGAATGTCAATTTTTTCACCCAGAGTCTGTAATTGCTTGATTGCCGCCGGGCGATAGATATCTGCCGCAACCAGCATGACCCGTTCACCAGTTGAACGCAGTTTGCGGGCGATTTTTGCGGCAGCGGTGGTTTTTCCGGAACCCTGCAAACCAACTAACATCAGGACGTGGGGTTTTTCGCCTTTCAAGTTCAGCTCAACCGGCTCTCCAAGTGTGCTGATCAATTCTTCATTGACAATTTTGATCACTTGTTGGGCTGGGTTCAAGGCTTTGGAGACTTCAGCACCAATGGAGCGTTCTTTGACCCGATTGGTGAATGAACGCACAACCGCATAATTAACGTCCGCCTCTAGTAACGCCAACTTGACCTCCCGCATTGCAATGTCAACGTCATCTTCACTAAGTTTTCCGCGTCGTTTTAAGTTGTCAAATACGACGTTCAGTTTTTCAGATAAACTCTCAAACATATTTCACTTCTCTTTGTTTTTTTCTATCATACTCTAAGATTATAAGCTTTCATAGAAAGCAACTTTGAACAAATGCCTTCCGAAACTATTGCCTGTGAAACGGGTTTTATAGTTCAAGGAGCTAAGGATACTATGAATAAAGTAGCGATTATTACTGATAGCACTACAGCGATTCCCCCATCTATTGCTGAACACCAGAATTTGACCATTGTTCCACTTAACGTCAACTGGGATGGCGAAACTTACAAAGATGGAATCGATATCACTCCACATGAATTTTATGAACGCTTAAGCAAATCAAAAAGCATTCCTTCAACCTCTCAACCTTCCGCGGGGGCTTTCCGAGAGATTTATAAGAAGTATCTGGACGAGGGCTATGATATTTTGACGCTTGTGATTTCATCAAAAATTTCCGGCACCTACAATTCCGCTATTCAAGGAGCGGAAGGACTTCCTGAAAATCGCTTGTTTGTGTTAAATTCCTTGCAGGCATCCATGCCCCTGGCCATTATGGCCCTGATGACTTCCGATGCAGCCTTGAGAGGGGCCAGCTTATTGGAATGCAAAAACCTGGCAATTGATATTTCTGAGCGCATCCAGACCTTATTTGTCGTTAATACCCTTGAATTTCTTCACAAGGGCGGCAGGATCGGGGCGGCTTCCCGCTTTTTGGGCACTGCTTTGAATCTGAAGCCAATCCTCAAGCTGCAAAATGGCGTGATTCACCCGTTGGAAAAAGTGAGGACCCATAAAAAAGCTATCAAACGCGTGTTTGAAATTGCCGAATCAGACCTTGGCAAACAAGGTCGCATTGAATATCTGGGCGTCCTTTCCGCAAATTCGCCAAAGTTGAGTGAAGAGATCGCTGACACTGCCCGCTCAAGGTTTATAGTCAAAAACGAATTCCTGAGTGAGATCAGCCCGGTGATCGGTACACATGTTGGACCAGGAACAATTGGTCTGGTTTATCTTCCGGAGAAAAAGTAAGCAACTCTTAGACTCAGCTCTGTTACAATATGGAAAACTCACCTAAAGCAAAGGAATTTTCCATGACAAAAACAACAGCTGCTGAAAAAATTGGACTCCAGGTTCCGGAGATTTTTTTGCCGGCCAAAGAGGTTGACTTGCACAAATGGGCTGTGATTGCTTGTGATCAATTTACGTCTCAACCTGAGTATTGGGAGCGCGTCGAAAAACTTGTTGGTGACGAGCCTTCCACCTATCACCTGATCTTGCCTGAAGCCATCCTGAATAGACCTGAAAAGGACCAGCGCATCGAGTACGCCCAGAAAAAAATGGCTGAATATCTTGAGGCTGGTATCCTCCAACCCCATCAGGGCTTTGTGCTGGTTGAAAGAAGCCTGGGGGAAGAAATACAAACCGGACTCCTGGTTGCCCTGGATTTGGAAAATTACAACTACAACAAAGGCTCGCAATCGCTTATCCGGGCCACTGAAGGCACGATTCTCGACCGCTTACCCCCCCGCATGCGTGTTCGCCGGGGTGCCCCCCTGGAACTTCCCCATATCCTGGTCCTTTACGATGATCCAAATATGAGCGTGCTCAAAGAAGTCCTGGAAAATAAACAGGATTTACCTTTGGCATACGACTTTGACTTGATGGAAGGCAGCGGTCACATTAGAGGACATCTCATCAAAGACGAGCATTTGATCAACACTGTCATTGACAATTTGGCAAACCTGATAGAACCTGAGCAATACCAGGAGCGTTATGGCGACCTAAGAGAAAAAGCTGATTCTCCTTTACTTTTTGCAGTCGGGGACGGCAACCACTCCCTGGCAACCGCCAAAGCGATTTGGGAGGAATTAAAACCTGAAGTGAGCATGGACCATCCTGCCAGATTCGCACTGGTCGAATTGGTCAACTTACACGACACTTCCCTTAATTTTGAAGCGATCCACCGGGTTCTGTTCAACGTTGATGAGCAATTTGCCCAATCCATGGCTGACAATTTTGGAGCAAACTTTACGAGCACTCCCTGTACTGATTTTGAAGAAATGAAAAGCAAGACCCTTCAAGCAAGTGAAAAATCCCAGAGGTTCGGGCTCATAAGCTCTTCCGGATACTTCCTGATCGACCTTTTTGAACCCAAGCACAATCTCTCTGTTGCTAACCTACAGGAATTTCTGGATAAGTACCTCCAAGAACATCCAGACGTGGAAATTGATTATGTTCATGGTGATGACGTTCTTGACCAGCTTGCCCGGCAAGAGAAAAATGTTGGTTTTTTCCTTGCTCCCATCACCAAAAACAATTTCTTCAAAACCGTGATCGTTGATGGTTCGCTTCCCCGAAAAACTTTTTCGATGGGTCACGCAAAAGACAAGCGTTTTTACCTGGAAGCGCGTAAAATTTTATAGCTACCCGCACTCTTGACGAATGGAACAATTGTGCTATATTTAAGCAAAGATAGTAGAAACCGGAGTCCAAATGGCAACCAAGAAAAAGACATCAACCAAATCTGATAGCTCAGATCCCAACATGCAAGAAGCAAAAAAGGCCGTGCTCGACCGCGCCTTACTTGATATCGTCAAAAAATACGGTGAAGGCTCAATCATGCGTCTCGGAGAAGCCACACACATGCAGGTAGCCGCAATACCAACGGGCTCCCTCTCCCTGGATATGGCCCTGGGCGTGGGCGGCATTCCGAAGGCTCGCATAACCGAAATTTACGGTCCAGAGTCTTCCGGTAAGACCACCATTTGTCAACACATCGTGGCAGAGTGCCAGGCGCAAGGTGGAACAGCTGCCTTCATCGATATGGAACATGCCCTTGATCCGACTTACGCGGCACGCTGTGGTGTCAACATCGAAGAGCTGCTGATTTCACAGCCAGACACAGGCGAGCAAGCACTTGAAATTGCTGAGACTCTCGTCCGTTCTGGTGCGGTTGATCTGGTTGTTATAGATTCAGTCGCAGCCTTAGTCCCCCGCTCTGAAATTGAAGGCGATATGGGCGACGCCACCATGGGCGTCCAGGCACGCCTGATGTCCCAGGCTATGCGTAAACTCTCCGGTGCCATCAATCAGACCAAGACAGCGGTGATTTTTACCAACCAGCTGCGCCAAAAAATCGGTATTATGTTCGGCAATCCTGAAACAACCACCGGCGGCAACGCGCTTAAGTTTTACGCGTCCGTCCGTTTGGACGTCCGCAGGGTTCAATCGATCAAGGTTGGTGCCGAAATCGTAGGCAACCGTGTGCGCGTCCGCGTGGTCAAAAACAAAGTGTCCGCGCCCTTCCGCACAGCTGAATTCGACATTATGTACAACGAAGGCATCTCTAAATCCGGCGACATTCTTGACCTTGCCACAACACTAGAAGTGATTGAAAAACGCGGCTCCTTCTACTCCTACAAAGACCAACGTCTTGGTCAGGGGCGGGAAGCTTCCAAAAATTTCCTCAATCAGAATCCTGAAATCCGCCTGGAAATCGAAGAAACCGTTCGCAGTTTGGGCAGCATTGATCAGCTGGGCGAATCCTTTGACCCCAGTGAAGATAGTGTTGACGAAGAGAGCTAAAGGGAACAAAAATCAAAAAAGTCTGACATGAAAGTCAGACTTTTTTTATTGAAGTAAAGTTTTTTTAAGTTCCTTCTTGCCAGGAATTCAGATATCTGACCTGTTCTTCTGTCAAAACATCGATTTTTACACCCATTGACTCTAACTTAAGTCTGGCAATTTCGCGATCGATTTCTTCCGGAACATTGTAGACTTTCTTTTCCAACTTATCCCTGTTCTTCAGGAAAAATTCCGCGCTCAACGCCTGGTTGGCAAAAGACATATCCATCACCGAAGCGGGGTGTCCTTCTGCGGCAGCCAGGTTGATCAGGCGTCCCTCTCCCAAAATGTTGAGCGTGCGTCCATCGGGCATATCATAAGACTCCACGAAGGGCCTTACAAGTCTCTTTCCCTTAGCCATTTTTTCGAGAGCGGGGATGTTGATTTCTACGTTGAAATGACCTGAATTACCGATCAATGCCCCATCTTTCATCACTTCAAAGTGATGTTTGTCGACAACATTCATGTCACCGCTGACAGTGATAAAAATATCACCGATTTTAGCTGCTTCTATCATTGGCATCACCCGGAAACCGTCCATGACCGCTTCCAAGGCTACCATCGGGTCAACTTCAGTTACGATAACGTTAGATCCCATACCGCGGGCACGCATCGCCAAACCACGGCCGCACCAACCATAACCGGCAACCACAAAATTTTTGCCAGCCAAGAGCACATTGGTAGCACGGATAACGCCGTCAATGGTTGACTGTCCGGTGCCGTAGCGGTTATCAAAAAAGTGTTTGGTCATGGCGTCATTGACTGCCATCATGGGGAATTCCAGCACTTTGTCTGCCGCCATGGCGCGCAGGCGCACAACACCTGTGGTTGTTTCTTCAGTGCCGCCAATGATATTCTCGATTAAATCGCGTCTTTCCTTGTGGACCGTGCTGACCAGATCAGCGCCATCATCCATGACGATGTGAGGTTTGTGATCCAAAGCCGCGTGCAGATTCTTGTAATAAGTTTTGTCGTCTTCGCCCTTGATCGCGAACACCGGGATCTCGTATTGAGCAACCAGAGCCGCCGCAACATCATCCTGGGTGGAAAGCGGGTTCGAAGCCGTCAAAACGATGTCCGCTCCGCCTGCCTGCATGGTGCGCATCAGGTTTGCGGTCTCCGTGGTCACATGCATACAACATGACATGCGTACGCCCTCGAAGGGACGTTCTTCTCTAAAACGCTTCTCCAAGCTTGCCAAAACAGGCATCTCGCGTGAAGCCCAATCCATCCTTCTGCGGCCGCCTTCAGCCTGGTTAAGGTCTTTGATATTGTAATTATCCATATTCACTCCGTTAGTTTATTATTTCCTTATTCTATCTAATTCACCCTGATCATCAAAGTGTTTTCTATATTCAATCACAAATTCATCCCAGCTCAGGCGGTGAATCTGTGTTCCATCTTCTTGTATACAAGCCGCGGCGGTGATGGTCCCCATCTCAGCGCAGGTCTTCAGGCTCAATCCACCAAGGTAGCCGCGCAAAAAGCCGCCCCTGAACGCATCTCCAACACCAGTCGGGTCTTTGATGTTCAGGTTTTTCAAGGCAGGCACGACCACTTCGCCCTCAGCAGAGTGCACCCGCGCGCCCTTCTCACCTAAGGTTATCACACTAAAGACCGGTTTCTCGAGCAAAGATTTTGCACTGAAGCCGGTATGCTTTTGAATCAACTCAAATTCGTATTCGTTGACAAAAAGACCATGAGCCGTTTCCAGCCCTCTGCGCAAGAGATCAGCATCCACGCTTATTACCTGCTGACCGGGATCAAACAAGGTTTTCAAGCCCAGTTGCATGGCTTCTTCAATGTAGCGCGCCATGGCGGCCGGGTCGGTGGGTGAGATCATCACAAAGTCATCCGGCTCATAGGGAGCCTCATGCAAAGAGAGCTCGGCCGCGTTTGCCATAGCCCCCGTGTAGAAACTGGCAATTTGGGCGTTGCTTCGGTCGGTTGTCGCAAAGAAAGAGGCGGTGAACTTATCCGGGATGATTTTGACAGAGCTGGTATCCACGCCCACTGCTTCTAAACGTCTGGCGTATTCCGGGAAGTCCTGCCCGGCGGTAGAAAAGAGGCAGGCCTTACCGCCCAACATGGCCAGGTTATAGGCGATGTTCGCGCCAACACCTCCATCCCGGCGGGAGAGTTCAGGTACAAGGAAAGACAGACTAACCTTGTCCAGATGCTCTGGCAACAAGTGGTCCTTGAAAAGACCGGGAAACTTCATCAAGTAATCAAAAGCAATCGAACCGGTTAAAATCACTTTCATTTTTATCGTTCCTTTATGGCAGCTAATGACAAATCTCTGAAAAACGGTGGGTAAAAAACGCCTTTTTCGGTTATCAAACCCGAAATCAGACGATGTGGTGTGATATCGAAGGCAAAATTGACCGCAGTGGCACTTTCTGGTGCCGTCCTGTGGCCATCTATTTGCGTATTGAGCAAATCTGCTGTGTCACTGTTTTCGATCATGATTTCCATTCCGCTGGGGATGTTTGGGTCGATCATGTAACTTGGAAAAACACAATAAGCCGGAATACCGGTGTCGTAGGCAGCCACGGAGAGCATGTAAGTTCCCAGGCTGTTGGCGATATCGCCATTCATCGCTACCCGTTCAGCGCCGAATAAAACTTTATCCGCTTTACCTGAGCGCATCAGATACCCGGCAGCTCCTTCTGCGATGATATCATAGGGAATGCCTGCCTGTTCAAGTTCCCAGGCTCCTAGCCGTGAGCCAAGCATGGCCGGACGGCTCTCATCCACAAAGACGTGCACCCTTTTACCCTGCTGCCAGGCAAAACGAATAATGCCCAAAGCCATGCCATGTTCGATCGAAGCCAATCCACCTGTGCTGCCGTGGTGGATGATCCGGTCTCCGTCATTGATCAACTCAGCTCCCATTTTTGCGATGCTCAGGTTCCTTTCCAATTCAGCTTGGACCAAGGCTTCCGCGTTTTCCAGTACGCCTTGACGAAGTTGGTCAGGATCTCCCTCGAAATTGCGAACAAATCCCATGATGGTTTCAATTGCGATGGGAAGCAGTCTTGTTTTAGGTTGAATAACTTTGAACATCGAAGCTGCTTTTTGATAATCGAGTTTTAGCCCTTCCAGGCTGGTCACTTTTGATCCAAAACCTGCCAAAACCAGGCCGTAAACAGCGGCCAAAGCGACGGCGGACGTTCCTTGTATGGTTTTATTTTGGATTGCCTGAGCAACTGCTTCGATTGTTTTTT
>Ga0209722_1001095_pt1 | contig 25236 bp, 26 predicted proteins | sample BioC12SIPDNA_2_FD_185745 | JGI IMG/M metagenome (GOLD analysis project Ga0209722, IMG submission 185745) | Anaerobic biogas reactor microbial communites from Washington, USA - Biogas_R1_A C12 SIP DNA (SPAdes) (version 2) | ecosystem: Engineered > Bioreactor > Anaerobic > Unclassified | place... | reverse complement strand
GTGCTGGCAGTGGTCTTCCTGGTCTTCCATTTTTCCAAGCTGGGGGTCTTTCTCAAATCCCTGGGTGCCGGCGAGACGGCCACCCGCTTTTCAGGCGTGCGGACGGACTGGGTGAAAATCCTCGTGTTTGCTGCGGCAGGCGCCATCACCGGCATCGCCGCCTTCATCAACGTCATCAAGGTGGGCTCCATCACCTCCACCGCCGGCAACCAGTTTGAAACCCAGATTTTAATTGCCCTGGTGCTGGGCGGCATGCCCATCTCAGGCGGCGCGAAATCCCGGTTTTTTGCGGTGCCCATCGGCACCCTCATCTCCCTGATCCTCAACAACGGGCTGGTGATGATCGGCCTGGACACCGCCATGCAGCAGCTGGTAAAAGGGCTGATCTTCCTGGCCGTTGTGGCGCTGACCATCGACCGGAAGGCCCTGCAGACCATCAAATAACACGGATGTACAAAAACAGCCGCGGCGCAACACGTGATGCCCGCGGCTGTTTCCATTATCAGGAAGAAACCCTCAGCCGATCCGCTCCTTGCCCCCCATGTAGGGCTGCAGGGCTTTGGGGATGGCCACAGTGCCGTCTGCCTGCAGGTTGTTTTCCAGGAAGGTGATGAGCATCCGGGGCGGGGCCACCACGGTGTTGTTGAGGGTGTGGGGGTGGAAGCGGCGGCCCTCTGCGTCCCGGGCGCGGATTTGCAGCCGCCTGGCCTGAGCGTCTCCCAGGTTGCTGCAGGAGCAGACCTCAAAATACTTCTGCTGCCGGGGGGACCAGGCCTCCACATCGCAGGAGATCACCTTTAAATCCGCCAGGTCGCCGGTGCAGCAGGCCAGGGTGCGCACGGGGATGTCCAGGGTGCGGAAGAAATCCACGGAGTTCTGCCACAATTTCTCGTACCACATCATGCTGTCCTCGGGCTTGCACACCACCACCATCTCCTGCTTTTCAAACTGGTGCACCCGGTAGACGCCCCGCTCCTCGATGCCGTGGGCGCCCACCTCCTTGCGGAAGCAGGGGGAATAGCTGGTGAGCACCTGGGGCAGGTCCTCGTCCTTTAAGATGGTGTCGATGAACTTGCCGATCATGGAGTGCTCCGATGTGCCGATGAGATACAGGTCCTCCCCCTCGATCTTGTACATCATGTTTTCCATCTCGGCGAAGCTCATCACCCCGGTGACCACCTCGGCCCGGATCATGTAGGGGGGAATCACATAGGTGAAGCCCCGGTCGATCATGAAGTCCCGGGCATAGGTGAGGATGGCGGAGTGCAGCCGGGCCACGTCCCCGATAAGGTAGTAAAAGCCGCTGCCGGAGGTCTTCCGGGCGGCGTCCAGGTCCAGGCCGGAGAGCCGCTCCATGATGTCCACATGGTAGGGCACCTCAAAATCCGGCACCACGGGCTCGCCAAAGCGCGCCATCTCCACGTTTTCGCTGTCGTCCTTCCCCAGGGGCACCGAGGGGTCCATGATCTGGGGAATCTGCATCATGACGTTTTTCAGCTGCTCCTGGTACCGGGCCTCCTGCTGCTCCAGGTCAGAAAGCTTCCCGGCAATCTCTGCCACCTCCTGCTTGGCGGCCTCGGCTTCCTCTTTTTTGCCCTGCTTGAGCAGCCCGCCAATCTCCTTGGACAGGCTGTTGCGCCGGGCCCGCAGCTCGTCCGCCTGCTGGATGGCGGCGCGGTTGTTCAGGTCCAGGGCGATGGCCTCCTCCACCAGGGGCAGGCGGTGGTCCTGGAACTTTCGGCGGATGTTGTCCCGCACCAAGTCCGGGTTGGTGCGGATGAGGTTGATGTCGATCATGGTCTCTCTCCTTGCATCATGAATTTGAAAACAAAAGAGCCTTTCATCCCATGGGACGGAAGGCTCCGCGTTGCCACCCAACTTGCCATCCTTACGAATAGCCGCTCTTTGCGCGATAGGGGGCGCACCCCGGCTGCTCCTCGCAGCCCGCTCCCGGGTGGAAGGCCGGCCCGCCTGCCGCCTTGCACCAGGTGGCGGCTCTCTGAAAAGGGGGTTGCGGCATGTTCCCGTTCAACGCGATGGCTGAATTATAGCACGGGCAGGGGCTTTCCGCAAGGCGGGCCCTGCCCGCGCTGCTTATCTGTACAGGGGCCCGTAGTGGCGGCAGGCGGCGTAGTCGGCGGCCTCCAGGTCCTTTGTGCCAAAGCCGGCCCAGCTGTGGGGGCGGTAGATGCGCTCCTCTTCCACGTTGTGCATGGCCACAGGGATGCGCAGCATGGCGCACAGGGTGATGAGCTGGGCCCCCACATGGCCGTAGACCGTGACCCCGTGGTTGGCGCCCCAGTTGGCCATCACAGAATAGACATCCCGGAAGGGGCCTTCCCCGGTAAGTTTGGGCACAAACCAGGTGGTGGGCCAGCTGCGGTCGGTGCGCTGGTCCAGGGTGTCGTGAACCGCATCGGGCAGGGTGACCGTCTGCCCCTCGGCGATTTGCAGGGTGAGGCCCACCCCCTGCACGATGTTGGCCCGCAGCAGGGTGACGGGCATGTCCGCCTGGGTTTTGAAGTGGCTGGAGAAGCCGCCGCCCCGGAAGTACTCGTAGTTGGCCCGGCACCAGTCCGTGGCCTTCAGGCAGGCCTTGATGTCCTCCTGCGTCATCTCCCAGAAGGGCTTCATTTTACCGCCGGCGGCGCCGGTGCCGTCCAGGGCCGTGGCGCCGGAGTTGATCAGGTGGATGAAGCCGCCTGCGGCCTCCCCTGTGGGCACCTGGCCTGCCACCCGCTTGACCGCCTCCGGGCTCCAATAGGTGCGCACGTCGTGGAAGCAGGGCGCCGTGTGGGTGATGAGGGTGCCCAGCATCATGGACACGCCGTTTAAGGTGTCGTTTTCTGTGGCGAAGGGCGTGGGCTGCCGGGCGCCGTTCCAGTCGAAGGTGCTGGCCATGATGGCCTCGGTGAAGTCCGCGTTGGGCAGCCAGTCCGTCCAGTGGCGCTGGCCCTGGAAGCCGCCCAGCAGGGCGTTTTTGCCCAGGGACTCCTCATGCCAGCCCATGTCGGCCAGCTTCGGGTTGCCGTAGAAGATGTCCCGGATCACCAGGGTCATTTTGGCGATGAAGGCCCAGTCCTCCTCCGGCTTCACCACCTTGCTTTTCGTGATGATTTCAGGCAAGTTCTTCCCGGCGTTGACGTCAAAGCCCTCGGGGCAGTTGTCCGTGATCCAGCTGAGGGCTTTTTCGTACTCGGCCTCGTCATAGATCTTCAGGGTGATGCGGCGCAGCACCTCGGTCATGTCCACCCACTCGGAGCGGATGCCGAAGACCTGCCTGAACATGTTGCTGTCGCAATAGCTGCCGGCGATGCCCATGCTGATGCCGCCGATGTTGACATAGGCCTTGTTCTTCATCCAGCCCACCGCCACAGCGCAGCGGGCGAAGGTGAGGATCTTCTCCTGCACGTCCCCGGGCACGCTGGCGTCATCCGCATCCTGGACGTCCCGGCCGTAAATCGAAAAGGCGGGCAGGCCCATCTGAGCATGGGCAGCCAGGACGGCGGCCAGGTAGACGGCCCCCGGGCGCTCGGTGCCGTTGAAGCCCCAGACCGCCTTGATGGTGTCCGGGTTCATGTCGAAGGTCTCCATGCCGTAGCACCAGCAGGGGGTGACGGTGAGGGTGGCCACCACGTTGTTGGTGCTGAAGAAATCTTCGCAGGCGGCGGCTTCAGCGCCCCCGCCGATGGTGCCGGGGTAAACCAGCGCCTCCACCGGGCTGCCGTCGGGATAGCGCAGGGTCTCCATCAGCTTTTTGGCAGCCTGGGCCATCATCATGGTCTGGGTTTCCAGGCTTTCCCGCACGCCGCCCCAGCGGCCGTCGATGGCGGGCCGGATGCCGATTTTTGGATACAACACCTATTCGTCCTCCTGTTTGGGGTATTTTTTGTAGCCGGGGTGCCGGCCTGTGACCTTGTAATAATTCTCCCGCAGGTCCAGCAGCTTCTCAATCTGGTGCATGGGGATTTCCCGGGGGCCGCCCAACTGGTAGGCCACCAGGCTGATCTTGGCAAACAGCTCCAGGGTTTCCATCCGGTAGTAGGCTGTGTACAGGTCCCTGCCCACCGTGAGGGCGCCGTGGTTTTGCAGCAGCAGGGCGTCATGCTCCTTAAGGTAGGGGGCGATGGCCTCCGGCACCTCCTGGGTGGAGGGGGTGCCGTAGGGGGTCAAGGGGACGGAGCCCAGGGTGACCACGGTTTCAATCATGGAGTAATCGTCCAGGCTGCGGCCGGCCACGGCAAAGCCGGTGGCGGTGGGCGGGTGGGCGTGGACCACGGCGCCGATGTCCGGCCGCTCCTGATAGCAGCGCAGGTGCATCTTCATCTCGCTGGAGGGTTTAAAGCCCGGGGCACCCTCCAGGATGTTCAGGTCCTGGTCCACCAGCAGAAGGGATTCCTCCGTGATGAAGGATTTGCTGATGCCGGTGGGGGTGCACAGCAGGCTGCCATCCGGCAGCTTCACGCTGATGTTGCCGTCGTTGGCCGCCACCCAGCCCAATTGCCACATCTTGTGACAGACGTCGCAGATTTGCGCCTTGTATTCACTGAGGTTCATTGGACACCCCTTTGCCCCGCGTCCGGGTTTTCTGTTTCGTTTCTTCACCCTGAATCATACAGTATCCGGCAGAGATTGCAAGCATGGCCTTACCGGCGAGATGCCTAAGCCAAAAAGATTATCGTATGCTGACTAAGTAAATACATTAAAAAGGGACTGCCAGCAGGCGGTCCTTTTCGTGCAGATCCGGGCATTTCATCAGCCTGGGTCCTGGGGCAGGGTCTTGACCCCGAAGCTGAAATATAGGAGGTGAACGGCCCAGATCAGGCCCAGAACAATCCGGCCCAGGAGCAGCTGGCCCATCATCACAAAGCCGATGGTCATCAGGAGGGTCACCGACACCATCAGCCGGATTTTGGCCCTGCGGGTTAAGCCCTGGCCCTTCAGGTAGGGCAGTACATGGTTGTTGTACAGCCCGGTGTTCAAAAACCAGGCGTGGAGCCGCCGGGAGCTGCGGGCAAAGCACAGCCCCGCCAGCAGCAAAAAGGGAAAGGAAGGCAAAAGGGGCAGGACGGCAGCCGCCGCCCCCGCCCCCAGGGACAGGCAGCCCGCCAGGGCCCACAGCGCCTGTTTGATGCTCATGATTGCCCGCCTTTTCATGTATTGCTCAAAGGGAGGCCCCGCCGGCGGCACCAGATAATACTAAACACACGAGTTAATGCACACATGGATCGAGGATTTTTGATGGCTCTGCTAAGTCGAAGGAACGAGGCGTAGCCGTAGCCTACGCTGAGTGAATGAGACAACGCAGAGACGCAAAAAGACCGATTCATGGAAGCATTAAAGAGTGCGTTTAGTATAAAACCCGGATGCTGCCGGCAGGGCCTATGGTCAGGTGGCTTATGCCTGCGCCAGGGCCTGGCCCAGGGCTTCACAGGCCTTTAGGTCCTCCTCCTCCGGCTCCAGGTTGCAGATGAGGCCCTCCCGGACCATCACGGCCCCCAGGCCTTCGCAGACCTCCTGCCAAGTGCGCATCCATTCCCCGTCGCCCCAGTCATAGGAGCCGAACAGGGCCAGGCGCTTGCCGGTGAGGTGGGGCTTGCAGCCTTCAAACATCGGCTCAAAGGAGCTGTCCTCCAGCTCCTCCGCCCCCATGGAGGGGCAGCCGAAGGCCACGGCATCGAAGTCCTTGAGCAGGTCGGCCTTGAAATCATCCGAGGTAAAAAGTTGGGCATCCGCCGCCCTGGCGATGGCTTCCGCCATCTGCTGGGTGTTGCCGGTGCCGCTCCAGTAAACCACTGCGGTTTTGGACATGTGTTTAAACCTTCCTTTCTTTGGTTGTTGTTTCAACCATCAACGTCAAGCCGCCACGGTGAGGCGGGCAATGGGCCGGCCTTCCCGGTAGCGGCGCAAATAGACCTCCCGGCATTTCAGGAACAGGTCAAAGCGCCGGCGGCCTTCCTCGGCCTCGGCGTAGACCTTCCAGGGGCCTTTGATCAAATAGTTCCTGCCCCCATGCTCCATGAAGCCCTGGACGTCCGCCAGGGGATAACCCAGGAAGAGCCCCACCTCATGGGGAAAGAGGGGCTGGGCCTGGAAGCGGCTGAACAATTGCTCCAGCACGCTTTCGGTGTCCTCCAGGCTGTGGTAGCCCAGGCCTTTCAAAAACCGGGCTACCTCGCTTTGGCGCAGCAGCGCCGCCAACATAGCCGGGCGGTAGACATAGACCTGCCGGGCCTGTTCACAGCGGCACAGCTGGCGGATCCTGACCCCCTTGTGGGCCAGCTCCTGTTCCAGGGCCTTGAGCCTGCCTGTCAAATCGTCTCCCTGCACCCGCCAGCAGAACAGGCTGCCTGCCTTGTGACCCGCCAGGGTGGGGGCGCAGTGGTGAATAAATGTCTCCTCGAAGCGTTCCTGCATCCATGGTTCCTTTCCGTAGATTGTCGTAAGGAATCATCTACCCGGCTTTCACCCGGTTTATATCAGTTAGATGCATCTAATTTTTGGGATGCCGCTTCCCGGGCAGCCGTCTGGCAGCTGCTTTGGGCGGCGCAGCCGGCGCAGGCGCCGCCGCAGCCCGTTTTCCAGGCCTTGACGATGCTGCGGAGGGCCAGGGCCAGGACGGCCAGCAGGATGGCAACCAGGATCCAGCTTCCAGCGCTCATGATACCAGGGCTCCTTTCGCACGCAGGTTCTCATGGGGGTTTTTCCGGAAGATCAGGTAGATGAGGCCGGCCAATAGGGCGACGGCAAGCAGCTGCACCGGTGCAAAGCCAGTGGTGAACATGCTGCCCAGTTGGAAGAGGATGAAGGACACCCCGTAGGCAAAGACCATCAGGTAGGAGACGGCAAACAGGGTCCATCTGGCGGAGTTCATTTCCCTGCGGATGGCGCCGATGGCGGCAAAGCAGGGGGCGCACAGCAGGTTGAAGGTGAGGAAGCTGAAGCCGGACAGCGCCGTGAAGTGGGCCGCAATGGGGGCCAGGCGGTCGAAGTTGCCGGCCTCCACAAAGTCCAGGGCCCCTTCCCCCACGCCGTAGAGGACGCCGAAGACGCTGACCACCTCCTCCTTGGCCACCAGGCCCATGGTGGTGGCCACGCTGCTTTGCCAGGTGCCAAAGCCCAGGGGGCGGAAGAGGGGGGCGATGAGGCCGCCCAAGAAAGCCAGGATGCTGTGGTCCATGTCCTCCACCATTTGAAGCCGGCCCTCCACCACGCCGTAGGCCTTCAGGAACCACAGCACCACGGCGGCCAGCAGGATGACGGTGCCGGCCCGCTTGATGAAGCTGAAGCCTCGCTCCCACATGGAGCCCAGGACATTCTTGGGCTTGGGCAGGTGGTAGGCAGGCAGCTCCATCACAAAGGGGGACGCCGTGCCGGCAAAGAGGCGGGTTTTTTTCAGGATGATCCCGCTGGTGATCACCGCGCCCACCCCCAGGAAATAGGCCAGGGGCGCCACCCACCAGCTGCCTGCAAACAGGGCGCCAGCCACCAGGGCCACGACGGGAATCTTGGCCCCGCAGGGGATGAAGGAGGTGGTGATAATGGTCATGCGCCGGTCCCTGAGGTTTTCGATGGTGCGGCTGGCCATGATGCCGGGCACCGAGCAGCCCGAGCCGATGAGCATGGGGATGAAGGACTTGCCCGACAGGCCAAAGCGCCGGAAGATGCGGTCCATGATGAAGGCCACCCGGGCCATGTAGCCGATGTCCTCCAGGATGGCCAGGAAGAAGAACAGCACGAACATCTGGGGCACAAATCCCAGGACGGCCCCCACCCCGCCGATGATGCCCTCCACCACCAGCTGCCTGAGCCAATCTGCTACATTGCCGCTTTCCATCCAGCCTTCCACCAGGGCGGGGATGCCCCGCACCCAGGGGCCATAGGCCTGCGGCGCCGGCTCCTCCGCCGCCAGGGCGGCCTGGTAGATGCTGAAGGTGACCTCCTCGGTGCCTTCCGGGCTGCCGTCTGAAGCCCTGAGGGGGCGCTGGGCCACCAGGGCCTGGGCCAGGCTGGCAAAATCCGGGGATTCAGGGTCCAGGCCCTGCTCCCTGGCAGCCGCGATGAAGGCCTCCCTCTGGGCCACAGCGGTCTCGTATGCCTCCGTGGCTTCCTCAAAGGCTGCCTTGCCCCGGCCCAGGAGGAAGAAGCCGTCGCCAAAGAGGCCCTCGTTGGTCCAGTCGGTGACAAAGCTGCCGATGGTGGTGACGGAGATGAAATACACCAGGAACATCACGGCGATGAAGATGGGGAAGCCCAGGATGCGACTGGTGACCACCCGGTCGATGCGGTCGGAGGGGAGAAGGCCGTCCTTCCGGGGCTTTTTGCGGACGGCCTCCGCCACCAGCTCCCTGATGTATTGATAGCGCTGGTCGGTGATGATGCTTTCGGCATCGTCCTCCAGCAGGGCTTCACATTCCAAAACCGCCTCCTGGATGCGGGCCCTGGTTTTCTGGTCCAGATTGAGGCTTGCAAGGACTTTTTCGTCCCCTTCAAACAGCTTCACGGCAAACCAGCGCAGCCTGCCTTCCGCCACCATGGCGCCGGGATGCACCACGCCGCCTGCATGGTGGTGGTGGGTGCTGCCATTGTCCCAGTGGGTGAGGGCCTCCTCGATGTGGGCCAGGGCGTGCTCCACCGCCCCGGTGAAGACATGAGGGTCCCCCCGGCTCAGGCTGCTGTTTGCCACAGAGATGGCCATGTCCGCCACCGCCATGGCCCCCTCCCCCTTCAGGGCGGACAGGGGCAGCACCGGCACCCCCAGGGCGTCGCTTAAGCGGCCGAAGTCGATGGTGTCGCCCGCTTTTTCCACCACGTCCATCATGTTCACCGCCACCACCAGGGGGATGCCCAATTCCAGCAGCTGGGTGGTGAGGTAGAGGTTGCGCTCGATGTTGCTGCCGTCCACGATGTTGATGATGGCAGCCGGGGATTCCCGGGTGAGGTAGTCCCGGGTAATCACCTCCTCCTGGGTGTAGGGGGACAGGCTGTACACCCCGGGCAGGTCCTGGAGGGTGACCTCTTTGTTGTGCTTCAGGGGGCCTTCCTTGCGCTCCACGGTGACCCCGGGCCAGTTGCCCACGTACTGCCGCGCGCCGGTGAGTTCGTTGAAGAGGGTGGTTTTTCCGGAATTTGGGTTGCCAACCAGGGCGATGGTGAGGGACATAGCGGCTCCTTTCTTTATACTGAGTTCAAACATTCTTGCTTTGATGAACCGGTATTAGACGCATCTAACTTTCTGGTAAAAAATAATTGAATGATACCGGACGAAGGATTGCGTCCAGTATCAAGCCACCTCAATGCTGGCTGCATCCTCCTTGCGCAGGCTCAATTCATAGCCCCGCAGGGTCAGTTCCATGGGGTCCCCCAGGGGGGCCAGCTTGCGCACATAGATTTCCGTGCCCCGGGTGAGGCCCATGTCCATCAGGCGCCGTTTCATGGCCCCCTCCCCGTGGAGCTTGATCACCCTGCAGGTTTCTCCCACAGGCACATCCTTCAGTGTTTTCATACAATCCTCCTATACGTGAATGCGGGCAGCCAATGCCTGGCCCAGAGCCACCCGGCTGTCCTTGATCAGGATAATCAGATCCTGCCCCCGGACCGACAGCACGGTCACCTTTTCCCCCGGCACAAAGCCCAGGGCGGCCAGGTGGGCCTGCTGGGCATCCCGGCCGGCAATGCGCAGAATCAAGCGGGATTCCCCGGGGCGAAGATAGGTCAAGGGCATGGCATCCTCCTGTGTTAGACGTTTCTAACCAGGGGCAGTTTAAACCCTCTAACTCTCCCTGTCAAGAGGAAAAACCAGTTATTTTACCCGGATTATTATTCTTCAATCATTTCAATGGATAGGGTGAGCGCGGATGCCGGCAGGTGGTGCATTCACCGCCTACATGGTAGCATCATAGTCATCACCCCCCCGCCCGGCCACAGCAAAGGAGCATGCCATGCCTCATACAAACAGCCCCACCCTCCATCAAGCCTTCCAGGACTACCTGAACACCGGAGCCCTGCGCTATTCCGGCCAAGACATGGACCGAATCATCGGCCGGATTTCAGCGTTTTTGCAGCGGGAAGACATCCTGGACCAGGGCCTTTCCGCCCTGTACCTGCTGGACGAGTTTGTGCTGGCCTCCCAGGGGGACAAGGCCCGGAGCGCCGAGATGGTGCTGGGCTTCTACCGCTACCTGAATAGGCGCTACGGCCATGCCTTTGACAGCGAACTGATGTCGGTGCACCTGGTGGACAACCCCGCCGAGCGGCAGATTGAGATGGTGAAATACCTCCACCAGCCCCGCAGCCGCGCGGAGATGGCCCGGCACTTTGGCCTGGAGCCCCGCACCATCCGCAAGGACCTGCAGCAGCTTGCCCAGGGCACCTCCTTTTTGGGGGTAACTCTTCAAGCCGAGTTTTCAGGCCGGGACCTCCGCTACCGCTCCTCCCAGCACCCGGTCTTCCTGGTGATGGACCTGTCCCAGGCCTATGCCGGCACCGTGGGCCTGCTGAAGCTGCTGGACCGGGACAGCGAGACCTATGCCTTTTATGCCCGGCTGGCCGCCAGCATCTATGCCCAGCTGAGCGATTATGCAAAGGACAAGCTGCGGGAGCAGGCCCCGGAGGAAGCCGCCCTGCTGGAGGACCTGGGCCCGGACATGGCCCCGGAATGGCAGGCCCACCGGGCCAGCGCCGCCAACCGGCTGCTTTACCTGGTGAAGTCCGGCCAGCCCGCCACCATCTCCCTTTACCTTGAGGGAGAGGAGCGCACCTACCGCGAGGCCCGGCTGCAGTGGCTGGAACAGGACAGCTACCGGCTGCTGCCCCGGGAGGGCGCGGCCTTTGACATCCGTGAAAAGGACCTGCTGGCCATTGAGGACATCGACTACCAGTAAAAGCGGCACGCGAGTTGCCTCTTCTTTCTGCCCATTTTGTTTTATCCTGTAAACAACACATCAAGGAGGGCAGCAAGATGACATACAAACTGAACCTGACCCGCTATCCCCACCTTCAGCCGGACCTTACGGACATGGATGCCCAGCTGATGCGGTTGACGCGCCTGGTGATGAATGAGGGCCTGTGGACCCGGGCTACCCGGGATGCATGGCTGACAGAAATCCTAAATTTCCAGGCAGATGACGGCAGCTTCGCTCTGGTGGACAGCCACCGGATTGAAAGCGATTGCCGGGTTGCATATTGCTACGAGGCCAGCTACCTGTGCTGTGCCCTGTTGATGCGGGAAGGGCTGGGCGAAGAACAGCCTTCAGACAAGGTGCTTAACGCCCTGGGCCGGGGGCTGGATTTCTGCTGCGGCCGGGGGCTGCAGGGGCATGGCTTTGAAGCCGCAGAGGGCGAGGAAAGGGCCATGGGCTGGTTCCTGCGGTGCGGGTTGGAGCAGTTCCTGCAGGCCCACCCCGGGCTGTCCCCGGCCTTTACGGAGCTGGCAGGGGGCCTGCTGTCCAGGTGGACCCGGGTCTTCGTGTACGGCAGCCTCATGAGCACCGGAAGTCGTCACGCCGCCCTGGCAAGGGCAGTCTATCTGGGCAGGGCCCGCATTGAGGGCTACAGCCTGTACGACCTGGGGCCCTATCCCGCCGCCAGGCAGGGGGGCCATGGCAGCATCCAGGGGGAGCTGTATTTTGTCCATGACCTGAGCCTGCAACAAACGGACCGGATCGAAGCCCAGGGCGTGCTGTTTAGCCGGGAACCGATCCTTGTCCACATCGAAGGCAACCTTCTGCCGGCGGAGGTTTATCTGTACCTTCACGAGGTCCACGCAGCGCAGCCCATCGGGGAGGCGGACCAGCCCTACGGCCCCAGGCAGGAGGACCTGGTGTGGTACGCCGCCTACGGCACCAACATCGACGAAAAACGCTTTGCCTATTACATCAGGGGCGGTATATACCCCCCAACCGGCAAGCGTCACACTGGCTGCCGGGACAAAAAGCCACCCATATCCACCATGCCGGTGACCCTGGGCTATGAGCGCTATTATGCCAAGCGCTCCCCCAGCTGGAACCATCAGGGTGTAGCCTTCCTGGACATGGACCGGCCCGGCAGGGTCCTGGGCCGCGCCTACCTGATCACCAGGGAGCAATACCAGGACATCCGCCAACAGGAAGGCCCCACCTGGTACAACCGGGAGGTGCTGCTGGGCAGCTACCACGGCATTGCGGTGCGCACCCTGACCCACAGCAGCCGGATAGCGCCTGAGAACGCGCCCAGTGATGCCTACCTGCAGGTGGTGCAGGGCGCAGGCCGGGGCCAGTCTTGGATGGACAGCCCGGTGTTTTGAGGGAATATGACCCGAAAAGAACTAATACTAAACACACGAGTTAATGCACTCATGGATCGAGGATTTTTGATGGCTCTACTAAGTCGAAGGAACGAGGCGTAGCCTCGTCGGGACTCCCTGCGTTCCCTTTCCACCTCGCAAGCTCGGCGGAGGCGTCCACTTCGGGGTCCCTCCTCTCGCTTGAAAGCCTGCTTTCAAGCGGAAGGAAGGATTCCGGAACATAGTGAGCTGGCAGGCTTGTCCTGGCAGCGAACGAAGTGGAGTGAATCCTGACGCAGACCGGTTCATGGAAGCATTAAAGAGTGCGTTTAGTATCACACCAAAGCCCGGGCCCTGGCCCAGGAGGCAGACCCCTACCTGATGGACGAGCCCTTCAAGGGAGTGGACGCCCGCACCGAGCAGGCCTTCATCGACCTGCTGCAGGCCCTTTTGCAGGAGGGCAGGACCGTGATGGCTGTGCGCCACGACCTGGCCACGGTGCCGGAATCTTTCGACTTATACTACTCTAAAACGTTAACGCCTCATTTAACCATTGACGTCTTGTAATGGATGCGATTCTAGCAGGCTCTGCACACAATGCTCTGACCGTGGCACACAATCGGTCAATCACTGCCTCAAGGCTTCTGAAGATTTCATTTCGGAAGCCTTTTTCTCTTACTTCATCCCAGATCATTTCGATTGGGTTCAGCTCAGGTGTATATGGTAGCAAGGGATAAAGTTCAATGTTCCCTGGTATGACCAAGGTGGATGAGCAGTGCCATGCTGCATTATCCAGAATGAGAAGGACATGGTCTTCCGGATAGGTTTTTGAGAGTTCAGACAGAAAAACATTCATGCAGTCTGTGTTTGCGTAAGGCATTACCAGACTGAACAACTCACCATCCTGGGGTGAAACTGCTCCGTACAGGTAGCGGTATTCTCGAATGTGGTGACAAGGCACACTGGGACGGATACCTTGCCTGCACCAACATCGCTTGGGTTTATTAATCCGCCCGAACCCAGCCTCGTCCTGGAACATCACCCGAAGCTTTGGCTGGCTCTTTTTCAGGATTTTCACATATTGAGTGATTTTTTTTATAAGCCTCGATTGCTTCTGCACTTGCCTTCTTTTCATGCCTGCTTCTGGGCACGACTTTGCGCCATTTATGGCGACGCAACAGGTAGTAAATCATGTTCCTTGTTACCTGGTGTCCTACTGCTTTCTCATATGCTAGATGAATCTCACGGGTTTCAATGATCTGACCTGCTTCGCTGCGCACTTGAAATTGTCTGAGGAAATTTTCCTCTTCTTGCCTGCTCATGTATCGATGTTCATGGTGGTGGCGTACACCCACGATGGCCTCTATGCCTTCCTTCTGATACCTGCTCACGATGCGATTAACGCTTGTTTCATGTAAGCCTGTGATTGTTCCCACCTCTTTGCTTAGCATACCATCCACTGCTTTTAGCTTTAACGCCAGCAGCCTTCTATAGATATGAGGTGGCTGCTTCTTCTTTTGTTCTGCAAGAATTTCCGCTTGTGCCGCTTCACCGAACTGCGCACTTTTTCGTCCCATGTGATCCACCTGATTTCTTCATTCGTTACCTATTGATTATATCAGATTTCTCAACGTTTTCATAGCGTTATCGTTTTGGGTTTGTATTACCGCCTTTTTACAAACCCCCAATCCCCATCGGGTACATTTCCCCTATGAAGACTGCGCCAGACAACCGCTCTTACAAGGCCCTGCCCCGGGACAGGCGCCGCCAGCGCCTGTTTGAAATTGCCCTGGTGTTTCTGCGCCTGGGCCTCACCGCCTTTGGCGGGCCCGCCGCCCACATCGCCATGATGGAGGAGGAAGTGGTCCACAAGCGCAAGTGGATCACCCGGGAGGAGTTTTTGGACCTGCTGGGGGCCACCAATTTGATCCCCGGTCCCAACTCCACGGAGCTGGCCATCCACCTGGGCTTCAGCCGGGGCGGGGTGCTGGGCCTCATCACCGCCGGGGTCTGCTTCATCCTGCCTGCCATGGCCACGGTACTGGTCTTTGCCGTGCTCTACGCCCGCCATGGGCAGGTGACCGAGGTGGCCGGGGTGATGGCCGGCATCAAGCCCGTGGTGCTGGCGGTGGTGCTCCAGGCCCTGCTGCGGCTGGGTAAAAGCGTCATCAAGGGCTGGCTGCCCGGGGTGCTGGTGGCCGCCAGCCTGGCCCTCTACTTCCTGGGGGTGGCGGAGATTCCCATTCTCTTTGGGGCAGGCCTTGTGATGCTGCTGGCAAAGAACTGGCAGCGCCTCAAAAACCGCCTCTTTGCTGCGCCCCTGCCCCTCTTCCTGGCCAGCGCCGCCCCTGCCGCAGCCAACCCCCCTGCTGCCCTGGGGGCCGGGGGCATCTTCCTGGTCTTCCTCAAAATCGGCTCGGTGCTCTACGGCAGCGGCTATGTGCTGCTGGCCTTCCTGGAGCGGGAGCTGGTTGCCCTGCGGGGCCTCCTCACCCAGCAACAGCTGCTGGATGCGGTGGCGGTGGGCCAGTTCACCCCGGGGCCCGTCTTCACCACCGCCACCTTTGTGGGCTACCAGATTGGCGGCCTGGGGGGCGCGCTGTCCGCTACGGCGGGCATTTTCCTGCCCTCCTTTTTGCTGGTGTTTCTGCTCAACCCCTTCATCCCCAAAATGCGGGCCTCCCCCCTGCTGGGGGCCGCCCTGGACGGGGTCAACGCCGCCTCCCTGGCATTGATGGCAGCGGTCAGCCTGAAGCTGGGCATGGGCTCCCTGGTGGACCTGCCCTCTGCGCTGCTCTTTGTGGTCTCCTTGCTGGTGATGATGAAATGGAAAATCAATTCCTTCTGGCTCATCCTGGCAGGGGGCGCTTTGGGCTATTTATATACGTTAATAATCTGAGGTATATGTAGGGAAGGTTCCGGGGCTTCGCCCCGGACCCCACAAGGGCATTTCATGCCCTTGACCCGTTCTACATGAAGGTGCAGGTCAGGTGGGTGATGGGGCGCCATGTGTTTGGTGGATCCCTATTCTGGCTGTGCAAGAAAACGGCTGCAGCGGGTATACACGCAGTGTCTAATGGTGTATGTTCCTGTGCTTTCTGCACTTCGCCCACGCTCCTTTGGAGGGCCCCATGAATCGATCTGATCTGATCCGTCACATGCTGCTGGTCTCCCTGGCCTCCGGCATTGTGGTGGGCCTCCTGTCCGGTGACCCCACCGCCCTTGTGCTCATCGGCATCGTGGTGGCCTCCCTGGCCCTGGTTCTGCTGACAGACAGACACAGAAAAAAACAGAAAACCAGGGAGGAAGGCGGCCTGCCCGTTGGCCTCATGACCCTCTACCGGCGCAACCGGGCGGTCGTTGATGCCCGGGAGGATGCCCCGCGGGTGTTGTTCCTCCATGGCGATGCCGTGGAAGGGCTCTTGCCGGGTGTGGCGCACCACTGCTGGGTCAGAGGCAAGGTGCTGCACCTTTTCCCGGTAGCGCCCACCGTGGACAGCATGCAGCTGTACCCCTGGTCAGGGATGTACGGCGCCGTCATCCCCTTTAGCCGTGTGGCAGGCTTTGGTCAGGCCGCCGGCGGGGAGCAGCGCACGCTGTTGCACCTGGCGGATCAAGGCGATGAAACCCTGGTGTTTTCCCACGATGCCCTCCCGGTGTTCCGCCGGCTGATGCCGGAGAAGGAAGGCGGGGAATCATAAAAGAACCTTTTTTATTTCTGTGGTGCTTCTTGTGAAGATGGCATAATTATGATAAGATAACGCCATCAACAGAGCGCAAGCTGCAAGGAGGCGAAATCATGTTGAACATCCGCCCTGTATCCGACCTCCGCAACAATTTTCGTGAGATTGAGGAAAGCGTCAAAAGCGGCAAGCCTGTGTACCTGACCAAGAACGGCTACGGCTCCATGGTGGTGATGAGCCTTGAGCACTATACAGCCCTCACCCAGGACATTGAGCAATTGCTGGACGAAGCGGACAAGGCCGCCACAGAAAGCCCGGTGCGTCATTCCCACGAGGAGGTCTTTGCCCGTGTCAGAAAACGCATCTCCAAATAAGCGCTATCAGCTGCGATACCTGGACCTTTTTGAAGAAGATCTCAACAAGATTGTTGATTACATCATGCACCACCTGGAAAGCCCGGAAGCGGCCGCCAACCTGGTCAGCGACGTGGAGGAGGCCATCAAAAAGCGCTGCACCTGCGCTGAATCCTTTGAGCCCTTCCAGTCCAATAGGGATCGCCAGCACCCCTACTATCGCATCTATGTGCACAACTACACGGTGTTTTATGTTGTCATCGGCGATGTGATGGAAGTGCGGCGCATCCTTTACAGCCGCAGAGATTTGGCGGAACTGTTGTAATCAATCATCTTTAAAGACTGAAAACACAGGGCGATATAACCCTGTGTTTTTGCTATATAAATTCCGGGGTCCGGGGAGGAACTCCCCGGGCTGGGGGTCTGGGGGATGAAATCCCCCAGGCGTCTTTCCGTTCTCTTCCGTTCTTTTCGTTCTCTATCTCTTCTTCCCCGCCCCTAGGCCTCCTCGTCCCGGCTCTGCCAGAGGAGCTCCTTCCATTTGCGGCCGGTCTCCGTGGCGGCGAGGCCGCCCTGGGCGGTTTCCTTGAGAGCCAGGGGCAGGGACTGGCCCACCCGGTACATGGCCTCGATGACCTCGTCCGGGGGCACCTTGGAGTCGATGCCGGCCAGGGCCATCTCGGCGGCGGCCAGGGCATTGGCGGCGCCGCCGGCGTTGCGCTTGATGCAGGGCACTTCCACCAGGCCGGCCAGGGGGTCGCAGGCCAGGCCCAGCATGTTCTTCAGGGCGATGGCCATGGCCTGGGCGGAGGCGTGGGGGCTGCCCCCCATGAGTTCCACCAGGGCGGCGGCGGCCATGGCGGAGGCGGAGCCGATTTCGGCCTGGCAGCCGCCGGCGGCGCCGGAAATCATGGCGTTGTTGGCGATGACGTAGCCGATGGCCCCGGCGCAGAAGAGGGCTTTGACCAGGTCCTCGTCGCGAAGGCCCAGCTTGTCCTGGGCGGCTAGGAGGACACCGGGGAGGACGCCGCAGGAGCCAGCGGTGGGGGTGGCGCAGATGAGGCCCATGGCGGCGTTGACCTCGTTGCTGGCGACGGCATAGGTGAGGGCTTTTAAGAAGGTGGTGTCCGTGAGGAACTGGCCGGCCTGCAGGTAGTCGTTCAGGCGCTTGGCGTCCCCCCCGGTCATGCCGGAATGGGAGGTGACCCCTTCGATGCCCCTCTGGGCTGCGGCCTTCATCACCTGGAAGGACTCGGCCATGCCGGCGATCACCTGGGCTTCGGAGCGCTCGGTGTTTTTGACTTCCTGGCGGATCATGATGGCGGAGATGGGCAGCTGCTCCTGCCCGCAGAGGGCCACCAGGTCCTGAATGCTTTTGAACATGGCTTAGTTCTCCAGTTTGATGGTTTTGAAAATGCGGGGCTGGCTCTGGATGAGGCGCACCACATCGTTGGAAATGGGCTGGTCGGTCTCGATGACCATGAGGGCGTTTTCCCCCCGGTTGGCCCGGGACACCTCCATGTGGCTGATGTTGAGCTGGGCTTCGGCCAGCAGGCGGGTGACGGCGGCGATGACGCCGTAGGCATCCTGGTGGAAGATCAGGAGGGCGGGGGATTCCCCGGAGAGGCGCAGGTCAAAGCCGTCCACCCGGGTGATCTGCACCAGGCCGCCGCCGATGGAGATGCCGGTGACGTCCATCCTGCTGTCCCCGGCGGTGAGGGTGATAGACACGGTGTTGGGGTGGTTGGGGATGGCGGCCTCCTCGTGGAAGGAATAGTCCAGGCCCCGCTTTTCGGCCAGGTCAAAGGCCTCGGGGATGCGGGGGTCGGAGGTTTTGAGGCCCAGGACCCCGGCCAGAACGGCCACGTCGGTGGCATGGCCCCGGTAGGTCTTGGCGAAGGAGCCGAAGAAGTGGATGGCGGCGGCTTCCGGCGCCTTGCCAAACAGCTTCCGGGCCAACTGGCCGATGCGGACAGCCCCCGCGGTGTGGGAGCTGGAGGGCCCCACCATCACGGGGCCGATGATGTCAAAGACGCTGCGGTATTTCATGGCTGCTCCTGCTGTGTGTTTTTCATGCTCATCTTAGCACAAAACCGCAAAAAGAAAAGGAGCCCGGAGGCTCCTCCAGAATGAAGTCAAACCATATCAAAGGGGAGTTTCAGAGGGCACAGCCCTCTGAGTGAAATCGTATCGAGCGGCTGTGCCGCTCGGGCGGGGCGGTTTGCGCAGCAAACCATTCCACGCATGTTCGCCGGCCGGGAACGAAGTGACCAGGCGAACATGCCCGTTCCTCCTAACCGACAAAGTGTCCGCAGACACTTTGTCGATACTCAAAAGGAGCCCGCGGGCTCCCTTTTGCATGGACAAAGTGACCGCAGTCACCTGGGGGCAGGGTTACCAGGTAATATTATCCGGATCCGAGGCGTAGCCCATGACGCCCTTCAGGGCGTTGATGCTGTCCATGTCCTGCTGGTCCAGGGCGAAGTCGTAGACCTGGAGGTTCTCCCGGATGCGTTCGGGGGTGACGGACTTGGGCAGGGGCAGGAAGCCCATCTGCAGGCTCCAGCGCAGGGCCACCTGAGCCAGGGTCTTGCCGTGCTTGTTGACGATGTCCTGCAGCTCCTTCACCTCAAAGAGCTTGCCGGTGCCCAGGGGGCTGTAGGCCTGGAGGACCATGCCTTTTTCACGGCTGTAGTCCACGGTGTCCTGATGGACATCCCCGGGGCAGAGGCGGATCTGGTTCACCACCGGCTTGATGGCGGCGGTTTTCAGCAGTTCGTCGATGTGGTGGCGGCGGAAGTTGGAGATGCCCAGGGAGCGGATTTTGCCGGCCTGGACAGCCTCCTCCATGGCCCGCCAGCTGTCCGCGTTCATCTGCTGCCAGTTGTCTTTGAAATTGGCGGGCACCGGCCAGTGGAGGAGGAAGAGGTCGATATAGCTGGTTTGCAGCAGTTGCAGGCTGCGGTCGATGGCGGCCCGGGTGTCCTCATAGCCCCTAATCAGGTTGGTGAGCTTGGTGGTGATGTAGATTTCCTCCCGGGGAATGCCGCTGTCCTTCACGGCCCGGCCTACGCTGTTTTCGTTGCCGTAGCCCTGGGCGGTGTCGATGTGGCGGTAGCCGGCCTGGAGGGCGGCCTTCACGGCCTCATAGCCGATGTTGCCTTCCTCCACCTGGAAGGTGCCGTAGCCGATGCTGGGAATCTTTGTGCCGTCTGACAATGTATAATGGGTGCTGACTGTGTTCATTGCCTGTCTCCTTCATGCGTGGTCGAAAAAATAGCGCATCAAAGGCAGTATAACCATTTGTCCGATTCATTAATCAGCCCGGGGCCAGGGGAGCGATGGGTACAATCAAGGGAGCACGACAAGGAGGTGTCCCATGAGTTTGAAGAAGGTGCTGGTGTCCATGCCCAACCCCCGGGACTATGCCCGGCAGTTTGAAGAGGCGCTGCCCGGGGCCAGCTTTACCTATGAACGCTTTGAGAACCTGACCGGGGAGGACCTGGCCGGCTTTGACGCCGTGGTGGGCAACCCGGATGAAAAGGTTTTACAGCAGCTGACGGGGCTGAAGCTGCTGCAGCTGATCTCCTCCGGGGTGGCGGACCACTATGTGGAACGGGGCAAGGCCGACCCGGGCCTGTTGCTGTGCAGCGCCAGCGGCGCCTATGGCCACGCCATTTCCGAGCACATGGTGGCGGCCCTTTTGATGCTGATGAAGCGGCTGCACCAGTACCGGGACGACATGAAAACCGCCCCCTGGGTATCACGGGGCAGGGTGACCTCCCCCCGGGGCATGAAGGTGCTGGTGGTGGGGGCCGGGAACATCGGCACTGCCTTTGCCCGGCTGATGCAGCAGCTGGGCAGCCGCACCATCGGCCTGCGCCGGCAGGCAGACGGCGACAGCGCGGGCTTTGACGAAGTGTACACCATCGATATGCTGGATGAATTGCTGCCCCAGGCGGATGTGGTGGCCCTGTCCCTGCCGGACACCCCGCAAACCCGGGGCATCATGAATGCCGAGCGCTTTGCCCTGATGAAGGCGGGCAGCTATTTTCTGAACGTGGGCCGGGGCAGCGCCGTGAACCAGGAGGCCCTGCTGGCGGCCCTGGACAGCGGGCACCTGGCGGGGGCCTCGATTGACGTGACGGAGCCGGAACCCCTGCCAAAGGACCACCCCCTCTGGCAGCAGAAGCACCTGCTGCTCACCCCCCATGTTTCGGGTTTTTACCACCTGAAAGGCACCCAGGACGCGGTGGTGGACATCGCCCTTCACAATCTGAAGGCCTGGCCGGAGGGGCCCTACACCAGCCTGGTGGACTACAAGACGGGCTACCGGAAGAAGGATTGAGGGATAAAGGATGAATCATCGCCGTTTTTTGAGCGTGCTGCTGACCGCCCTGCTGCTGTCCCTGACGCTGACAGCAAATGCGGTGCCACCCCGGGACTTGGACTACGCCTACCTGCATACCACCTCCGGCTACCTGATTGTGGGCCGGGAGGTGCACCTGGAGGTGGTGCTGCCGGAGGGAGCCGGGGGCTATACCTATGAATTCACCCTGTTTTACACCCACGACCGGGAGGAGACCGGGAACTTCCAGGGCATTGACCAGGTGAAGGCCCAGGCGGACAACAGCTTTAGGTTTACGCCGGAGAAGCCCGGCCAGTACTTTGTGGAGGCGGTGATCATGGATGCGGATTACCGCAGCCTGACCCTGCACAGCGAGCCCTTCTACTGCTATGAGGAGGGCTCGGAAGCAGACCCCGCCACCCTGCCGGGGAAGGTGGTGCAGGTGGCCGGGGAGGCGGAGGCCCAGGGCTTTGCCAGCCAGTATGAAAATGCCCTGTACCTCCACGACTGGCTCACCCACAACGCGGACTATGACGAGCCCATGACCATCCACACCCCGGAGGGGGTGCTGCTGCGGGGGGAGGGGGTGTGCGAAAGCTATGCCCTGGCCTACCAGATGCTGCTGCGCCAGGCGGGCATCAAAAGCCAGTATGTCACCGGCTACTCCCGTGGCCAGCTCCACGCCTGGAACCTGGTGCACCTGGACGGGGAATGGACCTTCATCGACCCCACCTGGAACGACCCGGTGGGGGGCGGCAAGGAGGGCCATGATTATTTCGGCATGACGGATGTGCAGCTGGCCCGGGACCACGACTGGAGCACCGGCAAGCAAAAGCCCCCGGCGGCTACGGCAGATACCCACAACTACCTGCTGAAAAATGGCTGGATGCCCTTTGACAACCCGGAGGGCCTGGCGGCGCTGATGACCCGGGAGCTGGCGGACAAGAACCCCAGGATCCAGTACACCTACCTGGGGGAGGACCGATATTTTGATACCATGTACGAGATTAAAAAGTTCATGGAAGCCCAGTCCCACAAGCATTTTGTGGAGAGCTATTCCTACGGCGGCAGCGCCTATGCCGGGGCCATGGAGGTGACCTACGGGGATTTCAGCGACTACATCCCCTTCACCGACGACGAGGGCTTCCTGGCCGCCATGGACGGCCAACTGAAGGCCAAGGCCCCGGTGATCAAGATGTATTACCAGGGGGATGACCGCTATTTCAACTACGGCAGCTATCTGAACCGCTTTCTGACGGACAAGGCGGCGGAGTACGGGGTGAAATCCTATTCCTACACCTACTATCCCTTCCACGGGGTGGCGGAACTGGAATATAACGATTGATTCATCAGGATAAAACAAGGCCCGGGGCTGCATGTGTTGCCCCGGGCTTTTTCGCTGGCGTAAAACTATACCGGCCTGGTCTTCATCTTGTCCCCGTCGTAGTACAGCATGGTGCCCGGGGGGATGGAATGGGTGAGCCAGACGTTGCCGCCGATGACGCAGCCGTCCCCCACATGGGTGTCGCCCCCCAGGATGACGGCGCTGGCGTAGATGACCACCCGGTTGCCGATCTTGGGATGGCGGTCCACCCCTTTGACGGGCTTGCCCTCGCTGTCCAGGGAGAAGGAGCGGGCCCCCAGGGTGACCCCCTGGTAGAGCTTCACATCGTCCCCGATGACGGTGGTTTCCCCGATGACGATGCCGGTGCCGTGGTCGATGCAGAAGCGCTGGCCGATCCGGGCGCCGGGGTGGATGTCGATGCCGGTTTTTTCATGGGCGTATTCGCTCATGATCCGGGGCAGGAGGGGGATGCGGCGCAGGTACAGCTCGTGGGCCAGGCGGTGGATGCTGACGGCGTAAAAGCCGGGGTAGCAGATGAGCACCTCCTCGCAGCTCCTGGCGGCGGGGTCCCCCTCGTAGATGGCCATGGCGTCCTCAATGAGCAGGGACTTGATACGGGGCAGCTGGCTGAAAAAATCCCGGGCCAGGTCCTCAGGCGCCCGGTCGGCGCCCTCCCCGAAAAAGGGCAGGGAGAGGGCAATCAGCTCCTTGAGGTTCTGGAAGGCCGAGGCATAGACGTCGTCCATCTGGCCTTTGTGGCTGTCAGATATCCTGAAATAATGGGGGAACATCAGGGTTTGCAGGTCCTTGATGAGGAGGATGACCTGGCGCCGGTCCGGCACGCAGGCGCTGCTGGTGACGGGGTTTTCACAGCAGATGGGCAGGGCGTCCAGGGCGGCGAGGATGTGTTCTTTCTGGTTTTCAACAGGTGTGTTATTGCTGTGCAATCAACTCGACTCCTTTTTAGTTTTGGGTATATGTCTGCATGATCTTTGAAAATATTCCGGGGTCCGGGGAGTAACTCCCCGGGCTGGGGGCTTGGGGGATGCAATCCCCCAACGATCTCCGGTCCTCATTCCCCGTCAAACAAGCCCCCGGACAGATAGCGGTTGCCGGCATCGGGAAGGATGACGGCGATGGACTTGCCGCTGTTGCGGTCTTCCCGGGCCAGGCGGAGGGCGGCGTGGAGGGCGGCGCCGGAGGAGATGCCGCAGAGGATACCTTCGGTGCGGGCCAGGAGGCGGGCGGTGCGGGCGGCGTCCTCGTCGGTGACGGTGAGGACCTGGTGGTAGATGCCGGTGTCCAAAACCTCCGGGACGAAGCCGGCGCCGATGCCCTGGATTTTGTGCTTGCCCTTCTGGCCGGTGGACAAAACGGGGGAGCCGGCGGGCTCCACGGCGACGATCTCCAGGTCCGGGAACTGCTCCTTCAGGTAGCGGCCGGCCCCGGTGATGGTGCCGCCGGTGCCCACGCCGGCGACGAAGATGTCCAGGCGGCCATGGACGGCCCGGGCGATTTCGGGGCCGGTGGTGTCGTAGTGGGCCTGGGGGTTGGCGAGGTTCTCGAATTGCTGCACATAGACGCTGCCGGGGTTTTCTGAGACGATTTCCCGGGCTTTTTCCATGGCGGCGGGCATGCCCCCGGCCCCGTCGGTGAGGATCAGCCGGGCGCCGTAGGCGTTGAGGAGCTGGCGGCGCTCCAGGCTCATGGTGTCGGGCATGGTGAGGATGAGACGGTAGCCCCGGGCGGCGGCCACCATGGCCAGGCCGATGCCGGTGTTGCCGCTGGAGGCTTCCACGATGAGGCCGCCGGGCTTGAGGCTGCCGTCCTGTTCTGCGGCCTTGACCATGGACAGGGCGATGCGGTCCTTGACGGAGCCGGCGGGGTTTAGGGACTCGGCCTTGGCCAGGATATCGGCGGTGAGGCCCAGCTCCTGCTGGAGGCGGTTTAGGTGGATGAGGGGGGTTTTTCCGATGGCGCGGCCAATGTTTTTGCGGGTTTTCATGGGTTCACTCCTGTTTCTGGTTGAAAAACAACAAAGACTCCCTGGCATCATACCGCAGGGAGCCCGGGTTCAGGCCTGCGAGCTGTTTCATTCCGGTTTCTTTTGGGGAAGGGATGGTGCAAAAAGCGCGGTGGGGCGGGGTAAACAACCTGGCAGAAGAATTTGGGACACAGCGGACAAGCCCTTTACATTCGTACTAATTTCGTTTATGATGTTAGCACGAAAGGTTGTGAGCCGATGGGGATTGATCTGAAACTCCAAGAACTGATTGAACAACACCAGGGCGTCATCAAAACGGCCCAGGCGCTTGAAATCGGCGCAGACAAGGCGTCCTTTTATCAATATGTCAGGGACAACCATCTGGAGCGCATTGCCCATGGTGTATACGCCACAGCAGATGCCTGGGTGGACAGCCTGTATGTGCTGCACCTGCGGAGCGCACAGGCGATTTTTTCGCATGAGAGCGCCCTGCTCCTGCACGACATGACGGATAGGGAGCCGACTTTTCCTTCGATTACCGTGCGTACGGGCTACAATCCGTCACGGCTGGCAGCGGAAGGAATCCAGGTGTACACAGTTAAGAAATCCCTGCACGGCATCGGCAGGACGACGGCAGTGACTGCGTTTGGGCATGCTGTGCCGGTGTATGACGTGGAACGGACCCTCTGTGACATTGTCCGCAGCCGGAACAGGCTGGAGTACCAGGTCTTTCAGGGAGCGCTGAAGGCCTATGTGCGCAGGGCAGACAAGCAGCTCAACCGGCTGATGCGCTATGCTGCCTTGTTCAAGGTTGAAGCCATTGTACGGGAATATTTGGAGGTGCTTTTGTGATCAAAACATCGCGGCAGCTGAAGGACAAGATCCGCAACCTGGCGGCTTCCAAATCAGCCAATGCACAACTGCTGATGCGTACCTTCATGACGGAGCGTTTCCTTGAGCGCATTTCGGTTTCTGCATATCATAACAGGCTCATCCTCAAAGGCGGAACCCTGGTAACGGCCATGGTGGGGATTGAAGCCAGGTCCACCATGGATGTGGACTTCACAGTCAGAGGTGTTCACTTTGATGAGGATGAAATCCTTGCCATGCTCACCTCGATTGCATCCCTCAGCGTAAATGACAACGTGGTTTTCAGGGTACTTGGCATTTCAGGCATCATGGGCGATGCTGAGTACCCCGGCTTCCGCGTCAGCATGGAAGCGCTGTTTGACGGCACGGTGATTCCCGTCAAAATCGACTG
>Ga0209722_1001076_pt1 | contig 25447 bp, 27 predicted proteins | sample BioC12SIPDNA_2_FD_185745 | JGI IMG/M metagenome (GOLD analysis project Ga0209722, IMG submission 185745) | Anaerobic biogas reactor microbial communites from Washington, USA - Biogas_R1_A C12 SIP DNA (SPAdes) (version 2) | ecosystem: Engineered > Bioreactor > Anaerobic > Unclassified | place... | reverse complement strand
CGCGACCTGGACCGCGTCAATCTCGCCGCCCTGCGCCGCCTTGTGCGTAAACCCACATAGCGCGACCAAGGAAATCGCAACCGCCGATGAACGCCGCTGGACACCGCGGAAACGTCGGATGTCGCTTGCCGCTTCGCGCCCCGTCCCCCCAGTCTTCGTTTGTGCGAACGCCTACGGTGCGGTCGTGGTGGTCGCAACCCCGAGTCGGATGCGGGGCACCTGCAGCGGGATTTGCCGAACCAGCGGGCCTCCCTCGGCCGGCCAGAGGGCAACGCGGACCGTGTAAAGACCCGGCTTCTCGTAGCGATGCTCGGGATGAGGCAGCGGCGAGCGTTCCGAATCGTCGCCGAAATCCCAAAGGAACCGCTGGGCGTCGAACGAGGTCTGAGTCTGAAACCGAACCCGCATCGGATCGCTCGCGTCGTCTGTCACCAGTACGCGAATCCAGGGGCGGTTGCGGACCACGTCGACGAAGAAAGCAAGCACCGGCTCCGGATCGCGCCGATGGGCTCCGGACCGTTCGACGACCATGGGATCGAGCCCATGGCTGCGCAGCCACTCGATGCAGGCCAAACCCTGGTCATGCAACAGAACATCCAAGTGCCCGATGGTTACCTGGATCGGCTGGTGGCGATCGAGAAAAGGCACGCAGGACTCGACGAATCGGGGATCGAAGTTGCCCTGACGCACGGCAAGAGCACGGAAGAGGTGCGGGTTGCGCAGGCCCGTATGAAGCACGGCGTAGCCGCCGCCCGACCAGCCCGTGAGAAAGATGCGAGGTGGGTCGATGCGATAACCGGCCTGGATAGCGTGGACGATGGCCAGGATGGCTTCTTCGTCCTCCATTTGGAGTCCCACTTGATGGGTGATCAGTGGGGTCAGGTCGCCGCGGGTGCCGACCAGTTCGGGAGCCACCAGCAGGAAGCCGCGAAGTTCGGCGAGCCCTTTCCATTCGTCGAACTGGGCCTGGGCGGTGTCGAAGGGCGGCGTGCCGTGGCAGGTAACGACCAACGGCCAGGACCGGCCGTCGTGGTAGGCACTGGGAACGTAGAGATGATAACGGCGGCCATGCTCAGGGTCGCGCTCGGTCAGGCAACGCCCCGGGGCTGGCAGGTTGCTGACCACCGGGCAACCGGTGACCAGGGTCAACACCAATCCCGACAGCAGGGCTGCCACATATCGCCGCATTGAATCGCACGCCCCCACGGGGCACCTCCCGGCCGCAAGTCGCCTTGAACGCTCGCCGAAAAACGGTATCCTATCGCAATTGTGGCCGCGCTGCGACGACGCCGCGCCTGGAAGGCTGGCTAAGCCTGCCCCCAACCTCGGACCCCACCGGCAGGACGCCCATGGCAGAGGGGCCTTCATCCGGGCTTTGAGCAGGAGGGTCTTGGGATGTCCAAGTCCAAACATGCCCCCGCGCTATTCGAGCTGATTGACTCGCGGTCTACCCGCAAGGGCTCGGATAAGCTGGCGGTCCCCAAGTGGTTCAAACGCTCGGAGACACAGCCCGCGCCCCCCGAAGATAGCACGGGCACCCACCCAACGCCGGATAGTACCGCCTCCGCTCCCGCCGTCCGGTCATCCGCCGCCGGTACTGGGGCGCCGCTCCACTCCGTCGCACGAAGCGCCGAGCACACCACCGGACAGGCCGACCGGACGCCGGTCTTTCGGCTTGAGAATGGCCGACTGGTGCTTTCCCTGAACCCGATCAACGCCTCCATCGCCGGGGGCATCATCCTGCTGGTCATCCTCAGCAGTTTCCTGATCGGCCAGAGCACCGGCTCAGGCGGTGGGGACATCCAGGCCCCGGCCGCCGTGGACGACATTCAGCAAGCCCTCAAGAAGCCCGCCAAGCCCGACCTCCTCAAGGTCGGTGGCAACCCACCTCCCGACTCCCGAAGCGGAAGCACCAAAGATCAGCCCGCTCAGACGGCAGGTCAGACCCAGGAGAAGCCCACCCCGCGGCCCGAACGCTCGGCCGGCCCGCCCGAACGAGAGCCGGGCATCAATTACGTGGTCATCGAGAGTTTCAAGCAGGAACACAAGAAATCAGCCGAGCACGTCAAGCAATGGCTCCAGGAGAACTACGGCCTGGAGACCACGCTGGAAAGGTCGGGCGACTACTGGCGGCTGGTGACGGTGCTGGGATTCGACTACCGGGAGGCCGGCCAGAAGGAAGCCTGCCAGAAATTCCTCGACGACCTCAAAGCCCTGGGCGACACCTGTGCCCGGGAACTGAGCGGGAAGGGGCTGGCGGTGTACCGGCTCAGCGGACCGTTCGCCCAGAATTTCGGGAAGTAGCATTTTTCCTGCGGGGCCAGTATACTGCGGGGCTCGTTTGCATGGGTCGTCCGGTCTCCGCGGCCGGTGGGCCGATGCCACAAGATTGCGGGTAATGACCGCCGTGAACGCGGCGGCGATGCTCAGTGGGAGCTTGCGACGATGTCCATTGATCGTTCATTGAAGATCGGCAGCAGCCTGGCGCGACACCGTAACGTCCTGACGCGTGCGGAGCGAATCAAACGCTTGCAGGATCAAGAAACTTGGCGGGACGACCGAAGCGCGTTCGGTTTGCCGAAGGTCGCGAACCGCAATCTCCACGTTGGCAAGAAGGTCAAGAAGAAGGAAGAGGCCGACGAGAAGGCCGCCGAACCCGACACCAAAGCCAAAGCCAAGGGCAAGTAGCCGCCCCAGGTTCCGCGGGCTGACGATGATCGGCCGGCGGTACTCTGTTCGGACGGGCTCTGCAATTCGCTTCACCTGGCGGAGCATCACATGGGCGAGCTATCAGCCGACCGACTCCTCTCGCAACGCAGCCGAGCCGTCAACGCGTCCGGCATTCGAAAGGTCTTCGACCTCGGTGCGAAGATCGCCAACCCGATCAACCTGTCTATTGGACAGCCGGATTTCGACGTGCCGCCTGACGTGCGACAAGCGGCCATCCAGGCTATCCAAAGCCGTCAGAACGGGTACACGGTCACACAGGGCATCGCCCCATTGCGCGAGCGGATCGCCGCCGATCTCCGGGCGGAATGCGGCTCCCCCCTGCCCGTGCTGATCACCTCGGGCGTGTCCGGCGGAATCCTGCTGGCTCTGATGGCGGCCCTGGACCCCGGCGATGAGGTGGTCTTGGGCGACCCTTATTTCGTGATCTACAAGCACGCGGCACGACTGGTCGGCGGGGTTCCGGTGTTTGTGGACACCTATCCGGACTTCAAGTTCCGGGCCGACCGCTACGAGGCCGCGATCACGCCGCGGACCAAGATCCTGGTGTTGGCGACCCCGAGCAATCCCACTGGCGTGGTGCTCGCCGACGACGAGCTGCGGCAGGCAGCCGATTTGGCCGAGCGGCACAACATCCTCCTGCTGATCGATGAAATCTACAACAAGCTGAATTACGACGGCGAGTGTCCTTGCTCGTTGCGGCACGCCCCCCACCGCACGCTGCTGCTGCGGGGCTTCGGCAAGAGCTACGGCATGACCGGCTGGCGGCTGGGGTACGCGGCGGGTCCGCAGTTTCTCATCGAGGAAATGACCAAGCTTCAGCAGTACACATTCGTCTGCGCCCCCAGCATGGTGCAGCACGCCGGCCTCGCCGCCCTCGACGCGGATATCAGCGGACACGTCGACGACTATCGCCGCAAGCGCGATCTCGTGGCTCGGCTGCTGGCGGGCACGTTCGAGTTCGCAAAACCGAGCGGTGGTTTTTACTTCTTCCCGCAGGCTCCTAAGCGGTTCGCCGACGCCACCACCTTCGTGGAGCAGGCCATCGCCCAACGCGTGCTCATCATCCCCGGCTCGGTCTTCAGCGAGCGGGATACCCACTTCCGGCTCAGCTACGCCACGAGCGACAAGAACATCGAACGCGGCTGCGAGATCCTCTGCCAACTGGCCCGTGGATAACGCAAGGGGCGTTCCAGCGCGGCGGGCAGGGGGCGGCCGCTACCGGAAAGCCCCCTCCAGCGATCTTCTATCAGAGTCCTCGTCGTCGATCTGCACCGCTCCCTTGCCGTCGCGGCTCTGACTGGCGGCAACCCGATAGCCAACGGCGTATCCCGCAGAGCAAACGTCGAGCCAGGAGCGACAAGTGACACCGCTACCCCGCCAACTCACCCAGCACCCGGCAGGTCGCGTCCAGCGACCCCGCCTCTAACCGATAGCACGAGGCAGTGGTCACGACGCGGCGAAGGATGGCGGCCGCCTGGTGACCGAAGATGTGACGATTGAGTGTGCCCGCGGCCAGCGTGAACAGCGCCTGCGCCCGCGACACAGGCAGCAACCGCGGTCGGCAGCCGGCAAGGTACTGCGGAAAGACGATCCAGCGAATGGGCGCCGCCGCAGCCACCACATCGGGGCGGATGTCGGCTGGGCGAATGTAGCCCACGCAACCCTTGAGGGCTTTCACGTAGTGCCGACCACGCCACAGCGGTAAGCCGATCTCACGGACCGCGTCGAACGCCCCCGCCTTGACGCACAGGGCCTTGGGCAGGGCGTGCATGCTCAGGTCGACCGGATCGATCAGCGCGAATTCGTCGGACAGATACCCCCACCCGCGAGCCAGCAGACCGGCCGCCAGCGTCGACTTGCCCGATCCGGAATCCGCCGCCAGCAGCAAACCCTGCCCATCACGCACCAGCGTCGCCGCGTGCACCTGCACATACCCCGGACAACGCTCGATCACCCGCCAGTTGATGCCCCACTCGATGTAGGGCAACACCTCGCGCGGCCGATCCGCGGTCCACAGCGACCGACCGTCGCCGAAGATCTCGTAGCGCGTCGGCCGCATCCATCCCGAGCGCACCGCCCGCACCTCCATGCGGATGATCGGCTCGGTGGTCGGCTGATCGACGCGAGCGTCGGCATACAGACCAGCGAAATCCTCCAGTATCTCGGGCAGATCGCTCCGCACGACCACGCTCACCGGCCCGATCGCGAAGCACGCCTCGCAGCCGCTTGCAGTCACCCGTGGTTCACGCCGCAGAGCGATCATGAGGAAGCTTCCACCTCCACCAGCCCGGCCTCGGCGAACAAGACCAGAAGCTGCTCGACATGGTCGAGCGCGATTTCCAGACCGACGTCATATTGCCGCGTCAGGCCCCGGGCGATCTGAAGCGTGGTCGTCCGGCCGTCGCACCACCGCCACACGATCAGCGCTGTCTCGTTCAACCGATGAATACCGCCCGTCCGCACGTCGGAGAGGATGGCCTCGCCGTCCAGTTCATCCTCGACCAGATCCGCCCGCCGACGCGGCGCCGCGATCGCCGCCGCACGTGCCGTCCACCTCGGCGGCTCCATCTCCGTCTCCATCCCCATCCCGCAGCCACGCTCCATCGCTCTCTGAGCAGTGCTTTCGCACGCACACGCCTCGTGTGGCACTGCTCTGCGAGCACTGCGGAGCGCGTGCACGCCTTCGCACGCCTCAGCCCCCAGCGCGCCATGTTCATCGGCGTCCATCGGCATCTCCCCCATTCCTGGCCCGCGGCGTCAACCCACGTTGCGTCAGCGCGGTTGCCGTGCCGTCATCCCGCCGCCAGTTCTCCGCGAGCGCCTCCCAATACGCAGGCCCCTCGAACTGCCGGTTCACCCGTCGGCCCTCGAAGAACAAAGCCGGCGTGCCGCGAACCCCCCAGGCATGCGCCAGGGCCACATGCTGGGCCACAGTCCGCCGCACCGCGTCGCCCTCCAGATCCGCCAGGAACCGCTCGCGATCCAGCCCCAACTCCTCCGCCAGCCGGGCCAGCGATTCGCGATCACGCCCCTGCCGCCGCATGAACAACCGCTCGTGCATCAGGCGAAAGGCCTCTTCGCCGCCTTGCAGGCGAGCCGCTTCCGCCGCTAATGCCGCTTGGCAGGCTCCGACCCGAGCCGTCGATTGAACGTGCGGATTGCAGGTGCCGCACAACGGATAATGCCGCACAACCACTTCGAGCCGTTCGCCGAACGCCTGCCGCGCGTTGTCCACGATCCGATTGGCCCCGCACGCACAGTTCGGGCAATCGTAATCGCTGAAGATCACCAGTTGCGGGTTATCAGAAACCGGCAGCGCAACGGCCGCCTGAGCCCACTGCACGGGCTCCGCCAGATGCTCGCGCAAGAGGAAGGCCTTGTCGTTTCGCAGGGCCGTGACCAGCGTCTTGTAGAGCATCAACTTCGCCCGGTGCTCCTTGAACGCCAAGTGCTCGCCGCGATACACCCACAGCCCACCCACCAGCACCAACGCCACCACCATCGCTCGGATCGCCTGGAGCCAATGCCCCCGCTCAAGCCTCAAACCGTCGGCCCGCTCAACCCGCGAACCACCATCCCACCCAATCCGTAGCGGCCGCCCCCCGTGGCGGCCGGCGTCTGCAACACCGCTGCGATCCGAGGACCACCTCACACAGTCACCGGCCTCGGCGGTATCCCGCTTGCCCCAACGCCATCCCCACACCACCGCCGTCAGCTGCAGATTCACCCCGTGCACAAGCACGCACAGCAAGCATCGCGGGGCGAACCCTGCCGCCATGAGCACCAGGAAGAAGCACGACACGGCAGCGCCCATCGCCGTCAGAGCCAGCGGCACGCGATGCCAGATCCCCCCGGGCGGCAAACCTGCCCCAACCATGAGGAACCAAGTCGCCAGACAGACGAAGTACGCCAAACCCAGAAAGGCGACCGGCACCCGCGTCATCCCCAAGCCGGGCCGATACCCCCTGGCCAAGACCGGCATCGGCAGGCGAATCTCCGACCAACGCCCTTTGCTCGCCTGCGTACAGCTCAGGCCCAGCGGTGCCGCCGCCTCGCACAAACCGGCCCACCAACCATGCTTCGCCTCCGAATCGCCCCAGATGTTGTCATGCTGCTTGACCAGTTCGCCACTTAGCAGAGCACCCAGTACCACCAGAGCCAGAACGACCGCCGGCAGGAAACCATGACGAGCAATCAACGCTCGGCCGGCAACGCGACCGACACCGGCATCCTGTCGGCAGGCCTTCATGGCCTCGGAAGACACACTCAGTCTGGTCATAGCCGTCTACACCTTTACAGTGCCGTGCATACCTTGTTGCCGTCGCCTGGGTCAACGCAGTCCATCGGAGTGCCAGAGTGGTCCACTGGACAGCAGTCCTTGCCCGCCCCCGTGTCATCGCAGGGCGAACCGATGGTGTGCTTGAACTGCGAGCCGCATTCGAAGCCCGAGGCCGCCGCGGGACGAGCCGCCAGCGTCAACACCGCCGGCGTCACATACAACGCCTTGCGACCCGCACCACCGAGGAAACTCCTTCGACTGGTCCGCACCGATGACGCGTCAGCAGCCGATGTGTCCGAGCACGCGGCGGACTTTTGCGGTGTCGGCGGCAACGACGCCTTCTCTGCCGGGACCGCCGGCGATCTCGCCGACGTGCCCCCTGCCGGCACCGCCCGCGAATCCGCCGACGCGCCCCCTGCCGACGTGGTCAGTGGATCCGCCGACGCGTGCTCTGCCGACGTGGTCAACGATGCCGCCGGTACGTGCTTATCCTGCGATGGGGGTGGCTGGTTCACGAAATCGGCCTCCTATCTGCCGGACCGAGACACATTGTCGCTGCGTTGGACCGAACCAACTTGTTGGCGTTGGACCGAGCCAACTTGTTGGCGGTCTCCCCGAAACCGGTGCTGCTCGTTGCGGTCCTCCGCCGATTGTCTGCGGCAAGAACACGCATGCTCGCCGTGATCGACGGTGATTTCCTGACCGGCCAGGATGGTCTTGAGGGCCACAAGTTCCGCCCCCGCCAGCCGGGCGTTCGGACGGCATGAGTGAGTGAGATGACGCAGTCGCCCACCATCAGACCGCACTTGGCCCCCGATGATCACTTCGCCCGGCCGGAAGTTGCCCAACGCGAATACGCCCAAGCCCTGGCCGCGGCTCGGACGCGTCTCCACGCGGTTCAACCAAGCCCACAGACCGGGAATCCGACGCAGCACCGGTGCCGTCGCCCGCAAGAGGTACGCAGTGGCCAACCAGCCCCGGTGGCGCCGCGGGTACCAGTCGGCCATATGCGTCCGCCCGGGCAACATCACCGCCGCCAGGTAAGCCAGCACGAACCACCGGCCCGGTGTGCACAGCGCGTTGACCAGCACCTGCCCGAACGGACAGATCGCATCGCGCGGCGCATGCCACAACGCCAGCCGATCCCGCCAGCCCGCCCGCTTCGCGTCCAACTCCGCCCACACCCAGTCCGGGCCAAGCGAACCCGCCTCACCCGCCGCCGCACGCAGCCCCGACCGCATCGGCCAAGTCAAACCCCACGCCCGCGCCGTATCCAGCAGCCGACGCCAGTCGAGCCGGTCCCCGTGACAGGCCACCCATTGCCGAATGTCCTCAAGCCACAACGCCCGCCCGTGACCGTGCACCGCGGAGTGAACCGCCAAGTGGATCAGCATCTCCTCCACCGACGGCACCAACACCCGCGCCCGGCCCATCCGCACCGACCGTGCCCGCTGCCAGAAGGCCTCGGCGGGCATGATCCGCGCGTATCGCAACGGTCGAAACGGTCGGACGTGCAGATCAATCCGCACCGGGTGAATCACCCCAGCGTTCAGCTCACGCTCGTAGTGAAAACGGGGGAAGAAGTCTTCCCGCAGAAGCGGCTCGCCATACCGACAGCCGAGAGCCTCGAGGATCCGCACCGCCTGCTGGACATGCTCCGGCCGAATCAGCAGATCTAGGTCGCCCATCGGCCGGGCGCCCGGGTCATCATGCAGCGTCAGATTCAGGGCCGCCCCCTTGAGCACCATCAACGGCACACCCGCCCGGTTGAAACGCAGGGCCACCCGCTCCAGAAAATGCATCATGCGGAGATTGCGCAGGCCCACCACATCGCGAAAATGGAACGTGGAAATCGCTCCTTCGACGCTGCAAGGTGCCGCTGCCGTATCCTCGATGGCAACGCCCGATAATATGCTCGTCTTGCTAGCCATGAACGCCATCGTCGCAGTCGTCTCCCGCATGCCTCCCCGACCGTGTACGGCTCCATGCCGGCGCGCTCTGGGGGCGGGCAGTTATAAGACCACAACATCATAATCGGACCTTCAAGGACGCAACTTGATATGACCTGGCGCCCGGCGACTCAGCCGCGCAAGTTGTTACCTGTGGCCTGCCGCACGCCCGGTTTCCTCGATCAATGACCTGACGCCGGCCTTGGACGCCTCGGAGCCCAGGTAGGGGCGCGCGAACCGCAAAAGGTCCGTGCGGCTAAGCCCAAGGCCTCCCGCGACGGCAAGCAGATCCGCCACGTCCCTCGACCGATCCGCGGTACGACAGGCAACCAAGGCCCCCGGGTCCGGGCAGCAGGGCTCCAACTCCCCCGCTGCCACCTCGGACAATATCAGCCCGTCAGCCGCCCTGCCGCCATATCGCAACCCCGCCTTATGCAGCCGACCGAGCAGAGCCCCGCATCGCCGCACCGCTGCCCGGCGAGCCGAGGTTGCGAGCCGGCCGTCGGGTGACCCCGCCAAGCTGCGGACGCTGAGTCCCGGCGGCTCGCGAAACAGCACGAAGCTCCGCCGCTCCCACCACCCCCGCATCTTCTCACCGTACGCCACGGGCAACGCCGTTGACACACCCGCCTTGTGCAGTTTCGCCGCTCTCCGCCACAGCCGCCCCGCCGAACTCCTGGTCACCCGTTCCACCACGATTCGCCGGAACTGATCCGCCAAACGCGGACGATCAAAGCGGTAAAGCCGCAGAATCATTGGCTCGTCGCCCGGCCCCGGAAGCTCGAACCGCACGCCCGAGCCGTTCGCCGAGACGGTCGCCATCTCCGCAGGCTGCCACTTGAAGACGGCGTCGAACGTGGTGACGCCACGCGAGCCAAGAAACGCCAGATACCTCTCATCCACCCGGATACTGCCGAGCTTCACGCACCTGCCCGGCTCGTAGCCCGCTGATCCCGCGAAGGTCGCCTCTCGACGCGCTCGCCCCCACAGCTTCGCCGCCCAACCCCAGTCGCGGGCAAGAACCTCCTTCTGTTGCCGCCAGGGCTGATCGGCAATCCGGGCATAGGCAAACGCAAACCGCAACAAATCCGCCCGGCTCAGACTGTCTGCCGGTATCGAGCGCAACAAGGAAACGAAATTCCGCACCCGCAACCGAGCCGAGCCGCTCGCGTGCATCCGCGTCACGCCCACCAGCCAAAGCCGCGGGCAATCCGTGCAGCGATCGGACCCACCCACCGCGCCACCCCCGTCAGGCCGCGGCGCCGGGCCGCTTAACGCCGGCAACGCAACCAGGATGTGCTTGGCAACCAGCTCGGGCCATCGCAAGTCAGCGTCATGCAGCCGCCGCACCAGCTCGGCCAAGTCGGCCAGAATGCGTCTCCGCTGTCGCACGGAGGTCAGCGGCGGCGACCCAGGCCGAACCTCGAGGACTTCGTCCAGCGAGAAGGCTCCCGGCACGGCCTCGAACATCGCGAACGCCGCCACGGGGCCCAGCCAGCGGCTGCGTTCCCCCCAGGCCACGACGCGAGCTGTCCGGATACCTCTCGCCGACAACCGGGCGACCAGCCGGCACTCCCGCGTCGGCTCAGCCTGCGGCCGTCGGCCCCGCAGCCACTCCCGCAGCAAAGCACGCGTCGCGTGCTTGAACGCGCGTTTGAGATACAGCTCCCGCGATCGGCCATCGACGGTCACCGTCAGCCGCACCGTGCTCCGGGCGCCTCGCACGCTCACCGGAGCACCCATACGCGCGGCCATGACCTGCTCAAAACCCGCCAAGCCGGCCGACGCCAAAACGCCGCGGTATTCCTCATCGATGTGCAACTGCGTGGCCATTCATCTTCCGCGAAAGAAAAACCCCACCGGGCCTGGTACAGCCCACCCCCGACGAGAGCATCACTATCCAAACGCCGCCGGTGCCTGTCAATGCGACCTTGCCAAGGAACCCATCTCTTATCTGTCCATTCTCCCTGCCCGGCCCTGACAAACCAGGTCAGGAGCCCTTATAATGCCCGCGCGTCGCCGGCCATCGTCGAAAACCCGGCGCAAAGGAGTACCCGAAGATGCGTCACGTCACATGGCGAAGCCCTCTGCTGGCAATACTGACGGCCGGCCTATGCATACTCACCGCGGGCTGCGGCGACTTGGCAAGCCAGGCCCTCAAAACAGGCATCTACAACTACATCGGAGGAAGCCTGCAGGATGGCCTGATCTCCGCACAACTCCGGGACTTCATCAACGGGTTGCTGACCAATGGCCTCAAGGCCTTCGGCTGACCACTCAGAAAATGGTGTCAGGATGATTTTCTGAGGGGTACGCCGGACACCCCCTTGCACGCCCCTCAAAAAATCATCCTGACACCATTTTTCGGCGGTCAGGCTTCCAGGTCGATGAGCCGTCCTTGCTCGGTGGAATCGCGGGTTTCGTCCTCGGCGGATTCGGACGGCTGCTCGGGATGGGAAGACTCGCGGCCTTGGCTGCCGGCGCCTTCCGAGTCGGTGTGTACCTGGGTGTCGCCGTCCGTGGTCTCGACTGTTGAGTCCTTCTCGTCAATAGCACTCGTCTGCTGACGCTGGGCCGTGGTCTCCTGGGCGCGCTCGGCGTCGCGTGCACCAGCCACCTGCCGCTGCATCAGGTGACTCTGCAAGATCGGCCCCACCAAATTGGGCGGAACGGCGGACATGAAGCCGGCTCTCCGAATCGGAACGTCGCCGCAGAAACCACGGACCGACGGCCGGGGCACAGCACGAGTGCCTGTTTCATGTATCGGACCAGCAGGGATATTCTCTTGACCGCTTGAGGCAGCCCGCAAGCGTTAGCAGTACTGGGGAAGGGGGTCTTTGAGCCCAAACTGTTGGATCAGACGGTTGAGGATGCTCGAATGCATCTGGCTGACGCGGCTTTCTGAGAGATCGAGCGTGGCGCCGATCTCCTTCATGGTCATCTGCTCAAAGTAATACAGGACAACAATGAGCCGTTCCGTCTGGGTGAGGCGGCTCATGATCAGCTCGCGCATGTCCCGTTTCTGCAGCTCGTGGACCGGGTCCTCGCTTTGGCGGTCCTCCAAAACGTCGATTTCCTGCAACTCGCGGCTGGAATCCTCGTCGTTGAACTTGCGGGACAGGGAAATGAGCGTGACGGCATTGGCGTCGCGCATGAGTTTGTTGAACTCAGTCCGGTTCAGCCCCAGTTTATGGGCAATTTCCTCGTCGGTTGGCAATCGGCCGAGTTCCGCCCGCAGCGCCTTGGTGGCGGCGTCCAACTTGTGGGCCCGGCTACGCACCAGCCGGGGCACCCAATCCATCGTGCGGAGCTCGTCGAGGATCGCCCCCCGAATCCGCGGCGAACAGTAAGTCTCAAACTTGACCCCCCGGGCCATGTCGAAGGCCTCGATGGCATCGATCAGCCCGAAGATTCCCGCGGAGATCAGGTCGTCGACGTCCACCTCGCTGGGCAGCTTGGCGGAGATACGGTCGGCTGTGTATCGTACCAGCGGCCAGTAGTGCTCCATCAGTCGGTTGCGGAGCTGTCGATCCCCTGTCTTCTTGTAATCGATCCAGACTTGCTGAATGTCATCTTGCGGCTCGGCCATCGTGATCTCCCCGGATCAGGATGGATCAACCGGCGGGCACGGTGCGGTTGGGCAGGGGCTCGGTGGCACCTGCTGCACGGACCTGGGACCCAGCCTGCTGATCGGGCTTGGTGGGCGGCTCTGAATCATTGGGTGCCTCCTCGACCTCCTTGAACAGCTCGCCGTGGCGGCGAACGGTGTGCTCATCGAGCACGCGCTGGGCGACATACCCCACAATCAGGCCCAGCACACAGAACAGCAGCAGCGCCCAGATCGCCCGGCCCAAGATCACTTCCACCGGGTTGCCTGCCGCCAGTCCCTGGATGATCGCCACGGAGAAGGCCAGAAGCCCCAATGCAGCACCGCTCAGTCTCACCATCTCGCAACATCCTTGTCGCTGAGGTTCAACCCGTGTGTAACGGCAAACGACGCCGTCGGGTTGAGGTCAAAATAGACGCCCGGTCGTCTTGCCTCGCCGACCTCGCTGTCCGGATCGGGATGATCCAGAGCGGCGACCGTCAGGGAACGGTATCCGCCACCGACCGCTCGCTGACGGTCGCGGCTCTGTTGGCCCGGCCACGATCCATCACACGAACAGATTGATGACCCGATAAAACAGGCTCTGGCTGGCCTCGGGTCGGCCCATCTCCCGCGACAGTCGCCCCGCCAAAGCGAGAAGGCAACTGCTGGCCGAGCAACGCGGATAGCCCAGAATCACCGGCCGCCGCTGCCGAACAGCGGCCGGGACATGGTCATCCCGCAGAATGTAGCCCAAATCGGCCACCGGCAGATGCAGAAATCGGGCGGCTACCCCGGCCAATCGCTCGTAGGTATCCCGACCCTCGCGCCGGCTGATCGCGTTATTGACCACCAGCCCGATCGAGGCGAGAGCCGCACGGTCGGACGAGCCCCACTGCCTCTCCTGGGCGAAGGTCTTGATCATCGCGTAGGCGTCGGTGAGCGCGGTCGGCTCGGGCGTGGCCAGGACCAAAACGGTATCCGCCAAGTCGGCCACCGCGACCACGTTTCGCGAGATACCCGCCCCGCAATCCAGAACCATCACATCGTAGCGGGCCTCGACCCGCCGCATTGCCGCCAGCAACCGATGCCGCTCGAACTCCGACAGGTTGGCCAGCTCCGTCACACCGCTGCAGCCGGGCACGAACGAGACATGGCCCGGCGCTTCGACGATGATCTCATCCAGCGCCCGCCGACCGCTCAAAACATCGGACCAGGTACCTACGGGCTCGACGCCCAAGACGATGTCCGCGTTGGCTAGGCCCATGTCCATGTCGAACAGGATGGTGCGGTGCCCCCGTGCCGCCAGCGCAATCGCGAGGTTCGAGGCCACGAAGGTCTTGCCCACGCCGCCCTTGCCGCTGACCACCGCGAGGGCGTGGGCCGATCGCCGCGCAGCATCGACTTCGGCATCGCCGGCCATCATGCGGCGCAGACGGCTGGCCTGATCCCGCAAGTCCCCCGAATCGTCATGTCGGACCATCGCGGCCTCCGGTCGTCGCCCCCGACCGATCAGGGCCTACGCGAGCTGATCCACGCACGATGTCTGAGCTTCGCCGGAACGCCCAGGCGAAGCGGTCTCACCTGCCGGCTGGAGCAACAGCTCCGCGATCCGGCGACGATGCCCGATTTCAATGTCATCCGGCACTTCCTGGCCCGTGGTCAGATAGGACATATGCCATTTGAGCCGGGTGGCCACGTTCAGCACCACGCCCGCCCCCACCGCCTCGTCCAACTTGGTGAACACGACGCCATCCACGCCCAGCGAAGAGAACCGCTCGGCCACATCGATCAACTGGTCGCGGTGCCCGGTGCATGATAACAGCAGATGGACCTCGAAACGTTTGGTGGACGATTGTTGCACGGACGTGCCGTCCGCACCGGCGGGGGTTTGCGCCTCGGTGGCCTGAGACTCGACCGCCGCTCTACCCGCGTCCAGGAACTGACGAAGGTCAGCCAATCGCTGGGCGTCACGATGACTTCGCCCCGACGTATCCACGAGAATCAGGTCGCAATCGCCGAGCCGCTTGATGGCCTCCGCCAGCTCCTGAGGCGTGAAGACCACCTCGAGTGGCAAAGCCATGATGTCGGCATAGGCCCTCAACTGATCTACCGCCGCGATGCGGTAGGTGTCGATGGTAATCAGGCCGACGCTTCGGCCTTCGCGAAGCTTGAAGTGTGCCGCAAGCTTGGCCACGGTGGTGGTTTTGCCGACGCCCGTCGGCCCGACCAGTGCGACGACCTTGCCGCGATCACTGGCTCCGACCTCGAGCGGGCCCGCCGCCGGCAGCATCCGCTCGATCGATTCCATGAGCACCGCGGGAATGAGATCTCGCAACTTGTCGCGTACGCGCTTGTCCGCTTGGGCATCATCCAGCTTGCCTGCCACACCAGCCATGATGCGGGCCCGGCAGTCATCGAGCCGCTGCCGAGCACGTTGGATGACATCGTGAGCGAGTTCCTCCGCCACCGCGTTCTGCAGCAAGCGGGTATAGTAATCCCGCAATTCGTCCGGAATCTCGGGCACGTCTGGGGCAAGGTCCGGCAGATGTCCAACCGGTGCGTTGACCACCGGTCGACTCAGCAATTCGCGCACCATCGCTCGGATCTCGTTGATCTCGTTCTGCAGATTGGCGGCCTGGGTTCCGAGGTCACCGAACGGACGCGGCGGAGCTGCCGGAACCGAGGGCACCGATCTCGGGGCACGCGTCGCCACGCTCGAGGACGTGGGTCGGGCGCTGTACAGGTCCCGAACCAGGCGTTCCGCCGAGGCGTCGCGAAGCCGATCGCCGGACGGTGGATCGTTCCGACCGACCTGGCTGACCCGTCCTGCCATCGCGCGCCGTTCAGCGGCCGGCAGCAGTCGCGGATCGCGGCTAGCCGTGATCTCCACAATGTTTCGGGCACCCACACCCAGCACGCCTCCGCGTCTGACTGTGCGTGTGTGCAAAATGACCGCGTCGGCGCCCAGGTCGGTTTTGACCCGCTCGAGCGCCTCGGCCATGGAACTACCCTGGTAGGTCTTCAGGTCCATCCGTCAGCACCACCAATCCCAAGGACTGCACCTCAATGCCTCGAACGATTTCGTTATACGCCAAAACGGGCACATGCGGGAGAGCCGGCTCGATCAGGCGTCGCATCCACATACGGATCTGCGGAGAAGCCAGAATCGTGACCGTCTGGCCTCCTGAACTCGTCGAAGCCCGCTCGACCCGGTTGCGGATCGCCGCCACCAGCCGGTTCTGCACCTCCGGCGGAAGCACCAGAAACGCGCCGCGATCGTTCCGCTCCAAGTGAGCGTTGACCAAATCCTCGATCTTCGGATCCAGCGTCACGACACGGACCACATTGCGCTCGTCTTTATACATCTGGCAGATCGTTCTCGCCAGAGCATTTCGGCAATACTCGGTCAAAATGTCCGGGTCGCGTGTACGGGGTATCCACTCCGCGAGGGTCTCCAGAATCGTCTCCAGGTCGCGGATGGGCACTCGCTCGCGAAGCAGATTTTGCAGGACCCGCTGCAGTTCGCCCACCTTGACGACCTCGGGCACCACGTCCTCGACCGCCTTGGGCGACTTCTCCTTCAGGGTGTCCAGCAGCCGATGGGTCTGCTCGCGCGTCAGCAACTCGTCGGCATAGCGCCGCACGACCTCGGTCAGATGGGTGGCCAACACGCTCGAGGCCGGCACTACGGTGTAGCTTCGCTGCTCGGCGTCGGCCTTGAGTTCCTCGCTGATCCACAGGGCCGGGAGGCCGAACGCAGGCTCAACCGTTTCGATTCCGGCCACGGGGGCGGTTACCATGCCGTTGTTTATCGCCAATAGGTACCCGGGCATGCACTCACCGCGGGCCACCTCCACGCCGCGCACCTTGACCACGTATTGATTGGGTTCGAGCCGCAGGTGGTCGCGCACACGAATCGGCGGAACCACGATACCCAGATCGGTCGCGATCTGCCGCCGGATGTTCGTGATGCGATCCAGCAGGTCGCCTCCCTGCTTGCGGTCCACAAGCCGAATCAGGCCGTACCCGACTTCCAGTTCCATGGGGTCGACCGCCAGCAAGGTCTCGACGCGTTCAGGCTTGCGGGCTTCCTGCTTGGCCTTGAGGGCAACCGCCGCGGCATCCGCCGTGCGAGCACTTGAAAGAAAGAACGCCACGCCGCCACAACCCGCCGCGAGCAACAACAGCGGCAGCTTCGGCAGCGGCGTCAAAGACAGAAATCCCAGGAACACCGCGGCGAGAATCAGGGCGATCGGCCGGGCGGTCAACTGGCCTAACATATCCTCGCCCAGGTTGCTCTTGCTGCTGCTGCGGGTGACCAGCATACCTGCTGACACCGAAGTGATGAACGCCGGTATCGCCGCCACAAGCCCGTCCCCGATGGTCAACTTGGAGAAGACCCGCAGGCATTCCATGATCGGCATGCCGTGCTCGACCATGCCTACATAGATGCCACCCAGTATGTTTACAATGGTGATGATCAACCCGGCAATGGCATCGCCGCGAACGAACTTCGAGGCACCGTCCATGGCCCCGTAGAAGTCGGCTTCGGCGGTGATCTCCTCGCGGCGACGGCGGGCCTCGGCCTCGTTGATCAGCCCGGCGTTGAGATCCGCGTCGATGGCCATCTGCTTGCCGGGCATGCCGTCCAAGGTGAAGCGGGCGGCTACTTCCGCGATGCGGGTGGCACCCTTGGTGATCACCACGAACTGGATGACGGTCAGAATGGTGAAGATGATGATACCGACGGCCAGGGAGCCGGCGGCCACGAAGTCGCCGAACACCTCGATGACGTGCCCGGCGGCGGCGGTGCCGTCCTGCGCATTGGTCAGAATCAGTCGCGTGGTCGCGGTGTTCAGAACCAACCGCACCAAGGTCAACGCCAGCAACAGTGAGGGGAACGATGAGAACTCCAGCGGATGCCGGATGTACATGACCGTCAGCAGCACCACAGCCGACAGGGTGATGTTGCCCGCTAGAAGAAGGTCGAGCAGCGAGGTCGGCAGCGGACGCAGCATCACGAAAATGAGCAGCGTCGCACCAAGCGGCAGGATCATGCCGCGGTTGCGCTCCAACCACTTGACGGACCGCGATTCCAGTAATGCCGGACTACTCATCCATTACCTCGACCATTCTCGTATTCGTACGAGGCCGCCGACCAGCGAGCCCCGAGCGGAAGCGAGCGGGTAACGAGCCGCGAGCGTAAGCGAGTGGCAAACGAGCCCCGAGCGCGAGCGAGCGGCAAACGAGCCCCGAGCGCGAGCGAGCGGCAAACGAGCCCCGAGCGCGAGCGAGCGGCAAACGAGCCCCGAGCGCGAGCGAGTGGGTAACGCCCGGAACACAAGGGTACGTCGCTGACGCTCCACAATCCCGTCGCTTGCGCTCCGGGCTCGTTGGCGTATCGCGTAGCCCGCACCCCGAGCGCGAGCGAGCGGCAAACGAGCCCCGAGCGCGAGCGAGCGGGTAACGAGCCGCGAGCGTAAGCGAGTGGGTAACGAGCCCCGAGCGCGAGCGAGTGGGTAACGCCCGGAACACGAGGGTACGTCGCTGACGCTCCACCATCCCGTCGCTCGCGCTCCGGGCTCGTTGGCGCATTCCGTCGCTCGCGCTCCGGGCTCGTTGGCGCATTCCGTCATTCGTCTGTCTTCCGCCTTCATCCTTCAGCCTTTAGCCTTTAGCCTTCATCCTTCAGTCTGCATCCTTCAGTCTTCAGTCTTCAACCTTCATCCTCCAGCCCTTGGCCTTTAGCCTTCCTCCTCCCCTCTCTCACCCGGCCGGCTTGCGCCGATACCCGCGTCCCGCCAGCTCGTACACATAAGCCAGCACCTCCGCGACAGCCCGGTACAGCTGGGCGGGGATCTCCTGCCCGACCTCGACCGTACGGTAGATCGCCCGAGCCAAAGGCGGTCGCTCGACGATCGGCACGCCGTGCTCGATCGCCAACTCCCTGATGCGGGCCGCCAGGAAATCCGCCCCCTTGGCGGTCACCTTCGGGGCGGTCATCGTCCGCGAGTCGTACTGGATGGCCACGGCGAACTCCGTGGGGTTCGTCACGACCACGTCCGCCTTGGGCACCGCGGCCCGAATCCGTCGCAGAGCAAGCTGCATCTGCATCTCCCGACGTCTTCGTTTCAGATGCGGATCTCCGTCCATCCGCTTGAGTTCCTCTCGCACCTCCTGCCGGGTCATACGCAGATCGCGTTCCATCTTCCAACGTTGATAGACGTAGTCGATGATCGCCAGAATCAGCAAGGCCAATGTCAACCGAATCGAGAGCGTGAACAGCAGATCAATCATCAGCTCGACCATGGCCAGGTGCGACAGAAACGCACAGTGTGCGAGAGCGTCCAATCGGCCCCGCAATGTCCACCAAGCGACGACGGCCAAGACTGTCATCTTGGCCACCCCCATCACCAGCAGCATCACCGACCGCGCACTGAACATGCGCTTCATGCCCGCCAGCGGGCTCACCTTCTCCAGCGACGGAGTGACCGGCTTGGCGGTGAAAAGCACCCCCACCTGCGCGAAGGACGCCGCTAAAGCGAGCACCATCACGATCAGCATGACCGGCAAGACCAGGCTTCCCATCACTTGAAATGCCACGACCAACGTAGGCACCATGGCCGCCGGATCTGTGGCCGTGCCGCCCTCGCCCAGACAGTTGCGGATCAGAATCACCAAACGCCCCACGAGCGTCTCATGCCACATGTACAGCGTGATCATGCCGCCCGTGAGCACGATCGCCGCGGTCAGATCGGAGCTCTTGGCCACTTGGCCTCGGTTGCGGGCCTCCTCCCGCCGACGCGGGGTTGCGGGCTCGGTCCTGTCTTGTGTGGTATCCGCCATACCGCCTTAGCCTTCAGGGGTTAGTACAACCCCTCCATACCCATACCTTCTCGCACCGCGTCCACCGCTAACGAAAGTCCCTGCAGCAACAGCGGTTCGAGCCACATGATCGTCAAAGCCATCACCAGCAGAGCCAGGGCGATCTTGATCGGGAAGCCGATAGTCAGGATGTTCAACTGCGGCATCGTCCGCGAGAGAAAACCCAGGGTCATCAAGCCCAGAAGCAGAGCGATGATCATCGGCCCGCCCACTCGAATCGCCAGGGTGAACGACACCATCATCAGATCGGTCAGCAAGGCTACCACACCCTCGGACACCACGAAGCCCAGCGGCGGGACAGCCTCGAAACTGTCCAACAGCGTTCTGACCAAAGCCCGGTGCCCGCCGACCGCGAGAAAAATCACCATCGACACAAAGTAGTACAGCTCGGCTACGACAGGCAGATTCGATTCCAGCATGGGGTTGAACACTTCGCCGAGGGCCATACCCGCCTGCTGGCTGGTCAGTTGAATCCCCAACTGCACGCCCATCAGCACGAGCGATACGCCCATCCCCAGCAGCAGGCCGACGGCCAGCTCGCCAAGCAGCCCTGCCGCGGCCGACATCAGTGTCACCGGCACGGTTAACCGCGAGATGGTCACCGGAAATACCGCCAAGGCGATCGACGCCGCCAGCAGAACCTTCAGCCGTGTAGGCAGAATCGCCCCGCTGAAGAACGGGGCCGCCAGCATCAAGCCAGCCACCCGGCTCAGCACCAGCACATAGGCCGGCAAGACAACATAGATCTCGGTCAATCCCCATGGCATCCATGCACACCCAAGCGAAAGCTCTAAACCGCGCTGTCACGCAACTCCCACACCCCTACCGGCCGTCCTCCGTGGCGCCCGCCCTGCGTAGCGGCCGCCCCCCGTACCGGCCGCCCCTCGTAGCGGCCGCCCCCCGACTTCGGCGAGCTCAGCCGAGCCGTGGCGGCCGGCGGCTGTGATCCTTTCGCCGCCTGCCAGCCAATGCCAACGAACGTCATCCGCACTTGTCCCCTAAAATGGACTCTCGCCCAGCAGCAACCGGGCGTATTCCAACAGTCGACCCGCAAGCCACGGAACCAGAACCAGCGTCAGCCCCACCATCGCCAGAATCTTGGGTACGAAGCTGAGCGTCTGCTCCTGCAACTGGGTCATGGACTGGAACAGCGAAACTGTCAGGCCCACGATCAGCCCGACGCCCATCACGGGCGCCGAGATCAACAACACCATCAGCAGCGCCTCGCGTCCCAGATCCAATGCCTGATTTACATCCATCGAACGCCTTGCCCCTTTGTCGCACCGCGATCACGCGAAACCCGCCAGCAACGACGACACGACGAGATGCCACCCGTCCGCCAGAACAAACAGCAGTAACTTGAACGGCAGCGAGATCAGCACCGGCGGCAACATCAGCATGCCCATGGAGATCAGCACCGTCGCGATCACCATGTCAATGACCAGAAACGGCAGGTAAATCCGGAAACCCAGCACGAACGCCGTCTTGAGCTCGCTGAGAATGAATGCCGGCACCAGGACGACCAAATCCACGTCCGCCCGCGTCACTTCCTGGTCCAGCGGCACCTGCTCCCATTGCTGGTACTCGAGGAACAGAAAGATGTCCTCTTCGTTTCCCACACGCTCGATCTGGGCGAACATGAAGTCCCGCAGATGCCCCTTGGTGACTTCGACCGCCCGGGCCTGGGTCATCTCCGGCTCGTTGTTCATCCATGGTACAAGAGCCTCGCGGTGAATCTTCTCATAGGTCGGGGCCATCACCAGAAAGGTCAGGAACAGAGATAGCCCGACGAGGATCTGTGCCGGCGGCAACTGCTGGGTCCCGATCGCCTGCCGCACCAGCCCGAGTACGATCAAGATGCGCGTGAAACTCGTGGTCATCACCAGAATCGACGGTGCGAGCATAAGCACCGTCATGATGATGAAGATTTGGAGTGTGGTACTGAGGCCCTCGCGGGTCTCGGCCGTCGGCACCACCCGGGTCAGATCGGGGATCTGCAACGCGGAGTTGTCGATCGGGTCTTCCACCGCCTCGGCGGGCACCGACGGCGGCGCAGGCTGTGCAAGAGCTACCGAGGCCAGCGCTGTTACCAGCGCCGCCGACGTCAGCCACCTGAAGCATCCTGCCTTACACATGCCGCGCGACTCCGCCACGCCGCCTGGAACCATTTGTCACCCGAGGGCACGAACTCAGTCCAACAGCCCTCGACGGCACTTCTCTACAACAACCGCCCCCTGTGGGAACCTGCGTCTGTGGCGGCCGGCGCCCGCAACCCTCTTGCCGCCCAACGGCCGCCAGGGGCGGCGGCCGCTACAGGATCATCCTACGGCCGCCAGGGGCGGCGGCCGCTACAAGATCATCCTGCGGCCGCCAGGGGCGGCGGCCGCTACCAAGCCGCCCCGGCACTGGGGAAACCTCCTCACTTCTCGTTTCGTGCTTCCATCAGCTCCTGACGCCCCGCCAACCGTCGCACCTTCTCGAGCAAGCCCCGAACCGCCCCCCACGAAGCGTCGTTGCTCGGGCTGTCATGCTCCATATACTGGTGCGTCTCCCGGCCGAAGGCATCGGCGAAGGCTTGCGAGATCGAGTCCGACCGCCGGCTTGCCGCCTCGCCAAGCAACAGGGCGGCCTGCTCCGGATCATCCAGCACATCCAAAGCCGTGATCCGCTCCGCACTCACCCCGAGTAGGATCAGCCGACGCCCCACCTTGACCAACAGCAGGCTTTGCTTGCCCGACAAAGGCAGGCGGGCCACGATCTCCATCACCCCCGCGCCCGTCAGCATCCGCGAGCCAGGCATGAACCGCTTGATCACCCAGGCGACGCCCAGAATGAGAGCCACGACGACGGCCAGCGGCAACACCTCCCACCCTGGCCAGAAACTCGTTCCCGCCTCTTGCCGTGAAATCGGGGAGCCTTCCGCCTTCCGTCCCGCGGACCAACCTGCTCCACCGCGCCGCTGAACCACCTGCCGTTCTTCAGGACGAGTATCCCTGCTCCCTTCGGAATCGGAACCGGACGACCCCAGCAGCCAACCCGAAGCCGGCCGCGTCGTCGACGTACTGGTCTGGATAGAGGGAGTGGATGGAGTCGGTGTTGACGAATCCGCGACCGGCTGATCTGGGCCGAATCGTTCGAGGATTTCGCCCGCCGGTGGCAGAAGGCTGCCGGAAACCCGCGAGGCCGGAACGGTATCCGTTTCCGTCGCCCCATAGGCTACCGGCATCTCAAGCAGCACAGCCGCAACGATCCCCGCCGCGACTGGCAACCCTGCTCGACCGACCATCCTGGTCCAAACGTGCATCCTGCACCTGTCTTCGTTGTGAGGCACTCTGCCTGGATGCGGAGCACAGGTCTCCAACCTGCACGGCGCCGGCCGAGAACCGCGGCCACGCCCCGCCTCCTGTCAGGCATCGTTGTTCAGTTCGCGTTTTCCTCGTCCGTCTCCTGCCGTACGATGTCGTTGATTCGCACGCAAAAGTTGTCGTTGAGCACTAACACTTCGCCGCGGGCAACAAGCCGATCGTTCACGAAAACGTCCACCGGGTCGCCCGCGAGTTTGTCCAGTTCCACGACCGATCCTTCGCCCAGCCGCAGCACCTCGTCGACCAACATGCGGCTGCGTCCCAGCTCGATCTTGACGTCGAGCTGCACATCGCGGAGGAGGTCGATCGCCTGCATGCCGGGATTCGTGGGCTCGCCGCCATCCAACGGGGGAAGCTCGAATCGCTGAGCACCGGCCGGCATCGGAGCCGGGCTGGGGGCCTCTTGTGGCGCCGCCGCCTGTTCGCTCGCGATGGCGGCGGCCATGGCCGCCGCGACCTCGTCAAACGGCCGGCCAGCGGAATCCACACGCGTATCCGGCTCAGCAGCCGGCGACGGATCCTCGGCCTGAGGCTCCTCGCCCGCCAACGCCAGCGCTTCGTCGATATCTTCCTGACTCAAGCCCGTGGTATCTACCTCCGACGGCGCAGCGGCCGCAGGCGGATCATCGCCTGCCGCTCCCGCCGCAGCCATCGCCGCATCAATATCCGCCTGGCTCAGCAGGCCATCTGTTTCGTCGCCGGCCATTGCAGCGGGTACTCCTCCATGACGCCGCCTTTCTCCCTCCAGGCAATCTCGCGGCCAGACGGGTCCCCCGCCCCACCGCACACGCTTCCCTCACCCTTCCGCATAGGTCATGATCGCCGGGATCAGCACCTCCTGAATCAGCTCCCGGTCATCCGCAATCTCACCCAACTCATTGCGGAAGTGCTCTCGCAGCGTGGCCAAATCCGGTTCGAGGAACCTGGCGGGGTCGCTCGCCCTCACGATCCGCGTGAACCGATCGCGGATTGTCCCACGCCGCTGTTCCAGGAGTTCCTGGAACTTCTCCTTCTTGTCGGCCCCCACCACCGCGAAAATCGTCAGGTCGTAGATCATGACCCGTTGCGATTTCTCGTTCTGGGCCCTGAACTGCACGACCTCGACCTCGACCGGCTGGACCGCTTTCTGCCCCGCCGCCGCGTCCAGTCCGCCCGGCCCCATCGCCTGCGCATCTTGTGGAGTCGGAGCCACATAGCTCTTGACCAACACGAAGATGACCAGCGCCTCGAGCACCATGATTCCCAGGACGGCCCCGATGACTACCAGCCGGCCACGACCCTTGGAAGGCTTCGGTGGCGGCGCCTCGTCAAGTTGTTCAACAGCGTCATTCTCAGCCATAGTATGCGTTACGCTCCATCGGCGATGGTTACCCTATCCGTCGCACGGACCGTGGGCTCGGTCTCGACGACGATCTCCAAACCACGGTGGCCCTCGGCCCCGTGCCCTTCCTCAATCGCTTCGGTCTCTGTCCCCACCTCTATCGCGAGCCGTTCGTGAGCCACACCACCCTCGACCAGCAAAGCCATTACCGAGCGCACCCGCTCGTACGCCAAATCCCATCCGTCGCGGAACATCGCGTCCGCCGGCAGCGAGCCGCCCTCGACGGCACAGACCACGCGAACACGCGAGGTTCCGTCCGAAAGGTACTCAGCCAGGCCAGCCGCAAACTGGCGACCCGCCGGCTTCAACACCGCGCTGAAGGGCTCGAAGCAAGAGTCCTCCAAGAGCATCAGCCGCAAGCCTTCTCGCTCGGCGACCATCCGGCACAAGGCCACTTCCCGACCCGTCACCCCCGCCAGTCGCACCTGAGATACCACACCCAGGCCCGCCCGTTCGAGCCGCTCGACCAACGTCAACCGCTCCCGCGAGGCACCCTCCACCGCTTCCGTCGCAGGGGCGCCAAAGCCGAACGCGGTACGTACCCCGCCAGCCACCGCATGGAAACGACGGTCGGTATGCCATTCACTCATCGCCGCGATCATGATGAACACCGCCAGCAGCAGAGCCATCAGATCGCCGAACGGCAGCGTCCAGGCCGCCTGGTCTTCGTCCGACGCCAGTCGTTTGCGCCAGAAAAGCTCCATGCTCAGGCTGCCTCCTCCAAGTCCGACGGACGCCGCACACCCGCGCCGGGTGCCTCTCCACGCACACCAGCGGGCTCCGATGCGTGTGCCCGGTCACGCGTCACCAGTCGCGAACGCAGGGCCTCTCTCACCGACGCCGCGTCCGCCAGCGAGCCTTCACCCAACGCATCCGGCGGCAGGTACGCTCGAAGCTTCTGCTCCACAATCCGCGGGTTGTCGCCCGCGTGGATGGCCAGCACACCCTTGAGCGTAATCGTCCTGCACAGTAGTTCCTCACTGCTGCGATGCGTCAGCCTGCGGGCCAGCGGGAAGCAGAACACATGGGCCAACACCAGCCCGTACAGCGTAGTCAGCATCGCCACCGCCATCCCTGGGCCGATGTTCCCCGGATCGTTCATCCGCCCCAGCATGATGACCAGCCCAATCAGTGTGCCGATCATGCCAAAAACCGGCGCGGTACGCCCCATGGACTCCAACATGCCGGCGCCCGCCGCGTGACGCAGGTCAACACTCTCCATCTCCGCCCGGGCCACCGCTTCGATCGTCGCGGCCTCACTGCCGTCGA
>Ga0209722_1001068_pt1 | contig 25605 bp, 20 predicted proteins | sample BioC12SIPDNA_2_FD_185745 | JGI IMG/M metagenome (GOLD analysis project Ga0209722, IMG submission 185745) | Anaerobic biogas reactor microbial communites from Washington, USA - Biogas_R1_A C12 SIP DNA (SPAdes) (version 2) | ecosystem: Engineered > Bioreactor > Anaerobic > Unclassified | place... | reverse complement strand
TTTGCCAGTGTGTCGATTTTCGAGAAAACACCCATTTCGGAAGCGTTTTCACAAGAGTTCGACAAAACACAAAAGAGCGATTATGATAACCAATTGTTATTATTCAACTTATAACCGGACAGTAGTGTTATGATATATATGCATACAAACAATATCCCATCCGTGTTCAAGATGGTGAAGTGATGTCTGAAACTATATCACCGCCGAATGTCGAACCCTTAGACAAATCGTTCATGTTCCTGGGTTATGATGCGGTAAGCAACTCCGTTGGTTCAGGTTTTGAGTGTTCTCCATTGTCGTGCAATGGGGGCGCGGAAACAATGAAAGTCAATCAATATTGTTTATTTGAAACATACGAGGAAGCTCTGGCAGGAGCAATAGAATTCAGCAAGGGAAATTGGGAACGGGGACCTTATTATGTTGTTGAAGTATATCGAAAAATCAGGCATACCCCATTATTGTAAACAGTTTATGCAATAGTAATGTTTGAATACAAGGGCCCGCAGGCCCGAAAGGTTGTTAGCCGGAGGTGTGAGCCTCCGGAGAAGAGGGTGATAAATTCCCCCTTGTTCTTACATTTAAGCCCCGTCAGGGGCGATAGTAAAAGAGGATGTCTTTATACGAGTTTGCATTACCAATATGAAACAGTGCTGTTTCTGCAAAAAATCGCGATGATTATGACCCCGATATGTCTTTTTAGATAATCTTCACTGTTCTTTCGCCCCTTCGGGGCTTTGGGTGTGGTTTTGACAGCCAACCGGAGGCTTACGCCTGGCGGCTAACGACCTTTTGTCCCTTCGGGACTTTCAATTCGTGTTTACGCACTCTTCGGCGGCTTACGCCTGCGGCTAATGGCCTTTCGTTCCTTCGGGACTTGGGCGGGGAGTTTAGGGGACGCGGTGATTTTAGGGTGTTTTAACGAGTTGTCGGGTCGGGGTGGGGTGATAATAGCCGCATTATTTTTCTTTTTTTTGAGATTGTCCGATAAAACGCTAAAGAAAATTCGGCCTCTATACGATAATAATTAAAGATTATCACTATTGATATCGCGGATTTTACGGAATTTTATAACACCTGTTTTTAGATAGGTTAAAGGAGTAACCAAAATGAGGACAGTGGCAGTCATAAATCAGAAGGGCGGTTGCGGCAAGACGACGGTGTCGATCAATCTGGCCAGCGCGTTGGCGGCCAAAGGGCATCGGACGCTTTTGGTCGATATGGATCCCCAATCGCATTGCGCCGTCGGCCTGGCGGTTCCGGAAGAGCAGATCGAACACAGCATTTATGACGTGCTGATCGGGACCGGTCGCGGCGAGCCGATGCGGATCAATGAGATTCTCTGGCAGATTTGCGAGCGGTTTGAACTGGCGCCGTCGAGCATTGATCTGGCGGCCTTTGAGCAGCAGATGGCGGGGATTACGGATCGCGAAAACTGCCTTCGGAAGGTACTGGACGGCATTCGCGACGAATACGATTATGTGGTGATTGACTGTCCGCCGTCGGTCAGCCTGCTGACGTTTAATGCGCTCCGGGCGGCGACGGATGTCGTTGTGCCGGTGGAGATGGGGTATTTTTCGCTGCACGGGCTGAGCAAGCAGCTTGAGACGCTCAATGTCCTGTGCCGTCAGTGCGACCAGCACATCAACGTGATGGTGCTGGGCAGTATGTATGACATCCGCACAAAGATGGGCCGCGAGATTCTGGCCGAGTTGAAGAAGAACTTTTCCAACCGGATGTTCAAGACGGTGGTCAACTTCAACACCAAGCTCAAAGAGGCGGCCAGTCTGGGCCAGCCGATCAGCGAATATGACCCCTCCAGCAAGGGCTTTAAAGATTTCCTGTCGCTAGCCGACGAACTGATGGGAACGGATACGAAGATGCACCGCGCCGAGCTGGTCAACTCGCTGCAGGCCAAACTGGGCGTCATCAGCGCCAGCGCCGAAGAGTTGCTGGCTACGCTCAAACCCGAACCGAAACAGCAAATCGAGGTCTCTTCCGACGGCCCGACCTTCGAAGAGAAACTGGCCGACTTCTACGGCGTTCACCAGATCAACGGCAAGGTCCTCTTCAGCACGCTCTATCCGCGGGCCGAGACAGTGAAAATTGCCGGCGACTTCAACGGCTGGAATCCTGAATTGACCGAAATGGAAAAGGTCAGCGAAAAAGGCAAGTGGCAGCTTCAGCTTCCGCTGGAAAAGGGCACCTACCGCTACCGCCTGGTCGTGGACGGCCAGTGGCAGCAGGACCCGTATAACGAACTGACCGAAATAAACCCCTTTGGCGATATGAACTCGGTGATGTACGTTGATTAGCTCAGGGGCTGTTCGTTTGTCCTAATCAGGCCGTTTCCGCTTTGATGTTCAACTGCTTGGCGGCGGCGGTTTCATCCAGTCGATTGACCGGCGTCGTCAGCGGCGCGGCTTTGATCGCATCCGGGTCCGTCTCGGCGAGTTTGGCAATCTCACTCATCGCCTCGATAAAGGCGTCGAGCGTTTCCTTGCTTTCGGTCTCGGTCGGCTCGATCATCATCGCCTCCTTGACAATCAGCGGAAAATAGACAGTCGGCGGGTGAATGCCCCGGTCGATCAGCGCTTTGGCGATGTCGATGGCGCGAATGCCCTTCTGTGCCTGCCGCGAGGCGGAAAACACACACTCATGTTTGCAGGTCTGCGGGAACGGAAGGTCATAATACGGCTTGAGTTTTTCTTTGATATAATTGGCGTTGAGGACGGCGTTTTCGGCGATGCGTTTTAGTCCTTGGCGTCCGGCCATCAGGATATACACATACGCCCGCAGCACGATGGCGAAGTTGCCGTAGAAGGGGGCGATGTAGCCGATGGTCTTGGGGCGGTTGTAATCCAGGGCGAATGTGCCGTTTTCGCGTTTGACGACGGTGGAGACGGGCAGGTAGTCGGCCAGTTTCTCCACAACGCCCACCGGGCCTGCGCCGGGGCCACCGCCGCCATGCGGCGTGGCAAACGTCTTGTGCAGGTTCAGATGCACGATATCAAACCCCAGGTCGCCCGGCCGCACCTTGCCGACGATGGCGTTCAGATTTGCCCCGTCATAATACGCCAGCCCGTCCACGCTGTGGATAAGATCGCAGATTTCTTTGACGTGCGGGTTGAACAGCCCCAGCGTGTTCGGACAGGTCAGCATCAGCCCGGCCACGTCGTCGGTCAGCATCGCCTTCAGCGCCGTCATTGACATCAGCCCGTTTTCATCGCTCGGCACGGACTTGACCGTATAGCCGGCAATGGCGGCACTGGCCGGGTTGGTTCCGTGGGCGCTGTCCGGCGCCAGCACGATGTGCTTTTTGTTCCCCCGGTCGCGGTGGTAAGCCGCCATCATCATGATGCCCGTCAGCTCGCCGTGCGCCCCGGCCATCGGCTGCATCGTAAACGCCGCCATCCCGCAGATCTCGCGCAGCAGCCTGTCCATCTCGTACAGCACCTCCAGCGCCCCCTGCGTGAGCATCCCGCCGCCGCGAAGCTGGGGCAGCAGGGGATGCAGATGGGCAAAGCCCGGATACGACGCGATCCGCTCGCACACCTTCGGGTTGTACTTCATCGTACACGAGCCGAGCGGGTAAAAGTTGGTATCCACGCCGAAATTCCGCCGCGACAACTCGGTAAAATGCCGCACCACATCCAACTCGCTCAGCTCCGGCAGGGCTGCGTCGCTGTCACGGAGCAGATCCTTACGCAGATGAATGCTCGTGGGCACATCGCTGGCCGAGACTCGAAGACCCTGACGACCCGGCACACTTTTTTCAAATAGTAATTCCATCATTGTATCCTTTTATGCTCCTTAACAGTTAGAATGTTTCATTTTTTGATTCTTGAGTACCAATAACACTCAAGAGCCTCTTTGATTGTATTTTTAGCTGAGTCAAGAAGATCATCATTTTCAGTTTCTAAATGATGCTCCAAAAAATAAATGATGGCTCTGACTTCATTCTCATCAAACATCGAAAATTTGTAAACGGCTGCATCATACCACGTCCGATTACCATACCGTTTCGGGTTTATATATTCAAATTGTGATGAATTCTTCAAGCCATGGCATAAATACCACCAGACATCAAGGCTTTCAAATTCTCCTTTTACTTCGCATATCATATAGGCAGGTAAGTAGAAGTGAAAGGCTTCATCGGATAAAAAGGACAAAGCAGTTCCGAAGCCATCCGGCGCCTGCTCCAGAAACTTCGCATCTAAAGCAGTCCAATCATCCTTGCCCTTGAACTCTTCCTGCAATAAATAGGGTTCATCTCCTTCACTGCTTCTGCGCAGACACCAATCTCCTGGATAATCAACATGACGAAAAGCTTCTTTTATTATTGCTATCAATTCTTCTTTATTCATCCTGATTCTCCAGAGACTGACGATCCCGCACACCCTTTTCATAAACCAGCTTCATTTTTATTTCCTATTTCAAGTTTTTTTGCCACAGAGGACACAGAGAACTCAGAGGTTAACTTCAGATTCATCCCACCATCGCACATTTCTAATATCTGGATCAGAAGTAAAAATATTGTCGAGCGCGTCAGTAATTCGGCTTACTTTTTGTGTTGTGTCTATTTTTTTAAAAAATCGCCGTATAACGGGTTTGCTGGGTATAACAAAACACAAATAACCATCAGAATATTCCTGATAATGACCACAACCAATCCACAACGAAAAGCTGTCATTTTTAATAGGGAGAACCCACCCCCAGTCTTCTGGATTCATTTCACCCGTTTCAATTCCCTCTGCATTGAGTTTTTGTTCAAGATACTCAGCTAACCGCTTTCCCAATAAATCGGGATTTATTTCTTCTTCCTCGCCTTCATATGGTGGAAACTTGTCTGATCGAAATTCAACATGAGTTTTCATTTTTCATCTCATATTTCAAGATTAAACAGTATTAATCTCTGTGTTCTCTGTGGCCTCTGTGGCTAAAAAAACGATGGGCTAAAGCCCATCCTACAGAATTTACAATATTGCTTCCAACTCCTCGGCGAGCATACCGATTTGCTGTTTGGTGCGTTTTTCGGTTACGGCGATCAGGATGGAGTTGTCCATTCCCTTATAGTAGCGGCTCAGCGGGAACCCTGCGGCGTAGCCTTTTTCGATGAGCTTGGCTGCGACATCGGACGCGTCGCGGGGCAGATCCAGCACAAATTCATTATAGACCCACTTGGCGTGAAAGCGGGGTTTGACGCCGGGGATGGCGGTCAGCCGCTGATAGGCGTAGCTGGCCTTGTCGGCGCAGAGCTGGGCGGTCTGCTTGAGGCCCTCTTTGCCCAGCAGGCTCACATAGATCAGCGCCGTCAGGGCGCACAGGGCCTCATTGGAGCAGATATTCGAGGTTGCCTTGTCGCGGCGGATGTGCTGCTCTCGCGTTTGCAGCGTCAGCACGAACCCCCGGCGTCCCTGTTTGTCGCTGGTCTGGCCGACGATCCGGCCGGGCAGTTGTCGGATATACTGCTTTCGCGTGGCCATAAATCCCAGGTACGGCCCGCCGAACGACATCGGCAGCCCTAAGCTCTGGCCTTCGCCGGTGACAATATCGGCGCCCATCGCCCCCGGCGTCTTCAATATGCCCAGCGACAGCGGATAGCACGAAGCGATCAGCAGGGCGCCCTTGTCGTGGGCCGCCTGCGCCAGGTCGCTGACGTCATCGATGCAGCCAAAGAACGTCGGATTCTGCACCAGTACGGCGGCGGTCTTGTCGTCCAGCGCCGCCAGAATCGCCTCGCGGTTGGCCAGCCCATTGGCGTTGGTCGTCTCGATCAGCTCGATGTTCTGATTACGTGTGTAGGAATGAATCATCACCCGGTAAATCGGGTTCAGCGAATCGTCCATAATGACCTTGTTGCGCCCGGTAATGCGCAGGGCCATCATGACCGCCTCGTACAGCGCCGTGCCGCCGTCATACATCGAGGCGTTGGACACTTCCATCTCCGTCAACCGGCAGATCATCGACTGGAATTCATAAATCGCCTGAAGCGTTCCCTGCGAAATCTCCGGCTGGTAGGGCGTATAGGCGGTATAAAACTCCGACCGGCCCGCCATCGCATAGACCGCCGAGGGGATGAAATGGTCATAGAATCCGCCGCCCAGAAAGCAGGTCAGGTGGATGTGGTTCTTGCTCACCAGCCCGGCCAGCCGCGTCCGCACCTCCTGCTCGCTGAGGCCGTCGGGCAGGTCGAACGATTTGCATTGCAGCACTTCGGGGATGTCGGCGAACAACCCGTCCATCGTCTGTCCGATGTCCAGCAGCATCTGTTTCTGCTGCTGAGGGGTGTTGGAAATGAACGGCATTTTATAGCCCTTTCAGGTAGTCTTCATATTGCTGAGCGGTCATCAGGTTTTTGACGTCGTCGGGGTTGGCGACCTGCATTTTGCACATCCAGCCTTCGCCGAGGCAATCCTGATTAATCCGTTCCGGCTCGGTCGTCAGCGCGTCGTTGACTTCCGTTACGGTTCCGGCAAGGGGCGCATAAACGTCGCTGGCGGCCTTGGTGCTTTCAACCGTGCAGAGCGGTTCCTGATGGTCAACGGTTTTGCCGACGGCAGGCAGCTCGACAAAGGTAATATCGCCCAGCGCTTCCTGTGCGTGGTCGGTAATGCCGACCGTCGCGGCGGCGCCGTCGAGTTTAATCCATTCGTGCTCTTTGGTGTAATAGCAGTTTTCGCAAGCCATTGTGTTCTCCTATTGATTAAAATTTCGCAAACCGTGTCACGACGTTTCCCGTTAAATCCGCCGCCGGCGATTCATTTATACTGATGCGCTCTTTTCGGCCTTGTTGTGTCTGGGCCGCCGAGCGGGACAGGTAATAGACGCCGACGTCCTGTCCCGCGGTTAATGCGCCGCGCGTCACATACGCCAGCGCGACCTGGCTTTGCTCTATCCCGGCATTGCTGGTGATCCAGCCGACGCAGCGTCCGCAGGTGTCCAGCACGCCGTCGTTGGCACGGACGGGCCGTATGCCTTTTTGCCCCGGCAGTTGCAGCCGGACGATTTCCATATCATAGCTGTCGGCGCGCCGCTGCATCGCGTCTTTGCCGACAAAGAAGGGCTTGTCCAACTTGACCGCCCAGCCGTAGCCGCACTCATACGGCGAGATGTCATGCTCGCCGGCCAGTTCATGTCCGTACAGCGGCAGCCCCGCTTCGATTCGCAGGCTGTCTCGTGCGCCCAGGCCGCAGGGTTCGACACCGAACGGCTTTCCGGCCTCCAGAATGCAATCCCAAAGCCGCGGCGCATTTTCCGGGCTGACGAACAGCTCAAAACCTGTTTTCGACCCCGTATATCCTGTGCTGGAAACAATCACATCCATCTTGGCCAGTGTGGTGTTCAGCAGACGAAAGCTTTTCAACTCGGTCAGCGGGGTGTGGTCGCTGCTTGAATCGGCCATCGCCAGCAGGATATTACGGGAAGCAGGGCCTTGCAGCGCGATGTTGACACGCCCCCGGCCGTTCGGTTGTGCCCTCAGGTCTGTGAAATCAAGCGTGTACGACCGCTTAAGCAGGGTGGTATCCCGCAGCAGATTGTCCACATACGCCTTAATTTTGGGTTCATTGGCGGCGTTGACCACTACCATAAACCTGTTGGCCTCGCGTTTGTAGATGATGATGTCGTCCAGCACATGTCCGTTGGTGTCGAGGAGGTAGGCGTATTGTGCATGAAGCGGGGACAGGCGGGCGACACTGTTGGTTGCGACGGCGTCGAGAAACGCCTCGGCGTCCGGGCCGGAAAATTCAAGGACGCCCATGTGCGAGACGTCAAACAGCCCGGCGCGCGTCCGGACGGCGGTGTGCTCGCGGGCGATGCCGGAATACCACAGCGGCATCCAATAGCCCGCAAACGGCGCCATCCGGCTCTTTGGCGTCAACAGAAGGTGGTTCGGATACAATACCGTTTGTCGAACGGCATCCCCGGTCGTATTGGAAGCGACATCGGCCATTGTACAAATTCTCCAAGTGCACACAAAAAGGACACACAGATATTGAAATACAAGATTTACGCCTCTGTCCAGTGACCTGAGAGAGTTACCCCTTCGGTGCTGCCCCGCGGCAGACTCTCCAGAGAGCTTTCAGAGCAAAATCCTTTTGCCTGAGAGATTCACGGCCTATCGACCGCTTGCACCTTCGGCATTTCTATTCAAAGACAGAAATCTCTTTTTGACTCTGCTGAAAATTATAGTCTTCGTCGGATAATTGTCAATCAATTGAATGGATATATTTCTTTATCATCAGGCGTTCAGTTCGGCGTCTTTCTTGAGGACAGCCTCGGTCTGGGCCTTGCGGAAGTCGGCCAGTTTGGCCGCCAGCCCGGTGTCGGACAATGCCAGAATCTGCACGGCAAAGACGGCGGCGTTTTTGGCGCCGGTCTTGCCGATGGCCATCGAGGCGACGGGCATGCCGGGAGGCATCTGGACGGTGCTGAGCAGGGCGTCCAGGCCGCAGGGGCCATCTTTGGCCTGCATCGGCACGCCGACGATGGGCAGTTGCGAATGGGCGGCCATTGCCCCGGCCAGATGTGCGGCCATGCCTGCGGCGGCAATAATCACCTTAATCCCGCTGTCGGCGGCATTTGCAGCAAATTCACACGCCTGATGCGGCGTGCGGTGAGCCGACAAAACCCGCACAATCGGGTTAATCCCGAACGCCTTGAGTTGATCGACGCAGGTCTGCATCGTCGGCAAATCGCTGTCCGATCCCATCAAAATCGCCACCGGTGCGTTTTTTGTGCCGCTCGGCATTGTGTTTTCCTTTCTATCGGGTACAATAAATTGCGGTTATTTCAGTTGTATAACGGCGATACTATATAACACTGGAGCCCCAAATGCAAGGCCGTAAACCGAAAGACGAGTTCATAAACGCCTCGCGAAAACCCGTAGTTGCCGGTCAATTTTATGGTGCAACCGCCGACGAGTGCCTGAGCGAAATCCGCGACTGCCTGCCGAAAGAGCCGTTGCCGGTCGAGTTGCCTTCGTCGATTGTAGCTGCCATCGTGCCGCACGCCGGGTGGGTGTTCAGCGGTGATCTGGCGGCAATGGTATTTGAAGCAATTCGTCAGGCCAATGGACAGGTCGATACCTTTGTGCTGTTCGGCGCGGCGCATCGGTATTTTAACGGCGGGGCGGTCGTCTATGACCGGGGCGCGTGGGAGACGCCGCTGGGGCCGGTGGCGGTCGATGCGGAACTGGCCGCCGAGATCGTTGCTCTGGGCGCCCATGCGGACTTGTCCGCACACGCCGGCGAACACAGCATCGAAGTGCAGATTCCCTTCATCCGGCATCTGTTCCCGGAGGCCAAGATTGTGCCGGTTCTTGTGCCGGTGGCGGGGTTTGACCCTCATTTCGGCACGCGCGTCGGGCAATTGCTCGTCAATAAGAAAGACAAACGCGTGGTGTGTATCGCCTCGACCGATCTGACGCACTACGGCCCGCGGTACGGGTTTTGCCCCGAAGGCGTCGGCCCCAAGGCCCTCAAGTGGGCGCGGCAGGTCAACGATATGGAGTTTATCAGCCTTGCCCTGCGGATGGAGATCGACAAGATTGTCGGTGAGGCGGTGAGCAAGGACAACGCCTGCGGCCCGGCGGCGGTGGCGACCGCAGCGGCCGCGGCCCGTGCGATGGGACGCACGCACGGCCTGCTGCTGGGACACACCACCAGCATCGACGTCCTCGAAACAAAATTCCATCAAACCAGTGAAGAATCCGTCGGCTACGCCGCGATTGTCTATTGACCGGCAACAGCATCCCGCACACGAGAGGCGGCGCTCGACGGCAGAGAGACAAAAACAGGAGCTAAAAAAATTCCAATACAAATGTCCTTTATAAACCCAAGTTCTTTAATATAAAGATGTTACGTATGTCCAAGTCGAAGAAGGCGTCTGTTCTTTAAATATTTCGTGTTGTAATTTGTGTTTTTTTAAAAAAATTTCAAAAAATATATTGACAATCAATAGGGTTATGTCTAATCTGTACTTTGTAAAATAAAGTACTTTACAAAGTGCAAGTAGCCATTGAAAACGAATAGATCAATCTTGAGCCAGAACTGGAACAGGAAACCTCAAACAGGAGAAAAGCGATGAATAGAGAACATTCACAAGATAGTGGCATTGAAGATAAGAACGTAGCGGAAAACCTTCAGTTTATGCGTATGGCTATTCAAAAGACTCGTCGGGATATTGACCCTGAAGCACCGGCGATGATTGTCTGGGGCATAGTGAATATCGTTATGTACTGGTCGATATACTATTTAGTAATGCAGGAACTGTACAAGTGGATTTTTCCGATGATGGTGCCGTTGCTTTCAATTGGAATATGTGTTACGATTTTCAGCGGTATCCGGGTGAGCAAACGTCAAAAAAAGGCCGGCTATGTCCCGCATTTATCACAAGTAATTGGCTACATATGGATGATCGTCTTAGCTCATGGTGCAGCGTGGAGTGCATTCGGCCTGTTTTATGACTTTTTTGGCGGGCCGGGTTTTCTTTGGGCGATGGTTTATAGTATCGGATTGGCTATGATGGGTATAGTTTATTCAAAAGAGTGGCTGTGGGGTGGTGTCGGGATTTTTGCCGGGATGGTGACAGCTTTGATTTTCAAAAATTACGCATACTTAATACTTGGTCTTTCGATGGGCCTGGGATGTATTGTACCGGCAATATTCGCCCAAAGACACTATCTCATGCAGCGCAAGCAGGAAAACGAAAATGTCTGAACGAAAATTGTTCGATGAGTTGCTGTTGTCGAAAACGCGATTGGGTGTAATTTCTGCGCTCTTCGGCGGCGACAAGCTGGAGTTTACATTTTTACGAGACAGCCTGAATCTGTCCGACGGCAATTTAAGTGTCCAGTTGAGAAAATTCGAAGAGGCCGGTTATATTAAAATTGAAAAAATATTTGCTGAGCGAAAACCCAAAACGTTTTGCACAATTACAAAGAAAGGGCAAAAAGCCGTATACGATCTCATCAATAAACTTGAGGAAATCGCATTAAAATAATCCTGCCGGCAGACCTGACGCATTGCGGCCCACGGTATGGGTATATTCCCGAGGGCCTCGGCCCCAGGGCGCCCACGTGGGCGCGGTAGGTCAATGATATCGCTCTACAGGGCGTTGATGATGCCGTCAGCGATGGCGGCGGCGATGCGTTCCTGATGATTGCCATCGAGCAACAGGGCGGCTTCGGAAGGACTTGACAAGAAGCCTGTCTCCACGAGGACGGCCGGGACGGAGGTCTGAACCAATACGCGGTAGTCGGCGGTTCGCAGACCTTTGCTGGGGATGCCGGTCATCGACAGGGTGTTTTCAAAGCTGCGGCCGAAACGGCGGGAGGCTTCGCTGGCCGAGCGGGCGATATAGAGGGTAAAGCCCTGATGCATTCGGTCATTGTGGGAATCGGCGTGGATGCTGACAAATAGATTGGCTCCGGCTTGGTTGGCGATGGCGGCTCGCTCTTCCAACTCGATGAAGGTGTCGCCCTGACGGGTCATGATGACCTGAATGCCGCGTTGCTGGAGGATGGTGGCCAGACGGCGCGAAATTTGCAAAACGATGTCTTTTTCATAGTGCCCCAGATAGCTGATTGCACCGGGATCGCGTCCGCCGTGGCCGGGGTCGATGACCACCAAGCTGGGGCCGGTTCTGGACGGCCAGGAGGGCGAGGACGGCAGCGGCTCTGGCGCGGGAGTCCAGATACTGGAATTGTCTTTGAGATGGGGGCGGATTTGGGGTTCGAGGATTTCCGAGACATAATATGTCCCGTTGACCTCGACGATTGGGCCAACGGCAGCGACGGACTGGCCGTTAACGTGTACGCGCCCATTTTCATGTACAAACAGCAAGACGCGATTGGCGGTGTTTTTCATCTCATAATAGGGATTGCCTGACATCGCGACCGTCAGCCCCAGCCGACTGCCGAGTTGGTCTATCGACAGCATATAACTGGGGACGATTGCGCTCTGGCGGATGTGCCCGTCTGGTGGATAAGGCGAAGGTTGCGGTATTTGACAACCGGCCAACCCTGCCGCCAAAACGGCCAGCACAAGGACTGTTAATAACGGTGTAACTCGCTCTTTAATTTTGAACACTGAATCACCTTTGATACTTTGCTTAGCTCTGTTGCAACCCCACGTGGGCCGGGAATCGCATTTGTCCCGGATAGTCTTATATTCGTCGTCGGCATAAATCAAGATTTTCCTTGAGTTTTTCGGGTTTATCCAAATTAATATCCGTACCCAAGTCGAACAGTCCAAAATGCATTTAGGGTCAATTCGAAAAAAAACAAGTTGATTTCTTGACAAATTTCCGGATTTAGGGTATCAACTGTTGAATTCAAACTGGACTGGCCGTTTGGGGCAAGACTGTTTTACGATTGTTGGTTAGTTGTCCCAATTGGTGAGTGCATGCATAGACTCAAATGGAGAGGTGTCGGAGCGGCTGATCGAGCTGGTTTCGAAAACCAGTGTGCTCGTAAGAGTACCGCGGGTTCGAATCCCGCCCTCTCCGGTCTTTTTTTTGTGCCAACATCGCTTCCATAAGTTCTTGTAATTCAGGCACTTGTGGATTCTTTTGCTATTTTAGACTGCCCCATTGCCCTTATTTGGGTCAGGTTCGATATCAGACGTATTGCTTTTGGCCCAGTTCCATCATCGCGTTCTGGCTGTTTTCGTCATGCAAATGATAAAAGAGGTCGAGGATACCTGATGAACTATGTCCAAGCCAAGCCAGTGCCTTGCGGTAAGCAACATGGTGATTGAACGCCGGCATAGGTAGCTGGAAGCCCGGGAAAAAGCAATAGCCATGGCGGCCGCACTGGGTTCACAAATCGCCGAACCGTTATCCATCGAGGAGGTTTCCGAGCCGTCGATTTCAATCGGCCGAAATTTCATCAGCAATGTATCCAATTTTGAATCTGCCATAGGCGGCAGTTATGCCGCCGGGGATATGCTGGCATTGGGAACAATCTCGGTAAGCACTCGCGTTCGCGTGGTCTTCAGGCTGAATAATCCGTAATCATCGCCCGATCCTTCTGTTCCGGCCACTGCGGCCGGACGCAAAACCGGCCGCAGTGGTGTTTTGACGGTTTGGAACTATTGACTAAAGCTATCGATTGACGAGACGGTGCCGGGTTGTTATCCTCATGGCCTTGCAGATGATACACAGCCAGGTAGAATGGGCCGTGCCCGTGCTGGAAATGCGATCTCGAACAGTCCGGCGTGGGCGAGGCCCGTTCTGCAGATTGGGAACGAATCGCTCATACGAATGAAGTCGTTTTTGGAGAATGAAAAATGGCGCAACGAGAGAAATATTTGTGTATGGTCGTATTTTTGTGGATCATCACGTGTATGGTAGGTTTATTGAGGGCAAACAGCGATGGAAGAAGCGACGTGATTGTTTACGATCCTAATGAGCTAACATGGGGACCTGTGTATCGTGGATTAGCCATGTCGATTCGTCCCAGCCAGCCCCAGTATGCGCTGGGAGAGGATATCCAGGTTAAAGTATATCTGAAAAACCTGAGAAGCGAGGAGTTTTTAATGATGTATAACAGGTATAAACGCCTTTACCGAATGGTTCTGTTTGACTCAGAGGGCGCGCCGGTAGAGCGGACCGAGGAACTGCGCAGCAGCGAAGCTTCCGAGATGAAGCCGGAGACGCCAATTGGACGCGCTTCTAAGCGTCATATTAGAGTCCCCCCATTGAATGAATCTACCCGCATGGACACCTATAGTGTTGTATATCTGAAATCGTGGTTTAAGATTAACAAGCCGGGTACATATACTTTAGTCATTATGCACCCTATCGCAAGCCGGAGTATATTTGAAGGCCCTTCCTGGGAGGAGGGCTTCCTCATCTCCAATGCGATCAATATTAATATTGTTGAGAGATAGCCAACAGAGGCGATGTAAACACTTTGGAAAGTGACCGCTTATGAGCCGATTGACGCTGCCGACACTGTATGACCGACTATTGAGCCGTTTCGGGCCGCAGGGATGGTGGCCGGGCGAGGGGCGGTTTGAGATCATCGTCGGGGCGATCCTGACGCAGAACACCAACTGGGGGAACGTGGAAAAGGCCATCGGCAATCTGAAGGCGGCGCAGGTCTTGTCGCCGGAGGGGTTGTATGCGCTGGATATCGGTCGGCTGGCGGAGTTGATCCGTCCGGCGGGGTATTTCAATGTCAAGGCGCAGCGGCTGCGGCATTTTCTGGAATGGCTGTTTGCGCGGTTCGGCGGCGACCTCAATGCGGCGGCGGAGTTGTCTGCGCAGGGGTTGCGTCAAGAGTTGCTGGCGATCAAGGGCATCGGGCCGGAGACGGCCGATTCGATTTGTCTGTATGCCTTCGAAAAGCCGGTGTTTGTGGTGGACGCCTATACCGCCAGAATCCTTGGGCGGCACGGCCTGATCTGGCCGGAGGCGGGATATGAGGACATTCGGGAGTTTTTTGAAGGGCAATTGGAGCGGGATGTGCAGATGTACAATGAGTTTCACGCCCTCCTGGTGCGGCTGGGCAAGGAACACTGCAAGCCCAAGCCGCTGTGTGCCGGTTGTCCGCTGGAGGAATGGCCGCACACGGTATAGCCCGAAAAAAAGGAGGTTATTTGCACTACAGCGCAAGTATTGCTGAAAAACCGGCGTTAATGACGGCAAAATCAAAGATCAAAAATTAAAATGCAAAATGACACATTAAAATCCAAAAGAGGGATTTCTGCCCCAAGTCCGGCAGCGGCATCCTGACTCGACAACTTCGGGTATCGCCATCGGTCTGCTGCGCAGACGCGCTGCCACCCATCGCGCTGCCACCCGACGTCCACAGGGCCAACCTTTTTAATTTTTGCTTTTTGCTTTTTGACATTTGATTTAACAGCTTATTTCACATGATGTTAGCGTAATTTATAAACACTCATTTGCGCTGTAGTATTAGAATCCTTAAGGCTATTACCGGTCTGGAAACACGGAACAAATCATAGATGGGTGAAAAAACTGAAAATACTGGAATGATTAGATGTTGAAGGTTTTGGGTGATAATTGTATAATTTGTGGCAAATGCCGCCGGCGGCAGCGCGGCGGAGAGATAAAATATTGATGAGTCTTTTACTTTCACTATAACTTTTCTTAGAAAGGGTATTGATGATGAAGAAAAAAACTACGTTGATGATTGTTATGTGTGCCATGTCAGTTGTCACGATGGTCTATACGGTACAGGCACAGCAGTTTGGGGCTCCTGCCGCCCCGGGAGGTTTCGGCGGCGGTATGAGGGGTTTTGGAAGAGGTCCTTCCGTTCCGCCTGGCCCTCCGGCGCCGGTACCTGCGGCAGTAGCGATCCCGCGACCGACCGAAGAAGAAGTGGCAAAGATGAACGCCGACCTTCAGCAATTCGTCCAGACCACTACCTCCGCTAACAGAGACCTTTTCCGGAAGTACGCTTCGCTGGTGAAAATCCAGGTTCCGCGCGCCAACGCCGCCATTGCGCCGGTGCAGACCGGGGTGCGAACGACAGAACGCCATAACGGATTTGTCGAAATCGCCAAGCAAGGCGACTTTGATATCCTCTTCCACGGCGATTCGATTACCGACTGGTGGCAGCGCAGCGGCGTCGAAGCACAGCGGAAGCATTTTGGCGACATTAAAATCGCCAACTTTGCCATCGCCGGCGATACCACGCAGGGCTTGCTGTGGGGTCTGCAAAACGGCGAGGGACAGGGAAATCCGAAAGCTATTATGCTGATGATCGGCACCAATAACGCCTCAGGGGATGCCACTTCCGAAGAGGTCGCCGAAGGCGTCGGCGCCGTTGTCCTGCAGCTTCGGAAGGATTTCCCGAACGCAAAAATCATGCTGCTGGCGATTTTCCCCCGCGGTTCAAGGCCGAACGATGGAATCCGCAGGAAAAATGACAGGGCCAATGAGATCATCGCCAAGCTGCATGATGGCCAGCATGTCTTCTTTACGAATATCAACGACAAATTCTTGAACGCCGACGGCAGTCTGATCGGTTTTAGCGGCGACAATCTCCACCCCGACGCGAGAGGGTACGACATCTGGGGCGCTGCCGTCGCAGACACGCTTAAGAGCTGGTTGAAGTAATTCGATATATCCCCTGTTTGAAAACCAACTGGTCAGGTCACCGGCCCGCGGTGACCTGACTGGCTCATTTACCGTACTGTCAAACACCTTTTTAGACAATCCGGAATTAACGTTTTTTGCCGACGGCATCGATAGGGGTATATTATCTCTGTTGTCAAGGAGGAGAGACGGCCTATGTCAAGCCCTTGCTATATTCTCTCCGAGCACGCAGAGTGTTCACAGAGCTGTAAAATTTTCGGTTACGATTCTTTTTAAACGTCGATGCGGCGGATTTTGGCGCCGACAGCGTTGAGCTTTTGTTCGATCTTATCATAGCCGCGGTCGATGTGATAGACGCGCTGGACAACCGTTGTGCCGGTGGCGGCCATCCCGGCCAGCACCAGCGCCGCCGAGGCTCGCAGGTCGGAGGCCATCACCGGGGCGGCGATGAGTTTTTCGACGCCGGCGACGATGACGCTGGGGCCTTCCTTACGAAGATTGGCGGCCATGCGGTTCATTTCGGCCACGTGCATAAACCGGTCGGGATAAATTTTTTCGGTAATGACGCTGTTGCCGTCGGCCAGGGACAGAAGCGCCATAAACTGGGCCTGCAAATCCGTCGGAAAGCCGGGGTAGGGCTGAGTGGTGATGTCCGCCGGTCGGATGGGGCCGTGCAGGGCGACGTCGCAACCGCCGTCAGCGGCTTCGACGACCGCGCCGATGCAGCGCAGGCGATCCACCACGGCAATCATATTGTTGATGTCGCAATTGCGAATTTGCAGACGGCTTTGGGTGATGGCGGCGGCGACCATGAACGTTCCGGCCTCGATGCGGTCGCCGATGACCGGCCACGAAACGGGCGACAGTTCCCGGACGCCTTCGATGGTCAGACGCGGTGAGCCGATGCCGGAGATTTTGGCTCCCATCGCGTTGAGGCAGTTGGCCAAGTCGGCCACTTCGGGTTCGCAGGCGGCCGACTCGATGATGGTTGTGCCTTTGGCCAGCGTCGCAGCCATCATCACGTTATCCGTGCCGAGCACAGTCGAGCCGAACGGGCCGCCGAGAAAGATTTGGGCGCCGCGCAGCCCGCCGGACGGGGCTTCGGCGACGATGTAGCCATTCTCCAGGTTAATGCGAGCGCCGAGGGCCTTTAGGCCGCGCAGGTGGATATCGACCGGGCGGTCGCCGATGGCGCAGCCGCCGGGCATGGAGACCTTGACCTTGCCGAGCCGGGCCAGCAGCGGGCCGAGGATGCAGATGCCGGCGCGCATCTTGCGGACGATGTCGTACTCGCCGACGGGGTTGTCGATGGTCGTCGCGTCGATATGAAGGCCATGTTTATCGTCGCGGCGTACCGAAACGCCCAGACTGGTCAGCAGGGTTTCAAACGAGCGAATGTCCGCCAGGTTGGGGGCGTTGGGGATGACGGTTTCGCCCGCCGCCAGCAGTGCCGCGGCCATCACGGGAAGGGCCGCGTTCTTGGAGCCGGCCACGTCGATGGAGCCGGAGAGCTTGACTGGGCCGTCGATTTCAAAAATGTCCATACGTCGATTCCTTGCAAATAGGGTCAGAATGCACTATAACACGGGCAGTTATAAAATGCAAACGAACATCGGGAAAGATTTATGACCTTATGGGGCATCAGTGCAGCGGACGCGGCCCGCCTGACGGTTGAGACGGCGGATGCGGTGATGGACTGGACGGCCGTCGTGTTGGCCGCGGCCGGGCTGGTGGTGCTGGGGCTGTGGCTATGGCGGTACGGCGGATACAAGGCATTGCGCCGCGCGCCGGTGCGGCGGCATTGTGTGCCGCTGTGGCTGCCGTTTGCGATCTTTTTTGTCTGGTTTTTGCTGTTCTTTCAACTTTACGCAATGATTGATGCGTATTATGGCGATCCGCAGGCCGCGGAGGCGACGGCGGCGCGGAATCTGATGATGCTGGCACTGAATACGGCGATGATCGCGGTGTTGCTGGCGGCCGGATACGGATTGTTTGCCCGACGGCTCAAGGGTTTTGGTCTGCATTCCAAGACGCTGGGCGGGGATGCGGGCTGGGCGGCGGTGAATCTACTGGCGGTGTATCCGCTGGTGTTTGCGGGGGTGGGGCTGTCCCTGCTGATCGGGCGGCTGCTGAGGGGCGAGGGGTTTATGATCGAAACGCATCAGAGCCTTGAGGAATTGATGGGGTTTGAGCAGGTCTGGGGGAGGGTGTTGGTGATCGTGCTGGTGGCGGCGGTCGTGCCGGTGATGGAGGAACTGCTGTTTCGCGGCCTGATGCAGACGGCGATACGCGGCGTCACGGGTGCGGCGTGGCCGGCGGTGCTGCTGACCTCGGCGCTGTTTGCGGTGGTGCATTCGCCGACGCACGCACCGGCGATTTTTGCGCTGTCGTGCGGGCTGGGGTATGCCTACGAGCAAAGCGGCTCGCTGTGGCGGCCGATCCTCATGCACGTCTTGTTCAACGGCATCAGCGTGACCGGGTCGCTTTTAATGGTTTAAGGCGGACCGACAGTCGGGTTTTGCCGGGGTGTATTTTTTTGGGAGAAAATTGATTGACAAATATAGATTATCGAGTTGAATTAAGCCTATCATGTTATGGAATCAGATGACATTACGGAATTGATACATCATTAAACGCTCAATAATATGGAGAAAATCGATGAAGCCCTTAAGAATTATCCGAAGTGCATGGTTTGTGTGTGTTGTGCCGGTTATTGCCGCAGGGTGTCACATTGAGCGATGGACTCGTTCGCTGACTGACTTTGACGCTGACGCCAGGGCAGTATTGGCCTCAATGACATTAGAGGAGAAAATCGGCCAGATGATCCAGGCAGAAAGCAGCGGGCTAAGAAACCCGTCGGATATTCAGACCTATTATCTCGGCTCGGTATTAAGCGGCGGGGGGGCTGACCCCAGAGCGGGCAACAGTCTTGAGGCGTGGACGGATATGGTGGATGGTTTCCAGACGCAGGCGATGTCCACACGTTTGAAAATTCCGCTGCTTTACGGCATTGACGCCGTCCACGGCCACAACAACGTCCTCGGCGCGGTCATCTTTCCCCACAATATCGGGTTGGGCTGTACGCGCGATCCGAAACTGGTTGAGCGCATCGCACGGATTACGGCCGTCGAGGTTCGCGCCACCGGTATCCAATGGAATTTTGCCCCGTGCATCACCGTGCCTCGGGATGAGCGATGGGGACGGACGTATGAAGGATTTTCGGAAGACCCCGACCTGGTGTCGCTGCTCGGAGCGGCGGCTGTTCGGGGCTTTCAGGGCACAGACCTGAGCGATCCGCTGTCACTGCTGGCTTGCGCCAAGCACTATGTCGGTGACGGGGGAACTTCGCCGCGGACGGGGCTGGACAACCGCTGGGATCAGGGTGATACCCGGATTGATGAGGCGACGCTGCGGCGGATTCATTTGGCGCCCTATATTCCCGCCATCAAGACCGGCGTCGGCTCCATTATGCCCTCCTATAGCAGTTGGAACGGCACCAAATGCTCCGGCAGCGAATACCTGCTGAACCAAGTGCTCAAAGAGGAACTGGGTTTTGAGGGGTTCTTGATCTCGGATTACAACGCCATCAGTCAGGTGCATTCCGATTACAAAACAGCCATCGGCATCTCTGTCAATGCGGGGATGGATATGGCGATGGAGCCGACACGCTATCGTGAATTTTTCGGACACCTCAAGGCGCTGGTGGAAGAGGGCGTTGTGCCGATGTCGCGTATTGATGACGCCGTCATACGCATCCTGCGGGTCAAGTTTGCGATGGGGCTGATGGACCCGCAGCGGTCGCACCTGGCGGATCGCAGCCTCCATGCACAGTTCGGCTCGGATGAACATCGCCAAACGGCCCGTGAAGCGGTACGTAAGTCGCTGGTATTGCTCAAGAACGACGGCCGGACACTGCCGTTGTCCAAATCTCTTGGGCGGATTCATCTGGCCGGCAAGAGCGCCGACGATATCGGCAATCAATGCGGCGGCTGGACGATAGACTGGCAGGGGGGAAGCGGCCCGATTACACCCGGCGGTACGACGGTGCTGGCGGCGGTACGGAACGCGGTCTCCGAAGGGACACAGGTAACGTTCAGCAGAGACGGCCTCGGCGCCGCCGGCGCGGATGTTGCAATTGTGGTCATCGGCGAGACGCCGTATGCGGAAATGAGAGGCGATAGGGCCGACTTGTCCCTGTCGCAAGAGGATAGGCAAGTGATTCAAACGATCAAAGAGGCTGGAATTCCGATGGTCGTTGTTCTGTTCTCCGGCCGCCCGATGATTCTGGGGGATGCTCTGGATCAAGCGGATGCGTTTATTGCCGCCTGGCTGCCCGGCTCGGAAGGGCAGGGGATTACCGATGTGTTGTTCGGCGATTACGCGCCGACCGGAAAGCTGTCGTATTCCTGGCCGCGCTTCAATGCTCAGATCCCTGTCAACGTCGGAGACGCCGATTACAATCCTCTGTTTGAGTACGGTTTCGGATTGAGCTATTGAAAGGATGAATTATGCTGCAAGGTAAAAGATGGTCAATGATTCTGGTGTTGCTGTGTGGTGTTGTCACTGTCGCCGGGGCTTCCGATGACAGCACGGCGATACGACTCAATTCTTTGGGCTTTTTGCCGGACATGCCGAAAAAGGCGACGCTGACAACGCAAGGCAGTGACTTTTCCGTTCGCCGCGTGACAGACGATGCCGTCGTGTATTCGGGCAAGCTGACAGGGCCGCACCAGCAGCAGGATGTGGGACAGGAGGTGTGGTTCGCCGATTTTTCAGAGGTCAACACATCCGGCCGCTATGTGCTCGATGTACCGGGGGTCGGACGTTCGATTGAGTTTCCGGTTGGCGGCGATGTCTATGATTTTGCCTTCTCTGCCGCGATGCGGGGCTTTTATCTGTGGCGCTGCGGCACGGCTGTCGAAGGCGTCCACAACGGCAACCGATATGCCCACGCCGCCTGTCATCTGGATGATGCCTGGCAGGATTACATCGGCTTTCCGAATGCCAAACGTGACGGCACCCAAGGCTGGCACGATGCCGGAGACTATGGCAAATATACCGTCTGTGCCGGCGTGACGGTGGGGACGCTGTTTATGGCGTGGGACCATTTTCACGAGCAGCTCAAGGGCCGTTCTCTGGAACTTCCCGACACCGCGCCGGGATGGCCCGACTTTCTCAAAGAACTCAAGTGGGAGATCGATTGGCTCTTGAAGATGCAGTATCCCGACGGTTCCGGCAAGGTCTCGCACAAGCTGACGCGGCTGGATTTTTCGGGCTTTATTATGCCGGAAGATGACAAGGAGAAGCGTTATTTCACCGACTGGGGTTCGGCGGCGACTGCGGATTTTACGGCCATGACCGCGATGGCGGCCCGGCATTTTAAGCCGTATGACCCCAACTATGCCGAAAAATGCCTGGCCGCGGCCAAGACCAGTTACGCCTTTTTGCAGGCCAATCCCGCCGACAAACGCCCCGATCTGACCGGGTTTTCGACCGGGGGATATGGAACTTCCGATCCGGATGACCGCCTCTGGGCGGCCGCGGAGATGTGGGAGACCACCGGCGATGCGCCGGCCCTGGCCGATTTTGAAACACGGGCCAAGGCCTTGCGTCGGCTCATCGAGGCGGACTGGGATTGGGGCAATGTCAGCAATCTCGGTGTGCTGACCTACCTGTTTTCGCAGCGGCCCGGTCGTGACCCGGAACTGGTCGAACGGATTCGCACTGCTCTCAAAGAAACCGCCGACCAAATCGTCGAGCAGGCCGGTCGGGATGTCTATGCCCGACCGCTCGGCGGACGGTATTATTGGGGCTGCAACGGCGATGTCGCCCGGCAGGCCGTCATCCTTCAGGCCGCACACAAACTGTCACCCCGGCCCGAATATCTCCACACGATACTGGACGCCGTCGGCCACCTGTTCGGCCGCAACTATTACGGCCGTTCCTTTGTCACCGGGCTGGGTCATCGCCCGCCGATGTATCCGCACGACCGGCGATCCGGCGCCGACGGCGTCGAGGCCCCTTGGCCCGGCTATGTCATCGGCGGCGGGCATCGCGCAACCGACTGGAAAGACGAGCAGGACGATTATCGCACCAATGAGATCGCCATCAACTGGCAGGCGGCACTGGTCTATGCACTGGCCGGCTTCGTTCAACCCGAAGCGAATTGATGCATATTTTGCCCATAATGCGGCGTGACGGTTTTATGCAAATGGTATCGGTTGCCAACAGGAGAAAGGACGCACTAATGAATCGGACAATTTTGGCACTTCTGCTCGGTTTTTGCGCTGTTTTGCCTATGTTCACTTCCGGCTGTACCGCTCCTGTTGTCGGTCAGGCCAATTTTAACGCCGACTGGCGTTTTATCAAAGGCGAACAGCCCACCGATGCCGCCCAATTGGACTTTGATGATTCCGCTTGGCAGACGGTGCGCCTGCCGCACGACTGGGCGATTGCCGGGCCGTTCAATCCCCAAGAACACGGCTATTCGGGCAAGCTGCCGTGGAAAGGCGTCGGCTGGTACCGCAAGACCTTTACGCTTGACGCAGCCGATGCGGGCAAGCGCGTCTATCTGGATTTTGACGGGGTGATGGCCTTTCCCAAGGTGTTTGTCAACGGTCAGTTGGCCGGGCAGTGGGATTACGGCTATGTGCCGTTCCGCGTCGATGCCACGCCCTATGTCCGATTCGGACAGGACAACATCATCGCCGTCGAGGTCGATACCCGCCGGCAGGGCACACGCTGGTATCCCGGCGCCGGGATTTATCGCAAGGTCACGCTGACACTGAGCGAGCCTGTCCACATCGAGCATTGGGCGACGTTTGTCACCACGCCGGCGGTCAGCGACACCGAAGCGATCGTGCAGGTTCAGACCGAACTGAATAACGACCGCGATGCGGATGTCAGGGCGGAGGTTCTGTTTGAAGTCGTCGCGCCCGACGGCAGAACGGTTGCCCGACAGATGCAGATCGCTGCCCTTTCGGCGGGCGGTTCGACGCGGGTGGCGCATCGGTTCACGCTTACGAATCCGCAGCGCTGGGATATTGAAAGCCCGATGCTTTATACGCTGGTCACAACGGTACGAGCCGACGGCAGGGTCGTGGACCGCGAACAGACCTCCTTCGGCATACGCACATTTGAATTTACCGCCGACGACGGGTTTCATCTCAACGGCCGCCGGGTGCAGATTTTCGGCGTCAATCTCCACCACGACCATGGCCCGCTGGGTGCGGCGTTTTATCCGCGGGCGATGGAACGACAGCTTGAGATCATGCGGGATATGGGGGTCAACTTCATCCGCACCAGTCACAACGCCCCGGCAACCGAATTGCTGCAGTTGTGCGACCGGATGGGCCTGCTGGTCTGGAACGAGTGTTTCGACAAATGGGACCATACCGCCGGGCGGCACGATGGCGAGCCGCCGCTGGAAGAATACGGCCATCGGCAGATTCGCAATATTGTGATGCGCGACCGCAACCACCCCAGCGTCGTCATCTGGTCCATCGGCAATGAGATCGGAAATGCCTCCGGCAATCGCGAAGGAAAAAACGGCCCGCGCGTTCAATTGATGCGTGATTTTGTCCTGCAATATGATAACACGCGGCCGGTCGGCATGGCCGACCATATCCCCCAGACCGCCAATCAGCCCATCCTCGATACCCTGGATGTTGTGGGGTGGAATTACGCACGCCGGTATTCGATCTTTCGCCAGCGGTACCCCGGCACACCCATCATTTATTCCGAGTCGGCCTCAACACTGAGTACGCGCGGCTTTTACGAATTGCCCCTGCCGACGGTCAAGACCGATTTTTCATCGCAATTTCAGGTCTCCTCATATGATCTGAATGCCGCCTCCTGGTCGGATATTCCCGACGTCGAATTTGCATTAATGGAAAGAGACCGCTTCGTCGCCGGCGAGATGGTCTGGACGGGGTTCGACTATCTGGGCGAACCGACGCCGTTTGACCAAGAGGCCCGAAGCTCCTATTTCGGGATCGTGGATCTGTGCGGCATCCCCAAAGACCGGTTTTATTTGTACCGCAGTCATTGGCGTCCGAACGAAACAACCGTGCACATCCTGCCGCACTGGAACTGGCCCGACCGTGTCGGAGAGAATGTGCCCGTGTTCGTCTATACCAACGGGGACTCGGCGGAGTTGTTTTTAAACGGCCAGTCGCTCGGCCGCCGTGTCAAAGGTCAGCGGCCGCCGATGCCTGTCAATCTTGCTCTGGGCGCAGCGATTACGGCAAGCCCCGAGCAGGCGAACAACCCCGCCGCCGCGATGCTGGACGGCAACGGTCAGACCCGCTGGTGCGCGTCTTCGGGAGCGGCTGAACAATGGGTCCGTCTGGACCTGGGACAAGTTCGGTCCATCGAGTATCTGGCCTTTGATTTTGAACGCGAGGCGAAAAACTACGGCTATACCGTCAGTGTCTCATCGGATGGCCAGACCTGGCTGCAGGTGGTCTCCAAACCATCCAGCGACCAGCCGCAGTGGGGCGGCCCGACGCAGTCCTTCCACGCCGTGCAGGTGGAAAGTCGTTATCTGCGGGTCGAGTTTACGGATCTTCGCGGGGGGGCCTGGGCCAGTATCCGCACCTTTGGGGCGTACCGGGAACCGATGGAGTCGGACTATTACGCGCCGACGTATGACTATCGCCTACGGTGGAACGAGGTGGTCTATCAGCCGGGTGAACTGAAAGTAATCGCCTATAAGGACAGCAAAGAAATCGGGCAGGCGGTGATGAAAACCGCCGGTCAGCCGGCGCAGATTCGCCTGACGCCCGACCGCCGTACATTGACGGCAAGTGGCGAAGATTTATCGTATATCCTGGTTGAGGCGCTGGACGAAAACGGCACGTTGTGCCCCTTGGCAGATGACGTGATCACATTTCAGATCGACGGCCCGGCGGAGATTGCCGGCGTCGGGAACGGCAATCCACTGTCTTTTGAGCCGTTTGCGGCCGACTATCGCGCGTTGTTCTATGGCAAGGCCATGCTGATTGTACGCACTGTGGAGGGAAAGACCGGCCCTGTCCAGGTCACGGCCGCCGGCCAGGGCTTACGCGACGGCACAGCCCGGCTGAATGTTGTCCGGTAGCGTATTGAGTCATCACCCAGTAAGCAATACCAGATTTGTAAAGATAATGAAAAAAGAACTGAACAAAATAACGGGGTAACATATCACCATGAAATCATCACTTATCGCTCCTTGTGGAATGAATTGCGGAATTTGTATAGGGCATCTCAGAGACAAAAACAAATGTCCCGGCTGCAGGATAATGGATGCTTATGAATCCAGCTATGGCAGAAAATGCTTCATAAGAAATTGTAGTATTTTAGAGGAAAAAAAACTGAAGTTCTGTTCAGACAAGTGTGAGAAATATCCGTGTAAAAGATTGAAGAATCTTCTCAAGTTGACTGATTTTTTAAACATAGATTTATGCGGCGATCAGTAGTCGCCCAAGCTCTTTGACAATTTGTGTTCCACTGGACAGCTTCTTTAAGTGTTGTGTCAGATCGTCCCAGACGATGCGG
>Ga0209722_1001060_pt1 | contig 25799 bp, 18 predicted proteins | sample BioC12SIPDNA_2_FD_185745 | JGI IMG/M metagenome (GOLD analysis project Ga0209722, IMG submission 185745) | Anaerobic biogas reactor microbial communites from Washington, USA - Biogas_R1_A C12 SIP DNA (SPAdes) (version 2) | ecosystem: Engineered > Bioreactor > Anaerobic > Unclassified | place... | reverse complement strand
AAGCTGTGGCGGAGCGTCTTGCCGTCGATGGCGATCAATCGGCCCTTGCTGGCCTTGGCCAGGACGCTCATCCAGTTCAGAAAGCACCGCTCCAGTTGAATCGGGTCCAGCCGACTGAACACCCGCCCAAAAGTGTCATGCGAGGGGATGCCAAATGAGCCCACGGTAACGTGACACAGCAGACTGGATTGAGATGCGATTGCCCTGCTTTGCACTGCAAACGTTTTCGCGCGTCTTGACCGGCGGTCGTAACACACCTTACTATTGCGGAAGTGTGTGTTTGCGGGGCCGCTTGATCGCCTGCACATGGCGAACTGAATCGCAAGGGGGCTGCCGCCGGGAGTGTTGCCCGTGGGCCTTGATCCCAACGAGTTGGTGGGCCGCGAAGTGGTACTGGATACGCTCGGACCGATCATCTACCTCGGCACACTTGTGGCCCAGGACGACCGCGGATTCAGCCTTGAAAACGCCGACCTGCACAACGCGTCCGAAGGTCACGCGACGCGCGAGCAGTACATTGTGGAATCAGCCCGTGAGGGGATCCGCGTGAACCGCCGGCGGATCTTCGTCCTGCGGCAAGCAGTGTACAGCATCTCCGCCTTGTCGGATGTGCTGACGGATTAGGGTGGCAACACCGGATTGCGGTGGTGTGTCTACAGGCTGGGCTGATGGCGGTTCTCGGGATGGCGTAGGGAGGGTTGTCCGAATGCGTATTCTCGTGACGGGTGGTGCCGGGTATGTGGGCAGTCACTGCGTCCGACACTTGAGTCAGTACGGCCACGAGGTCACGGTCTATGATAACTTGGTCCACGGTCATCGGGGGGCGGTAGCGGACGGTCTGCCGTTCATCCAAGGCGACCTGGCGGACCGGGACATGCTGACTCGGATTTTTGCCTCGAATGACTTCGACGCGGTCATGCACTTCGCGGCGTACGCCTACGTCGGCGAGTCGGTACACGAGCCGCTCAAGTACTACCAGAACAACTTGGCGAATACAGTGACCCTGCTGGACACCATGCGGGTCGCGGGTGTCAAACGGCTGGTGTTCAGCTCGACCTGCGCCACCTATGGCGAGCCCGCCAAGGTGCCGATCACGGAAGACACCATGCAGCGGCCGATCAACCCGTACGGCCGGTCCAAGCTGGCGGTCGAGTGGATGCTGCGGGATTGTGCGGCGGCCTGGGGTCTGGGCGCCTGCGCGCTGCGCTACTTCAACGCCTGCGGCGCGGCCGACGACGGCTCGATTGGCGAAGACCATAAGCCGGAGACGCATCTGATCCCTATCATCCTGCAGGTCGCATTGGGTCAACGGGCCCAGGTGACCGTGTTCGGAACGGATTACGACACGGCGGACGGCACCTGCGTCCGCGACTACATCCATGTGGAGGATCTGGCGTCGGCCCACCGTCTGGCGATCGAGCAGATCAAGGCGGGCGAATTCTCGGCCTGCAACGTGGGGACGGGCCAAGGGCACAGCGTGCGCGAGATCATCGACGTCGCCCGCGAGATCACGGGCCGCCCCATCGCCGCGGCAGAAGGCGCTCGCCGGGCCGGCGATCCTCCGGTCCTGGTCGCCGATCCGACCCGCGTTCGCACGACGCTTGGATGGGAAGCGACACACGCGGATATCAGGACCATCGTGGGCTCCGCCTGGCGGTGGCATGAGGCCCATCCCCAGGGGTATAACGACCGCTGAAGTCGCGATGGCAGTCACGGATACGGACACGACGGGTGAAGCAACAACGAGCTCAACGACGCCGCCAATCCTCCCGGCATCAACCGGCTGACCATGTGGCTGCGCCGTCCCGCGAAAATTCCGCCGCTCATTGGTCCCAAGCTCGCTGGCCGATTTTCGCCTCCGCGGCCCTGACACTCTTGCTCAGCCTGCCGCTGTTCGAGCCGTTCTCCTGGTTCCCGTTGGGCTTCGTGGTTTTCGCTCCCTGGATTGTCAGCCTGTGCGTGGCACAGAACAGCCGCCTGGTGTATGCGACGGACTACCTGCTGGGAACAGCTTTCTTTCTGATACACCTGCGATGGCTTTACGCCACGACGGGGGCCGGCTATGTAGCGGCGTCGCTTTATCTGGCGGTGTACTTCCTGCTGGCGGCATGGCCGATCCGGTACTTGTGTCGCCATAAAAACGTGCCCGCGGTGGTAGCATTCCCGATCGGCTGGGCGGCCGTCGAGTTTCTACGCAGCCACGGCCCGCTGGCCTTTCCATGGTTCATGCTCGGACATAGTCAGATCCGGGTTCTGAGCATGATCCAGGTGGCGGACCTGGCCGGCGTGATCGGTGTGACCTTCGTGCTCGCAACGGTAAACGGCTGGCTGGCGGATCTGGCCATGGTGCGTTGGCGGTTATGGCCGGGCTCGCGAAGCCACACGTTACACGGTGCTTGGGACGGCGGGATCGCCACCATCCTGTTGGTGATCGCGACTTTCGGCTACGGGCGATACCGGCTGGCCACCCAGGAGCTGACCGACGGCCCGACGGTGGCCGTCATCCAGGGGGATTTTCTCCTTGAGGCCGTCCGAGGGAGTCAAGGGGTCACCGACTTAGAGAAGATGCGAACCTACCTGACGCTCGCCGAGGAGACCGCCCGCCAGTCGCCCGACCTCATCGTCTTTCCCGAGACGCCCTGGCCGATGATCCTTAACCCGGAGATCCTGGATCAAGAGCCCGGCTGGACCTCCTACCAGCGGCTATTCACCGAGCGAGCCCAACGCTTCGGCAGTTTCCTCGTCGTCGGCGGGATGTCCGAGTTTCCACAGCCGGAGGGCTCCTACCCGGCAGCGCATCGCCACAACTCGGCCTTTGTCTACTCGCCCGACGGCGGGCCGCCCGCTCGCTACGACAAGATTCACCTGGTGCCGTTCGGCGAGTTCGTGCCTTTCCGCTACACGCGCGGCCTGTTCTGGCTCTATCGCTTCCTCAACGACAGTTGGTTCAACCCCTGGGGTCGCGGTGGTGTCGAGTACTCCCTGACGCCCGGCAGCGAGTTCAGCACGTTCACCATGCAGGCTCGCTCGATGGAGGGCCGCCCGTTCAGCTTCGCCGTGACGATATGCTATGAAGACGTGATTCCGCAGGTCTTCCGGCGATTCGTCCGCGACCGTGACGGCAGGAAGCGCGTCGACTTCATGCTGAACATCAGCAACGATGGGTGGTTCGGCCACGGAAATCAGCAGCCGCAGCACTTGGTCAACTGTGCTTTCCGTGCCGTCGAGAACCGCGTGGCCGTGGCCCGGGCGGTCAACACTGGAGTCAGCGGCTTCCTCGGACCGGATGGCTCGTGGCATGACCTCGTCTCAGCCCCCGATCGGCGCCCTCAGGCCGGCGGCATCGGTCATCGCATCGCCCGGTTGACAATCGACCCCCGTCCGTCGGTCTACAGCCGTTATGGTGACTGGCTCGGAGCGCTGTGCGGGCTTGCCACTCTGGCTGTTCTGAGCGATTGGGGGGTGCGCAAGTTGCGACGAAGGTCAAAAACCGGCCCGATGGCCAGACAGGAGCCCGAGTCATGACCCGCCATATCCCAGACCAGCGTCCGCCGTGCGCGATTGTGGTGCCGGCGTTTTGCTGCCGCGTAAGGCGTACCCAGCGTACATCCACAGACGCACAGCTTCGGGAGACCCCCTCACGAAGCGACGCATCTGTTCGCCAGAGCTCGGCGCGAGCGCTTCAGCGGGCACCGCGACGAAGCATCGCCGGCCTGACGGGTCTGATCGCGATGGTGTTGGGAGCCGGATGTGCGAGCACCCCCGTGGTGCAATCGGACGAGGAACTGCGGGAAACAGCGGTGCGCTACATCCGCGCCGGCGCCCGTTTTCCAGAGAACCCGGCAGTCCGGGCTCAGGGTATCGAAGCGGTGTCACAAGTTTTGCCCCCGCAAGAAGCAAGCGTGTTGATCCGCGAGGGTCTGCGCGATGAACACGCGGGCGTACGTTTCGCGGCGTGCATGGCCCTGGGGGAAATCAAGAACACCGATGCCCGCCCGGCGATCGAACCACTGGCGGAGGACCCTGACGCCAGCGTGCGCGTGGCCGCCTATTACGCGCTCGAACAACTGGGCGGTTTCTCGTACCGACGGCAATGGGTGGACGCCTTGCGACGTCATCCCGACCCCTCCGTGCGACGCAATGCCGCTCTTGCCCTTGGCCGGCTGGGCAACACAGCCGTCCTGACTTTCCTCGAACGGGCGAGCATGGAGGACGAGGATGAGGGAGTCCGGCTTCAGGCCTTGGAAGCCATGGCCCACCTGGGCGACAGCTACGCGGTGAGCCGATTCATCCACGACGCCCACGGCGGGTTAGGCTTCAAGCAACCTTTTGCCCTGCTCACACTCGGGCACATCCGAGGTGAGCAGGTTCTCGCGACGCTGCACAGCCGACTACGACATGCTCCCTACCTGGAGGCTCGGTTGGCATCGGCCCGTGGGCTGGGGATGCAAGGCCATGACGACGGTTACGAACTCGCTCTGGCTTCCTTGAAGTGGTCCAGTCCAATCCAGGGCTTGGCAGACGATTTACCGGAAAACCAGATCATGCGGGTTCGCTCCATGGCGGCCCTGGCCCTGGGTGACATCGGCAAGCGAGAAGCTCTCGAACCGCTCGCCAGACTCATGCAAAGCGAAGAGGATCCCCGCGTACAGTTGGCGGCGGCAACGGCCATCGTGATGATACTGGACCGGACGTCCGCGCCCTGAACGCGTCGGTGGAAAGGGGGCGAGACGATCGCAGCCGTGCCCGTGGCGAAGCGATTTCACCACGGGTCGCGATGGATTCGCAATCAGGATCCTGGTGACGCTCGCGGACCGAAGATGTGAAGTCTGGCCATGAAATGGGTGCCGTTTATCATTCTGGGAGTCATCACCCTGGTCTGCCAGACGACGATCAGCGGCATCATCGCCATCCATTCGATCTGGCCGAACTGGTTGTTTGTGCTGGCCGTGCATTATGCCTTATGGGGCCCTTGGCCTGAGGCGGCCATCGGAGCGTGGTTCCTTGGTCTGGCGGTGGACCTGCAAACCCTGGCAGGTTTCGGAAGTATGGGGGTGTACGCATTCCTGTTCGGCGGGGCAGCCTGGGCAATCATCCGGATTCGCTCGGCGCTTGTACGCGAACACGCCCTGACGCAGTTCCTGGTGACCTTGGTATTTGCCTGGGCCATCGAGCTGCTCAGCGAGTTGCATCGTCAATGGCGAACCCCTGCCGAAATGCTGAGCGTGGCGGTGTGGTGGCCTGCGTTCTTCACCGCCCTGTACACTGCTGCCTGTGCTCCCTATCTTCACTGGCTGCTGATCCGGCTGGGACGCTGGACGGGACTGCGGCCGGCCCGCAGATTGTAACAGCCGCCACGGGTATGGCACCGGCGCCTCGCCGGAGCGGGGACCGCACGCGAGTCCGGCCGCCGCAACCTACCCGCCGTGGCGGAAGGGGCGGCCGCTACGAGATGGTATCCATCGCTGTCGTGGTAAACGTATGTTCGAGAATCGGCTGAAAGTGCTGCTGTTCCTCCTGGCTCTCCCTGCCCTGGCGGTGAGCGCTCGGCTGTTTCAACTGCAGGTCTTGCGGGCGGGCGCTTATCGTGACGACGCCGGCCGCATGCTCGTGCGTCCACCGGCGTACTTCCCCTTCCTACGCGGCGATATCACCGATTGCCAGGGTCGGCGGCTGGCTTACGATCAACCCTCGTGGGAGATCTGCGTGCACTACGCGGCCCTGGCGCGTGATCCCGATGCTTTGCGTGCGCTCCTTCGTCGCAAGGGCACCTATCGTCGTGCTCGCGATACCGACGAAGCCCTGGCCATCCGGATTAATGAGTCCTGGTCGGCCCTCTCGGACTACAGTGGCACACCCTTGGCGGAGCTGCAAAGCCGGGCCGACGACGTCCGCGATAGCGTCCTGCGAGTGAAGGAAAGCGTCGAACGGCGACGTGGGGTGGCCACGGTGGTGTTCGAGGAGCAGCAGGCCCACCCCATCGTCCGCGATCTGAATCAGGAACAGGGCGTGGCTGCGAGTATCCGCTTCGCACCGTACGAGTGGATCGAGGTGCAGGCAGGCCACACCCGGCAGTACACCGGAGGAGAGGCAATCGGGCATCTGCTCGGGCAACAGGGCCCGGTCGATGCTGCCGCGCGGGCCAACGATCCCAACGCCGATGACGAGTTGGCCAGCTACCGGCTGACGGACCTGCGCGGGATCAGCGGTATCGAAGCCCTGGGCGAGCACTGGCTGCGCGGTCGCCGAGGGCGGATCGAGGAGGACATCGAAGGCCGAGCCATTCGCCCGCCCGTCGATCCGATCAACGGCCGGACTTTTCGTTTGACCATCGACTACCCGCTTCAACAAGCCCTGTACAACCGCCTGGCTGCCGCGGTGGAGGCAACCCCCTACCGCACCGGGGGATGCGCGGTCATCCTGCACATCCCCACCCGGCAAGTGCTGGCCATGGTGGACTACCCTTCCGTAGACCCAACGGCGACCTACGCTGAACGGCTGGAACTGGGGCAAGACCGCATACGGCAACCCCTCCTTTTCCGAGCTGTTCGGGGCTACTACTCGCCTGGGTCGATCGTCAAACCGATGATCCTGGCCGCCGCTTTAGCCGAGGGCGTCGTCGGCGAGCACACCACATCGACCTGCTTCGGCCGGTTGTTCCTCGATTACCCCGATCGCTGGCGATGCACGGGAACCCACGGTACTGTCGGCCCCGTGCGTGCCGTCCAGGCCAGCTGCAATGTATACTTCTACCATGCGGCCGAGTTGCTCAAGGTCCCTCGATTGCGCGATTGGCTGTCGCGTTTCGGGCTTGGGCAGGTCAGCGGGACCGGCCTGCCCGCCGAGAAGGCCGGGATTCTTCCCACCACGGTGACGGACGGCCAAGCCCGACTGGCGGGGATCGGGCAGGGCGAATTGACGATCACCCCCATCCAGGCCGCCAATATGGTCGCGACCATTGCCGCCGGCAGCTATCAGCCGGTAAGCCTGTGGTTGGACGACCCGGCCCCCAAGTCCGCGACCCTCCTGCCAACACCGTCTGCCCACTGGCGACTCGTTCGCGAGGGCATGTACAAGGCGGTGAACGAACATGGCGGGACAGCCTACGGCCCCGACCGGGCAACCATCGACGATCCGGAATACACCTTCCTCGGCAAGACGGGCAGTGCCGAGGCTCGCGGGCAAACCGTCGAGTGGACCTACGTCTGCCACTTCCCCGACGGCCGTGTCGAAGAGATTATCGCCGGCAGCCGCGAGAGCTTGCTGGCCCGCTACCCCGGCGACCAACAACCCAAAATCACCGGTTGGCGGTGGCACAAGCGTTACCCCCCGGGCGACCCTCCCACGCATAGTTGGTTCGTCGGATACCTGGCGCCGAAGGGACGCTACCAGCAGGCAATCACGGACGAGCCGGGAGCCTTTGCCATCGCCGTCGTGGTCGAGTACTGCGGGCACGGCGGCGAGGTGGCCGCTCCCCTGGCTCGCGAGATGATCAACTCCGTGCTACTGCGTTTCCGCGGAATCGAGCCCGAGCGGCGGGAGGCCTTCTGATGTGGCCGGGTACAGCATCCTCAACCTGGCGAGGCTGGGGCCTGCTCCTCCCCGTCATCCCGTTGTGTACGGCGGGGATTCTCACGTTGCAGGCCCTGGGTGCTTCGGATGCGACCGGCCTGCTCGCGCCCACCGCGGTGAAGCAGTTACAGTTCGCGGCCGCAGGTTTGGTAGCCGTGCTGGCCCTGACTTGGGTCGGGTATCGGCGGCTCGGAAGGCTGTCGTTTCTGCTTTTTGCCCTCAGCCTGGTCTTGCTGTTGTGGCTGGTCGTCGACAAGTGGATCGACCTACCGCTCGTTGCCGAAAGGCGCGGCTCACGGCGATGGATCTTCCTGCCGGGAGCCCAGCTTCAGCCGTCCGAACTCATGAAGATCGCTTACGTGCTGGCCCTCGCCTGGTACCTGCGGTATCGCCGCAACTACCGTACATTCGGGGGGCTGTTCGCACCATTCGCCATCACGCTTGTCCCCATGGGCTTGATCCTCGTGCAACCCGACCTGGGCACCGTGCTCCTGTTCCTGCCGGTACTCTTTGCCATGCTCTTTGTGGCCGGGGCCAAGCTACGGCACTTGCTGGTCATCGCCCTGCTTGGTCTGATGTGCTTGCCGGTGTTCTGGCTCAAGATTCGCAGTTACCAGCGTCTGCGTATCACCGGCGTGGTTCTGCAGAGCCCCGAGATCCGCGATTACTTCGCGAACCATCCGGAGGCCTGGGACAAACTGCGACCGCAAAGCGAGAATCCCAACGAGTGGCGGCGTGAACTGGCCGACTGGGAAGCCCGGGCCGGCTATCAGCTCGTGCACAGCAAAACGGCCATCGGCAGCGGCGGCATCGGTGGGCAGGGTTGGAGCCAGGGCATCTTCGTGGAGCACAACCTCCTGCCCGAAAACGACAACGACTTCATCTTCGCCATGATCGGGCACCAATGGGGGCTACTGGGCTGCCTCTTCTGCATCCTGTGCTATGCGCTCATTGTGGCGTTTGGCTGCGACGTGGCCACGGTGACCCATGATCCCTTCGGGCGTCTCCTGGCGGTGGGTCTCTCCACCATGCTCGCTGTCCAGACGCTCACGAACCTCTGCATGACCGTCGGGCTGGGGCCGATCACCGGCGTGACCCTGCCGTTCATGAGCGCCGGCGGCAGCAGCCTGGTCTCCAGTTTCGTGAGCATCGGATTGCTCATCAGCGTCGCCCGCGACCGTCCCATCCTCATGAAACCGCATCCCTTCGCGTTCGACGAAGAGGCGGAAAAGTACGGTTCCGCAAGGGTTTGACCCACCCGCAACGGCTCGCTAACATGCCCTTTTCGAACGTACGTAGGGAGGTTGTCCATGCCGGCCGGCCAGGCTCACAGTGTCCACAATGCCCCGAGAAAGCCCGGCGTCCGCGCGGTCATGACCGGCCAGGTGGGCGTGGACAAGAAGCCCTTCATCGAGCGTGTCGCCCAGATCGCCCGCGAGCGAGGCAAGGACCTTGCCGTCTGTCACGTCGGCGACATGATGTACAAAGAAGCCCCCGACATCCGGCCGGGCCGGATTCTCGACCTGCCCCGCCCACGCCTGGACGGCCTGCGACGCTCCGTCTTCAAGGACATCCTTCGCATCGCCGAGAAGGCCGATAACCTGTTGGTCAACACCCATGCAACCTTTCGATGGAAACACGGGCTCTTCCCGGCCTTCGACCATGACCAGATGGTTGACCTCAACCTCGACCTGTTCATGACCCTGGTGGATAACGTCGACGCGGTGCACGAGAGACTTACCCGCGAGCACGACCTCAAGCATACGCTTAAGGACATCATGGTGTGGCGGGAAGAAGAAGTGCTCGCTACCGAAGTGCTCTCGACGATCGTACGCGGCCACGGGCACTTCTACATCATCGCCCGCGGCCTCGAACACCATGACATGGCCGAGTGCGTCTACCGCCTCATGTTCGAGCCGCAGCGCAAACGCGTCTACCCGTCCTTCCCGATGAGCCACGTGATGGACCTGCCCGATACGCTCGCGGAGATCGACGCGTTTCGCGACGCCATCGCCGCGCACTTCATCACCTTTGACCCCGGCGATCTGGATGAAAAGCGGTTGCCTTTTGCCGCCGCCGCCGCCCGTAAACGCGGAGAACGCGAGTTGGTACTCGATATCCATGGGCGATCATTGCCCTTCGACATCGATGAGGTGCTCGCCGTCGAAGCGGACATCGACAGCCAGATTTACGCACGGGATTTCAAGCTGATCGACCAGTCGGACATCATCGTCAGCTACGTACCCGAGTTGCCCAACGGCAAGCCGGGCCTTTCCAGCGGCGTTGAGCGTGAACTGCAACACGCATACGAAACGACCAAGGAGGTCTACGTGGTGTGGAAGCCGGCCGCTGAGCCGTCGCCCTTCGTCACCAAGACCGCCAACGTGGTCGTACGTTCGGTCGAAGAGCTGTACGCACTGTTCGAGAAGATGGGATACGTCGAGGCCGGCAAGATGCAGGTAACACCGTCGTCCGGCGCGCGGACCAGAGGCCGGCACGGTTAGTGCCGCCCTACCCAGTCGTGTTTCGGCCGGCGGGATACCAGGCCGGCCAGGGAGATGAACCGTACCATGCAACCCCAGCAGTTGGCGGCCATGATCGACCACACCGTCCTGAAGCCGTCCGCGACAGGCTCTAATATCGACAAGCTCTGCGAAGAGGCCGCTCAATATGAGTTCATGGCGGTGTGCGTAAACCCAGTGTGGGTGGGCCGCTGCCGTGACCGCCTGGCCGGCACACACGTCAAGATCGCCAGCGTCGTCGGCTTCCCGCTCGGAGCCAACCGCACGGACATCAAAGTCGAAGAGGCCCGACGCGCGATCGACGACGGCGCATGCGAGATCGACATGGTCGTGCAATTGGGTGAACTGATGAGCGGGAACACCGGCTTTGTGCGCGACGATATCGCCGCCGTCGCCGAGGCCGTCCACGCGGCCAGCCCAGGCTACATCCTGAAGGTGATCCTCGAAACGGCTACGCTGACCAACGATCAAATCGTGGCCGGCTGCAAGTGCTCCGTCGAGGCCCGCGCGGATTTCGTCAAAACTTCGACCGGCTTCCATGCCTCCGGTGGCGCGAAGGTCGATCACGTTCGGCTGATGCACCGGGCGGCTGCGCCCCTGGCGGTCAAGGCCTCCGGCGGCATCCGCACCCTGGCCAGTATCAAATCCATGGCCGAAGCCGGCGCCACCCGCATCGGCTGCTCCGCCGGCCCCAAAATCATGGACCTCATCCGCCGACTCACCCTCTGAAGCCACGCCGGCCCGTCGTAGCGGCCGCCGCCCCTGGCGGCCGCCATCCCGTCGTAGCGGCCGCCGCCCCTGGCGGCCGGCATCCCGTCGTAGCGGCCGCCGCCCCTGGCGGCCGCGAGGGAGGCGATAACACCCCAGGCAATCGCACCACATATGCAGGCGAAACAACCCCAACTTCTTACCGCCACAGCCTGCCCGCCGTGGCAACGGGCGACCGCTACCATCTGGACCGGTCAACCCGATACCTCGCGTGCAGCCTGCAGGTCCACCAGGTACCGAGCTTGCATTCGCCAGCCACTCTGGTAAATGTGAAGCATGAGCCTTACCACATTTTCGTCAACCGGACGCGAACTTCATTCGGATCGGCCTGTCCCCAGAGCACGTTCGGCAGCACTCTTGATCGTGGCTTGCCTGTGCATCACCGTTCCCACGCTGCGGGCACAAGATGATGTGCCCAGGCTGACGCCGGAGCAATTCCCTCTACTGGCCTGGAACGTCGCACGCGGCAACCCGGCCGTCTTCGTCCGGATGTGGGATTGCGGCTTCAACCTGGCCGGCTTCGTACCCATCCAGGATCTCGACGCCGTCGCCGCCGCGGGGCTCAAATGCTTTGTGCACGATCCCAGCATTCCCGTCCGCTACGAGGCTACCCTGCCGGAGAGCCATATCAACGAACACGTCGCCGCCTATACCGGCCGGGCAGGAAGTCACCCCGCGGTCTTCGGCTACTTCCTCGCCGACGAACCATCGGCCCAGGCGTTTCCTACCCTGGCCAAATGGGCGAAGGCGTTCCGCGCCGTCGCCCCCAATCAGCTTCCCTACGTCAACCTGTTCCCCAACTATGCTTCAATCGAACAGCTCGGCACCGAGAACTACGCGCGGTACATCGAATCGTTCATCCGCATGACTGAACTCCCCTACATCAGCTACGACCACTACGCCTTGATGGAGGACGGATCGTTACGCGACGGCTACTTCGCCAATCTGGAGTTGGTGCGCAAGGCCGCCCTGCGACACAACATCGGCTTCTGGAACGTCGTGATGTCCACCGCCTGCCTCAACTACGCCGAGCCCTGTGAAGCGGGCTTGAGGTTCCAGGCCTATACCACGCTGGCCTACGGCGCACGCGGCCTGAGCTGGTTCACGTATTTCACACCGACCATCGGCAACTTCCGACACGGGCCGATCGATCAGTTCGGGCAGGAAACACCCACCTGGAGCATGCTCCGGCGGGTCAATCTGCAAATCCATCGTCTCGGCCCGACCTACTTGACCCTGCGCAGCATTGGCGTGTTCCACCATCCCAACATCCCCGAGGGTTGCGAGGGCATCAGTGTCAGCCGCCATGTCGCCGAATTGACCGGCGGAGACCTGCTGGTCGGCGAGCTCGAGGATCCCCTGGGCCGCCCGTTTGTTATTCTGGTCAATAAGGATTTGCGGCGATCGACTCCCTTCACGATCCGCTTTCGGTCGCCGGGGGCCGTGTGGCAGGTGAGCGCCTACACCGGCCAGCCCGCCCCGTTGGCCGGCGAGCAGGCGTGGTTGGCGCCCGGACAGGGCATGATGCTGATGCTCGAGCCTGCTCCGCAGAGCATGCCGGCTGCGGAAACCAAACGCGGCGCCAGAAAGTAATCGCCCTGACCGGGAGTCTGCCATGACATTCAAACGCTCTTCGATGCTCGCGATGATCGCGGGCCTCGTTCTCTCCGCCATCGGCTGCTCCAACGGCAAGCCGACCCTCTCACGCGTCGATGTCTACGTGGGTGGACAGGACGGATACCACACCTACCGCATTCCCGCGATCGTGGTCACCGTCAAGGGTACCCTGCTCGCTTTCTGCGAGGGACGAAAGAACAGTGTCCACGACTACGGCAACATCGACCTGCTGCTCAAACGCAGCAAGAACGGCGGCCTTGCGTGGTCCCAGCAGATCGTCGTCCACGAGCAAGGGGGCGATGCCGAGATCACCATCGGAAACCCTTGCCCCATCGTCGATCGCCAAGGCATCGTCCATCTGCTTTTCACCCGAAACAACCAGCGGCTCTTCCACACCCGCAGCACCGACGACGGCCACACCTGGTCCAAGCCCATCGAGCATACCGGCATCCTCGCGGGCTTCGCCTATCCCCTGGTCCGCGTGGCCACCGGTCCGGGCCACGGCATCCAGATGAGGTCCGGCCGGCTTATCGCTCCCGTCTGGGTCTGCGATCGACCTCTGCCTGACGTCAACAAAGAGCCTACCTATGCCCGTTACCAAGCGGGCGTCATCTACTCCGATGACCGCGGCGTGACCTGGCACGCGGGAACACTCGTGCCGCCCGCCCTCGACCGCCTCAACGAGAACACCGTCTTCCAGCGAGCGGATGGCTCGCTGAGCATGAATCTGCGAGGCCGCAAGCACGGCGTCCGCGTGGTCAGCGAAAGCGCCGACGGCGGCCAAACATGGACAACGCCCGTCCCGGACCCGAACCTCCCCTGCCCAACCTGCCAAGCGAGCATTCTGCGTCTCTCGCCTCGCGAGGTGATCTTCTCCAATCCGGCATCGGACACCAGAGCCAATCTGACCATCCGATTAAGCCGTGACGACGCGCGGACCTGGCCCCATTCACGGGTGCTCGATCCCGGGCCGTCCGGCTACTCAGACCTTGCCGTCACGCGGGATGGGCATATCCTGTGTCTGTACGAGTGCGGAGAGCGAGCGTACCACCAGAAAATCGCGGTGGCTCGCTTCAACCGTGCATGGATCATGACGAACCCTTGAGCGGACGACGCGCCTCGGCCCACGGGGCGAGCGAGTCGCGAGAGATCATCAACATGGCCCGCAAACGCGACGCCAACCAACGCTATCACGACCGCATTGCCGGACGCTACGAGGCGATCTACGACGATGCTTACTGGCAGTGGCACGACGCCTTGACCTGGGACTACCTCAAGCCGCATCTGCCTGCGGATCTGAGTTCGCCCGTGCTCGATCTCGGTTGCGGCTCGGGTAAGTGGGGGCGCAAGCTCCTCAAGAGCGGCTACCGCGTCACCTTCGTGGACCTCTCACACCAGATGCTCGATGCGGCCCGCCTGCAAGTCGCCCAAAGCGGCGGCGAGGACAGAGCTCTGTTCGTCCAGGCGGATCTTGTGGACCTTGCCGCGCTGCCCGCTAACCACTTCGGCTTGGCGGTCGCCATGGGAGAGCCGATCGGGCTCGCCGCGGATCCGTCCCTGGCCATGCGTCAGATCGCCCGTTGCCTGGCACCCGGCGGAAGGCTGGTCGCCACCTTCGACAACCGCATCGCCTGCGTCGATCACTATGCCGAGCGGGGCGAATCTCGCGAACTCGAACAGTTCCTGCGAAACGGCAGAACCCGCTGGCTCACCAGGGACGCGGCCGAACGGTTCGAGATTCACACCTTCGAACCCCGCCAGCTTCGCCGCTTGGCGGAGGCGGGCGGCTTCGAAGTCTTGGAGATGCTGGGCAAAACGGTGTTGCCGATGCGGCGATATCGCGAGCAACTGGCCGAGCCCGCGGACCGACGCCGCTGGGCGCAAATCGAGCGACGGCTGGCCCGTGACCCGGACAACTTCGCCCGATGTGCTCACCTGCAAATCGCCGCGCGCCTCAATACCCCGCCCTCGCCCGACAGCGAGCCATGACCCAGCCAGCCACCCGGCCGCCATCGTACGCGCTCAGCGTCGCACGGAGCAAGCGCTAGGCCCAGCGTTCACGCCGGGTTCTCGAAGTGTGCTGCGTCAATGCGTAAGCCCGGTTCATCGGGCTTCTCGATGGGCGGCTTGAGCCATGAGAGCCGATCGGGTGCCACGATCGGGTAAACCCATACATCGAGAACCCCGCCGAGGCGGGCTACAAGGAGACATATGGTCGAACCCGGCCGACCCGGCACGAATGCCGGGCCTGGTGCGGACGAGGTAGTATCCAGGAAGGACGCTGAACACGTACTCGCCATCGGCGATCACCCAGGCAACCGGCTTCTCACAGCAACATGGTCAGCATGGGATCGAACCACTCGAGTTGGCCGCCTTCGAGCCTGACAATCAACCCGCCAACCGGGTCGATCTCGACGGTCCAGCCGGCAAACTCGCAGCCCTGACGACGGACACGTACCTTCTGCCCCAACGGTTCAGCGAAACTCATCCACGCGGCATGAGCCTCTTTCGTCTCTCCCCAAGAACGCGAAGCTAGCCAATCGTCCAGCCTGCGCAGCAGCTCCCGCCCCACCGCTGTCCGATCGACGCCATGAGACGCGACCAAATCCAGCGAGGTGGCGTGCCCGTGAAGCTCAGGAGGAAAGTGGCCTTCGTGCTGGAGGCAGTTGAGCCCGATGCCGAGCACCCAGGCGATCGCGTCCGGCCCGACGCGGCGGGACTCGATGAGAATGCCGCCCAATTTGCGGCCGCCCACGCGGATGTCATTAGGCCACTTGATGGCCGGCGTCACATCGGTAACCTCACGAACCGCTTCGCACACCGCCACCGCCGTGACCTGCGTCAACCACGCCCCCACCTTGGCTGAGTCACCGGCAGGCCCGGAGGCGGCCACGTGGCGGGGCTCGATCAACAGAATACTGGTGAGCAGGCTTGCTCCGCGAGGTGAAATCCACGATCGCCCAAGCCGGCCCCGACCGGCCGTCTGAGCCTCGGCAAAAATCACTAAACCGTCGGCGTCAGGCTCGGCGGCCGCGTCGAGGGCCACGGTGTTCGTGCTGTCAACCTCGTCGAGCACCAGAATCCGCCGCCCCACCCGACGCGGCGTCCGCCCAGCCCGCAGACTCTCCGCGGTCAAGCCGGCCGGTGTGCGCTCGTACCCTGGCACCATCCTGGTCGCCCCCAGTCAGACCGGCATACGCTGACGATCCAGAGCGTTCTCGATTCGCTCCAAACGGTACTCGCGCTCAACGCCATCCAGCTCCAGAGCCACCGCCTCTCCAACCCGCAGCCCCTTGAGCTTGATACATAACGGCGCACGGTAGTTGTAGATCCCACGTTCGCCGTCCGCCTCCCACGGCCCCAGAATCGTGAACGCCCGTCGATGGCCGCCGTCCTGCGTCGCCAACGTGACCCGAGTGCCGACGTTCACGCTGTCCGTGGATACATCATTGGCGGTCAGCAGGCGAGCCAAGGCCATCTCCTGTTGGATATTCCGGACGCGAGCCTGCAACAGATCACGCTCTTCCAGGGCGAATTTGTACTCCGAGTTCTCACTCAAGTCGCCGCGGGCCGCCGCCTCACCAATCGCCTTCGCGTTCTCGGGAATCTTCACATGCGTCAAGTGGTGCAACTCGGCCTCACGACGCTGCCGGCCCTCCGCGGTGCAGTAGATCAACCCATCATCGAACCACGGATCCACGCGGGTCTTGGCGAACAACTGCGGATGCGTCTCCCGGACGATTCTCAGCAGAGTCGCGTGAACCACTTGCCCCAGACCTTCCGCCCGGTCAACCGTGCGGAAAATCGTTGACGCCATCCCCGCGTCCATCCCCTGGATGATCTCCCGGTAGTGCCGGTAATTCTCCGTGCTCAACGCGGCCCGGATCCGAGTACGCGCGTCGCGAAGCACCGCCGCCGGGGTGTAATCGCTACGCGTCAACATCGCCAGGTGTTCAACGAGCCGCGGCAGCAACTCCGCCCGCGGAATCGGCTCCAGGGCTTCTACCGCCGGCCCCCGCCACAGCCAGCAAACAGCTCCCAGCCGACCGTTGAAGTCCGCCAAAACCTCGGCGGCGACCCGCCGAACGTCCTCGGTGCGACCCGCCGCATGCAATGCCCCCGCAATCGCATCGCACGCCTCCTGCGGAGCGACGGGCAGAAGCCGGATGTATACCTCCGCCCAGCCATCCGGCTTGATCTCGCGAAGCAGCTCGATCGCCTGCAGGTAACAACGATAGTCGGCCAGCTCGCCCAGCAAATGGACACAGTCGTCCGACGCCGCGAGGATCTCCCGGGCCGGGCTGGCTGCTTCCGCCGGCAGCATTCCCCCACGCACCATCCGGTCAATCACCAGGGCTTCCGCCAGAGCGTCGGCTGGAGCGCCTTTCCGGGCCACCTCCACCCGCTGCGCGAGCTCCCGATGCAGCTTGCCGACGAGCGACGGGCTGCTGGTCAAACGACGAGCCTTCAACTCCCGCAGATAGCTCTCTACGACGGCCATGCGCTGAACCGGCGTCTGCGCCTTGGCCCACTGAGGCTCGATCTCATCTTCGAGGGTCTGCCCTGCCGCATGGTAGGTCAGGATCACCGGGTTGCGACCTTCGATCACCACATGCGGACAGCGGCGCAGAGCGGTCCGGGCTTTCGACCACCAGGTGCTCCATCGCCCCGCCGGAACCAAACGCGGCGACAAGAGTTCTTCGAGATGATCCGAGTCGATTCTGCCCTGACGGCTTTGCAGGATGCCGATCACCAGTTGTACGGGATCGCCCGTCACCAGTTCCGTCAACGCCTCCGGGCGAAGCTGCAGAAGGACACGAAAGTCCGTCTCCGCGACCGCGTCGTAAGCCAGAGCCAGCGTGTCGCCGTCGAGATACTCCTCGCCCCGGGCTCCGCGAACGGTGTAGCTGCACGTCCCCGTATCCACCGCCACGACCTGGACCGCCTGCTCATCCGAGCGGTGGACCAGGTAATCGCCCACCTCGAGCCCCAGGCACAGGTCCAACGTTCGCAGGGCGCGACGCGGCGATTTGCCCCCGGCCAGCCCCGAGGTCTCCAGCAGCAACTCCAGGTCCGGCCGATCTTCGTAGACCGTGCGGTACAGCCCCAGGATCTCCTGCCGCAGCTCCTCGCTGTCGCCGCAGGCTACCAGGAGCTCCTTCGCCACAGCCAGGACGGCCGCCGGCTCAGCCTGTTCCTTGTACGTCGCCAGCCAAGTCCAGCCCAAGGCCGCGGCTCGCTCGCCTTGCCCCCGCTTGGTCAACGCCGTCAAGGCCCCCAGCAGGTCCTGGGAATCGCGCTCGCCATCCTCCAGGGCCGCCAGCCAAAGGTCTTCCAATACCTGGATCTGGCCACGTTGAGCCAGATCCGTCAATGTCGGTGTTCGATCTGCCATGCACCCTATCATCACACAGGCGCGGCCCGATGTCCAACGCCCCGCGGTTAGCGGACCAGAACCTCCTGGGGCATGAGCAGCAGGCTCTCGCCCCCGCGGAAAAGCTGGAGACGCAGCAAAGTCCGAACCGCCGCCGTGGCCCGAGCTGGATCCGACCGCTGCAGAACCCCAAGCAACTCGCGGACCGCCGGCAGACTCGCCCACCCATCCCGACCGGGACTTACGACCTCCACTCCCTCGCCGCCTTCGCCTTGCTCCTCGCCGGTGAGGCTCTGGATGAGAAGCTTAAGAAAGTCGCCCGGCTCAGGCATGATGCGGACCTCGTAGTCGGTCAGGGCGGCCCGCTCGGCGGCATAGGCGATGGCGTCGTTCAGTCCACCCAACCGGTCCACCAAGCCGTGTTCGAGAGCCTGTCGCCCCGTGAACACCCGCCCGCCCGCCAAGTCCGCCAGATCATCCGCCAGGCGATCCTCACGCCCCCGCCGAACGCGGTCCAGGAACGTGTCGTAGACCTGCTCAAGCTGACGCCGAATCAGTACCCGCTGGGCGTCATCGAAACGCCGGTTCGTGTTGTACAAATCGGCGTTGCGGCCGCGCGACTGCTCGTGAAACGCCACCCCCAGCCAGTCCCACAGCCCCTTGGTAATCAGCTTGCCCCCGATCACGCCGATCGACCCCGTCAGCGTGGCCGGGTCCGCAAAGATCGTCGGCGCACCGACCGCAAGGTAGTACCCGCCGCTGGCCGCCATGTTGCCCATCGATACCACGGTCGGCTTCACCCCCGCCGTGTCGCGCGTCGCTCGCCAGATGATGTCGCTCGCGGTTGCCGACCCACCGGGCGAGTCCACACGCACCACGACGGCTTTCACGGAATCATCCTGCCGGGCCTCCGCCAAAACCCGGCGCAGCGTCGTGCTGCCCGCACCGCTCTCGTCCCCGAACAGGCTGGGTTGCGTCCGCCCCGTGCTGATGAGGCCTTCCACGTAAATCAACGCGACGCTGTTCTTGCGGGTCGCCTTGGCCTTCGCCGCCCCCATGGCTTCGCCGATGATCTTGAAAAACGCAAGCGGGCTCGACAAATCGACCTCCGGCGTCTCACGAGCCCCGTAGTTGTGCACCAGTTCCAGGGCCCGGCCGTGACGCTCTCGCAGGGATTCCATGAACTCGCCCGCGTCGAGAATCTCATCGATCAACTGGGCTTGCAGGGCTTCATGTGCGTTGAACGGCCCCTGGTCGATCAACGCACGCACGTGCCCGACTTCCATCCGACGGCCTTCGGCGATGGTCTCCACCATCTGGGCATAGAGGTCATCCAGCAGCCAGTCGAGCATCTCCCGGGCCTCATCCGACGGACCGGTCCGCGTGAACGGCTCGCCCGCCCCCTTGTACGGCCCGACGTGCTCGATGTCCGCCTCGACGCCGATCTTGTCCAGCAGGCCCTTGAGGTACACGCTCTCAGTGTGCAGGCCCGCCACGTTCAGCCCGCCGGCCGGGGCCATGCAGATCCGTGACGCCGCCGTCGCTAGCAGATACGTCCCCGCTGAAGCCTCCTCGATGTAGCAGTACACGTCCTTCTGGGCATTCCGCAGACGTTGGCAAGCGGCCCGCAACTCCTGCATCTGCCCCCACCCGATCGCCGGATCGTCGAAGAGCAAGACGACCGCCTTGACCCGGTCATCCTTGGCCGCCTTGTCCAGCCGCGTCAACCAGTCGTGCAGTGACCGGGCCGCCTCAAAATCGAAACTCCACCCGAAACTGGAAGGCTTCTCCGGAATCTGGCCGCGCATCTCGAAAACGGCTATCTGTGGCGACGACGGAGCAGCGGATCGGCCGCGCGCTCTGCCAGCCGGCCGGGTGGTCGTCACAGACTCGGCCGCCTGCGTCTCCGCGTCGACAACGGCTTCGTTTGCCGTCGGTTCGCTCGCCGGGTCCGCCATCGCCGCGCCAACGCCCACCCACAGCCACGCCGCCAGCCCCACAATCAGCCAGCCTCTATAACTCATCAGTCTGCACTCCCTCGCAACGGGTCGCCTCGTGACCTCACTCGCGTTGCCGCTGGAACTCCTCACTCCGTGCCGAAGATACGGTCCCCGGCATCGCCCAAACCCGGGACGATGTAACCATGCTCGTTGAGTCGCTCATCCACCGCCGCCGTGTAGACCGCCACGTCGGGGTGGGCCGCGTGCATGTGTCGAATGCCCTCCGGTGCCGCCACCAGGCACAACAGCTTGATTCGCGCGGCACCGGCTGCCTTGACCGCGCTGATCGCCACCGTGCACGACCCCCCGGTTGCCAGCATGGGATCGATCACGATCACTTCCGTGTCCGCCACGTTCGGCGGCAGCTTGTTGTAGTACACCACCGGCTCCAGCGAGGTTTCATCCCGGTAGATGCCCAAATGCCCGATCCGAGCCTGGGGGATGAGCTGAAGCACGCCATCGGCCATACCCAGCCCCGCCCGCAGGATCGGCACCAACGTGATCTCGCTCTCCAGCACCGCTCCCCTCGCGATCCCCAACGGCGTACGCACCTCCACCGGCCGCGTCGGGTACTCGCGCGTGATCTCGAAGGCCATCAGCATGGCGATCTCGCAGAGCAGATGGCGGAATGTGGCGTTGCTGCTTTGTGCGTCGCGCGCCGCGCTGAGCTTCTGCTGAACGAGCGGATGCCGAACCACATGAAGCTGATTTCCAAACTCGCTGGCCTTCTCCACCTGTCAACCTCCCTTTGGACTGGAAATGCCGTGAGCATCCAACCCGTGAGCCCACCGACCGACAGCCGGCGGTACGCACGGACACCAGACGGTCTTTAGCATAATCGTCCCATTGCCTGAAGAACAGGCCGCCGATCTTGTGGGTACATCTTTTGTCGAGGCGCAGGCCTCATCCGCGTGGCACTGCTCTGTGAGCAGGCACGTGTGTAGCCTCCTCGGCGTCGTCTGCGGTCCGCATTCCGAACCGCAACGCGGTTCCAGAACGCAGCCCGGGGTCGCGCAGCGCACCCCGGGATCCATGCCGGCAAGCACAGATCAACCCTGAAAGGGTTGCATGCGCCATCATTTGCGGTGGCAGGGAAAGAATGCCCGTCTGGAGAGAAGTATGAAACCCTTTCAGGGTTTGGGGACGACCCGTGGTCTTGTGACCCAGGGTGCGCTGCGCGACCCTGGGCTGTGTTATCCAACGCCTTCGGCGTTGTAAGTGTCCAGCGTCCGGGCGCCGCTAAACACGTACCGCTCCGAAGGAGCGACGGGCTGTAGCCACGGGTGGAGCGGCACGACGGCGCAGCCGGCCGACGCGAAACCCGTGGAAACGAGATCCGCCTACTCCTCCGCCCGCCCCGGTGTCCAACAGAGCCGCGCCCGTGAGGAAGCGGTTCTTCCTTTTCCGAATGACCGCTTCCTCATGGTCGCGGCTCTGCTTGGAGAACCGCTTCCTCACGGTCGCGGCTCTGCTTGAGGAATCGCCCCCTGCCGGGGCGAGGATCCCCCGAGGCGAGCGGCGGGGTTGATCCCCGCCTCCTGCGTGGCAGTATCGCAGACAGAAAAGCCTGGTTTCCCCGCACCCCGCCGTCAGGGCAGAACGGTGCCGGGTGGTATGTGCGAGTTGTGGAGCTCGCTTGGCTCTCGCACCACGCTGTTGGACGGGTAGTACCACTTGGGATGCACGGCCGTGCCGGTGAAGGGGCCGTCCCCACGGGTGTCCGCGAGCATGCTTTCGACGTGGCCGTCGAAGAAGCCGGCCATAATGCGATTGTTGTCTCCGTGACGCCAGGAGTACTTTTTGGCCATGGTGTACTCGCGATGGTGATCGGGTATGGCTGTACAGAAGGTCGAGGGCGGCTCACCTTGCATAATGCCCTTGGCTGTACGAGTCTCGGTGGTGTAGTCGAGAATCTCCTCATCGTTGGACTTGTCGTAGAAGCGAAAGCCATCGGCGATGAAGACCTTCATGGACTCACGCCCGAGGCGCGGGTGGCGAGGCACGTAGCTGCTAGGGGAGACGACGTTGTCGTCGGCTTTCATATGGAGCTTGCGGTCAAGGGGCGGGAACTCCGACGTTGTGCGGCCTACGAAGCCTGGACCAGGTCGGGTGATAGTCCACATGGCCAAGTAGCTGACCGAGCGGATGACCGGCCAACCACCTGGAGTTGGATGGGCACCATAAAGCATGGAGTTGGATGGGCAGTTGAACAGTCCATCCGTAGCTTTGAGGAACAAAGCCCTCCGGGTGGCGACGAGCTCACCCCCACTACGAGGGCGAGGTATGCTGTGCCCCCCGTACATAAGAGCTTGAAGAGGTGTAGAGAAGTCCATCCACTCCACCACGAAGCGGTTGAAGCCGGGGACGAAGGAGTTCCAAGCGGGGTTGGCGCTAGTCCCGGGACGGGTGGCGAAGTAGTAGCCCGTGGTTATGGGTGAACCGGGGATCCATTCCTTGTTGGAGGTCTGGTAGAGGTTCTCGGCCCGGCAGATCTGCCCGATCTGGCTCATACAGGTCACCGCGCGGGCCTGGTCGCGGGCCTTGCGGAGCGACGGGAGGAGGACGCTGATGAGCAGGGCGATGATGGCCACCACGACCAGAATCTCGATGAGGGTGAAGCCGGGGGAAGCGAAACCGGCTCGCGATCGATCCGGCCGACCGACTCCATCTGCCAATTCCAGGCTGACGATTGTCTTACCCATGCCAGCGCTCCTTGCCGCACTTTGTGCACTTGGTGGGCGGTTTGAGACCCCGGTCCTCATTCCAGACGTTCGGTTGCCCGCAATGGGGACACTTAAACGTTGCCACCACACTCTTCTTGCCGCACTTGGGACACAGGGCGGGAAGCGTCTCACCGAGCTGCAGTGGTCTATCGCGCGTGTAGCCGCAACCGGGGGTGATACACATCATCGTTCGCTCGTTCACCGCGTCACCGGCGGTCCAGATCCGATAGGCCAAGAACCCCGCGACCAGCACGCTGACGACCAAGATCGTGTACGTGAAGGCCGGCTTGACCGAGCCGTCGTCGTTGACTACCAGGTTTTTGAGCATGCTGTCGTGTCCTCCCGGCCCCGGCAGAAGCGCACAAGTCGGCGGCGTTCCGCGGGCGAAGTGCGCTCGTAGACAGTCCCATGATATGGTAAATCCCTGCGCGGCCGGGGGCAAGGCCAAAAACCAGATTATCGGTCGCATGGCGGCGATGCTCGCGGCGTCGTAATTACGCTGGGAGCATGGGGTTGCGGTTATCCGGCAAGGAAAATGGGCATCCTGAGCCGAATCTTAACCCAAAACGCCGCGAAAAGGCTTGGCATAGAGGCCCTTTCGCGGGATAATACGGGCAGTGGTGACGGCAGCGAGGAGTGGTGTTCTCCGGTAGCGGCCGCGGGCCCGTTTTCCGGCAACGCCCCCTGATCAGGGCGGGCAGGCCGGGGCGGCCGACGGGTTAACCGCCGTCGCGGTCGGCGCCAAGCAACGCGGTCATACTCGGGTCCAGGCGAGGAGGGGCGAAAGGCCGGCCAGAGGTTCGGTCCGTCGCGGCGGTTCCGGCAGGCTTGAACGGTTGGGAAACGAAAACGAGTGGCCCGGTGGGGCCATGGTTCACAAGAGGCGAGTCCCAGTTTTTCCAGGTGATATTTCAAGGAGGTCCAGAAAGATGTATCGAGCCATGTGTTTAGGTCTGTGTCTGGCGATGGCGGCCTTGGTACCGGCCAACGCACAGACGGTGGTCGACCGGAGCTACGGATGGGAGGACGGGGTCGGCACCGTCCTGGGCAAGTACGGCAACGTCGTCGATCCCGCCAACGTGACCGGCGAGCAAGCGGGGGTGGCCGGAGAGGCGGCCGATTACACCTGCCCCGGCGCCCAGGAGGGAAACCAGTACCTCCACGTGGCCGAGCAGCCTCACTCGGGAACGCCCGAGGCCTATCTGGCCTACGTTCGCAACCTCAGTGAAGGCGACGTAGTCACCGCCAGCTACTACGGCTACGACGTGACGCCTAACGCGAGCCCCTCGCTGCGCATCTGGGGCCATTACTCGTTGAACAGCGACATGCTGTATCGCGCGGGCTCCGCGGGCGGCAACAACACCTACACCAACGGGACCGGCTGGGGCCAGGTCAGCCACACTTGGACCATACCGGCAGGCATTGAAGCCCTGGTGATCGAGGGCCGGCTCTACAGTACCCCGTCCACAGGCGAGACTTCGCGCACCGACTACTGGATCGACAACCTGTACGTGCAGGTGACCCCGGCTGGAGCGACCACGCCGGAAATCGTCGTGCCGGGCGACGTCATCGGCGCGGAAGGCGTGGAAGTCGTCACCGACGTGACCGCCGGCCAAGTGACCATCACGCTGCCCTCGGGCGATCCCAACCAGGCCAGCTACCAGATCGTGAACGGCATCACCGCGGTTTACCCCACGTGGGCGGCTTCCGGCTCGCTGACCGACCCGGTCACCAGCCTCCCGGTCGGCGCGGGACAGGCCCTCAGCAGCAACCAGGTGGTCTACAACGTTGGCGCGGCGGGGCTGTATGAGTTCACCTACATCTTCACCCAGAACGGCATCCCCTCGACCGAAGGGACCATCCAGCTGTGGGTGCAGGATGTCGAGCGTGTGGTCATCACCGAGATCATGTACGGACCGGCCAACAGCAACGACGACGAACCCACATACGACAGCGACTGGGAGTGGGTCGAAGTCACCAACATGACCGAGTCGGACATCTATCTGGGCACATTGTGGGACAACACCCAGGCCACGACCGACAACATCTACTACTGGCTGCTGCCCGCCCAATCTTCGCGGGTCATCATGAAGCCGGACCGGTCGCTGTTCAGCCTGTCGGCCTTTGAGACTGAGTGGGGCATCACCGGCATGGATCTGACCATCCAGATGCTCCAGGCAGGTCAGGAAGGCGAGCCGCGGCTGAGCAACTACAGCGATGTGCTGCGGCTGTTCGACGCCGACGGCGCGCTGCTCGATGTGGTCAGCTACAAGAGCGGCGACGGCTGGCCGACCTACAACCAGTCCGGCAGCATCTACCTCGAGTACGGCAGTTTCTCGACGCTGGACAACGACGATGGGTCGAACTGGAAGCTGTCGTCGGCGGGCGTGTGCGAAGCTTGGGCGACGACGGGCGGGGACGCAGGCAGCCCCGGCGCGTTGCCCACGCAGATCTGCAACGCTCCGCCGGTAGCCCAGGACGGCGAGGTCAATGTGCAGCAGGACACCAGCCCGGGCGTGGTCATCACGCTGGTCGCCACGGATCCCGAGACCGACCCGCTGACCTACAGCATCGTGGCCGGCCCGGCCGCGGGCACGCTGACCGACCCCAACGCCGGTGAGGCGGACGTGACCGCCGGCGGCGCGTTGGCGAGCAACGAGGTGCGCTACACCCCGGCGGCGGGCGACACCGGCGATTACACCTTCACCTTCAAGGCCAATGACACCTTGAACGACTCGAACGTCGCGACGGTCACCGTGCACGTGACCCCGGTGGTCATCCCGCCGGGCGTGCTGGCCAAGTGGACGTTTGAGGTCAGCCTTCCCACAACCGCCGGCCCGCACTCGGCGGAAGAAGGGGTCGGCACGGCCACCGGCTACCATGCCGGCGCGACCACCTACAGCAACCCCGTGGGTAACGGGTCGGCCGAATCGTTCAGTTCCAGCAACTGGCTCACCGGCGACTACTATGAGTTCCAGACCAGCTCGCTGGGTTACACCAACGTCCAGATCAGCTTCGACCAGACCCGCAGCGGCACCGGTCCGACGCCCTTCGACGTCGAGATCAGCACGGACGGCGTCAACTGGACGACGCTGGTCGATGACTACACGGTGGATGCCGTCACCTGGTCCGGAACAACGTACAAAGCGGAGAGCACGTTTGGTCCTCATGCCGCCCCAGCGTTGGATAACCAGGCAACGATCTACGTTCGGCTGACGGCTCA